>Ga0316208_1001398_pt1 | contig 22831 bp, 13 predicted proteins | sample 3monopyrite_MG_FD_204944 | JGI IMG/M metagenome (GOLD analysis project Ga0316208, IMG submission 204944) | Microbial mat bacterial communities from mineral coupon in-situ incubated in ocean water Damariscotta River, Maine, United States -... | ecosystem: Environmental > Aquatic > Marine >... | reverse complement strand
GCTCGTGCGGTCGATCAACTCGTGATCGGGCTGATTGAAATACGAGAGCAGGCAACGATAACACCCGCGGACACAGGCCTCCCCATCGTGAGTGACAAGCAGCTTGGCATCGCCGGCCGCGATCGCTTCATCGACCTTTTCGAAGTGCATAAGGGCCAGCGCCTCGCGGGCGACCTTGCCGAGCGCCTGCGGGTCCTCAACCAGACGACTTAAGACACCGGCGCCACCCTCTGTTGCTTCATAAGCTAGGATGGCGCGTCGGTTGTCGCGGGCGGGCAATGGCTCCCCAAGAACTTCACCTTCTTCCAGTTGGAAAACGACTTCGATCCCCCGCATAAGGGCATGCTGGACCGTCGCGATGGTTTCCGGCGCATAGACCGCCGGCTCGCTGAAACGGAGGAGAAGCGCGTTCTTATGATCACGGACGATGGGCACGATCCGAACCGGTTTCACGACATCCGGCGGCACGTCCACATCCGGGTCTTCGTCCTGGGATTTCGCCCAATAGCCGCTGCGGGGATCGATATAGAAACCGAACTTGGTCTGTTGCGCCCGCCGCTTCAGGCCTTTGTTGATCCGGCTGATCTCGGCGCTGTTGGCATATTGCAGATTGAAAATTGGCCTGTCGTCGCAACGAAAATCTGCCTCGGTGATCTGGACTCGGCCGTCCCGAGTCGGCCAGGAAAAGACAGTCTGAATTTCAAAGCCCTGTCGAACGCGTTCTTCGTCATTCGCCGTGATGCGTTCGACAGGCGCGGCTTCCACATTGTCGATCCGAAGCGTCCTCTGCACCGGCATCTCGCCCGCCATTGGCACATCGCAGGCGTGGCAGCGCTCGACTTCGCCGTCATGGCAGGCACCGCAGTTCGAGCAGATGAAGATGTCTTTGGTGGCGAGTTCCGAACCGTCACCTGTCCGGACTTCAGGCGGCAGTTTCGCCTTCATAACCCTGTAAGCGCGGCCTTCATGATAGATCAGACTGCGTGGGCCGAACTCTGAGATGGCCAGGAAGCGGGCGCGCTGCAGGAATGAACCCGTTTTTCCTTCCCCAGGGATAAAGGCGTAGATCGGTAGGCGGGGGAAATTGTATCCCGGCAGAAAGCCCTCTGTCGCGAGATAGCGGTAGGAATAGAAGTCCGAGCCGTTTGACGCTTTGCCCTGCTCGAGAATGGCGATCTGATCGCTCGCCTGCATCTGCGCGGCTTTGATTCGACGGCGGTCAGCGCCCGAGAGACCAGTGATCTCGGAGCGGACATTGGCCTCCATCAACTGTGTCCGGGCGGAATTGTACAGTTCCCGCCAACGGTCGAACGCGCGGTCGAATTCCTCCGGCGCCCGCTGGGCGACTTCGGCGGCGAAGGAATTCGGGTCGCCCATCCAGACTGGCTTCCGGCTATCCGCCGAGGCGAGAATCTGATCAAGAACCCGCTTCATTGGAACATGGGCCGCAGGCGCGAGCCCAGCGCGATCGACAATATCGCGGATTTCTTGCTTCAGCGGGTAGCCTGACTGCGACAGATCGAGGATCTCCGGGATATCCGGCGATAGGGCAAGCTTTGCCTCGGCAAGCCAGACGGCATGCAGGTGTGAGCGCACGAGTTCTTCGTTGGTGATGTCGAGCGCAGGAGGACGGACGACGCCAGCGACCATCTCGTCGCGTCGCTCGAAGAAGTACTGGTCATGCGGTGATTGAGCGGCGCAATAGGCCACGATGACGGCGGCCTGACCAGAACGGCCAGCTCTGCCGGCGCGCTGAGCATAGTTCGCCGGCGTCGGCGGCACATTTCTCAGATAGACAGCATTGAGCGCCGAGATGTCGACGCCCAACTCCATGGTTGGCGAACAGAACAGGGCGGGCAGGAACTGCTCCGACTCTCCAGCCACCTTGAGATCGACAGCATTCCCCGCAAGATTTTCCCGGTCTTCCTTCTCAAAGCGGAAGCGCCATTCGCGCCATTCGCGCTGCTTTTGGGAGACCTGAGCCGTATGTTCACGGCCCTCGAGACCCCAGTATGTGCTGTGTCCGGCTTTCAGATCCTCAGCAATCGCGTTGTAGAGATCGTGAAAGTAGAGGTTACCCTGTGGCGCCCCCGTCCGGATAGCTTCACCCGGAACGATGCGAACCGCCGAAGGCGACACGCGCCAACCCTGCAGGTCCGCCTCGATATCCACGCGCGATACCAACCCCTCACGAGCCATGAGTTCCATCAGGCCCGTCATGACCATCAAATAATCTGATTTGCCGAGCTTGGTTCCGATGACGCTCTTACGATTGATGAGGCGGCCGATGCGGGAATTGTGTCCGGCGCGGATGATCGTCTGTTCTTCTCGCAGCCCAACGCGGTCCTTGCCAGGCGCTTGCAGAAACAGGGTCGTGCGGCTTCTTGGCGTTTCCTTTGCGTCGATAGCCCACGGAGTACGCAGGAGATTGCGCGATTTTTGAGCGACAGTATCGAGAACAGTCAGATCGAGCGCTTCCGTTCCGACGGCTAAGCCCTCGATCATCGCACCCAGGAGCAACTTCAACATCGCCTTGCGTGCGGGTACGTCGAGCGCCCCAAAATCCGGCAGGATAGCTGCAAGGCGCTCTGTATCTTCCGCAATATCATCGAGCCCAATGAACCCAACGTCGATGAGGTCGAGGACGGATAGGCTCGGATTGGTGAAACGCCACCCCCGACGCAGATCTGTCCAGAGCCGATGGGCAAGAACCTTGGCGAGGGAGCGCTGCGCGTCTTCGCGAACGACGGCACCTGCTTCGGGATCCAGCATCCAATGAATTCGGGCGTCCTTGTTGGTCGCAGTGAAACCAAGCGCCTTCACAATCCGCAGACCAAATTCGTCCTCGGCTATCCCTTCGTCACCAGCATCCAGAATGGCTCGCAGGATTGCGCCACGCAGAAGGCTGACGAACAGAAAATCGTTGAAGTGACCTGCCTGGAGGGCGGCGTCCTGCCGGTTGTCCGTGAATCCGAGGAGCTTGCGCTTCTCTTTTGGAACGCCACTGTCGCTCCAGTTCATCCATTCCAAGGCAGTCGAAACGAGAAGTGTCGTAGCCGAGCTTCGACCTTCGCCAGACAGGCCTGCGAGTTTCGTTCGTTCCCGCATGCTGGGATGCGGCTGATCGAGGCAACACGGGCAAAAGCCAAATTTACCGGGTATGAACCAGAAAGTTTTCCCCGATGGATCGCATCGTCCGTTCGGCGCTACGGTGATCATTTGGGGCGCCCGGCGTTTCCTATTCGCTCGGAGCCGCTCGACGCTGTTGCGCTCTTCGCGCCAGTCTTCGGGATAGGTTTCAATCTCGCCTGTGAAGGCATACTCGGGATCGTTATCGCCCGTGGGACTCAGATAACCTGCGGTATCACCGTCTTGCTCGTCGAGCGGTGCGTCATCGATGTTCCTGGGCAAAAACTGGGTGCCATCAACAGCCTCGGCCTTGGTGACAACGTGCAGTTCATGTCCGCACTCACGGCAGAAACGCGTCGGGTAGAGGCGATGGCCCGGCGCACTGGGATCCTCAAGCTGACCTTCAAAAAGAACATTCCTTGGTTCTTGGGTCAGCGTCGTGAAAACCTCACCAGCGCCAGAGATAAACTGATGCAGCTTGAACGCCAGGAAGGCACCGCTTGCCGAGCCACCCCGCTCCCTTTCCGGGAGACTGATGAGGGTCAAGAATGTCTCGAGAGTACTGCGGCAGGTCTCCCTGTCTATGCCGCTGTCCTGTGACAGCAACGCTACGACCTCCGCAAATGGGATGGGCTTCTTGCGCTTGAGCTCCTGCCTGTCGTCCAGTCCGATGGACAATTCGATCCAGACCGCTAACGGATGCTTCTTCAGAACCTCATCGGTCAGCACTTCCGACGACGACGATGTCAGGAAGGGCGCGAGCCGTGGCCGCACGTCGTCGAGTTTTAGCAAATCGTCCGTTGCCCGTTGAAGTGATTCATCGATCACGGACTCCGGTCCGATGGGCGTTCCGAAAAGGCGCGATGCAACGTCTGCCACCGCCTGCGCGCGATTAATCTCGGACCCTTCGCTTGCCATGGTGGCTGAGGTCCCGATGCAAATGGGTGTTTTGTCCGGTGTGCAACGATTGCGAAGACGTCGAACAAGGATGGCGACATCGGCGCCCTGACGGCCGCGATAAGTGTGCAGTTCGTCGAGAACGATGAAGTCGAGACCGTTTGCGTTCTCTATGACTTTTGTGTCGAGACTGTCCTGCCGAGTTAGAAGCAGTTCCGCCATCATGAAGTTGGTAAGCAGGATGTCCGGCGGGTTGTCCGCAATCCTCTGCCGCTCCTCTTGGCTTTCTTGGCCGGTGTAGCGACGCACAATCGGTTTGAACTCGGTCGGCAAGCCAGATTGGGAGATGAACTTCTCGATCTCGTTGATCTGGCTGTTGGCCAGCGCGTTCATCGGATAGACAATAATAGCACTGGTTCTGCGGGGCTTCCCGGCTTTCCGCGCGCGAACGATCGCATCGACGATTGGTACGAAAAAGCAAAGCGATTTGCCTGAACCTGTTCCGGTCGTGACGACGTAGCTCTGGCCAGCGTGAGCCTTGGCGATGGACTGCGCTTGGTGTCGATGAAACCGCAAGGGCGTTTCATCAACGCGAAATATCCTGCCACTTGCTTCGTCGAGGTCGCCCGATCCGACCAGCTCGTCAACCGTCGGTCCCTGAAGATATCGAGGGTTTAAAGACAGGAGAGCGTCCGGCCAGAAACGCCCCGCATCATACTGGCGATCGATCTCGGACTTCAGGTCGTCGGATCGAATAGTGCTGAATGACCGTGAAAAACGGGCATAGGAATCGATGAGACGATGGTCGAATTCGAATGCCTTCATTGTCAGTCCAGCCCCCCAATACTTCTTAATATGCCACAATTGCTATCACGGCGGACCCGACAAATGAATTTCCATAAGGGCGCAAGGACTTGCTTGGATGTGGCTCGCCACCGTGGATGGAATTCTGTTCCTAGGTCGCTCGGCGCTCCCGCTGCATGTCCGCGCTGCCCCATGGCGCTCACCCCCACAAACTCGACATCGGTGCCGCCGCCAGCCGGTCACCGAACGGCACGACATCCGTGCTGTCATAAAGTACGACGCCGAAGGCGAAGCGATCCCCGCAGGCCTCAGCCAGCGCCCGCAAGCCGGTGAAATCACCAGCCTTGACTGTGGCGCTCGCCTTGACCTCGATGCCTGCGATCATCCCGTCATCGCGCTCCAGAACGATGTCCACCTCACGCATATCCCGGTCCCGAAAATGGTGAGGCGTCAGCCGCAGGTCTGAGGCCGTCATCAGCTTCAGCACTTCCGCGAACACGAAGCTTTCAAGCAGCGCGCCGAACGTTCCGCGATCAGCCTTGACCCTGTCGAAGGTCAGCCCGCGCGCGCTGGCCAGCAGACCGGAATCGAGAAAATGCAGCTTGGGTGTCTTCACGATGCGCTTCAGCGCATTGGTGAACCAGGGCTGCAATGTCGCGATCAGAAACACCTGTTCGAGCAGCCCGACATAACGCTGCCCGGTCTTGTGGCTGACATTGATGCCGGCCCCGAACTGCGAATAGTTGACCAGTTGACCGGAGTGCTCGGCTAGCAGCCGCACGAATTTCGGAAGCTCGGTCAGCTTCTCTACGTCCGCGATGTCCCGCAGATCGCGCGTGAGGATCGAGGTGAGGTAGGATCGCGCCCAGTCCTGCCGCCGCCGCTCGCTGTCTCGGGCGATCGCTTCGGGAAAGCCGCCGAGCAGGGCAAGGTGGACGAGATCGTCGCCAACAATCGCTTTGCTTAGATTGTGCAGCTTTCCCTCGAAGAGGCGCTCCAGAAATGTCGGCGTGCGGCCTTCGACTTCGGCCCGCGCCAGCGGCAGCATCTGGAGGGTCTCCATCCGGCCGGCGAGACTGTCGGCGATCCGTGGCAGGGTCAGCACATTCGCCGAGCCCGTGAGGAGAAACCGGCCCGGACGATAATCCTCGTCGACCGTCTTCTTGATCGCCAGCAACAGGTCGGGAGCGCGCTGGATCTCATCGATGATGGCCCGGTCGAGGCCCCGGATGAAACCGGCCGGATCGGATTGGGCAGCCTCGAGGACGGTCTGATCGTCGAGCGTGATATAGTCTCGACCGGATTCCCTCATCTTCTTGACGAGCGTGGTCTTGCCGGCCCGGCGCGGTCCTACGATCAGCACCACGGGCGTATCCGAAAGGGCTTCCTCCGCCCGGCGCTCTACAAATCGTTTGAACATCCCATCCCCGAATCCCCGGACAATTGGAACTATCCACTTCGGCTGATTGGAAGTCAACATCCCGCTAATTGGTAGTCAGCAATTCGCGATCTGGAAAACCCAGGAGGGGAAGGCCTTCCCCTGCGGCCGAGCCTGTAGTCTCGCCCGACCCCTTCTGCGGGGACACCCCGCAACGCCCCGAGAGTGAGAGTGCGGACCGGGTTTGCCGTGACGGGTTGGAAGCCGAGGGAGAGGCCCTTGGCGCCCGTCGCGGAGAACCGCGATGTCCAGACACAAGCGAAACGCCGGCGCCAGGCGCGACCGGACCAACCTCTATTCCGAAATCACCGACAAGATCATCGCCGAGCTGGAGACGGGGCGCGTGCCCTGGGTCCAGCCCTGGGGCACGGCCGCGGCGAAGGCGCCGCTCGCCATGCCGAAGAATGCCTCGACCTCACGGCCCTATTCGGGGATCAACGTGCTGCTCCTGTGGGGCGCGGTGATCGAGCATGGCTTTACGGGCCAGAGCTGGCTCACCTTCCGCCAGGCGCTGTCGCTCGGCGGCAATGTCCGCAAGGGCGAGCGCGGCACCACCGTCGTCTATGCCGACCGCTTCGTGCCGGAGGACGAGAAGCGCCGCGCCGCCGAGACCGGCGAGGACGCACAGGCGATTCCGTTCCTGAAGCGCTTCACGGTCTTCAACACCGACCAGTGCGAAAACCTGCCTGAGGACGTGGCGACGGCCGCGCCGCCGGTTCCTGAGGGGCTGATAGAACCCGCCGTGGAGGCGCTGATCGAGGCGACCGGCATCGACTTCCGCATCGGCGGCAACCGGGCCTTCTACGTTCCGGCCCACGACTACGTGCAGGTGCCGCCGCCGCAAGCCTATTTCGAGCCGATCGACTGGCACCGCACAGCCCTGCATGAGCTCGGCCACGCCAGCGGCCATATGTCCCGGCTGAACCGCGATATGACCGGCTCCTTCGGATCGAAGAAATACGCCTTCGAGGAGCTGATTGCGGAGATCAACGCCGCGTTCTGTTGCGCCTCGCTCGGCATCACCCCGACCGTCCGGCACGCCGACTATATCGGGTCCTGGCTCGAGGTCCTGCGCGAGGACCATCGCGCGATCGTCCGTGCCGCATCCCAAGCGAGCAAGGCCGCCGACTGGCTGCTCGCCTTCCTGCCCGATGAGGCAGAGGAAACGTTCCCTGCGGAGCTGGAGGCGGTGTCATGAACGCACCGTCACCCTTCTTTCCGCCAACGGACGATCCTCGCATCCGGCTGCGTGTTCTAAGCCTCGGCGCCGGCGTTCAGTCCACGACGCTGGCGCTCATGGCGGCGCACGGGGTCGTCGGTCCGATGCCCGATTGCGCGATCTTTGCCGATACGGGCTGGGAGCCACGCGCCGTCTATGAGCATCTCGACTGGCTCATGTCGCCCAACGTACTCCCGTTTCCCGTCCATGTCGTCTCAGCCGGCAACATCCGGTCCGATCTCGTCAAGGCGGCGAATGGCGGACGCTGGGCTTCGATTCCGGCTTTCGTCCGAACCACTCATGGGGGCAAGGCCGACGTCGGCATGATCCGGCGGCAATGCACGAAGGAGTACAAGATCGTGCCGATCCGCCGAAAGGTCCGGGAGCTTGCCGGCCTGACGCGACGACGGTCGCCCGATCACCCGATCGTCGAGCAGTGGATTGGTATCTCGCTCGATGAGGTGATCCGGATGAAGCCGTCCTTCGAGAGCTGGCAGGTTAACCGATGGCCACTCGTCGAGCAGCGCATGAGCCGGCAGGACTGCCTGACCTGGCTCAGGCGGTACGGCTATCCGGAGCCGCCCAAAAGCAGTTGCATAGGCTGTCCTTTCCATTCCGACACAATGTGGCGGGCGATGCGGGACGACGACGACGCAGCCTGGGCCGATGCCATTGCAGTCGACCGGATGATCCGCTCCGGGCTGCGTGGCGTGCGCGGCGAGGTCTATCTCCACCGCCAGGCCGTCCCGCTCGATCAGGTCGACCTTTCGACCGCCGCCGATCACGGACAGCTCGATCTGTGGGGCAATGAGTGCGAGGGCATGTGCGGTGTGTGACCGTGCGCCTCCACCGCAGCGCCTGCGATCCACCTCTACGCGCCTGCGTATTGCCGCCGTTCCGATTTTCCGGCTCTCCGGTTCTGCGGCGCTGCATAAGAGCGAGTGAGAGGGCTGCGCCCTTTTCCGTGACGGGTTGGAAGTCGAGAGAAAGGCTCTCGGCGCCCGTCGCGGAGTAACCCATCATGGCAACTGCCAGTCAGAAGATCACCCTCAGCGCCTCGCGCGACATCCCCTTCAACAAGCTCGTGCTCAGCCAGTCCAATGTCCGGCGTCTGAAAGCGGGCGTCTCCATCGAGGAACTGGCCGAGGACATCGCCCGCCGCGGCCTCCTGCAGAGCCTCAATGTGCGATCGGTTCTCGATGCCGAGGGCAAGGAAACCGGCATGTTCGAGATTCCGGCCGGCGGTCGGCGCTACCGGGCGCTTGAACTCCTCGCCAAGAAGAAGCGCCTCGCCAGGACCGCGCCCGTGCCCTGCGTCCTACGCGAGGCCGGCAGCGACATCTCGGCCGAGGAGGATTCGCTGGCCGAGAATGTCCAGCGCGCGCCGCTGCACCCGCTCGACCAGTTCCGCGCCTTCCAGACCTTGCGCGAGCAGGGCTTGACCGAGGAGGCGATCGCCGCGCGCTTCTTCGTGTCCGTCAATATCGTCAAGCAGCGGCTCAAGCTCGTCACCGTGTCGGAGAAGCTCCTCGATCTCTATGCCGAAGACGGGATGACGCTCGAGCAGCTGATGGCCTTCACCGTCTCGGCCGACCATGCGCGCCAGGAGCAGGTCTGGGAGTCGATCCAGCACAGCTGGTCGAAGGAACCCTATCAGATCCGCCGCATGCTGACGGAAAACACCGTGCGCGCCGCCGACCGGCGCGTGCGCTTCGTCACCGTCGAAGCCTATGAGAACGCCGGCGGCGCCGTCATGCGCGACCTGTTCCAGGACGATGACGGGGGGTGGGTCGAGGACGTGCCGCTGCTGGAGCGGCTCGTCGCCGACAAGCTCAAGGCCGAGGCGGAGACCATCGCCGGCGAAGGCTGGAAGTGGATCGAGGTCGCCGCCGATTTTCCCTACGGCCATACGCAAGGCCTGCGACAGCTTGCCGGCACACCGGTCGATCTGACCGACGAGGAACGCACGACGCGTGAGTCCCTGCGTGACGAATATGACCGTCTCGAATCCGAATATGCCGAAGCCGACGAATTGCCCGACGAGGTGGATGAACGGCTCGGTGAGATCGAGGCGGCACTCGGCGCGTTCGAGGACCTGCCGAAGCATTACGATCCTGCCGAGATCGGCCGTGCCGGCGTGTTCGTCAGCATCGGTCATGATGGCAGGCTGTCCGTCGACCGGGGCTATATCCGGCCAGACGATGAAGCTCCGGCGGGCGGCGACAGCGGCGATGGCGGCCAAACGCCCGGTGGTGACGGTCAGCGCACCGTCATTTCGGTCGGCGGCGAACCCGAGCCGCAGGACGAGGAGGACGATGCAATCAAGCCGCTGCCCGAGCGGCTGGTGATCGAACTGACCGCACACCGCACCCTCGCGCTGCGCGACGCGCTGGCCAACAATCCGCACATCGCCATGACCGCACTGCTCCACAAGCTGGTGCGCGATACCTTCCAGCACGTCTCCTCGCCGGGATGCCTCGAGGCCTCGGTTCGACATGTGTTCTTTCCCATGCAGGCCGATGATCTGAAGGACAGTGCATCCGCCAAGTCCGTCGACGATCGGCAGGAGGCGTGGAAGGGCGATCTTCCCCTCGGCGACGATGACGCGCTCTGGCAGAGGCTCGACGCCCTCGACGACGCAAGCCGCATGGCCCTCCTCGCCCATTGCGTCTCCTTCGGCGTCAATGCGCTCTATGAGAAGGCCAATCCCTACGGCGCCGGGCCGACCGTGCACGGTGTGCAGCAGCGCATTCGCGAGGCGGATCGGCTGGCGCGCGCCACCGGCCTCGACATGGTGGAGGTTGGCTGGCGTCCGACGGCCGACAACTATTTCGGCCGGGTGACGAAGCCGCGCATCCTCGACGCGGTGCGCGAGGCGAAGGGCGAGGAAACCGCGCAGCTCATCGACCATCTGAAGAAGCCGGACATGGCCAAGGAAGCCGAGCGACTGCTCGCAGACAGTGGCTGGTTGCCCGAACCGCTTCGCCTTCCGGCGCTGGACGATGACGTGAGCTCCGGGGCGAACAGTGGCGAATCCGAAACGCTGCCGGCCTTTCTCGCCGATGAAGAGGAGGTTGACGACGAACCCGCCGGCGAGCCTCAGCCCGTGGCCGCCGAATAGGCAGACAGCGGGGCGGCCCCGCGCCGTCCCGCGCCCTTCACCGTCAACCCGACAACGCCCGGTCTTCGCACCGGGCGTTTTTCGTTTCCGGAGGCCACCATGGCTGACTATTTCACACACTTCTCCTGCCTGCTCGACGTAGGCACGTCCGGCAATGCCGCCCGGGCGCTCGACATCTACAATGATCTCTGCGCGCAAGGTACGATCGAGGATCCGCTCTCCGACGGGTTTCTCCTGTCGATCGATCCCGCCCACGGAGGCTCAAAGCTCTGGATGCGGGAAGACGGCACCGGCGACCCGCAGCGTGTCATCGACTTCGTCCTGCGCTGCGCCGACGCCTTCGCGCTCACCGGCCGCTGGGGCTTTCAATGGGCGAACACCTGCTCGCGTCCGCGTATGAATGCGTTCGGCGGCGGCGCCCATGTCCTCGACCTTGGCCGGCGGGACACCGTCGCCTGGATCGGCACCCATGGCTGGCTCGACGATACGATCCGGGAAGGCCGGCCATGAGCATTCCCGATCATGCTCGCGCCAATTTCGAGACGCTCCTGCGCGCGGCGGCCGACGGCAGTCTCGCCCTCATGGAGTGCGTCGACGCCGCGACGGGTACCCCACGCTACGTCATCTGCGCCGTCGGTCGCGACGGCGAGGACTTCGTCTTCACGCCCTTCGGCCACCTCGCCGAGCGCAATCCCTACGAGGCCTATGTGCCGCCAGAGCCGTGAGAGGGAGAGGATGGCCGGGACGGGTTTGAGCCGGGACGGTCAAAGAGAGAGCGCCGCCTGGTTCGACCCGTTCCCGCTCTCCCGAGGTCTCCTCCATGACGCAAATGATCCCCGCCGCGGCGCGCGCCGCCGCCACCCATCCGCTCGCCGATGTCGAACCGATCCCGCACGCCGCCGATGCGGCTCGGATGCTTCTCGTTCATCTCGAACAGGGCCGCAGAATCGATGCGCCAATCCTGAGGAACGCCATGGAGACCGCCTCTGGCGGCTCCGATGCCGACGGCGCCTGGGACTGGAAGCTGGCCTATGACGCCTGCGAGGCGGCGACGATCTTGTTCCTGCGCAAATACGGCAAAGTGCTTTTGCGCAAAGCTGGCTCTCCGGCGGCTGCGCTGCCGCTGCTCGCGAAGATCACCGATCTTGTCCCGACGCATACCCGCCGCTCCGAAGAGAGCCAGGCCTTCCAGCAATTCTCGACGCCGATCCCGCTCGGGTTTGTCGCCGCCACCGCGGCCGCGATCACGCGGCAGGATGCCGTGCTGGAGCCCTCGGCGGGCTCCGGGCTACTCGCCATCCTCGCCGAGATCGCCGGTGGCAGGCTCATTCTCAACGAGCTTGCCGACGCGCGCGCGGATCTTCTCTCCTCCCTCTTTCCGGCCATCCCGCTCACCCGCTTCGATGCGGCGCAGATCGACGACTATCTGGACGCCAGCCTCGTGCCCAGCGTCGTCGTCATGAACCCGCCCTTCTCGGCGATGGCGAATGTCTCGGGACGCATGGCCGACGCCGTCTATCGCCATGTCGCCTCGGCGCTGGCGCGCCTGGCGCCGGGCGGGCGTCTCGTCGTCATCACCGGCGCGGGCTTTGCGCCCGACGCCCCGAAATGGCGCGACGCCTTTGTCAGGCTGCAAGAACACGGCCGCGTCGTCTTTACCGCCGCCATCGACGGCCATGTCTATGCGCGGCACGGGACGACAATCGACACGCGGCTCACCGTCATCGACAAGTTGCCGGCAGATGATCCGACCACCTTTCCTGCATCACCGGGTGTCGCGTCCGATCCGGCGACGCTGCTTGGCTGGATCGAGGCGAATCTTCCGCCGAGGGCGTCTGCCTCGCTTCCAACCATCGCGCCGCTTCGTCCCGCGGCATCCAATCCGAACAATCGTTCGTCATGTCACGCGGACGCGGTCAAGCGGGCCTCTACCATCGCCACCCCGTCGGGCGAAGAACTTGCCTATGAGTCCATCGAATGGAGCCCGCCGGAGGGCGCACGGCTCACAGATGCGCTTTATGAGGAATACACGCTTCAGTCGATCCGTATTCCCGGCTCTCAGGCGCATCCCACCAAGCTCGTTCAGTCGGCAGCCATGGCCTCGGTTGCACCGCCCAAGCCGAGGTACTGCCCAAATCTGCCGGCAGATTTCGTCGAGACCGGCATTCTGTCGGACGCCCAGCTCGAAAGCGTCATCTATGCCGGCGAAGCCCACGCCCAGCATCTCGCTGGCGCGTGGACCGTTGATGAAACCTGCGATGTCGTCACCGCTGCGGCGGACGACCAGGACGGTGCCGTCCGCTTCCGGCGCGGCTGGTTCCTCGGCGACGGCACCGGCGCCGGCAAGGGACGCCAGGTTGCCGGCATCCTGCTCGACAACTGGCTCAAGGGCCGCCGCCGCGCGGTGTGGGTGTCGAAATCTGACAAGCTGATCGAGGACGCACAGCGCGACTGGTCGGCACTCGGACAGGAACGACTCCTCGTCACGCCGCTCTCGCGTTTTCGCCAGGGCACGCCGATCCGTCTGGCGCAGGGCATCCTTTTTACCACCTACGCCACGCTGCGCTCCGATGAGCGCGGATCGAAGGTTTCGCGGGTCCAGCAGATCGTCGATTGGTTGGGTTCCGACTTCAATGGAGTGATCATTTTCGACGAAAGCCACGCCATGCAGAACGCCGCTGGATCGAAGGGCGAACGCGGCGACCAGGCCGCTTCGCAGCAGGGCCGCGCCGGGCTTCGCCTGCAGCACGCGCTGCCCGATGCGCGCGTCGTCTATGTCTCGGCAACCGGCGCCACCACCGTGCACAATCTCGCCTATGCCCAGCGGCTCGGCCTGTGGGGCGGCGAGGATTTCCCCTTCGCCACCAGGGCGGAATTCGTCGAGGCGATCGAGGATGGCGGGGTCGCCGCCATGGAAGTGCTGGCCCGCGACCTCAAGGCGCTCGGCCTCTACCAGGCCCGTTCGCTTTCCTATGAAGGCGTCGAATATGAGCTGGTCGAACACCAGCTTACCGACGAGCAGCGGCGCATCTATAATGCCTATGCCGGCGCCTTCGCGATCATTCACAACAATCTCGACGCCGCCATGCAGGCGACCAATGTCACCGGCAGCGAGGGAACGCTGAACCGGCAGGCCAAGTCCGCCGCCCGTTCGGCCTTCGAGAGCGCCAAGCAGCGCTTCTTCAATCATCTCATCACGGCGATGAAGACGCCGGCGCTGATCCGATCGATCGAGTCCGATCTCGACGCCGGGCACGCAGCAGTCATCCAGATCGTCTCGACCGGCGAAGCGCTGATGGAGCGGCGCCTCGCCGAGATTCCGACCGAGGACTGGAACGACATCCAGGTCGACATCACGCCGCGCGAATACGTTTAATGTTGAGCTCAGCATTAGACGTATTCTTTGCAGTCGCAGTTTATGTCGAGCGTTGCAGCCGGAGGCGCGGGATTGCGTCGGTTCGTCATGATTTTACTCCAGATAATTGTTACGGTTAGCGAACGTTGCCGAAGGCTTTGCTTGCTTTCGTACGTCGTTGAGCATGGCGATCAGAGTGTCTGACGGCGGCTTGAAGCGTCCAGGGCTGATTTCCGGCCCGCCATGCGCAGCCAAAATCCGCAGCTTCTCCTCTGAATCGGCGCGTAGATAGGTTTCGGTGCTTTGGATGCTGGCATGTCCGAGCCACAATGCGACCTTGCGAATATCGCCTGTCGCTGTGAGCGTGTGCATTGCGCAGGAATGACGCAGTACATGCGGCGTGACCCGTTTGCGCAGTAACGATGGCTCCTTCTTTGCTGCCGCCTTGACATGCTGGGTGAGACGGAATGCGAAGCCATCGCGGGTGATGGGCTGACCGTTGGCGTTGAGAAACACCTCGGCGACCTCAGTCTCAGGACGGATAGCAAGCCATGCGCGCAACGCCGACTGGGTCTCTTTCCATAGTGGCAAGACCCGCTCGCGCCGCCCCTTGCCCATGATGTGGACCGTCGAGAGCGATCGATCCGGGAAATCCCGCAGTTGCAGCGACACCAGTTCCGATACTCGAAGCCCCGCTGCATAGGTCAAGTGCAGCATGGCGCGATCGCGTGTACCGAGCCGTGTCCGAGGATCAGGCGCGTCGAGTAATGCCTTGATCTCGGCCCGGTCGAGATAATCGATCAGCGTCTTGTCTGCCTTCTTGCTGGGGATCGATCGAACCCGAAGCGCCTGGTCAAGACACGCCGGAACCCGATACTCGATGTACCGGAAGAAGGATCTGATCGCCGCCAACCTGCCATTGCGAGTTCGCACACAGCTGCCGCGCTCGACCTCGACATGGTCGAGAAAGGCCATGATCATGTCGGTGCCGAAATCCTCGATCTCGAGATCGGTCGGTCGACGCTTCAGTTGATCGGATGCGAACCGGACCAGCAGGACGAAGCAGTTGGCATAGGTCTTCACCGTATGCGGGCTTACGGCGCGTTCCCGCGGCAAATACTCGCGCAGGAAGGCTGTGAGATGGGGAGCAAGCGCCGTCATGCCGCTTCTCCCAGATGCAGATCCTCGCTCGCGGCGGCGATGTCGCGCAGCAGCACTGGTGTGGCTTCGAGATACCAGTAGGTGTTGGCGACCGAGGTGTGACCCAGATAGACACTGAGCGCGGCCATGTGGTGCGCCACGGCGTCCCGGTCCGGCGAGCAGGACTCGAGCGAGCGCACGGCGAAGGTATGGCGCAAATCGTGAAGCCGCATACCTGCAGTCCCGGTTGGTCCACGATATCCGAGCTGTCGCGCCAGCCTGACGAACACGACGTGGGCGCGGACCTTATGCGGTGCTCTTCCCCGGATCGTCACGAACAGATCGTTGCCCGTGGCACCGAGCCTTGCCCGGGCTGCGAGATAGGCCTCGAGAGCCTGCCGGGTCGATGGCTGCAAGGCGATCAGGCGCTGCTTGCCGAACTTGCCGTTGCGGACGATCAGACCGTCTTCGACCAGATCGTCGCATTGCAGCGCCAGGGCTTCGGAAATCCTCAGACCGGTCGCCGCCAGCAGCCCGAACAGGTAATGATAGGTGGAGGGACTGATCATGCCCTTGGGCGGAAGATCGAGCGCCGCCTTCATGATCGCCCGGACCTGTTCCGGTTGGATGATGTGCGGCGTTGGTCGCGGACGCTTCCCCCGGCCAAACACACTGGCGGGCGGAACCTCGTTGGCTGGATCCTCGGCATGGGCGAACAAGCAGAAGTTGCGCACGAAGGTGAAGCCGGTCCGCGCGGCATTCTGCGAAGTCGCAGTCCGGCACCAGTCGTAGATGCGATCGATACGGGTGTGGCTGTCTCCGAAGCCGGTCGCATAGGTGCCGAACTTGCGAAGCAGGCGCTCCTGCTCGGAAAACTTGCGGCCGAGGCTACGATGCAAAGCGACATACCGCGAAATCTGTGCGTTTATCATGACAGGTCTCCGGGCCAGGGTTGTGCGATCTTCAAGAGCATCGGCAGATCGGTCTTGGCGTAAATGGCGGTGGTCTCGGGCGAGCTGTGGCGCAGGATCGTCCCGATGGACTCCAGGCCTGCACCAGCGCGCAGCATGTTGGTTGCAAGCGAATGCCGGAATATGTGCGATCCGGTCGGCAGACCTTCGATCCCGCCCCGCTCGAGTGTGCGTGCAACGATGCCGGCGATCTCGGCTGACGAACTGAATGGCCGGAACGGCGCTTGCGAACGCAAGAACAGGTGCGCTTCGATGGCCGTCGGGCGGGCCGCAGCAAGATATGCCAGGATCGCGTCGCCAACATCCTGTGGCAATGGCAAACGGTCCGGTCGACGCGTCTTGCCCTTGACCTTCAGATGGCCGGATCGCCAATCGATGTCGTCGAGACGCATATCCCGAATATCTCCTGCTCGCAGGCCAAGTCTGGCAAGCAGGAGAATGATCGCCTTATCCCGAACTTCCACCGGTCGGCCTGTCGGGCAGGCTGCAATGATCCTCTCGATCGTTGCCGGGTCGACGTAGCGCGGCAATACCGAAAGCCGGTATCTCCGTACGGAAGGCATTGCGTGCAGCAGCGCTGGGCGGCATTGGCCTCGGCCGATAAGAAACCGAAGATAGCTCCTCATGATCGTGGCGAGCAGCGCAGTCGATCCCGGGATCTCCTTGCTGCGACGCTCGAACGCATCTCGCAAAGCGGCAGCATCCCATTGTGCCGGCGCGCCGAGCATGGGCATCAGCCGTTCAATCTCTGCCCGGTATCGCCGGATCGTCTCGTCGGTCACGCCTCGATCCTGCCTGAGCCAACCGACATATGCCGCGACCTGCGGATCTTCGACCACCTTCACCGCGACCGGGGCGATGGCGCGCCGATCACGAAGAAACTCTACGAAGTGCCGTGTGCAACGCCGCCGTCGCTTCCTGCCTGAAGCGGCCAGCTTGCCGCGCTTGCGGAAAACCGGGCACCGACAATCGTGATCGGCATACTGTTCGGTGATCGTGTCATCGACATCGGTCCATGGACATCGCGATACCCGCAGCCAGGCCGCGAAGTGCTCCGCCTCTGAACGGTAGGCTTGCGCCACCCCCTTCGCGAGTTGGAGGCCATCGATCATATGCGAATAGTCAGCAAGATGACGCCCGAGATCGCCGATCCCATCGGCTACGTCGATGTAGCCCTGATCTTCGAGAAACCGGACAAAGCGCCTGACACGCGCCGCAAGATCGGCCTTGTAGGCGGTCTGTTGCGCTGAATACCCCGGACAACGGCATCGATGCTGCTCAAAACGGCGCACGATCCGATCATCAACCGTCCCGAGCGCAATCCCGCGTAGTCCCAGCCAACACAGAAAATGGCGGATCGCTGCGCTGTACAGGACCGCACAGGCTGTCCCCTCTTCAACCGACAGAGAGGAGAGGAATGCACTGAATAGGGCGTCGGTACTGGGCGGCTCTCCAATCCTGCTCGGCGCAGACTGAAACGACACGAATGATCTTGTTGGCATAGTGGTTCCTTCGACTTGTTGAGGTCGGAGGACCGGTAATTATCTGGAGTAAAATCATGACGAACCGACGCAATCCCGCGCCTCCGGCTGCGACGCTCGACATAAACTGCGACTGCAAAGAATATGTGCTCGACTATCTGGCGCATTCTTTCCCGGTGCAGCTCTACGAGCCCTTCACCGACAGCGAGGGCAATCTTTGCTCGCGGCCGGTGTTCCGGGACGGCCAGCCCGTCGAAAGCCGCGAGGCCGTCGCCCGGCGCGACCGACTGATCGAAAAGCTCGCCTCGCTGCCGCCGGTCCCCGGCGCGCTTGACCAGATCGTCCAGCGCTTCGGCACGGACATGGTGGCCGAGGTGACAGGCCGATCGCGCCGCATTATCCGCAAGGGCGACCGTCTTGCGGTCGAAAGCCGGGCCGTCGCGGCCAATCTCGCCGAGACCGCAGCCTTCATGGACGACGCCAAGCGCATCCTCGTCTTCTCGGACGCGGGCGGCACCGGACGTTCCTACCACGCCGACCTCGCGGCCAAAAACCGGCGGTTACGCGTCCACTATCTCCTGGAGCCGGGCTGGAAAGCCGATGCCGCGATCCAGGGCCTGGGGCGCACCAACCGCACCAATCAGGTGCAACCGCCGCTCTTCCGGCCGGTGGCGACCGATGTGAAGGCGGAAAAACGCTTCCTCTCCACCATCGCGCGGCGGCTCGACACGCTCGGCGCCATCACGCGCGGCCAGCGTCAGACCGGGGGTCAGGGCCTGTTCCGCGCGGAGGACAATCTCGAAAGCGCCTATGCGCGCGATGCGCTGCGCCGGCTTTATCTGCTGATCGTCGCCGGCAAGGTCGTGGGCTGCCCGCTCCAGACCTTCGAGGAGTCGACCGGCCTGAAGCTCATCGATGCCAACGGCATCAAGGACGAGTTGCCGCCGATCACCACGTTCCTCAACCGGCTTCTGGCGCTCACCATCGATCTGCAGAACATTCTGTTCGCGAGCTTCGAGCAAATCCTCGCGACCCGGATCGAAGGCGCGATCGCCAGCGGCACTTATGATGTCGGGCTGGAAACCTTGCGCGCCGAGCGCTTCACCGTCACGGATCGGCAGGCCATCCACACGCATCCCGCGACCGGCGCGGTGACGACGTTGCTCACCATCGCCCAGCGCGAGCGCAACCGGCCGGTGATGCTCGACGCGGCGCTCGACCATCTCACCGATCCCCGCGCGGCGCTCCTCGTCAACGAGCGCTCCCGACGAGCCGCGGTGCGCATCCCGACCACCAGCGTGATCGACGATAACGGCGCGGTCGAACGCCGCGTGCGGTTGATCCGGCCGATGGAGGCGACCAATGTACCCGTCGCCACGATGGGCGACACCCATTGGGTGGAAGCCGACCGCGCGGCATTCACGAAGGCCTGGGAGACGGAAGTCGCGTCCGTGCCGGAGTTCACCGACAGCACCATCCACATGGTCGCCGGGCTCCTGCTGCCGATCTGGAAGCGCCTGCCGAATGAGTCGACGCGCGTCTATCGGCTCCAGACCGATATGGGCGAGCGCATCATCGGTCGCAAGGTCTCGCCGGCCTGGGCGGCAAACGCAACGACAACCGGCACGACGGCGCTCTCGCCGGAAGAAGCCTTTGCGGCGCTGATGGACGGACGGACGATTCTCGACCTCGCCGAAGGCCTGCAGCTTCGCCGCGCGCGTGTCATGGGCGCGAACCGGATCGAGCTCACCGGCTTCACCGACACCATGCGCGACCGCCTCAAGGCCTATGGGCTGTTCGGCGAGATCATCTCCTGGAAGCTGCGCCTGTTCGTGCCGATCGATGCGTCCGGTCCCGCGATCCTCGCCAAGCTTCTGGAGCGGTTTCCGATCGAGCGCATCGCCGAGCGGGAGGTGGCATGATGGTTCGTGACGCTTCAGACCTGGCGCACCGTCTCGGCCGTCAGGCCGAGGCCGTCTGCCGCGAATATCTCTCCAGCGGTCGGCGCGAGGGTCGCTACTGGATGGTGGGTGATGTCCGCAATACGCCGGGCCGCTCCATGTTCGTCCGCTTGATCGGACCCGAATCCGGCAAGGGCGCGGCCGGCAAGTGGACCGACGCGGCCACCGGCGAGCATGGCGACCTGCTCGACGTCATTCGCGAGAGTTGCGGGCTGGTCGACTTCAGGGATGTCGCCGATGAGGCCCGGACCTTCCTGAGCTTGCCGCGTCCCGAACCCGAACCGGACCGCCAACGGCGGCCGGCGCCGGCACCCACCGGATCATCGGAGGCCGCGCGCAGGCTTTTCGCCATGTCGCAGCCGATCGCTGGCACACTCGCAGAATCGTATTTGCGCAAACGCGGCATCACGGTTCTGCACGGAGCCGGATCGCTCCGCTTCCACCCGCGCTGCTATTATCGGCCCGACGAGCATTCTCCGACCGAGACCTGGCCGGCGATGATCGCTTCCGTCACCGACCTCGACGGCCGGATCACCGGCGCGCACCGCACCTGGCTTTCCCCCGACGGCGACGGCAAGGCTCCAATCGATACGCCGAGGCGGGCAATGGGCGACCTTCTCGGCCATGCGGTCCGGTTCGGCGTGGCGCACGACGTGATAGCGGCGGGAGAAGGCATCGAGACGATCCTGTCATTGCGTTGTGTCCTGCCCCACATGCCGATGGTCGCCGCGCTTTCGGCCGCCCACCTTGCCGCCATCCTGTTCCCGGCGGCACTGCGCAGACTCTACATCGTCCGCGACGACGATTCGGCCGGCGACGGGGCGCGCGACAACCTGATCGAGCGGGCGAACGCCGCCGGGATCGAGGCGATGGTATTGTCGCCGGCGCTCGGGGACTTCAACGAGGATCTCCGCACCTTCGGCATCGGTACTCTCCGGGCAGCGGTCCGCCAGCAGCTCGCCCCGGAGGACGTTGCCCGTTTTCTCGCCCTGACGGCATAGCCGGAAGGGGTAAGCGCGGGGCAGCGGCAGCCGTCGCCGCATCGCATGAGGCTGCTCCCCTTGCCTCGGAGAGGACCGCGACCCGGCCTTCGAGAGGGCGATCGGCCGTCAAGCGGTCCGGACCGGCAATGGCTGCGCCCGGCCATTTTCCGGCGCGGCCTGCGGCCGCTTTCCATCGCGAAGCAAAATAGCCGGTCTTCGCCATCCTCCGCTGCCGCTTCGGCCCTCTCGCTTGCGCTCCGGGTGCAGGTCCGGACCGCCCGACGGCTTTCGTCGCCAGAAGGCCGCGGGGGTCGCGGTCAAACCGACGAAGGAACATCCCATGACGAGCGAACACGACGACGGCTTCGAGCCTCACCACACCTCATCCCCCACCGACCATGTCCTCACAGAACTCCAGCTCTACGGATACCGCCCCTTCCAGGACGAACCCGATCCGAGGCCACTCCCGGAGGGGAACATCGTCGCCGGGGCCATCGCCGATATCTTCGACGCCTTGATCGCCACCCTCGGCGACACCCGCCTCGAGCCCGACCTCGACGATCTCCTCTGGTCGACCGTCAATGTCTTCCACCGCGCCGCCGAGCGGATCGAGCGTGAACTCGACGACAACGAGCAAGCCCAGCGCCGCAGCCAGCGGGAACAGGACGGCTCCGAAGTCCGCTCGGTCGAACTGGAGCGCCTCACCGCCGAGGGGCAGACGCTGATCGAACGCCGCAACGCCTTCGAGCTGATGCGCGACCAGGCCGCCGAGCATTTCGAGCGCCACACCGGATCATCCTGGCGGCCACGCAGCGGATCGATGGTCAACCATCGCACCCTGACCTCTGCCATGATCGACAGCCGCGATTTCCTCGCCGCGAAGCGCCGGGCGGAGACCGAAGTGCTGCTGCCGGCGGGACCGAAGATCGCCTTCACCGGCGGGCTCGAGTTCAACGACCACCGGCTGATCTGGACGAAACTCGATCAGGTCCATGCCAAGCACCCCGACATGGTCCTTTTGCACGGCGGATCGCCGAAGGGCGCCGAGCGCATCGCTGCTCGCTGGGCCGACCAGCGCAAGGTGCCGCAGGTCGCTTTCAAGCCCGACTGGACGCGCCACGCCAAGGCCGCGCCGTTCAGGCGCAACGACTCCATGCTGGCGGTATTGCCGATCGGCGTGATGGTGTTTCCCGGCACCGGCATCCAGGGCAATCTCGCCGACAAGGCCCGCAAAATGGGCATTCCGGTCTGGAAGCACGGCAACGGCGGCGCGTGAGCGTCGCCACCTTGTCCCACATTGCGGAAATAGGTGCTAGCGACGTTGTTTCGACATTGGACCGAGATCCCTCTCCGTCTGCCCATCCCGCCGATTACCGCTCGAGCATCCGGTAGCTCTAGCCCCATGAATAAGCAGCCTTCGACGCTTCATCTTCGTGCCACCACAGTGACGCGGACGAGACTTCCTGGGAGCTGACCCTAGTCGAGATTCAGCATTGACGGTGAATGAGGCTGATTACCCACGCGAGCGCGAACACGGGAACTTCTGTCGTGCATGCTTTTTTGAACAAGCCTACCGATTCAATCGGCCCTCAACTCATGGATTCGGACCTCAGAGCATGCGCGTCGGGCGATATCACAAAGATGCTGATGGTGAGTGAGATAAATAACCTGACCCACTTTCGCCATCTCGGCGAACAACTTGAATGCCTCTTCCGCCCGGAAATCGTCGAACGTCTCCATGATGTCGTCCGCTATGAACGGAACCGGTCGGCGTGACTGAGCGAACTCCTGGTAGCCCGCAACACGTAGCGCCAAGTACAGTTGGAAGCGCGTTCCTTTCGACAAATCTGATGCAACCTTGGACCCGTCGTTGGCCCCAACCGCGACGAGAACTTCGCTGTCCCTATTAGGTTGGGTCGTCAGCCCCTTATATGCATCGCGGCTAATTATCTTGAACGCTTCGGAGGCGCGAGCCATCATGGAGCTTCGATGTTGATCACGATAAATCCGGAGCGCCTGTTCCGCTGCCGCGACACCCAGCCTCAGGCGCAGGTAACGCTTTGCTCCTTCCTCGATCTCGAGCAGTGTCGTCCGGCGCCGTTCCTCGATCCTCGCAACGGCGTCGTCTCCTCCGACGGCCTCAAGGCGATCTGATGCTTTACTATGCTCGCTGAATAACTCGCGCGAGCGCTTGTCTTGATCTTCAAATCGCCCTGCCAACTCCGCGATCTGGGTCTCGACCGCACTCCGATCCACCTTGTCGAGGGTCTCTTCCGCCAATTCGATGGACTGTGCGCCAAGAGCGGCCAGTATCTCTTGCTCTGCGGCCACA
>Ga0316208_1001397_pt1 | contig 22841 bp, 18 predicted proteins | sample 3monopyrite_MG_FD_204944 | JGI IMG/M metagenome (GOLD analysis project Ga0316208, IMG submission 204944) | Microbial mat bacterial communities from mineral coupon in-situ incubated in ocean water Damariscotta River, Maine, United States -... | ecosystem: Environmental > Aquatic > Marine >... | reverse complement strand
GGATTTGGGTTTGAACCCTTTGTTGGCTTCGAAGGATTTGTCGTAATCCCAGCCATCGGGTGCCCACTTTGAGATTTCGATGTTGTCGTCGCCGGTTTTGCCGACGGGGACATCGTCGTCGGGCGGCAGGGGAATGGCCATGAGGAGTTCATTGAATTCGGGGGCGATGGCCGAGATTAGGTCTTCGAAGGCGTTGATCTGGTCTTTGAGTTTGGCGGGGGCGGATTTGATCTCTGCGATTTCCGCTTCGATCCCCGCTTTATCGGAATCACTGGCTGATTTGAGCTTGCCCATGAGTTGCCCGATCTTGGGGCCTGTGTCTTTGGAGAGTTTTTTTTGCCCGGCTCGGAGGGCTTCCTGCTGGGCCAATAAAGACCTTCGTTGCTCGTCGAGGGCAAGCAACTGGTCGATATCGACTGTGTAGTTTTTCTTGGCACAGCCATCTTTGAATCGCTGTGGGTTCTCACGGAGTGCTTTGAGGTCAATCATGGTCCGAGAGTGTAGGTCTTGGGTCTGCAATTGAGGTTTTTGGAGGCATACTTCCCACATTCGTTGTATGATTCGGTCATGGAATATGGGCCGATCGCTCCATCTTGGTTCGTCTTGCCGCTGGCGATGGCTGCGTTGCTCGTGGTCGCGGCTCATCTGATCGTACTGCGAGAGTATGCGATCGGTAAGATGCCTGAATCTCGCCGGCAGATCCGCATGATGACCGGGTGGGTCATGATGTTCACTATCCCGGTCTTGGCCTATGGATTCGGGATTGTGTCTCCGACCAACGAGCAGAACTTCTTGATGGCGTGGACCTGCATCGTCGGGCTCCTCGGCGGGATTGTCTTCATGGCGTGCGTCGATGCCCTCAACTCCATCCGGCTTGCTAGAGTACAGAGCAGGGAGTTGCATCAAGCACTCCACGCCCTTCTCACCCGGCCGGAGCATGACGGATGATCCCAGAACACCGCCCGACCCGGCTGCCTGTGTTCTTGGCGTCTGTTCTTTCAAAGTTCTATTCGATCGAGATCAACCGCCGCAACCGTCAATACGACAAGGGCGTGGGTGTCACTCGATTGGATCGTCGGGTGATTTCAATCGGGAATCTATCGACGGGAGGCACCGGCAAGACGCCTTTGGTCCAGCATGTGGTTCGGATACTTCTTGAGCAGGCACATCATCCAGCCATTGCCATGCGTGGCTACAAAGCCGAGCCCGGACAGATTGGTGATGAAGAGCGTGAGCATATGGATGCGCTGCCCGGAGTTCCGATCGTGGCCCAGCCCAATAGAATCGCAGGTTTGCGGGCGTTGTTTGACAGCGACGATGGGGACAAGGTGGATTGTGTCGTGCTCGATGATGGGTTCCAGCATCGGAAGATGGCGCGGGATGTGGACATTGTGGTGATTGATGCGTCGAGGCCTCCCTATGAGGATGCGTTGTTGCCATTGGGTTTTTTGCGTGAGCCGATTGAATCGTTGTCGCGGGCCGATGTGGTGGTGATTTCACATGCTGAGATGGTCGAGCAGGAGGCGTTGGGCAGACTCCGTCGGTGGGTGGATCAGCGGATTTCTGAGCAGGCGATTGTTGTGGTTCTTGAGCATTGTTGGGAGCGGGTTTTTGAGCATTTGCCTGGGTCTGAGTTGGTGGATGTGCATCCGGTTGAGTATCTTCATGATCGTCCGGTTGCGGTGCTGACGGGAATTGGTCATCCCGAGGCCTTTTGTACCATGGCGAATGAGGCCGGGGCGCAGATTGTACTTCGGTGTGATCGACCTGACCATGACGGGTTTCCTGATGCATTTTTGGAGGGCTTTGCACTAGAGGCACGGGATGCGGGCGCCCGGGCAATATTGGCCACTGGGAAGGATTGGACAAAGTTGAATTTGTTTGATTTCGGGGCAATTTCGGGTAGTGGGATGCCGGTATTGATTCCCGAACTGGGACTCCGATTCAGGAGTGGGGAAGCGATATTGAACGAGGCCTGTGGGTTCTAAACGGCGAGAATCATTGAGATGGTCTGCTCACAGATATTGGATTTGATGGTTGAACAAATTGGGGAAACCACTGACATGAGGCCTACGATCGTGCGAAGTTTATCTCGCACCCTCGCGGAGGGCGTTCCGCATCGGACAATCAGTCCCACATCTCTTATTGGAGCACGAGGATATGAAAAATCACACAAGTATCAAAGCGTCAATCATGATCGCTGCAGGCATTGGCCTGGCAGCGTCATTGGTTGGATGTAACTCAACTACAACCCGGACCGAGCGTCAGAGTGAAAATCATGGGAGTCTCCACCTCGGTGGGGCTGGTCATGATGATTCTGCTCCGGCCGCACCACGGACCACACGGACCACCTCATGGGGCTACTACTCCCCGTCGCTTGCCGATGGTGAAACCATGGCACGCATGGCGTTCCCGACCGGCGAAGCCCGCACCAGTGCGATTTTGCTTCATCAGGTTATGCCGGGTGAAGTCGTCCGCGGCGCGGACTTTGACTTTTCGTACCATGTTAGCAACCTGACTGACAACCCATTGCAGAATGTTCTGGTCACTCTTGATTCCAAGAGCAACCTGAATATCAGTGAGTCCCAACCTTCCGCCGCCTCAAGCGATAGCGATATGGTTTGGGCGTTGGGTGACTTTGCACCCAAGGAAACCAAGATTATCCGTTTGACCGGCTCGGCTGACAAAGTCGGGCAGGCATCGGACTGCATCACTGTTTCGTACAACAACTACCTTTGTGCCTCGCTCAATGTGGTTGAGCCATCGCTCGCGTTGACCAAGACCGCGACCCAGCGCACCCTCAAGTGTGACGAGATCGTGATCCGCTATGTGGTCACCAACACCGGCACCGGCTCGGCTGATGGTGTCACCATCAGCGATTCCTTGCCAAATGGCATCGCCATGGGCAATGGCAGCCGCAATGTGAGCATCCCGGTCGGGACACTCGCATCGGGTGAATCCAAGACCTTCGAAGTCAAAGCGATGGCCTCGTCGACTGGTACCTTTAAGAGTGCCGCTTCGGCATCGGCTGACAACGGGCTCGAAGCCAATGCAGACGCGACGACCACGGTCGTTGTGGCACCTGAACTCGCCATCAACTCCAAGTGCTCTGATACCCAGTTCCTTGGTCGCAACATGACCTTCGGCTACACCATCGAGAACACCGGCAACGGGGACGCAGCGGACACAACCGCATCGGCGACCATTCCTGCTGGTTCATCGCTTGTTCGCAGCTCCGATGGCGGACGCGTTTCGGGCAACCATGTTGTCTGGGACTTTGGAACGCTGGCTGCGGGTGCTGAGCGTGATTTCTCGATTACCGTCAAGGCCTCGGACGCTGGCAGCTACACCTCGTCGGCAACCGCCAATGCCAACTGTGCTGAGTCGGTCTCCGATTCTTGCACCTCAGGCGTCAAGGGCATCCCAGCGGTGCTCCTCGAAGTGGTGGACATCACTGACCCAGTCGAAGTCGGCGGGCAGACCACCTATGTCATCACTGTCACCAACCAGGGTTCGGCTGAGGACACCAATGTCCGCATCGTCGCGAACCTTCCTGCTGAGCAGGCGTATGTTGGCTCGACCGGCACCACTGCTGGTACCATTGCTGGGCAGACGATTACCTTTAGCCCAGTTGGAACGCTCGAAGTCGGTGGCCAGGCCTCATGGCGGATCACTGTCCGTGCTGATGGTGCAGGCGATGTCCGTTTCCGTTTGGAAATGACCTCGGATAACCTGACCAGCCCAGTGATCGAAACCGAAGCAACCAACCTCTACGAATAAGCTTCGGCTCATTCAATAGGTTCAATACCTTCGGTCGATTGATCTCCAAAACACCCCGCTTCGGCGGGGTGTTTTTTTGTGATTTGAGAATCAGATTTGGGTTCAATCTGATTGAGCATGAATTTGTCCGAATACAATGGGCTATGTCAGAACAACCGAGAATTGGGATTATTGGAGCCGGGGCGATGGGGTCGTCGCTTGCGGCGATCACCTCACGGTTTGCACCCACAGCGATCGTGTGCAGAGAACCAGTGCGGGCGGCTCAGATATTTGAACACGGGGTGCGTTGTACTGGGGCACTCGAAGCGACCGCTCGGCCTGTGATTGTTCGTGATGCGGCGGAACTCGGAGAGATCGGTGGCGTGGAGTACCTGTTCATCGCGGTCAAGACCACTTCGCTTCAAGAAGTCTGCGAAGAACTCGCACCACTTCGTGAAACCATCCGCCAGCAGGGTCGGCCTGAAGTCAAGTTGATCTCCTACCAGAACGGCATCGACCCCGGACGAGCGATCATGGACATGCTCGGAACAACCAAAGTGATGCGGATGGTGCTTCGGTATGGGGCGGTGATTTGTGACGAACTGGGTACCGTGGACATCATCATGCACGATCCGCCGCACTGTATTGGGTGTTTAGATGAGGCGATCCGGTCGGACTGCGAATACTTGGCTCAGAACTTTACAGAGGTTGGATTTGGGACGCAGTATCTCGACAGCATCGATATCCCGGTGTGGTCCAAGGGGATCATCAATGCGGCGATCAATCCGGTCTGTGCTTTGGTCAATGCCGATATTGGGTCGGTGTTTGATTCTCCATCGCGGGAGTTGGTTGTTCGGATGCTCGATGAAGGCAAAGCGGTGGCACGGGCTGAGGGGATTGATTTGGGTGAGAACTTCCGTCAGCGGGCATTCGATTTGGCATCAAAGTCCACGCATCATTTGCCTTCGATGGTTGCTGACATCCAACGGGGGCGTCCGTCGGAGGTTGGGCAGCTCAATCGGCAGATTGTCGATCGAGCCAAAGCCCTTGGTGTTGAGGTTCCGACCCATGAAACCATTGATGCATTGATCGAGACTTTCGATTGGCAAGTGTACCATCGAAAATAAGTGTGCCGATGATGTACGAGAATGGTGTCAATGGACGATTCAATGGAACCGACCCGGGTTGGGTTGGTATACAGATTAAACAACATGAACGCTTCTCCTGAACATTCTTTCAAAGAGCAACAGTTCCCAATTGTGGTGCTGGCGAGTTCATCGCCTCGTCGGCGGGAGATGCTGTCCAATGCGGGGATCGAGCATTGCGTTCAACCAGCTCGTATTGACGACGGGGAGTTGACGCCGGGGGACGCCGCTTCTGCCCATCAATGGGTCGCCGCGTTGGCGTACCTCAAAGCCATTTCGAGCAGCCGGATGATTGAAGATCCGGACACAGAATTTTCGGTGGTCATTCTGGGTGCCGATACTGTGTGTGTTCAAGACGGGCAGATCATTGGGCAACCCAGAGATCGAGCGCATGCCCGTGCGATCATCGACCAAATGAGCGGCTCAACCCACGAGGTCCTCACCGGGGTGGCCATCATCGAACCCAATGGGTTTCGGCGTGATATCTTTGTGGATCGTTCGATCGTCACGGTTGGGGAGATTTCTGACGATGAGATTGAGGCGTATCTGGATTCTGAACTCTGGCGTGGTAAAGCCGGGGCCTACAACATCACCGAACGACGCGCAGCCGGTTGGCCGATTGAGTTTATGGGCGATGAAACTTCGATTGTGGGTTTGCCGTTGGCTCGGGTGATCGAACGGATTGGGTCGTTCTATCTCGATTGAAACGATCTTGGCTGATTTACTCACGCAGCTTTTCGGTCAGCTTGATCGGCTTGGTCGTCTTTGTGGATTCGCCATGCATTGCGATTGGGGACCAAGAGTTCAGCGGGAACGCACGATTCGTCGTCGATCCGGGTTATTTTTTCAAAGCCGATCAGTGTGGCGTAGTTTGCATCGGATTTGGTCTGCCAGTAGTGGTCGCCGCCCATGATGCGGTCGTCGTAGGTTTGGCGGAGGTTGTCGATGTCTTCGGGGGTGAGGTCTTCGTATTCATCGACGCGCCGAACAATCGCTTTGGCGATGACGCGCTTGCCGGTGGGTTTGATGTAGACGATGTCGCCTGGGCTGACTTTGCCAAAGGGGGCTCGTCGATCTTGACCAAGCCGAGATTCCAGCGACTTGGTCCCGCTCAGGAGCGGAGCGATGTAGCGGGGGTGGACGATCATCAGGTGGGTGGTGGGCAAGCGGGTGGGCATAGACCATATATCGGACGATCCGCCTGCGATCTTTGGCGTGAAGGGCAATGTTTTGGGCTTCTGCGTCCATTCCACAGCCCTCCACAAACATGTGGGCAACCCTGGCTGATCGCTCAGGATTGCTTCATCTTCTCGATGGTCGAGGTGCTCGACAACCCGTCGACGAGGTCGAGGAGCTCGATGCGCCCGCCATTGGCGATGACAAACTCTGCTCCCACAACGGTTTGGACGTTGTAATCCCCGCCTTTGACCAGCACATCGGGCTTGATGCCTTCGATGAGTTTGATGGGGGTTTGCTCATTGAACAGGACGACCGCATCGACGCATTCGAGGGCACCGAGGACGCGGGCTCGGTTCTCTTGGTCGTTGACGGGTCGGGTTGGACCTTTGAGGGCTCGGACGGAGTGGTCGTCGTTCATCGCGACGATCAGCAGATCGCCCAGCGCGGCGGCCCGTTGAAGCAACGAAATATGCCCCGCGTGGATAATGTCAAAGCACCCGTTGGTAAAGACGACCGTCTGCCCGCTGTTCTTGGCGGCCTTGGTCATGACCATTGCTTCGGAAAGCGTGCGGGCTTTGCCTCGGGATTGGGCTGAGAGTGAGAGGATTTCGTGGTGGATTTTTTCGATGGGGATTGGGGCGACGCCGAAGATTTCGACCTCCAAACCCGCGGCGGCGTTGGCAAGGCGAACGGCATCAATCCATCCAAGCCCATTGGCCCGAGCGGCGGCAAGCCCGGCGAGCATCATGTCCCCGGCACCCGTCACATCGTACACCGCCCTGGCTTGGGTTGGGATTGAGACGGGTTCGTCAAGGTTTGCTCGGTCGAGTAGAGCACCATGTTTGTCAAGGGTCAGGACGACGGTTTCAAAGTCGTGGCGAGTGCGGAGATCGTTGGCCAGCGCGTGATTGCAATCTTTCTGGTCGAGCGTGCTGGCGAGCATTGCTTCGGTGCGGTTGGGGGTGATTGCGGTTGCGCCGGCGTACTTGGCGTAGCTCTTGATTGGTGCCGGATCAACATACACGGGTTTGCCCGCCGTTTTGGCTCGTTTGATGATCTCTTGACACAACGCTGGGGTGCAGACGCCTTTGTTGTAATCCTCGATGCACACAAAGTCGGCGTTGGGAAGGTGAGCATCGAGATGGTCGAGGAGTTGTTGTTCGATGGGTGCGGAGATGGGTTCGGAGGATTCAAAATCGATCCGGAACATTTTTTGAGCGTGTCGGCCTTGGGCGAGACCGATGAGGTTGCGTTTGACGGTTGTTGGACGGGATAGGTCGGCGACGATTGAACTGGCATCCACGCCTTGTTTATGAAGGGCGTCGGTGAGGATGTTTGCGTCGGGGTCTTGGCCGACGATGCCCAGTGCGGTGATGTGGCCGTGCATGGCGACGAGGTCCAGACAGAGGTTGGCGGCGCCGCCGGGTTGGTTTTCTTGTTTGATGACATGGAGGACCGGGACGGGGGCGTCTGGGGAGAGACGCGTTGCGTTGCCATAGAGTTGCTGATCGAGCATGAAGTCGCCAACAACGATCGCGTTGAAGGGTTTCCAGTCGGCAAGGGTGGTCAGGAGTGCTTCCATGGTCTGGAGAAGGGTAGACCCTGGGCATGAAAAAACCCGGGTGTGAGGCGGGTCAAGTCAATTGAATGGGTGAGACGGCTGATTAGCCAGCAGTTTTATCTGCACAGCATGGCTTGGTGCAGTCTTTGCCACAGTCCATGGCTTTCTTCATTTTGCAATCTTTCATTTCCGCCAATTTGCAGTCTTTCATGCCGTCCATTTTGCAATCTTTCATGTCCGCCATTTTGCAGTCTTTTTTGTCGCCCATTTCCCCATCGCATCCAGCGGCTGCATTCATGCTGTTGGCACTGGTTTGGCTATCGCGTGTTTGAGAATGCTCGCAGCCGATCAAGATGGTTGAAAGAAGGGCGGCGCCGAGCAATGCTTTGAGTGAGTTGTTCATGTTCTGAATCTCCAGATTGAATCTTTGGTGTGGGTGAACTGATCCCCTGTTCTGCGCACACTGAGTGGCACGGGGTCAAGGATAATCGCTCTCAAAGCCCTATGAGTCAAGATTTATTTGGGATTTGGAGGTCAATAATTCTGGTCGTCGATCTCGAGTTCGAGCGAGTCGTTGTTCGAGCCGCCAGCGGGCGACGGCGTTGTGATCCCCTCTGACCAGCACTTCGGGGATTTCCATCCCCTCCCAGACCCTTGGCTTGGTGAAATGAGGGCAATCGAGGAGTTTCGCATCTGCAGGAATATCGAGCCCTTTGAGGGCTTTGGGGTCGATTGTGGAGCCATCGGGGTTGGTGGTGTTGGCTTGGGAGAATGAGTCTTCGAGTGCCGAGTCGTTGTGTCCCAGGGCGCCAGGGAGGGTTCGGGTGATGGCATCAATCAATACCATCGCGGCCAGTTCACCGCCGGAGAGGATGTAGTCGCCGATGGAGATTTCGATGGGGTCGAGCCGCTCGATGACCCGCTCGTCGATGCCCTCGTAGTGCCCGGCGATCATCAGTAGCCGGGGCTTGGTGGCCAATGATTCGACGAGATATTGGGTGAGTGGTTGGCCTTGGGGGGTCAGATGGATTCGTGTGGTTTCTCTCGGATCGGAGGCTTCGACGGCCGTCACCGCGTCCCAGACGGGTTGACACATCATGACCATACCGGGCCCACCCCCATACGGGCGATCGTCGGTTTTTCGGTGCTTGTCGGTGGTGTAATGGCGGATATTGGTGGCATGGAGTTCCAGAAGCCCCATTTTCTGGGCTCTGCCGGGGATGGAGATGCCCATCGCGCCTGGGGATTGGCTGTCGAACATCTCTGGGAAGGTTGTGAGGACATCTATCCGCATGGGTGATGATAGTGGGGGAGCCCAGAAAAGAACGGAAGATCGTGTAGAGAGTGGATTTAGATGGGTTCCATGCCAACGATTCTCTTCCCAGCGGACGCAGACAGCACCAACGGTTGGCGCAGTCGAGGGATTAAACCGGTTTTAAGCAATCAAAACTTGGTACCGCTGGGTTTGCACCTCCCGTCGTCCTCAATCAACTGGACCGGGCACTGAAAGGATAACCATTATGGTTCGTCTCCGTATGCAGCGTTTTGGCCGCACTCACCGCCCGTTCTACCGTATTAATGCGATCGATCAACGCACCCGCCGGAATGGTCGTGTGCTTGAGAACCTCGGTCATTACGATCCGATGGCTAAGGATCAGGATAAGCAAGTCGTGCTCAAGGTCGAAGAGATCAAGGCATGGCTCGCCAAGGGTGCCCAGCCATCGGACACCGTCCGTGACATGCTCGGGCACGCTGAGCTCCTCGAAGGCGACATGAAAGCCAAGTGGATTTCCGATCGCGCAACCAACATGAAGCGTGGCGAGTGCAAGAAAGCCCGCAAAGAAATCGAAGGCATTGTTGCTTCACTTGAAAAGATGACAGGCGATTCAGAAGCGGACCTGACTCCATTTGTCAACTCCGCCAAGAAGGCATTGAACATGGTTCAGAACACCATGTCGCTGGCCAAAGACGACGAGGCGGCCAAGTGTCTTGCCGCAGCCAAGGACGCGATGTCCAAAGCCGAAGCCGCCAAACCGGCCCCTGCTCCAGAGCCAGAAGCTGCATCCGAAGAAGCGGCCGCTGAATGATTCGGTTCTAAATATTCAGAACAAAAAGCCCATTCAATGGGCTTTTTATATGTGCTGGCAACATGGGTTCGTTTCATTGTGGTACGCTCTGATTATTCAGAACTCAAGCCCACACGGAGGTCGACGATATGGTACGGAATGGATTATTCGCATTGGCTCTGATGGCGGCTCTGGCGTCTGGATTGGCAAGTGCCGAGCCGATTACTTATCAAGGCACGCTCAATGTCAATGGGATGCCTGCAACGGGAACTTTCGATTTGGAATGTCGGGTCTTTGATGCGGCTGTTGACGGGGTTCAACTTGGGCAGACGGTGGTGATTGATGATCTGGCGGTTCCTGCTGGTGTGTTCAGTGTCGAGATGGATTTTGGCGAGGTGTTTGATTCGACTGAAGTGTATTTGGAGATTTCTGTTCGAGACGGGGCCAGTGAGGATGTGCATGACATTCTGCTGCCACGGCAGTCGATCACCCCAACACCCAAGGCGATCCACGCAACCAAGGCCGATTCATTGACTGGACTCGGATGGAATCCAGGTGGGACGGTGTTTGGAGGTGGACAGATTCTTCATTTTGGTCAAGGCGACGATCGGGTCTTGATCAACCGTCAGGAGACCATCAATCCACTGGAGTACTTTGGTGTCCACATCACAGACTTTGCGACGGGTGGGATATTCATCTCAAACGCCGACGCGATGCGGAGCACCATCTTTGCTCATGTGACCGGCGGCGTCATCGGAGCATCGCAATCATTCAATGGCACGACCCGTAAATGGACTCTCCAGGTAGATGCGGCGGATATATTGACCGCGGATTCATCGGGGATCAACTCGCTTGGGTATGGTTATCTCAATCCTGTAGCACAAGCGGTGACGGTGGCGGGTGATGTGTTCCACAGTGCGTTGGGAACACCGTTCCGGGCTTCGTTCTTTGGAGGCGGGGCGTACCTGAGTACGCCCGGCGACAACGCGCCGCTGGTGGCGCCGATCACCCTGCCCGACGGCGCCATAGTGACCAAACTCACCGCCCGGCTTGAAGACAATGCGGTGTCGGATATTTCCGTTTCACTGACCGGGGCACTGTCCGACGGGACTCTGGTCTTTCTCGCGGCGGTCAATACCGAAGGGGTCGCACCAATGGCTGGAATTCAATCATTGAGTACCACGGAGATTGATGAGGGGAGTTCATTGATCAGTACTTTCTCAACTGGGTACTACATCCGTGTGTTCAGTTCGTCTTGGCCAGGGGACAGCAGCTTGCGCATTTGGTCAGTGACGGTTGAATACACCGTCGATGGCCCGGACTAATCTCTTTTAAGTTGATTCTATCGCCAGTCGATGACGATCTTTCCGAACTGGTCGCCGGCTTCGAGGCGTTCATAGGCCTTGCGGGCATCTTGTGGGCTGAAGATTTGATCGACGACGGGTTTGAGTGAGCCGGCGTTGAACAACGCGGTGACCTCTTTCAACTCGTCGTTGGTGCCCATGGTGGAGCCGAGGACTTTGAGCTGGTTCCAGAAGATTCGCGCCAGGTCGGTGGTTGCGTCGGGGCCTGTGGTGCAGCCGGGGGTGACATAGGTCCCGCCTCGTGCGAGGGATTTGATGCAGTTGAGATGGGCGGCCTTGCCCACTGAATCAACCGCCATGTCCACGCCTCGTTTGTTGGTCCATGATCGGAGATCGCGAGACCAGTCTTGGCCTTCATCGACGATGGTGTGGTCGGCGCCGAGTTCTTTGGCACGATCGAGTTTCCATTGATGCCGAGAGGTGACGGCGACCGAGCATCCCAGGTGCTTGGCAATGGCCAGGGCGGAGGTCGCGACCCCGCCGCCGATTCCGGTGATCAACACGGACTGACCCGGGCGAAGATCGCCCTTGGTCACCATCATCGAATACGCGGTCAGGCCGCAGAGTCCAAAGGCGGCCGCCTCGATGGGGTCGGCGTCGTCGGCGATGGTTGCCAGATTCTCGACCGGACATGTGAACCGCTCGGCGTGGGCTCCGAAATGGTGTTCGCCGATGAGTTCGTAGTTTGGGCACATGGTTGAAGATGGTGGATCGATCGGGCTGACCCGATCGGGGACAACGATCGCGGCGTTGTAGATGACTCGCTTGCCGATCCATGATTCATCCACACCGGGTCCGACGCGGATAACCTCGCCGCAGCCGTCGCAGCCGGAGACTCGTGGGTATTCAAGTTTGAGTCCAGGCACGCCTCGCCCGACCCAAAGGTCCATATGATTGAACGCCGAGCAGAGGGTCTTGACGATCACCTGCCCCGCAGCGGGCGTAGCCGGGTCGGGCCAATCGCTCTTGAGGGTGATGTTCGGGGCGACAGGACTGGCTTGTTTTTCGACGACGATGGCTCTCATGGCTGAGTTTAGGGCTCTTATACGCCCCGAGCGGGGTATAAAGGGCCTTGAAAGCGATTCTGGCTCGACTATCGAGCGGCACCGGCCTACCGTTGCGGTTCCCGTCTGCAAGTGCAGACGCACCAGAGGATTGACTTATGGACACGCAGAAACTCATCGAATCCGTCAACGCCGAGGCACTCAAAACGGATCTTCCCCGCTTTGATGTTGGCGACAACATCAATGTCCATGTCCGGATCGTTGAAGGCCAAAAAGAACGCATCCAGGTCTTCTCAGGCACGCTGATTTCCCGCAAGGGCAGTGGCATCAACGAGATGATCACCGTCCGCCGCATCGTTGGCGAAGTCGGTGTTGAGCGTACTTGGCCGATGAACTCACCGATGATCGCCAAGATCGAAGTGATCCGCCGTGCCGATGCCCGCCGGGCCAAACTCTACTTCTTGCGTGACCGCGTCGGTAAATCCCGTCGTCTTCGCGACCGCCGTCGTGGCATGAAGCATGTCGAAGGCATGACGACTGTCAACAAGTAATCCACATCAAGAAATCGGCACCAAGTTTGATACACACCCACCCGTCCATGACGGGTGTTTTTTTGTATAGATTGATGTATTGTCCAGCAGGATTCAGAATGAACGGATTTTGATGTCGTTGATCACTGGGAACTGTGCACGCCAGTGTTGAACTTGAACCGGGTCAATCTCAACACTGAGCACGGCTTCTTCATCACCCAACTCCCCAAGGACTTCGCCCTTTGGATCAACAGCGATTGTTCCACCAGCGTACGGGAGATGCGGATCATTTCCCGTGCGATTGATACCCAGCACGAAGGCCTGGTTCTCGATGGATCGGGCAATGAGCAGAGCCCGCCAATGGTGCTGGCGAGCGGTTGGCCAATTGGCACCGAGGACAAACATCTGGGCTCCATCTACAAATCCCTTGCGGAAGAGTTCTGGGAATCGAAGGTCATAGCAAATTGTGGGGCAGACATTGAGACCATTCCATGTGTAGTGGGTCAGTTGGTTGCCGGCTTGATAGGCCTTGGGTTCGTTGCCCATTGAGAAGGGGTGGATTTTGTGGTATTCACAGCGTGGATCGGATGAATCTGGACCAAGGACGGTGGCGCAGTTAAGGGCGAGTGGTTGAGTTTTTTTGGTGGGCATGATTGTGCGGGAGCCATGGACGAGGCAGCCGGTGTCCTTGGCGAGTTGGGCGAGGAATGCAAGAGTCTGGTTGTGTGTGTCGGAGGTGGTGTGGGTGTTGAGTGAGAATCCAGAATCGAAGAGTTCGGGCAGTGCGATGAGATCGCCGGGCTTGGTGTGGGCCGAGTCGATGAGGGATCGGACACGCTCGAAGTTAGCCGAGGGAGATTCCCACTGAATATCGAGTTGAACAAGATGGGCGTGCATGGGGTTCCTTGGATTTAAAACAGAAGATTCAAACAGAAAGATTCAGACCGAAACAACTCCAGGCCCAGCGGTGAAGAGCAGGGCGATTTCGACGACCGATTCATCGAGTCCATACATCGCTGCGACGGCTTGACGATAGGCGTTCATTTGTGGATGATGCTTGGCGGCCAGTTTTGTGAGTTGGCTGTCATCGAGGCCTAGGGCGTCTCGATCGGTTTTGTAGTCGATGATCTGGGCGTGGACGACTTGGTTGTTATTTGAGCCGATGATGAGCCGGTCGAATCGGCCTTGGAGCAATCGTTCTTGGCTTGGCTTTCCAACGCGGACCGCAAAGGGGCGTTCGTGATGGACCGTCACTTGGTTGGCGTTGGGGTGGTCAGTGAGCCATTGGGCTTGATTCAAAAGGCGTTGGACTGGGTCACTTGCGAGCGATCTGGTCAGTTCGTCAACTGCTTTTTGTGATTCGGATTCATTGTGTCCACGGAGGGTGAGGAGTTCGATGAGTTGGGATTCGGCGGGGTTGGTTTGGTCGGTCCAGTCGATGAACTCGAAGGCCTCATGGACACACTGGCCATGATCCCGTGCAGATTGACCGAAGAAGGTTTCTTTGAGAAGATCATTGGCTTTGAGTGCCCTGGGTTCATGTTCGGAAGATGGAGCGGCGGACATGAGTTGTCCGGCACGGAGTTTCTTTGGAGCTCGGATGGCGAGTGTGACAGAGTTGGTGACTGGTTCGGGTGTGCTTGGGGTTGATGCGATGTCCCTAGACCAGTCCAGATCGCTCGATGATTCATACAGCGTCGTTCCCGGAGACGCGGGTAAATCTGGAGCAAGCGCGGCCCGGAGCAAATGATCGGGTTTGAGCGAGAATTTTTCCAAAGCATCGCCCTTGCGACCATGAGGATCAGCCGGGACAATCAATTCCAAGGCCGACTTGGCGCGTGTCATGGTCACATACAGACAGCAAAGTTCTTCACTGATCTGCCCAAGCATGGCGTGGTCGTGGATGGCTTTGAGACCGGGATGGACGGCTTGCATCTGGGCGGTGGGGTATCGGGTAGCCGAGGTGATCGGGCCAAGCGGCTGATCACGCATCGACAAAATGGTCTCTGGACGAATGGACCAAGCTTGCCCCAGAAGCGGTAGGGCAACCATGTCAAACTCAAGACCCTTGGAGCCGTGGATGGTGATGACCCGGACCGGGGCGAGTCCGGGTTCGTCGATCTTTCGGGTGTCGGCAACCATGGCAAGATCGGCCGGGCCGGTGCGTCCTTGCTCTTGGAGTTCTCCAGCCAGTTCGATGAGTTGTTGGAACCGTGTGAATCCTCGTTGATCCATCGATCCGGCGCATGCTTTGAACCATTCGGTGAGCATCGGGACACACCCTTGGTTGGCGATCCGCTCGCGTAAATCCGAAGCGACGGCATGGACTCGGCTTGGATTCTCAAGCCCCACCAGATCACCCAATGGCGTGGATCGGACATGGTGCAAAGCCGCCGAATCGGACGGGTGGTCGATGAGTTGAAGCATCGACACGGTCGCGGCGACGCTCGGGGCATCAACCAACGGATTTCCACGGTCTTCGCACGCATCGACTCCGAGTTTGGTCAGTTTGGCCAGCAGCGGATAGATGTGCTTGGTCTGCCGAACAAGCACAGCGATTGAAGCGTTGGGCGCGTGGGCACGGGCGTCGGCCACCCGCTGGGCACAGGCCCAGAGGACTTCGTCGGTGGCTTCGAGGTTGCTTTCTTCATCGCCATGGGCAACACTGAGCCGAACGAATCCGGGCAGGTTGGGCTTGGCAGCGATGTGGGTTTCGTATTGATCGTTCCAGTTGACAGCAGCTTGTTGGCCGATATCCTTGGCGTTGATCGCGTCGTTGTTGGTAAGGTCTCCAAAGACGGCGTTGACGGCGTCGAGGACAATCGGTGACGACCGCCATGACTTGGCCAATGAATCTTCTTCGAAAGTATCCCATCGTTGGGTCATCGCGCCGAGCAGTGCTGGTTCGGCTTGTCGCCAGGTGTAGAGGGATTGCTTGGTATCGCCGACGACGAAGACGGATCGCCCGGCTTCGTTCTGGCTGAGGAGTTCATCGAGGATCGGTTCGAGCAGTTTGAACTGGGGCATCGAGGTGTCTTGAAACTCATCGAGCATCACATGGCGGATCGAGGCGTCGAGCCGATAGTAGAGATGTTCGAGGTCGCCGGTGATTTTTGATTCGTTGAGTAGCCGTGGAGGATCGTCGAAGCTCAGTTGTCCGCTTTCCATTTTTGCGGTTCGGTAGGCGTGGTCGAAGCGGGCCATGAGTTTGAAGACGGCGTGGGTGCGGCGGATGTGGTCGCTGCTCAGGACATGCCGGCCGTGCTGGACGATCGGCCAAAGGATTTCGAGGAGTTCTTCGGAGAACTCGATTTTGGAGAAGGTCGGGACATCAACACTGTCCATGCTGTCGAGAATGAACTTGCCAAAGCCGCTTGTAAAAAATAAGTTCCAGTCCCGGTTCTGGATCGATTCGAGGCACCTGATTTGGGCCTTGGTCCAGTTCTTGTTCGGAGCCCCGGCTTTGGTCAATGGCATCTGCGCTTGGGCGAGTTGCTCGCAGGCGGCGTCCAAATCTGGATCGCTCATCGACTCGCCGACGGGTTGGATCGAATCCCAAGGCGTTGGATCGGCGTTGGTCGCCAAGAACATGTCGTAGCCGGCCTTGACCGTGCGCATGATCGCGCTGTGGGTCTGCATCTGGATGCGGTCGCCTTGCAAGGATCGGAGCAGTTCGGCCATCTCATCGCTTGAGCAAGCGTTGATGGCTTCATCGACGCTCAGCTCTTTGAGGTGTTCGTTCTCATCCTCTTCGAGTAATCGGTACTGCATCGGGAGCCCGAGTTCAAGACAGAATGAACCGGCAAGCCGAGAGAAAAAGGAGTCGATGGTCATGATCGACAGGCGATGGAGTTGATTGACCAACGCGATCAGCACCTGAGCGCATTGGTCATGGGTGAGTTGAGGATTACCGATCGCATCGCGGAGTTCATTGAGTGCATTGTCGTCGATGACTCCCGCGCTGAGTCGGCCGAGGACTCGGTGCAGGATTTCGCCCGCTGCCGCTCTGGTGAAGGTCGTCGCGAGCATTCCGCTGGGGTCTTCTCCGGCAAAGAGGCCTGCGACGAATCGGTTGGTTAGGGTGTAGGTCTTCCCAGAGCCCGCCGAGGCGCGAACGATTGTGTGTGGAAATGGGCGGGTCATGGGCCCATCTCGACGGTGGCGTTTTCGGGGTCGACGCTCTGTTGGTGGCCGCCGGCTTCAAACCGTCGACCTGTGATGAATCCGAGGATGCCCGCGTCCGGCGGGGAATCACCCATGGGGATTTCATCGCCAGGTTTCAATGATCGGATTTCGCGAACAACATCGCACGCGGCTTGGTCAGCCGAATCGAGCTCGTCCTGATCCCAATCCGCAAACGACCACACCGCTTCATTCTCCGTCGCAGGAAGCCCGGCGTAGCCAAGGGCCACCGAATGGTTGTCAACGATGCCTTGAATCAAGAATCGGTAGAGCGGGAGTTGGAGTTTGACCCATTGATCCTGGCTTTGATGGGCCCGTTTGGCATCGGTGATTTTGCCTGTTTTATAGTCGATGATGGCCATTATTCCATCTGGATGGATGTCGATCCGGTCGATTTTGCCACGCAGTTCCATCGGTTGTTCATCGACCAGTATTGATGGTGTGAAAGATTGATCCGGCGACCATTCAGAATGGGCAATGGTCCATCCAGCCCGTCGACGCTCGGCTTGTTGCTCGGCAAACCATTGGAGCCGGTGGTTGAGGAGTTTGGTTTGCACAAGAACCGCTGTAGGAGGTTTGGTGCCGAACTGGGATCGAGATTCTTGGTCAAGGAGATGGAGCAAGGCATCATGGATTGTCTCGGGTTGATCCAGATCACGCATTGTGGGGTCTTTGCCATAGGCATCGAGGATTTCGTGGATTAGTGAACCCAAATGGGCAGGGGAGAGTTCGCGAGTCTGGGTGTCGATTTCGTTGAGGTTCAGGCATCGCTCAAGATACCACTGTGCCGGCGAGCGGAGATAGGCATCGAAATCCGTCACCCGCATCGATGCCGGAGGCACAAACCCCTCGGCAACGCGCAGCGGGATATGGAACAGATCGTTTGGGCCTGGCTTGGCCTGAATGGACAGGGTGTGCGTTGATGGTGTGTCAACCGAAGGCTCAACAAAGCGTTGGATGCGCTTGGCGAGGGTCTGGCTTTGGGTTCTGAGCAGCAGTCGGCTTGGGGTGATGGGATCGTTTTTGTTGCCAGTGCGGGCGCACATGAAGACCGCATCTCTGGAGGCATTGATCGCCGCCATGAGGTAGGTGTCTCTTGCGAGTCGATCTTCGTTGGTTGGCATTCCAAGTGCATTGCGGAGTGAGCCGGGCATGAGCGGGTCGTGGTTGACCGAGCCGGGCACGCAGGATTCACTCATGCCGACAACGACGCATACCGGGGACGGGTCGAGGACAAGTTCGAGCCAGCCGAGTGTTTCGATTGCGTCGCGGTTCATGGGCTCGGCGAGTCGGGTTTGATTGAGTCCATCGAGCACCAGCCCGAGGGCTCCATGTGCGGTGGATTCAGGCATGGTTTGGCCGAGTTCATGGGCTTGATGAATCTCGCTGAGCACGCTACGGATTGAGTTGAGCCCTTGAATCGTCGGCTGGTCATGCTCGGATTGTGGGTCAAGTTCAACCCCAGCGTAGATTGATTCGAGCGATTCGGTCAGCCGGACGCTCAATTGATTGAGCGGGGCAGTGGATTTGAGATGGTCGATCAAGGGTTTGAGCAGGTCGTTGATCGCATCGAGCACAAAGCGGACATCCTGAGCGATCCAGTCTTGCGTGCCTTGGGGTATGTGGGTGGTGTTGGTTAGGACATGGTCTTGGCGGATGCGGTCGACAGCATCGAGCCATGATGCTGGGGGTTGTGTGTTTTCTGACTCTGACTGTCGTATGGACAATGCCCGTTCCATCGCTGGGTGCCTGATGAGCTCGGCGGCGGTGTCCATCGAGTGTTCTCGGAGATGTGTTTGAATCAGAGAAACCAGTTGACCGGGTGGTGTGTCTGCAGCGTTGAGTCCTGCCGGGGCGTGGAGTGCGATGCCACTTTGGCTGGTCATGTTTGCGTGTTGGCGGAGCGTGCCGATGAGTGTTTCGTCGGCGAGCCCAAGTACGCACGAAGAAGTTTCAATGATTCCGTCATCGCCCCCAGCCCGAACAGCAAGTTGGATCAATGCCCGCTGGCACATTTCAGCGGGTGTGTCGTCAAAGAGAATCTGAGATTCGTCAATATTGACGGCCGCCTGTGTCCATTGGTCGGGCACCACACAGCCATAGTCGTCGAACCGATCGGCCAGTTCTTCCGGGGCAAAGATCAATGACACGGTTTGGGCTTGAGAGCGTTGGATGGCTGCCAACGCCATTGAACCGATTTCGGGCATCCCGATGAGAAAAACAGGCTGAGGTGAGGGGGGCGGTGAGGTTGCCTCGTCAAGCCGATCAAGTGTGGTGAGTCGATCATCGATCAATCCAAGATCGGTCAGATTCAGTTCGTATTGATCTTGTAGGTGCCCAAGCACGATCCATCGTTGTGATTCGGACTCGTCCAGAAGTTCGGAAGCGTGCTCGGCAACCGCGTTCATTCTGAGCCCGGCATCGCAGAGTTCGCTGGAGACACCAGCGATCCATTTGCCAAGGCCAACCCATTGGTCTGATTGATCAGGTTCAGGTGGAGTGGGAAGGATGGCGTTGAGGGTGGTTGGATCACAGGCGTGCAAGGCCTCGATCCACGCGAGTTGGCGCGAGAGTTTCGAGGCATGAACACCCGGCACTCCAAGCAAGGCCGCTGGGAGGTCAAGTGGCGTGAGAATATATGGGGGTATAAGCACGATGCCCTTTTGGGCAGAGAGATCGACCAGATTCCCCAAGAGCACCCGTGCGGCGCGTTGGCCAGGCACAACCAAGTGGATGGTGCTCAGATCAAGGATGTTGGACGATTGGGTATGGTGGTCAAGAATCCACTGGGCGGCCATGTCGAGGGCTGGTTGATTCCATCCTAAAAAATGTCGTTCCGGCGTGGGGGTCATCGTATCAATAGTAGGGTGTTGTTGGGCACCGCGAGAAGATTCGGTTCGGTTCATGGCCGGGCGGAAGTCTGAAGGAAATGCAGTCTACCGATAACCGGGAAATCCCCCGAAAATCAGACAAAATAGGGCCAAACTGAAAGAAGGAGCATGGAATTGTGTGGGGTCTGCCATATCCTACAAAGAACATCGGGCATTTGCCCATATTCAATAGTCACAGAGCGGGATACAACACCAACGGAACCATCCGTTCGGTCTTACGGAGAGTTGATCGTATGAAGCAGTTTTTTACCAAGTCATTCTCGACGAAGTCATCAAGCGTAGTTTCGTGTTCTGTGATGTTGGTTGCTGCGGCAGGCAGTGCTATCGCGGCCGACCCGTTTGATCCACCAGCCAGCTACTACAGCGGCGCCACCGGCACCGGATCAACACTCAAATCACAACTGACCAGTGCCATGTCGGCCGGTCATATCGAACGGACCTATGGCGATTTCCGCGTGATGTCACGCTATGTCGATGAAGACCCGAACAATGTGGGCAATATTTTGCTTGTGTACAACGGCGCGTCCGTCTCGGGGCTTTGGGATCAGGGTTCGACTTGGAACCGGGAGCATGTGTGGCCTCAATCACGCCAGCCCGGGAGCGCCTCAAACTCTGCACGCGGAAACCTTGGGGATGCTCATGCACTGCGTCCATGCAATCCATCCATCAACTCCTCGCGGGGAAACAAGCCATTCGGGATGTCCGGGACGACCGGAGGGTTCGGGAGTCTTGGGACTTTCTACTTCCCTGGTGACACGGACAAGGGCGATATTGCCCGGAGCTTGTTCTATTCAGATACACGGTGGACATCGCTCGGGATTTCGTTGGTCAATGGTGTGCCTTCTGGGAACCGGATGGGCGATCTCAGTTCACTCATTGCGTGGCACTATCTTGATGCACCGGACGCCTTTGAGCGTCGTCGCAACCATGCGGTGTCTGATGTGGCGTACAACCCGTTCTTCTTCACCAACAACCGCAACGCATTCATTGATCATCCAGAGTTTGTATGGTCGATCTATGTCGATCAGAACAATGATTCGACCCTCTGGGTCGGCGGTGCTCCAAACGCGGACGGCTCATCGACGATGACCATCGAGTTCAATGCCTTGGTTGGCGACTCACTGGGCTCCGTTCCGGTGACGATCAATAAGGACGGAAGCGACGGGACTTACTACCGCATCAGCCCATCAGCCGGGATCCAAACATCCGACTGGGGCAATCCCAATGCATTCCCGATGAATACCCCGAATGATTCGAGTGCTTTCAACATCTCGCTCCCGGCCGGAGCAACGGACTCGGCTTCGATCGCTGTTGAGCAGGTCGTGATTGATAATCTTGATGTCACCACCAGCGGCGGGGCCGGCAATGGTGCCAATGATGGCGATGATGTCATTACCGTCGAAATCAATATTTACAACCCATCCGACGGCTCGCTCGATGCAGGCAGCAATCTTCATGAGATCGCCCTTGATCTGGGCGTGATTGTTCTCGGGGATGGCAATGCGACCATGGACATCGAGTTCTTCAATATTGCTGATTTGGCCACAGGGGCTCCGATGGATGTCCAGTTGATCTCTTCATCCGGAGATACCACGGCACTGACAACTGATTTTTCCAGTATCCAATCGGTTTCTGCTCAATCCAGTCAGAGCATCCAAGCGGCGCTCTCGGATGCTGTTGAAGGGACCTTTGCGGCCACATACACCTTCCGCTCGGTCAACGCTGAATCGCTCTTTGGTCCGGCTGGTGGCGGTGATGACTTGATTGTGAATCTGACGGGTGAAGTCGGAGGCGGGGTCTGTGTTGCGGACTTTGCCGAGCCGTTTGGGAGCTTGAATTTCTTTGATGTGTCGGCATTCTTGGTTGCTTATGGGAATCAAGACCCGCAAGCGGACATCAATGGCGATCTGTCGTTCAACTTCTTGGATGTCAGCGCGTTTCTGTTGGCGTATGGAGCCGGTTGCCCGTAAGCGGAAACATCAGGAGTTTGTGAGTCAAAGTTTGTAAAGTGGGCCTGGAGGGACTTGAACCCTCATGGGTTTTACCCCGGCGGATTTTAAGTCCGCTGCGTCTGCCGATTCCGCCACAGGCCCGTGGGATCAAGTATGGTAGCCGATACGGAGCCATCTTGGCGGGTATTTTGGTATTGAGACGAACCTTGGGCGGCTACAAATCGTAGAAAACAGAGCGGGAGTCTGGGCACAATCGTGCTCCGTGGGCTATCCTGTTCTTGACCGCCCGGGAATATTGAAAAACTGCAAGACGAGGACGATCGACTATGAACCGTGATCCCCAGTCAGAAGCAATCGCTGCATCAAATCACTGGCAACAGGCCAGCTTGGATTCTGAGAAGTCGACTCCACGGATTGATGAAATCTTTGGTATTGATGTCTTTGACATGCGGAAGATGCGTCAGCGGCTCCCCAAGAGCGTGTGCGAAGCCGTCGAACAGGTATCCAATGGCGGAGTCAAGCTTTCGCCGACGGATGCCGATGCCATCGCCGATGCCATGAAGGAATGGGCCATCGAACGGGGCGTCACCCATTACACACACTGGTTCCAGCCCTTGACCGGACTAACGGCCGAGAAGCACGACAGCTTGACAGCCCCGGACGGTCAGGGCGGGGTCGTTTACCGGCTCAGCGGCAAATCCCTTATCCAAGGCGAGCCGGATGCATCAAGCTTCCCCTCAGGCGGGCTCCGAGCGACCTTTGAAGCCCGCGGATACACCGCGTGGGATGCGACCTCCCCGGCGTTCATTCGACGCGGTGCCAACTACGCCACCCTTTGTATTCCTACGGTCTTCGTCTCTTGGAACGGGGAAGCACTCGACAAAAAAACACCCTTGCTTCGCTCCATTGATGCAATCAGCACACAAGCAATGCGAATACTCAAGTTCTTTGGAACAGACCAAGGTGTCAGCACGATCGGCTCAACACTCGGGGCTGAGCAAGAGTATTTTTTGATCGATCGTAATTTGTACTACGCCCGTCCAGATTTGGTCAGTTGCGACCGGACGCTCTTTGGCTCGATGCCCGCCAAGCATCAGCAACTCGATGACCATTACTTTGGCTCAATTCCGACGCGGGTGTTGTCATTCATGGCTGAAGTTGAACGAGAACTGTCTCGTTTGGGTATACCGGTCCAGACTCGGCACAAT
>Ga0316208_1001395_pt1 | contig 22879 bp, 23 predicted proteins | sample 3monopyrite_MG_FD_204944 | JGI IMG/M metagenome (GOLD analysis project Ga0316208, IMG submission 204944) | Microbial mat bacterial communities from mineral coupon in-situ incubated in ocean water Damariscotta River, Maine, United States -... | ecosystem: Environmental > Aquatic > Marine >... | reverse complement strand
ATCGCAACTTTAATTGCTGGTGTATTTGCTATAGGAAGCATATTGTTAATAACCGTTAAAGAACGCACAAAAGAAATAGGAATAAGACGCGCATTAGGAGCAACACCAATTGTAATTAAAAGACAAATTATAGTAGAATCTGTTACCATGGCTTTGGTGGCTGGGTTTGTTGGTATAATAAGCGGCGGTTTAATTTTAATGTTGCTGAATAGATCGATGCTAAATAGTGATAATCCTTGGATGAGGAACCCTTCAGTTTCAATTGCTATTGTGTTTTTTTCACTATTGATAGTAATCGTATTAGGTACATTAATTGGTTTAATACCAGCAAATAAAGCAACAAACGTTAAACCCATTGACGCATTAAGAGAAGAGTAAAAAGGAAATTAAAAATGAACCTTCTATAACTTGAATATTGGTATTCTAATAGACTAAATATAGAAGCACCTTTGTCAAATTAATAAAATGAGAATAGCTAAATGAATAAATCAGTAAAAATTATTATCGGAATTGTAGCATTACTTTTATTTGCAGTGGTTTTAAAATATTTTAAAGATGCTAATGCTAAAAATATAGAAGACTTCAATGTTGAGGAACCGTTCTATACTTCAATAAACTCAAAAGTGGTAGCCACAGGAAGTTTAAACCCTGAGGAAGAAATAGAGCTCAAACCACAAATATCTGGTATTGTGGATGATATATTAGTTGAAGAAGGTGATGTTGTTAATAAAGGCGATTTAATTGCCAAAATAAGAATTGTGCCTAATGAGCAGGCTTTAACGAGTGCAAACAGTCGAGTGAATTCGTCAAGATTATCTTTTGATAATTCTAATACACTATATAAAAGAAATAAAGTGCTTTTTGAGAAAGGCGTGATATCACAACAAGATTTTGAGAATAGTGAGTTGTCAATGAATCAAGCGCAGGAGGCTTTAAAACAAGCACAGAATGATTATCAATTAATTCGACAAGGTTCTATTTCTGGCCAGCGGTTAGCGAATACCAATATTATTTCCCAAATCTCTGGAACAGTATTAGAAATTCCTGTTAGAATTGGAGACCAAGTTATTCAAAGTAATAATTTTAATGCAGGAACTACCATTGCTACAATAGCCAATATGAATAAAATGATTTTTCAGGGACAGGTTGATGAATCCGAAGTAGACAAGCTGGAAGAAGGTAAACCCATTAATATTATTATAGGAGCTCTTAATGAAAAAATATTTCCAGCAAAATTAGCTTTTATAGCACCTAAAGGAATTAGCGACAATGCTGGAGCCGTACAATTTACAGTTAAGGCAGACGTTGAAATTGATGCTTCCTTAAACATTAGAGCAGGTTTCAGTGCCAATGCAGAAATTGATATAGAAAGTAAGGACAGTGTATTTGCTGTTAGAGAGGCATTAATTCAGTATAACAGAATTACTGAAAAACCTTTTGTAGAAATCTCGATCGGAGATAATAAATTCAAGAAAGAAAATGTTGAATTAGGTCTGTCGGACGGTATTAATGTTGAAATTACGGAAGGCGTTAAAGCAGGCGATAAAATTAAAGTTTGGAATAAAGCATCAAAAGACAACGAAGATGAAGAAGATTAATATTAAACAAGCCGTTTTAATTTTTACGCTTTTATGCTCTGTATCTTCCTTTGCACAACAAAAAAAATGGACGTTACAAGAGTGTGTAAATCACGCTTTAGAAAATAATATTACCGTAAAGCAAAGTCAAAATACATTACTAAGTAATGAGCAAGATATGATTGCTTCCAAAGGTTCTTTTTTACCATCAGTAAGTGCATCAGCCTCTCATAATTTATCTCTAGGTAATAGAGAATTATTTCCAGGTCAATTTATTGATAGAACAGATAATAGCACAAATATTGTTATAGGAGTCACTCAGACTATTTTTGATGGATTTAGGTTAACTAATTTGTACAAACAGTCTCAATTAAGATTAGAGACTAATCAATTAGAACTACAAAGAATAAGAGATGATATCTCATTAAATGTTGTGAACTCCTATTTAAATGTTCTTTTTAATAAAGAACGATTAGAGACCGCCAATGCACAATATAAATTCAGTGAAAAACAGTTAGATCAAGTAAATGAATTGGTAGAAGCAGGTGTACAACCTAAAGCTAATCTTTATGATGCTGAAGCAACTTTAAGTAGAGATGCTCAACAAGTTACTTTAGCAGAAAACAACTTTAATTTGGCATTACTTACCCTGTCTCAATTATTGCAAGTTACCTATAATGGGTTTAATGTTGAAATTATTAATATAGATACACCTTCAACCGCACTGCTTTACAATAACATAAATCCGGTTTTAAATTTTGCATTGCAAAATAGAGTTGAAATTAAAGTTGCAGAAAAAAATGTTGAAAATGCAGTTTTAGGTACTGAAATTTCTAAAAGTGGATTTTATCCAACAGTGAGTGCTAATTATGGTATAGGTTCAAATGTGTTTTTTACAAATTTAACAGATACCGAAGAAGCATTTTTTAATCAGCTTAATCAACAAAAGGGGCATCGTTTTGGGCTAAATTTAAACATTCCTATCTTTTCAAGATTTCAAAACAAAACAGCGGTTGCTAAATCTAGAATCCAAGAAGAAAATAGTAAACTTAATTTAGAGCAAGCAAAATTAGATTTAGAATCAAACATACAACGCGCATTTACTGATGCTCAAGCTGCATTTAAGGCTTATGAGGCCGCTAAAAAATCATTAAAATCTCAAGCCTTAGCATTTAATAATTCAAAAGAGCGCTATGATATTGGTAGTTTGACAGCTTTTGATTTAGAACAAGCTAGAGTACAATTAATAAATGCAGAGTCTTCTTTAATTAATGCAAAATATGATTTTGTTTTTAAAACAAAAGTTTTAGACTTCTACATGGGAAAATCGTTGACTGATTAGCTGTCGCAAGATCTTTCAGGTATTTAAAACATTGATATTCGGAAGAGTTTTTTACCGTTGCTATTATGTTTTAACACCCCTAAAGTCCCCTCAAGGGGACAACTCACTCAGTTAAACAGGACGATTGTCCCCTTGAGGGGACTTTAGGGGTGTTATTTAAAATATTTTACTTTTTATTTTTCTCATTATTTAAGTGCTTTTAAAACCTAACAGATTTGCTTAATTATCAGAGTTAAAAAGAAGTGAAAATGTGAATATAAAACGATAGTTTTGTTTTTAATACTATATTACAAATGAGTAGCTATATCCTCAACATAGAATCGGCAACAACCAATTGTTCAGTATCTCTTTCAAAAGATGGTGAAACCATAGTTTTAAAAGAGGATAATGATAAAAGCTATTCGCATGCAGAAAGACTTCATGTTTATATTGATGAAGTTTTAAAAGAAGCCAATATAAATTTTAATGAATTAGATGCTATTGCAGTGAGCAAAGGTCCTGGGTCTTATACAGGTTTACGAATTGGGGTTTCAGCAGCTAAAGGATTGTGTTTTGCACTAGATAAACCATTAATTTCTATCCCAACTTTAGATGCGCTAGCAAACCAACTTAAAATTGATGATGGTGTTATTATTTCTATGCTTGATGCCAGACGCATGGAAGTGTATTCCGCTATTTACGATTCAAATTATAAGCAAATACGAGAAACCCAAGCTCAAATTTTAGATGAAACTTCTTTTAAGGATTATTTAAAACACCAAAAAGTTTATTTTATTGGTAACGGTGTTGAAAAAACAAAAACGTTAATCAATCACCCAAATGCCATTTTTATTGAAGCTAAATTACCTTCTGCTAATGACATGAGCTTGTTGGCTTATACTAAATACAAAATAAGCAACACCGAAGATGTCGCTTATTTTGAACCTTATTATTTAAAAGACTTTGTGGCTTTAAAGCCAAAGCCTAAATCGTAAAAAAAGACCTGTCAGGTTTTTAAAACCTGACAGGTCTGAGAATACTCTTTAAATATTAAAAGTTTAACCTTTCTTTCGTATTTCAACTTGATGTGGGTATGGAATTTCAATGCCAGCTTTATCAAGAGCTTCTTTAACATCCTCAGTAATACCAAAGTAAACCGCCCAATAATCGTCTGTAGTAGACCATGGTCTTACCGCGAAATTTATAGAACTATCTGCCAATTCAGAAACATTTACGGTAGGAGCAGGCTCTTTTAAAACTTTTGGATGCGATGTTAAAACATTCATTAAAATGGCTTTTGTTTTCTTAATATCAGAATCATAACCAACTCCGAAGGTTAAATCTACACGACGCGTGCCTTCTGTTGAATAATTAATTATATTTCCGTTTGATAACGAACCATTGGGAATAATGATTTCTCTGTTGGATAATCCAGTTAATTTAGTTGTAAAAATTTCAATTTCTTTAACAACTCCAAGTTCTCCTTGAGCTTCAATTAAATCTCCAATTTTAATAGGTTTAAAAATCATAAGTAAAACACCACCGGCAAAATTGCCTAATGAGCCTTGTAAAGCTAAACCAATTGCTAAACCAGCTGCTGCTAAAATGGCTGCAAAAGACGTGGTTTCTACTCCTACAGTTCCAAGAACAACAACAATTAGAATAATTTTTAATATCCAGCCTAACATGTTTAATAAAAACTTTTGAAGACTTTCATCATAATCTCTATTAGTCATTAATTTTCTGGTAGTCTTTATTATTTTTTTAATTACCCAAGAACCAACAAGCCAAATAACAACAGCTCCAAGAATTTTTAGTCCATAATCTAAGGCCAACTGAAGCCATCTTTCTGTATCAATGTTTTCTAAATTCATAATTTTTTTAAGTTTTTAGTAATCGCAAAGTTAAATACGAAACGTAAGTTTTTTAGTGTTTAAATGATAAAAAATGATTCATTAATTTTAAATAAAGCAAAAAATTAGCGCAATAATTGCAGGAACTGCTTGCACATATAATAACTTTATTTGCTTTGTGGAGTAAGACCCATATATACCTGCTATGGTCACACAAACAAGAAAGAAAATAGCAATTTTTATATCTTTTTGGATTATAGAGAATACAAGTCCTGCTGCCAAAAAACCATTATAAAGCCCTTGGTTAGCGGCGAGTACTTTGGTGTCTTCTGCAAATTGTTTCGATTTTAAACCAAAAGCTTTAATGCCTTTTGGTTTGGTCCACATAAACATTTCCAAAATCAGGAAATAAAAATGTTCAAAAGCTACAAAAGCTATTAGTATGATTGTTGTAAGTGTCATTTTTTTATAAATTTTATGGCGTCTTTTACTTCTGAAACAGGAAGTTTACAGGCCTTATTTACACACACATAAATAAGGGTATGGTTTGGGTTGTATCTATTTTCCAATAAAGGCATATTGTTTTTAGAAGTACTTCCAGCTATGAGTTTATTGGGGATATAGGTTTTGTTTAATGTGTCTATTTTCTGTTTGGCATCGGCACCAACTATAACCACTTCGTAGTAAGGTTTTGTGTAATTCAGCATTAAATCAAACCAATTAGAGTATCCTGATGGGTATTCTTGCATTTCTGGTTTTATATTGTTTAGCATAGTCATGGCGGTTTTACTGAAGTGTTCGTTATCAAAATAATGTGATAATTTAAACAGATTTTTTGCCATGATAGAATTACTTGCGGGAATAACATTATCTCTGAATTCAATACTTCTAGAAACCAGCGAAGCATCTTCATTTGAAGTGAAAAAGAACATATTACTTGCGCCATCGAAGAAATGATCAAAAGTATAGTTTGCTAAATCTCTAGCAGTAGTTAACCATTTTTCATTTAAAGTGTTTTCATAAAGCGTAATAAAGGCATCCATGGTAGAAGCATAATCTTCTAAATACCCATTTATACTACTTTTTCCGTTTTTATAATTATGATTTAATCCGCCATCTTCTCGTAATTGATTACTTATTATGAAATTTGCGTTTTTTTCCGCGGAAGCGAGATAATCATCATTTCCAAACACGCGATAAGCATCTGCATAGCCTTTAAGCATCATGGCATTCCAAGAAGTTAAAGTTTTGTCGTCTAATCTTGGTTTGAATCTTTTGTTACGTTCTTTAAATAAGATAGCTTTCCATTCGGCTTTCTTTTCAGCTAAAACAGTTTTAGTAAGGTTGTGCTTTTTTATAATCGAGTCATCATCATCTTTTCTAATGAGCACATAATTATCATGTTCCCAAAGCCCATAATTGTTTACATTATAATAGTCTGAAAACAATTCAAAATGGTCTTTTAAAAGCGTTTTTAATTCCTTTTTTGTCCACACATAAAATGCACCTTCTTCAAGTTCGCCTTCTGGGGTTTTACTGTCAGCGTCTAATGATGAATAAAATGCACCATTACTAGTGGTCATTTCTTGTTTTGTGTATTTTAAGGTTTCTGTGACGATGTCTTTGTATAATTCATTTTTACTAATCAGGTATGCATCAGCATATAAACTTACCAATTGCCCATTATCATAAAGCATTTTTTCAAAGTGAGGAACATGCCATTTAGCATCAACAGAATATCTTGAAAACCCACCACCAATTTGATCAAAAACACCACCATAAGCCATTTTGGTTAGCGTTAGGTTAACAAATTCTAAAAGTTCTTTATCATTATTTTGATACGCATACCTTAATAGAAAATGATAATTATTTGGCATCATGAATTTTGGGGCTCTATTCATACCGCCTTGATTGTTATCAAATTGCTTTGACCAACTTTTAACTGCGTTTTGAATAAAGGGAGTATCAAAAATGGGTTCATCAGAATTCAATTGAACAACATCTAATGATTTAATGCCGGCTTCTAATTTACTAGCATAATCCTGAAGTTTTTCAGGGTTATCGACATATAATTTTGAAATTTGCTCTAAAGCATCTATCCACTGTTCTTTCTTAAAATATGTGCCGCCCCATACAGGTCTTCCATCTGGTAATGCAACCACATTTAAAGGCCACCCGCCACTACCTGTCATGAGTTGAACCGCATTCATATAAACTTGATCTACATCAGGGCGCTCCTCTCTATCTACTTTTATATTGATAAAGTTTTTATTCATCACTTGCGCTACAAGGCTATCTTCAAAACTTTCATGTTCCATAACATGGCACCAATGGCAAGCTGCATAACCAACACTAATGAGTATTAATTTATTTTCAGTTTTAGCTTTTTCTAAAGTGGTTTCATTCCATGCATTCCAATCAACAGGGTTGTGCGCGTGTTGTAATAGATAAGGACTAGTTTCATTAACAAGAGCGTTGGTGTATTGATGTTTCATGGACTTTGAATTCTGGCCTTTACAGCCTATAATAAGTATGATAAACGCGAGTGTAAAAAGGTGCTTCATTCACCAAAGTTAATGATTTAAATACCAATTTAATCAAGAAATATTGCCTATAAATCGTTTCTTTTCAGTTATAACAGCGTTAAAAAAAGAAACCGTAACGAAGGCTATGCTTTATTTTTTAGCCTTATTCTGCCTAAAAATAATTCAATTTATTTATACAATATGTCATATTTAGTGTCTGGACGGAAACACAGCAAAATTAAATTTGTTTCTTTTTGCGCCCTTTCAGTTTATTTTCAATCGCTTGATGCTAAGGCATCAACTCATAAAAACTAAACAAAAATGACATCAAAAATAATTCAAATTATAAAAATCGTCTGTTTCCGTCCAGACACTATTTAAATAGGTAATGAGCACAAAAAAAGCGTCCATATAATGAACGCTTAGGTTTTATATTGAAGCGGAATTTATTCTACTTCAAAAGTGATTTTTAAGTTTACCCTAAAGTCCGTTACCTCATCACCTTTTACGCTCGCACTTTGGTCTTGAACATAAACAGAACGAATATTCTTTATACTTTTTGATGCGTGTTTTACTGCTTTTTTGGTTGCATCTTCCCAACTTTTTTCTGAGTTAGCTAAAATTTCGATTACTTTTAAAACTGCCATGATTCTTTATTTTTAAATTAATAATTAGACTACCTCTTTAAAGGTAACGAATTTTAGACACAAATTGTATAACAAAGTCACAAGGATTTAACCGTTAATAGCTTCAACAGTTTCAACTTTTCCGGGTAACATTTCTTTGAGTATATTTTCAATACCGCTTTTTAACGTGTATGTTGAAGATGGACAACCACTACAAGCGCCTTGCAACATAACACTTACATTTTTTCCTGCTGAATCATAAGAAATAAACTGAATATTTCCACCATCACTAGCCACTGCAGGCTTAACATATTCTTCTAGAATATTTACAATTTCTTTTGAAATATCATCTAAAGCTTCAAAATTGCTATCAATTTGTTTAGAAGATTTTTGTAATGTTTCAAGGGCCTCTGGTAAAACAACATCTTTACCGTTTTCAATATAACTTTTAATAAACTCACGAAGTTCTATCGTAATATCTTGCCATTCAGCCATATCGTATTTAGTAATCGACACATAATTTTCGTCAATAAAAACACGTTGCACAAACGGAAAATGAAATAGTTCTGTCGCTAAAGGAGAGTGTTTCGCCTCGTCAATTGAAGTGAACTCAAAAAGGCCTGTTACTATTTTTTTGTTGGCTACAAACTTCATCACCGATGGGTTTGGTGTACTTTCTGCATAAACCGTTATAGGTACTTTTTTAGTAGTAGTGGAAGATTCTTCAACAACAATACCTCCATCATTTAAATAGGCTTCAATTTGTTCAGAAACTTCATCTTGTACATCATTCCACTCTACAATATCGTATCGTTCAACTGCAACAAAATTTCCAGATATATACACTTTTTTTACAAATGGCAAATAGAATAATTGCTGCGCTAATGGAGATGCTTTAGCTTCATCTATATTATTAAACTCAAAACTTTGGTGTTTGGTAATAAATTGATTGACCTCGAATTTTACTATGGCAGTATTTGATGTTTCTTGCACAGAAACCTTGAAAGTGTTCATTTCAGCTAATTTTTCACAAAAATACTAAAAGAAAACTTTAGATATCCATATATTTGAGTTTTGTTGCCTGTTTATATTGGCTATAGAGGTAAAGGTAGACTTTATCTTTTTTATGTGTAATTTTTTAAGGATCAAGACGTTTGTAATAAACCAAACCTACTTGGTAAAAAAGTTTATGAAATTAAAAAATATCATTTTAGTGGCAGTTTTAGTTGTGTTTTCTAACATAGCAACCTCTCAAGAAGGGCTGCCAATATATACAGATTACCTAACGGATAATTATTATTTAATCCATCCATCTATGGCTGGTGTTGCTAACAGTGCAAAAGTTAGAATCACTGGGCGACAACAATGGTTTGGGCAAGATGATGCGCCTAAACTTTTAACAATGAGTGTTAATGGACGAATCGGTGATACTCAATCGGGTATTGGAGGGATACTTTATGCTGATAAAAATGGGTATCATTCTCAAAAAGGAGCTTATTTTACTTATGCTCATCACTTAATGTTTTCTAGAAGTGAAGCAGATTTAAATATGTTGTCTTTTGGTTTAAGTGCTGGTTTTGTTCAGTATCAACTGGATGAAACAACGTTTTTAAATGGAGCACCTATACCAGATCCAATTATTAATGGAATCGTACAAAATGAAACAAATTTTAATGTTGATTTCGGCTTCTCATATCATTATCTTGATTCTTATGCTCACGTAACTGTTAAAAACCTTTTAGAGAATGCGGGTATTAACAGAGATACGCAGATAACGAGTAATTTAAGACGATATTTGGTTTCTGTTGGAAGTGTGTTTAGCAAATTTGGTAGTGAATGGAGTTATGAGCCTTCTGTGATGTTTCAATATAGAGATTTAACAAAAGAATCGGCAATAGATTTTAATGGTAAGGTTTACAAACAAATGGATTTTGGTAAAGTTTGGGGAGGTTTGTCTTATAGACAGAGTTTAGATGGTGCTGAATTTTTAACAAGTTCTAATGCTGTAAGTAGTCAAAAACTACAACAAATTACACCTATTTTAGGAATTAACTATAATGACTTTATGTTTGCCTATACTTATACCTATCAAATGAATGATGTGGTATTTACAAGTGGTGGTTTTCATCAAATAACACTAGGATATAATTTTAATTATAGACAAAAGCGTTTTGATTGTAATTGTCCTGCAGTAAATTAGTGAAATTTATATTGATATTTTTAGTTGAACTAATCCCGTTGTAAAGCGGAACTTTTTAAAAATAGAATTATACGGATTATTCCCATGTATATTTTTTCTTTTTGGCTTGTTCTTTTATGGCATTGATCATAGCGTTTTCTAAACCATTAGCATCGTCTTTTTTCTGTTTCAAAACATAAGTCTTATTGGTTAGAGTAAACAAAGTAGTTAAATATATAAAAGGAAAAGACGGAAGCGTTGTGCTTAGTAACGGGAAATAAGTTATGATATCCGCTTAAAAATATTCAAATTTATGCCAGTAATAAAATCAGTTAGAGGAAAATCACCTATCATCCCAAAAGACTGTTTCATTGCCGAAAACGCTACCGTAGTTGGCGAAGTCACCATGGGCAACCAATGCAGTGTTTGGTTTAGTGCTGTAGTTCGAGGCGATGTAAACTTCATCAAAATGGGTAACAAGGTCAATATACAAGATGGCGCCGTAATTCATGGTACCTATCAAAAATCGGCCACAACCATTGGTAATAATGTATCTATCGGTCATAACGCTCTAGTTCATGGGTGCACTATTCATGATCATGTTTTAATTGGTATGGGCAGTATCATTATGGATGGTTGTTTGGTAGAAAGTAATAGCATTATCGCTGCAGGAGCAGTCGTAACAAAAAACACCATAGTCAAATCAGGGAGCATTTACGCAGGTGTACCCGCTAAAAAAGTTAAAGATATTAGTAAAGAGCTTATTTCAGGAGAAATAAATCGCATTGCCGATGCCTATATTAAATATTCAAGTTGGTTTAAAGAGTAGTATTAGGGCGTGCAGAAGTTTATTTGGTATTACTACGTATAAAGATTTATTCCTATTTTTGCAGCACAAAAAATGAACAAACATGAACGCATACATATTTCCTGGTCAGGGAGCTCAATTTTCAGGAATGGGTTTGGACCTTTACGAAAATTCACCTTTAGCACAAGAATTATTTGAACAAGCCAATGATATTTTAGGTTTCAACATCACAGATACCATGTTTGAAGGGTCTGCTGAAGACTTAAAAGAAACTAAAGTAACACAACCTGCCATATTTTTACACTCCGTAATTTTAGCCAAAACATTAGGGGATACTTTTAAGCCAGATATGGTAGCAGGACATTCTCTTGGAGAATTTTCAGCATTAGTAGCCAATTGCGCCTTAAACTTTGAAGACGGCCTAAAATTGGTTTCTCAACGCGCATTAGCAATGCAAAAAGCTTGTGAATTACAACCAAGTACAATGGCTGCCGTTTTAGGATTAGATGATGATGTAGTTGAAAAAATATGTGCCATGACAGAAGGTGTTGTAGTTGCAGCAAATTACAACTGCCCAGGACAATTAGTAATTTCTGGTGAAGTTGAAGCTATTAATAAAGCCTGTGAAACGTTGAAAGAAGAAGGGGCACGCAGAGCTTTGGTTTTACCTGTTGGTGGCGCCTTTCATTCACCTTTGATGGAACCTGCTCGTGAAGAGTTAGCGGCGGCTATTGAAAGCACATCCTTTAGTAAGCCAAATTGCCCAATTTATCAAAATGTAACAGCGAATGCTGTTATTGATGAAGCGGCCATAAAAGCAAATCTTATTTCTCAATTAACAGCCCCTGTCCGTTGGACACAAACTATTCAACAAATGATAGCTGATGGCGCTACATTATTTACTGAAGTTGGTCCTGGGAAAGTTTTACAAGGCTTAGTAAAAAAGATTAACAGAGCGTCTGAAACTGTTTCTGCAACTTTTGAAACCAATAGTTAAATGAAGCTAAACAAACGCTCCACCTATATTATATTAGTTATTGTTTTAACGATTGTGATAGATCAGGTTTCTAAAGTTATAGTTAGAGAGCATATAACGTTAAGAACAGAAATTAATCCTGGTGAACGCATTCCATTAATTGGCGATGCTTTTATTATGATGAATGTTGAAAATACTGGTGCTTTTTTAGGTATGGGAAGTGAATTAAACCCCACGCTCAGAATTGTTTTATTGCTCATTCTGCCAATACTTGTTTTAGGCTATGTACTTCGTTATATATTTAAAGATAAAACTCTAGATCATTGGTCGCTTTTTGCTTTCGCAAGTATTATTGGCGGCGGTATTGCTAATGTTTTTGATAGAATAGCCTTTGGAAAAGTTACCGATTTCTTATTTATAGACCTTGGTGGTGTTTTTAGAACGGGTATTTTTAATCTAGCAGATTTATCAGTAACCACAGGAATGATTATACTCGTATTTATGAGTTTTAGGAAGAAGAAAACGGAATAAAAAAAGGGCGCTAAATTAAAATAGCGACCTTTTGTTATAAATTTAAAAGAGACTTATTCGTTAGCTCTAACTTTCTGCTCCCACTTCCAAGCAGAACGCATAGCATCATCAAGAGACAACTTTGTTTTCCAACCTAAATCATCATTGGCTTTATTAGTATCAGCATAGGCCGAAATAATATCACCTTCTCTTCTATCAACAATCTTATAATTTAGTTTTTTGCCTGAAACTTTCTCAAAAGATTTCACTACTTCTAACACTGAACTTCCTTTTCCTGTACCAAGGTTAAAAGTTTCATAGGTCGCTTTATTTTTGTTTTTAAGTAATCGCCCTAATGCAATAACGTGTGCTTTCGCTAAATCTACCACATGTATGTAATCTCTAATACAAGTACCATCTGGTGTTGGGTAATCGTCTCCAAAAACAGATAATTCTTGACGTAAACCTATAGCTGTTTGCGTAATAAATGGCACTAAATTTTGTGGCACACCAATAGGTAGTTCACCTATTTCAACAGATTTATGTGCACCAATAGGGTTAAAATAACGTAATGCAATAGCTTTTAACGTTGGTACTACTTTACAGGTATCTTGAATAATTTCTTCACCTATTTGTTTGGTGTTTCCGTAAGGAGATTCAGCTCGTTTAACTGGAGCATTCTCAGTAATTGGCAACTCTTCGGCTTGCCCATAAACCGTACAAGATGAACTAAAAATAAATGCCGCAGATGGTAACTTTTTCAATTCTTTAAGAATATAAACTAAAGTACCAATATTGTTTTCATAATAAAGTAAAGGCTCTTTTACACTTTCTCCCACTGCCTTACTAGCTGCAAAATGAATCACTCCTTTTACGTCATTATGTTTAGCGAAAAATGCTTCAACACCTTCTTTGTCTTTTAAATCTAGTTTTTCAAAAACTGGTGTTTTACCGGTAATAGCAGTAATACCATCTAGTACTTTTATTGATGAGTTTGATAAATCATCAATAATAACAACCTCGTAATCTTCATTTTGTAACTCTACAACTGTATGAGAACCAATAAAGCCCAATCCGCCTGTTACTAATATTTTATCCATTAATAAATTTTATAATTGTTGATGTAATAAACTCTATCTGTTCGTCATCTAATTCGGTGTGCATGGGCAACGAAATAACATCTTTTACGAGTTGATTTGTAACTTCAAAATCAGATTCATTATACCTGGAATCTTGATATGCCTTTTGCTTGTGGAGTGCAATAGGGTAGTACACACCACAAGGAATTCCTTTGTCATTTAAGTGTTTAACCAAAGCATCTCTATCTATGCCATTTATTCTAAGCGTATATTGATGAAATACATGGCAATCGCAAGAATCACAAATACCGTCACAACTTTTACTAACTGTTTTAGGCGTTGTAATTTTTTCAATACCTTCTAAAGCTTTGCTATATTTTTTTGCGGCACTTTGTCTTGCTTTATTGTAACTATCTAAACGTGGTAATTTAGCATCTAATACTGCAGCTTGTATACTATCAAGCCTCGAGTTTACACCTACTACATCATGATGGTATCGCTCGTACATCCCATGATTTACTATACCTCTAATTGTGTGTGCTAAATCGTCATTATTTGTAAAAATAGCTCCACCATCACCATAACACCCTAAATTTTTGGATGGAAAAAATGACGTAGCACCAACATGCCCAATAGTTCCAGCTTTCACTTTAGTTCCGTTACTATATGTGTAATTAGCACCAATAGCTTGTGCATTATCTTCAATTACAAATAAGTCATGCTCTTGCGCAATCTCCATTATAGCTTCCATATTAGCACATTGCCCAAATAAATGAACTGGTACAATCGCTTTTGTTTTTGGTGTAATGGCTTTTTTTATAGCTTCCATGTTGATGTTGAAATCATCTTCATTAACATCAACTAAAACAGGTGTTAATTGCAATAAAGCAATAACCTCAACAGTAGCTGCAAAAGTGAAATCGGCAGTAATAACTTCATCCCCAGGCTTTAAGCCTAGACCCATCATAGCTATCTGCAATGCATCCGTTCCATTTGCACATGGAATAACATGTTTCACCCCTAAATAGGACTCTAGGTTTTTTTGAAACTCATGAACCTTAGGGCCGTTTATAAATGTAGTGTTTTCAATTACCTCTTGGATAGAAGGATTAACGATATCTTTTATATCGCTATACTGACCTTTAAGGTCAACCATTTGAATTTTTTTCATCTAAAAAAAATTGTAGTCAATATTTTAAGTTATAATAAGGACTAATTTAATGCTAATCTTATGCGGATTAACAGGCGGTAAAATTACAAAATTGATTGACGCTAACCAATGAATTTATTTCAAAGAAATGTATTTTAGCATTTAAATAAAGAATATTGCGTTTTATCTATAACATAGGAATATATCTTGCAAATTTTGGTTTAAAATTTGGAGCTTTGTTTAACGACAAATTAAAAAAAGGTGTTGTTGGCAGAAAAACAACTTTTAAGGTTTTAAAAAACAATTTAAGTAAGAATGATAAAACACTTTGGTTTCATTGTGCATCTTTAGGTGAATATGAACAAGGGCTTCCTGTTTTTACAAAACTCAGAAATCACTATAAAAATCATAAAATTATTCTTAGTTTTCTCTCTCCTTCTGGATATGAAATTCGAAAAAACACACCAATTGCAGATATCGTTATCTATCTCCCTTTAGACACTAAGACCAATGCTAAACGGTTTTTAGATCTAGTAAACCCTGAACTTACCATTTTTATTAAGTATGATATTTGGCCAAATTTTTTAATTGAATTAAAGCGAAGACAATTACGTGCAATATTAATTTCTGCTGTATTTAGAAAAAATCAAATTTATTTCAAGGCTTACGGAAACCGTTTTAAAGAAGCTTTATTTGCTTTTGAATATATTTTTACACAGAATGAAGCTTCTAAAACACGCCTTCAAACTATCAATTACCAGGCCGTTTCAGTAAGCGGCGACACGCGTTTTGACAGAGTTTATAATCAATTAGACATAGATAATAAATTAAATTTTATTGAAGAATTTAAAAACAATCAAATTTGTGTTGTTGCAGGTAGCACATGGCCTGAAGGTGAATCTTTATTTATCAATTTTGTCAATTCTGAAGCCTCAAAAAATGTGAAATTTATAATTGCTCCTCACGATATTAAATCTGAACGTGTTAAAAACTTGCAAGAAAAAATTAATTCAAAAACTACTTTATTTTCTGATAAAAACAGAGAAAATTTATCCGATTGCCAAGTCTTTATAATTGATACTGTTGGGATTCTTTCAAAAATTTACAGCTATGCCGACATCGCATATATTGGAGGTGCTATGGGACATACAGGTTTGCATAACACCTTAGAAGCAGCTGTTTTTGGTGTGCCCATTATAATTGGCAATAATCATGAAAAGTTTCCAGAAGCAAAAGCCATGATTGATAATGGGGGCATGTTTTCTGTTTCTACAAAAAATGATTTCACTTCAATTTTAAATAAATTAATTAGCAATAGTGACTTTAGGTTAAAATGTGGGTCTAAGAATGTAGAATATATCAAAGAGAATCGAGGTGCTGTAATCCAAATACTAGATTATCTGCGTATATAAGTATATTTTGAGCTCTGAATTTTACAAAATTCGTAGTTCTAATAAAAAGTCATTAAATTGGCATTCAATAAAAAAATAAACACTAAAACAAAAACCAATGAAAAAATTATTATTAAGTTCAATCTTATTATTAGCTTTAAGCTTAAGTTTCACATCTTGTAGAGATACAAAAAAAGCAGACTCAATAGAAGAAGCTTTAGAAAATACAGGTGATGCTATTGAAGATGCTGCTGATGAAGCTGTAGATGCTGCTGATGAAGCTGTAGATTCTGCTGGTGACGCCGTAGATTCTGCTGTTGATGCCGCTGGTGACGCTGTTGAAAATGCTGCTGATGCTGCTGGTGATGCTGTAGATTCTGCTGTTGACGCTGCAGGTGAAACAGTTGACAAAGCTGCGGACGCGGTGAAAAAAGAAGCAGATAAATTAAAAGCTGGTCACTAATTTAGCTTAGATTTTATACAATTTATAAAAACCACCTTATAGGTGGTTTTTTTGTACATAACATTTAAATTTTAAGCATAAAAAAAGCCTTATCAAAATTTAATAAGGCTTTAGTACTGAAGACGGGAATTGACTACGTCGAGTCCCATATCAACATCTTGAGAAAAGTCAATCCAAAATTTTGAATTACTTTTTTATTTTTAAACTGTACCAAAATTCAAACATTCAGTAAAATTTAAAAATAAAAAAGCCGAAACGAAAGTTTCGGCTTTTCATCTGTACTGAAGACGGGACTTGAACCCGTACGTCCTAATGGACATTGGATTTTAAGTCCAATCATATTTAGCTTCAATAATACCAAAGTAATTCATATTCAATTGATTAACAGTGATTTAATTTTTTGTGATATCAATCAAAATCAATATTTGTTGTACCTATGTTGTACCTAAAATGATTATCTTTAATATCTAAAGTATTAAAAAAATGTCTTCAAATGCAAAAATTGTTATTCGAAAAAAACCAAATAAAAATGGTTTATACCCTTTGGCGATTAGAATTTCGAAAAACAGACGTTCCAACTATCATTACATTGGTCATTATATAGAATTAGAATATTGGGATGAGAAAAATATTCGTGTTAGAAAATCTCATCCAAATGCAGCGAATCTTAATAATCTGTTAGTTAAAAAATTATCTGAAGCGAATAAGATGCTTATGGATTTACAAGCTGAAAAACAAGATTTATCAGCAAATCGTATTAAGGCTAAATTATACAAAGGCACATACAATTCAAGCTTTTCTGAAATTTCAAATGCTTTTTTAGATGAACTTGAAGCCAATAAAAAATTGGCTCGGTATTATGCAGATAAGGTAAGAGTTAATCATGTATTAAATTTTTCACAATCAAATGAACTTTCCTTTCAAGAGATTGATGAGCAATTCCTGAAAAACTTTCAAACCTATTTAAGAACTAAGATTGGTTTATCTGAAAGATCAATAGTCAACAACCTGGTTGTAATAAGAACTATATATAACCGAGCTATCAAGTTAGGAATTGTTGATAGGAAATTATACCCATTCGGCTCGGGTGGAATTCAAATTAAATTTCCAGAAAGCCAAAAAACCGGATTAAACAAGGACGAACTAATTGCCTTAGAAAGTGTCAAAAATTTAACCGAAAACGAAATACATGCAAGAAATGTTTGGCTTTTTAGTTTTTACTTTGCTGGCATACGTGTTGCGGATGTACTCAAAATTCGATGGTCTGATATTTCCGATAACAGGCTTGACTATCGCATGAATAAGAATTCAAAATTATTGTCATTAAAGATTCCAGAGAAAGCTTTTCCTATTTTAGAACAATACTCGATTAATAAACAGGACGATAATGATTTTGTTTTTCCAGAGATGAAAATGGTTAATACTTTTCTTATAGCGATTTAACAATTGTGTTGAAAACCCGTTTTCTGTTAACCACGAGCTTAGAAATACAACTCCAGAGGGTTGAGAATTAAGGAGTTGGTTTATTTTTTGTTTCTTTTCCAAACTAATAGTTTCTGTTTTCAACTTAAATTAAACCCTAAAAAAGCAGCTTTCGTTTAATTTGTTTCAAATATACAAACTAACAATTTGTGTGTAAGGTTTTTTCTAAACAAATATTACAAAAGGTGTGTAGGTTCAAATTTTGCATTAGGTTTAAAAGAATCATTTCATCTAAAAAAGCAAATAATAATTAATTGCCTTTTAAGAATTGAATATAATCATCATTTTTTGTAATGATAATATACTTTTGGGCTTTTACGTTTATTTCTACTAGGTCTTTGATATCTCCTTTTATAAATACACCACTTTCAGATGGTTTAATAGCCTTGAAATCGCCTTTTCCATTGCCTTTTAAAAAGTAACCAAAACAATGATGAACTTTAAGACTAGGTCGTCTTAAGAAAATGAATGAATAAAAGCCAATTATTGGAATAATGCAGTAGCTGAAAACTTTTTTAAAACGCTTAAAGTTGAATTGGCATATCATCATAACTTTAAAAAAACCAAGAAGCCGAATTAGCTGTTTTTGAATATATAGGAGTTCGGTATATTGGCAAGCGTTTGCACCCTTCTTTGGGAAATAAAACCGCTAACGAAATAGGACTATAATTTTATCAAATCAAAAATGTAGCATAGGTCTTAAAAAGTTTGTCCGACTTTTTATTGCAAGTCAACAAATTGATACGTTATTTTAAACTGACAACCGCACCTATTTTTTCAATAAAAGGAATACTAATTTGTGTGAAATTTGTAAAAATATAATCAGCCTCATGCAATACAGCTTTCTCTCCTATTACCAACACTAATCATATTTGCTTTATTGGTAGCTATAATTCCTGCTACAGAATCTTCAAAAACAACACAATTTTCTGCATAAGCCACTAAATTTTCTTTCTCATAAGCTTTTGCAGACCATATATTTGCTGTTGATGAATTAGCTTCACCATAACCAAAATGCCCTGAACTTTCAAACTTGATGCGCCATTCTTTAGAAGCATTATCTGTAAGCATGGAGATTAATTCTGCAGAAGGGGTGTAAGTATACAATACTTCAACCTGTACTGTTTTGCTAATAGACTCATTATCTGAACTTATAGCAATGGCTGTTATTTCATAAACTTTAGTTCCTGAATTTTGAAAATTATAGGTTTTCGCACCTGTTGGGAAGCAGAAATAATGCCATTATATACAAATTGATAGGTAATAGCATCATTTGCTATGGCAGTTACTTTAACGACGCCATTTCCGTCTCCATTAGGATAACTAGTATTAGCTTCTATTATAATGGTTGCTATTTGTAATTTTGACGGAACTATTTTTCCTCCTCCATTATTATCATCTGTTGAATTACTATTACCCGCACAACCTAGTAATAGCAAAATAGTTAGTAGACTAATATATTTTTCATCATTTAATTTTTTTATTTATTTTGAAAAAGCTATTATTTCAAAATAAATTTAGTTGAAAGTGAAGCTTCTGAACTTCCTCCAACATAAACATTAAATTCACCTGCTTCAACAACAAATGCTCCTGTATTGGTATAAAATCCTAACTCTTTTTCAGTTAGAGTAAACTCAATGGTTTTGGTTTCTTTAGGTTCTAATTCTACCATTTCAAACCCTTTTAATTCTCTTACAGGACGCACTACAGAAGCATATTTATCATGTATATATAATTGTATTACTTCCTTTCCTTTTACGGCTCCTGTATTGGTTATATTAACTGAAACCTTAATATTTCTTTTAGAGATTGTGTTGATTTTTATATTTTCATACGAAAAGGTGGTATAACTTAAACCATAACCAAATGGATATAGCGGTTCGTTACTTTCATCAATATAATTCGACGAGAAAAAATCATCGTTATCTTCCTTATAGGGACGCCCTGTACTTTTATGGTTGTAATAAATAGGAACTTGCCCAACACTTCTAGGAAACGTCATTGGAAGCTTCCCACTTGGGTTATAATCGCCATATAATACTTGAGCTATGGCATTACCACTTTGCACGCCCAAATGCCATGCTTCTAAAATGGCAGGGATATTTTCATCTGCCCAAGGAATTGCTAATGGTCTTCCGTTTGTTAATACTAATACTATATTTTTATTTACTTTAAATATTTCTTCTAAAAGACTTTGTTGAACACCTGGTAAGTCAATATTTGTTCTACTTCTTGCTTCTCCGCTTTGTAAACCATGTTCACCTAAAACCATGACAACAACATCTGATTCTTTCGCTAATGATATGGCTTCAGAAAAACCAGACGTATCGGTTTCATTTATTTTAAGTTCATGCACAAAAGAAATCTTTGAATCTGGGGTTGTAACATCTGCACCTTTTGCATAATTTACGGTATTGCCCTTATATTGCTGAAGTCCTTCAAAAACTGAAACAGCAGTACCATCATCACCAGCTAATCTCCAACTACCAAGCGGACTGGTTTTATCATTTGCCAATGCGCCTATCAATGCTATTTTCTGATTATCCTTTTTTAAGGGTAATAGGTTATTTTCATTTTTAAGAAGCACAATGGATTTTTTAGCCATATCTAAAGCATCATCATGAAATGCTTTTTTTCCTATGACATTTTTTTCGTTTTCTTCGTTACAATATAGATAAGGATTATCAAAAAGACCCAATTCAAATTTTACTCTTAGAATTCGTCTTGCTGCATCATCAATAAGTTGCTCATCCACTTTTCCTTCCTTAACTAGAGATGCCAATTCTTTTACATAAGCACTCGATTCCATGTCCATATCAGAACCTGCTTTAACCGCCAGTTCTGCTGCATGTTTTATGTTTTCTGCATAGCCATGGGTTTCCATTTCTCCTATAGAACCCCAATCTGAAACTACAAATCCATTAAAATTCCAATCTTTTTTTAATACCTGCCGTTGAAGAAATTCGTTACCTGTAGCAGGTATATCATTTAGCAAATTAAAAGCATTCATAAATGTTTTTACACCGGCTTCGGTTACGGCTTTAAATGGAGGAAAAACAATATTGTATAAAGTTGAAGTACCAATATCTACAGTATTATATTCGCGTCCAGATTCAACAAATCCATATGCAGCAAAATGTTTTGCACATGCCGCAATAGTTTTTGGCGATGCTAAATCATCCCCTTGAAAACCTTCAACTCTGGCAACTCCAATTTTAGCACCTAAATAGGGATCTTCACCAGCACCTTCCATTACTCTGCCCCAACGTGCATCTCTCGAAATATCAATCATTGGTGCAAAGGTCCAATTAATACCAGATGCTGCTGTTTCCTCAGCTGCATTTTGAGCTGCCTTTTTAATGGCTGCCAAATCCCAACTCGCTGACTCTGCCAACGGAATTGGTCCTATAGTTTTATAACCATGAATCACATCAAAACCAAAAATTATTGGAATGCCTAATCTGGTTTCTTCTACGGCTATTTTTTGAAGTGCTTTTACTTGTTTTACGCCTTTTACGTTTAGCATAGAACCTACATAACCTTTCTTCAAATCTTCATGTTTTGATGCAGAATTGTCACCCTTTTTTGGGGTAGGTCCAGTAGCGTCCCAAAAGCCACTATATTGATTCATCTGACCAATTTTTTCTTCTAAGGTCATGATGCTTAAAAGGCTATCAATTCTTTTTTCTATACTGAGCTGATTAGAATAACCTTTCATGTTTTTTTCTGAAGGCTGCTCTATATTATGTTTTTGTGCATTACAAGATATACATGCTAAAACGAAACAAATTAAAAAGGCTTTTTTCATTTTTAGTATATTAGAGTTTGCATGGCATGAGGTAGAATTTCTAAAGAAACATTAATGTCATTAACCATAAAATAATAATTGATTTTAATTGTAAAAATAATAAACCTAATTCGTTTTATGAATTTTAAAGGCTCTTGAATTTTCATAAAGCAAATTACCCAAATATGAAGACTTTGTAGATTTCCTTATTGTTAATAATAATATTTGCCAAACTTAATTATTTAACAAAAGGATTAATGATACAAATCCTGCATTCAATGATAAAAATGTTGTTAAGTTACTGCAAAAAAAAAACTCGTTGTCCTTGGCGGTTGAGTTTTGGTATATTGTATCATTTTTATTGCTATTCTCAAAAACTTCATCTTCTAAAAAAGTAATTAATAATTAATTAACTTTTATAAACTGAATATAATCATCATTCTTCGCAATGATAATATACCTTTCGCCTTTTACGTTTATTTCTGCTAGGTCTTTGGTATCGCCTTTTATGAATACACCACTTTCAGAGGGTTTAATAGCCTTGAAATCACCTTTTCCGTTGCCTCTTAAAAAGTAACCAAAACTGGCATCATTTCTCGGAGTTTCAACTTCAGACACATATAAATTCCCTGCAATAAGCGCATCTAAATTTCCGTCGTTGTCATAATCATCCACTAAAACCTGATTGATGCTTGAAAATTGAGCTTCAATTGGTAATTGATGTATTATAAATTGGCCATCCTTATTTTCTAAATACACACTAGCAAATGATTTAACCTGATAATGTAATGATGACTCTAAGGCTTCTTTAGTATAAACATCAACTAAATTTGCTTCAGAAAAGCTATTGTAATCCTTAAATTTTTGTTTAATACCAGGTATTTGTTGTGATGAACAAGAGCGTCCTCTTACCGGAACTTGTTCGCCTTCACTATAATAACTTAAAACAATATCGGCTTTATTATTGTTATCAAAATCATTTACATAAATATCGAACGTTTCATTTTCAGTGGCTTTGTATTTATAATTTAGGGCTTGCTGATTTTCTAAAAAAATAGACATAACTAATTATCAATCAATATATTATGGGTTTATTTTAGATGATATTTCTTGTACAAATGCATATGTTTTTGTATCTTTCTGTAATAACCC
>Ga0316208_1001392_pt1 | contig 22929 bp, 19 predicted proteins | sample 3monopyrite_MG_FD_204944 | JGI IMG/M metagenome (GOLD analysis project Ga0316208, IMG submission 204944) | Microbial mat bacterial communities from mineral coupon in-situ incubated in ocean water Damariscotta River, Maine, United States -... | ecosystem: Environmental > Aquatic > Marine >... | reverse complement strand
ATATCGTGAAAATCCAGATCGGTCGCCTCGCAAACATGCGACGACCGAAAAAATAGTCAAAACCGTCTTCTCTGCACGTTTATAAAATCCCTACATCATCACCAGAGCGGGTTCACCGGACGGACACAATATACCCCACCGCTCCGTTTTCATAGGTGGGCTTTTACAAGTGCGAAGTAAACCTGTGCTTGTTGATCGATCAGGCCAAGCTCAAGCCCCCGAAAAAACCACTTTATTTTAGGCCTCTTTGGCGGCTGCACACCGGCCTCCTCGTATAGCTGTAATACATATTCTGGATCATCCAGATTAGCATCAAGTTCTCGAATTACGTAAGCACAGTGCGATGCTCTTTGGACTAGCCATACCTGGTGCCCAGAGGTGGCGATAGGAGGCGGGAGAAAGACTTCGCCAGGAGCTGCATTTTTTAGGACGCGATCATCAAAAATTCGCCATAAACGTTTCCGTTCCTCAGACATTGTGCCACCTGAAGATGCAGCGAAGACAGAATGGTCAAGCAAAGCAATCGCATCGAATTCGTCGCGAGTGGCATAGGCAAAAAGAACAACTCCCGTTCGCTTAATATATCCGCTTTCGTCCAGTTCCATCCCCAAATGAAAATGGTGAAACCCCATCACATTGAGCAAAAAGTCTTTATCAGCCCACTTTTCCGTCTCTAAGGCCGTTGAGGCGGCGCTGGGCGTATAACCGCGCGTGTGAGGCTCCGTGGACAGGTGCGCTGTGACATCTGAACCAGTCTCAATTTTCTCGAGAAGAACCTGCGCGCCTGCCCTGTTGAGCTCCCAACGAGCATCATTCAAAACTTCTGGTGATATATGAACTTTGCGGATACGCGGCGGCACGTATCTGACGGCCCAAGTAAAATAATCTATGAGAAGCTCGCTTAACGACTTCTCCTGAAGAATTGCTAATGTCGCCCGATTGTTCGGGAACTTGGGTATTTGCTTGATCAGCGTTTGGCGCAGCTCAAGTATTCTCTTAGAGGTAGTGGTTTGTTGCGGCAAGTGACGTACCTCCATGCTCAATCGTTTAGAAATCATACACTACAGAAAAACCATCATATCCTATAGTTGCTAAAGCTGTGGATAACCTGTTCTTGTCTTATCTCCGCAACCTGAGGGAGAATTGCAATAACAATCGATTCTCTTGATGGGAACTGCCGTGCACCTCGACACACTGATCCTGAAACGTTTCAAATCATGCAAGCTCACAACCGTGAAGCTGCAACCCGATCTCGCAGTGCTTGTTGGCCCGAACAGTGGAGGGAAATCGAACATAATCGATGGGATGCGCCTTCTCACTCCGCCCCTGAATGGACGGCGTGACCGGTATCCGGAGCCAGAGGATCTTCAGCGCGATAGTGACAAAACGGACTTTCTGATCGAAGGGCGCTTTTCCGGGTTGAGCGTAGCTCAAAAGGGGCTGCTCGTTAGCGCCGTTCCGGACCCCACCCAGGACCTCGCCATATTCGGCGTGCGCCATGAAACGGAAGCCGGAAAGAGCACGCGTGGCCGCACCACCTTCTGGGCTGGTAAATTCCAGGAGACCAGCCCAGAACCGGGCTCAACGGACTTGATCCGCCACGTGTATTTGCCGCCTTTACGTGACGCGCAGCAAGCCTTGGGCTCTGGAAGCGCAACACGCATCGTCACCTTAATTCAGCACTTCCTTACAGATGATGAGGAGGAGGACACCTTTAAACAGCATTACCAAAGAGAGGATGCTGCACCTCACCGTGTCGTAACTGCTATCAATACAGAGATCGGCATAGCCCTCGCCGACTTGACTAGCGGTGTTCGGCCACACAATGCCGCGCTTGGGTTCAAGACAGATAGCTTGTTCGATGTTGCCCGCGATCTTCGCTTCCGTATCGCCGATGCTGGCCTGTCCTTAGAAGAAATTCGGATGTCCGGGCTCGGCTACGCCAACCTACTCTATATGGCTACAGTCATCGTTGAACTGGCGAAGGCCCGTGAAGCTGACTTAACCCTGTTTTTGGTCGAAGAGCCCGAAGCTCACCTCCACCCTCAGCTTCAAATGCTGGTTCTTGATTTTTTGTTGGGTCAAGCCAAGCAATCAAGAGAGCGCGCCATAGTCGCTGGGGAGCCCGAGGGGTGCATTCAAGTTATCGTCACAACACACTCGCCAAACTTAACTGCCTGGGTTTCGCCCAAGCATCTTGTTGTGGTGCGACCGACAATTGACGATGCCGTTGATCCTCCCGTTCACCGCACCGCTTGTGTTCCGATAGCGGAACTTGGTGTTGATAAAAAAATGCTCAATAAAGTCAGCCGCTACCTCGATGTCACCCGTTCAGCTATGCTCTTTGGTGGGCGGGTCTTACTAGTCGAAGGCATTGCCGAAGCGTTGCTTATTCCAGCCTTCGCAAAGCATGTCGTGTTTCAAGATATTCCTTCATCATGGAAACGCTTCCAAGGAGCTGTCTTAGCATCTATCGAGGGCGTTGACTTCAAACCATACGTCGAGATGTTGCTTCGTCAACACAACGGTACACATGTTGCTGATCACGTCGTAATTGTAACGGATGCTGATCCTTCTCTACCAGAAAACCGCAAGGAAAAGCTTGAAGAGTTGGCGGACACCTTCGGATCGCGCGACAAACTGAGCGTACACGTGAATCAGCGCACGCTTGAACATGAACTGTTTCTAGCGGGAAACGAGGCATTGCTAAAAAAAGCCTTTCTGGAAATTTACCCCCAATCCGAACATCGCTGGACAGAAGAAGTGGAAATATTTCACGATGACGCCTGTCGTGCCGATGCGTTTGTGGAACTTCTTGCAGATAAGCAAACCCGTAAAGGGGATTTTGCCCAACACTTTGCTCAACTTATCCAAGATGGAGAGGCGGTCTCTGTTCCTGACTACATTGAGCAGGCTATTTCGGCGGTGATTGCATAATGACACTTCCTGAGCTGACCGAGGAACAACAGGAGTTCGTTGATCATATTGGGGGGGCATTTGTAGAAGCGTGCCCAGGTGCGGGAAAAACCAGGGCCATCGTCTCGCGTATTCACCGGCTCGGCCAGACCTTGCCGCCGCGCAAAGGTGTGGCTGTCTTATCATTTACCAATACCGCTGTTGATGAATTTAAAGAGCGCTGTTTTGCCCTTGATTTGGAAAGCTCACTCCGACTCCCAGGTTTCATCGGGACGTTTGATGCGTTCATTCGGCATTTTTTCGTCCTGCCTGGGGGAATACCGGGCGTGCTTGCTCGTCCGCATATTGTTGATAGTTGGAAAACTTTAGGGATTGATATAAGGCTTCGGGGAGCCGCCGCATTCCATACTGGGGTTTCCCTCGATAATTTTGACGCAGTTGACGGTACAATTGATCCAGATTCAATTGGGAATAACGCTTTAAAAAGACACATCCAGGGCAATTTGGCCCAGTATCAAGCGGCAGCCACTGCTAGACGAAATGCTCTACGTCGCAATGGCATCTTAAGTGTTGCGGACGCCAGGATCGTGGCTATTCAGAACCTTGGCCGTGCAGGGTGGGAAGACGCACTGCGCGATAGCCTAGCCGCTCGTTTTTCGGAGATCATTGTTGACGAAGCTCAGGACTGCAATGACGTTGACCTAGCGCTGTTGGGGCTGCTTAAAGATAGCGGAATACCCGTTACTATTGTGTGTGACCCAGACCAAGCAATCTATCAATTCCGGCACGGAAATCCGTCTGAGCTTGGGGAATTTAGAGATAAATACGCTGCTGAAAACCGGCTCATGTTAACTGGTAATTTTCGGAGTAGCCCTGGAATATGTAATTTGGCGGCAACATTGCGAGAGCGTGATGCCCCTGACGTTGCTCTTGGGGAATACCGGGATGTGGATATCCCGATCCAAATCCTGGAGTATGGAGGAGCTACTGTTCAACCGTCCATTGGGCAGCGTTTCTCGGCCCTCGCAGACGAGAGCGGAATCCCCTTGGGTCAAGCCTACATCCTAGCCCATGGCCGAAATGCTGCTTTTCGGGCCGTAGGTAAGGGAAACACCACATCGAACAGTGAGGCAAAGATAGCCATAATGGCAACAGCCGTTGGCTCGTATTGGGCATCTTCAGGCTCAGGAAAAACGCGGGAGAAAGCCCTGCGGGCTGTTGAGAAACTCATCCTTCAGCTTATGGGTAAGATTAATGACGTCGAGCCTCTGAGCAAAACCATCGAGCGTAATGATCTAAATGTCCGCTGGCTTCGCCGAACGGCCCTTGAGTTTCTTACCTCCCTGCCGAAGAACTGTAATCATACAGATGCGGGGCGAACGGCATGGCTTCAATCCGTCCAAACAGTAGCCCAGAATATTGGACTTGAACTCGCAGAAGGCCAGAGGGTGACGAACTTTTTTTCCAATCGAGGGGGAAACGATTGGAGCAAGGCGCTGCAAGTAGACGTTGAGCAAGTAGCACTACCCTGCGCTACCGTTCATGAAGCCAAGGGGCGCGAGTACGATGCGGTATGTTTGGTGATACCGCCAGACCGCGCACCGCAGAACAATACAGAGCAGCTTCTTGTAGCCTGGGAGGGGCGTGTGAGTGATGAGGCAAAGCGTGTCGCTTACGTAGCAATCACCCGCGCCAAGAAGCTTGCAGCTATTGCTGTTCCATCAGCCTACTTGGGACGCTTAATAGCGATTTTAGATGCAGGTGACGTGCCGTGAGAGAGGCGCGACCTAGCGTAATTGTTGGAGGCTATAATGCCAGTTAAACTCAATGAATTTTTACAATCGAAGTTTTTCTTACGCTACCTCACTGCGTGGCTCATTATTGGGATGTTTGGGTATTTTATTGCTGCAAAGCACATACCTATTCGACAAATAGTCCTGGACTTCTACGGCGTGAAAGCCCTTCTAGGGAGTGGCGGAACAGAGGGCTGGAAACCTATATTATCAAGGATCGTTATTGATGCCGACACGCCTTGGTTATCCGAGGTTGGGCTATTTCTTCAAATTAACAACAGGAAGAATATGGATGGACGGCTTGCAAGAAATCTTGGCGAGATTTGCTTTGCAGTCAGGTACTCCGCTGGAGAGCTCCCGTCCGAAGAACCGTCACGCCACAACAACTTTTGCCCTCCAGAGGATTTTGCCCGGACAAGGCTCGCGATTGACGTGTTGAATGACATTGGCTTCTTGCAGACTAGCCTATACGTAAAAGCAGCCTACCCGAGCTATGAACTAAACGCTCTAGGAACCAAAGCATTTGAGGGGGTTAGAGAGGCTTGGCTCCTGGAAGGTGATGATAAGGCGAAACGTCTAGCGTTTATGGATGTCCAGTACCCAGGCTTGCAAACGCGGTTGCTTTCTGCACGCGATTGGTACGGCGATCAGATGAACTCCGCTCAACAAACTTCAAATAGGTGAGGGTGGGTTAGGCATCATAATGAAAAATAAAGCTACCAGAAACCCAACTGAAGAATTTCGTGAAGCTGCTGATATGTTTAAGGCAGATCAAAGAAACATGGATGCTCGTCACATATTTGCGGGTCAGCCCATATCAGCAGAAATGTTTAGGGAGTGGGTAAGTGAATATGACATCCCGGAACACTGCCCGGGAGGGTGTCAGATTAACTGTGTAAGCGGCCATGTTATAAACTCCACAGAAGGAGGACGACAACATGGCTATCAAGCAAGAACTTATCGACGAACTTTTATCTGACTACAAGAATCCAGAAGACCTGCTTGGCGAAGGCGGTATTTTCAAGGAGTTGAAGAAAGCCCTATTGGAACGGGCTTTGAGCGCCGAACTGAGCGATCATCTCGGCTATGACAAGGGTGATCCGAAAGGCAAGAAGACAGGCACCTCACTTTCCTCTGACATCACGGTCGTGGGTATTTGTCATAATTTTAAATGCAGATTCGACGGCTTTATAGGCGCTGGCGATGGCAACTCCAGAGCCACATCTCTGGCGGATCCAATCTTGATGAGCCAACACCGTTCCGGCTGCAAAAAGTCGCTCGTCAACCGGGTTCCTTTTGGCATCCAACGGTCGGCATTGATCATCAAGCTCGATACCAAAACGATTGATCGGATGCCCCCGGGTATCAAAATAGTGCTGCCGATGCCAGTCGGCCCGGTTGTCGGGTTGGCGGACTGCAATGTCCAAAAGAGCCTCACGCACACCGTTGCGATCCGCGACGAGGCCTCCCGACAAGAACCGCCCCGTGGCCAGAATTGCAGCCTCGGCTTTAATCACCACATCGCCATAGTTATCTTCCAAAAACAGCGTCACGCCTGTGGCATCAAAATCAACGCGCGTGACTTTTTGTTGGGCCACCAAGGTCAAGCCGTTTTCAGGAAGGGCCTGTTCAAACATTTCACGCAGGCGAATTCCCGCCACCGCAGGGGGCAAGGTCGGAATTTCGAACAAAGGCAAGCCGATGAGATGTTCCATCTTTCTATGCACGACATCGGGTTCATGAACGCCCAAAATCGCTGGCAGGCCGACGTATTGTGCATCGCCGATGTGTTCGCGAATACGCTCGGCCAGGCACTCTCTGGTCTGTGGAACTTCGAGGGCTCGGGCCATCACTTCCGCATAAAGCGTCCCGCCACTTTCCATATCTGGAAACGCCACGTTCGCCGCCGAAAGCCCCGGCCACCCCGGCCCCATATTTGCACAAAATTCCTTGGCGCTGAAGCCTTGCAAGCCTACAAAATCGACGATCAGCGCCCGTGCACCCGTCTCGCGCGCTTCGATGCCCGCCACCATGGTGCGCGGAACCGACAACGTCGGCTTCGCCAAACCGGCGGGCAACAGTGCCATCCGGTTCGTGGTGCCCGGTGCCGTGTAAGCAATGCCCATTGCCGACACGGTTTTTGTAAACAGGTCAAAAGCGGTGCGAATTTCATCATTGCCGATGCGCGACAGGGGGTGATCAGGCTCAACCCGACGCAAGGTATCAAGACCCTGCCAGGGGTCATTGATGACATCTCCACCAAGCGACCCCAGCAAATCGAAGTATCCAGACGTATAAGCGATCGCACCCGTGTTGCCGACTTGCGCGGTGGTGATGCCGCGCTCAAGCGCAAAGATGCTGGCGGCAAACCCGGCCAAGCCAGTACCGATCACGGCCAATTGAGCATTGTGATGTCGTTTCTGTCGTTTCATGGCCGTTATGTAGTCCCGTCGCCGTTCTCATCGTCACGGGGACCCTGTAGGTCAAGGCCCATCAGACCGCAGTGCAGGGCTTCGGCCAGTTCCATCTGAGGCATCTGTTTGCCCCACAAAACCGGACGCACGCCTTTAAAACGTTCACTCATGAAATCTCTCATGTGACCTCGGCCCTCACAGCGTTCATAAAGGTCGCGATCATAAAGATGCGACGTAACTCGCGCGGCACAGAACGAGCCTTGGCACGAACCTTTTCCGATACGGCTGCGGACCGCGATGGCCCGCAGCGTCATGTGATTCTCCGCACCGACAGCATCAGCCGTAATGGCATCAACGGCGGAATGCGGCACCATTTCGCATTCACACAGTATCGCATCGGTTGGATCGTTGCGATTATACCAGTAGCGTGGGGTAAAACCAGGCTCTGTCCAACGATCCCCCTCACCTGAGGGTAATCGCGTCGTAGCTGTTTTGCATGGCGACATATTTCCCATACGCCGAGCCACCAGATCGCCGGTTTTTTCCGCCATCAAACGATAGGTCGTGAGCTTGCCACCGACCAAAGTGGCGAAGTTGCTCAGCCCTTGATCTTCGTGATCGAACAGGCGAAAGGCACGACTTGTTTTGCGTCCATCGACATCTGCGTCTGGTGCTTGCAACAAGGGACGCACACCACTGAACGCACGGATAAAGCGGGTGTGTTCCAAGCCCGGAACCATGACGATACCTTCGCGCAAGAGGCGATCAACCTCTTCAATGGTTGGGCGCACATCGTCAAGATTATCGAGAGTGTCCGACGTGGTCCCCAGCAACGATACCGTCCCCCCGGGCACCAGGATGTCCCCGTCACCAGGAGACCGCAGACGGTTGATGACGCCGTTGGATATGCGAGCATTGCTGATGATGAGCGTGCCTTTCGCGTACAACACGGCGACGTCCGCGCAGCCCGCCAATTTGGCCACGTTCATGGCCCAGGCCCCTGCGGCATTAACCACCTGTTTGGCGCGTATGCGCACGCTGTCAGCCGTATGCGTGTCCAGACACAGAACGCTTGTGATCGTGCCGTTCACAATTTCGAAATCGACAATCTCAGTGTGCGGAAGGTAAACACTGTCCGTTAGCTGTTGCGCGTGATTGACGTTGCCCAGCGTAATGTGAAACGGATCGATGGTGGCGTCATCGACCGCATAAGCCGCGAATACCTTGTCCGAAAGTGATGGTTCCAACGCCCGCGCCTCAGCCGGGCTAAGGCTGTGACAAGGGATCCCCGCCCTGGCACAATGATCTGGAAAACGGGTGGCAAAATCTGGATCGTCACCTTCCACGGCAGCAAAGATTCCGCCGCATTCGTCGATACATTCCCTCGCCGTGTATTTGAGAATTTCCGCTTCGGTCCGACATTCAGCAGCGGTTTCCAAATCGGATGAGGCATAACGCCCGCCGCTGTGCAAAAGACCATGATTGCCGCCCGACGCACCGGCGTTAAGGTCCTTACGATCAATCAACAGACAATGGATACCCCGAAAGGCCAAATCGCGCATGACGCCGGTGCCGGTTACGCCGCCGCCAATGATGAGAACCTCGGTCTCAAAGACTTTCGTTCCGGCTGGATCGGGACCGTTCATAGCGCATCCTTTGGCAGACCGATGTCCGCGAGGTCCGGTCCTAAATAGCGCCGTTCATTCTTGCCGAGGATCCCCAGCGACAGGCAAATCAATGTCCAAAAATGGATGACCCGATACCCGCCGCCATTGTGATCACAAAGATCGGTGATTTGTGAATGGCAGTTGTGGCATGGGGTGAGGACGTAGTCGGCTCCAGTCACAGTGATCTGGTCGAATTTACGTTTTCCATAAGCAAGGCGTTGCTCGTTCATCCCCGCTTGCAAGAACCCACCACCGCCGCCGCAACAATAATTCGCGCTACGGCACGGCTGCATGTCGATGAAATTTTCCGCCCCGACCAGTTGTTTCGCGACATAACGTAAATCGTCGGCCACCGGATCGCCGATGGATTTACGCACCAATTGGCAGGGGTCTTGAACCGTGAACTTGAGACCCTTGGTGTTCCAATCGGAATTGACCGGAAGCTTGGCCTCGCGGATCCACTGCGCGTAATAGCTGATCAGGCTCTCCGCCTCGAAATCCGCCTGTAAGCCGAAGCGTTCTACGCCTTTCCAAAGGGTATAGAACGAATGGCCGCATTCCGTATTAACCCAGACTTTGCAGCCCAGTTCATTGACGGCGTCCACACGTTGCCTGATCATCTCTTTCCAGGTGACATCATCGCCGGTGAACATGCAAAAATTTTCTGCCGCCCAGCCCTTCGACGCGTAGGTCCAGTCCGCCCCAACGTAGTCGAAAATTTTCCACAACGGTGCCAGCTCTTCCGGTTCGGTAGCAGGCTCTCGAGAGTTTTGGTTGACGAAAAAAAAGGCACCTTTTTTGTCCATGGGTGCCTGGATGGTTTTGAAGCGCTCGTCCTCTTCGCGCAACTCATCAACAGCATCTTCGATAATTTCGACGAAGTCATCAGGCATCACACCCATAGCGCTGGTGCTGGCAAAGCGCATCTGCGCCTCGCATGAGCGAACAATGCCTTGGGGCTTTTTGTCCTTGGGCCAATTGCCCCGGGCAAAGCCAACCAAAGCCGACACATCGATGTTCATCGGGCAGACATACGCGCAGCGTTGACACAACGTGCACGTCCAGATCCAGGGTGTATTCGAAAGCTCTTCGTTCATCCCCAACATCGCCATGCGGATGAAGCGGCGCGGGTCCATACCGTAAAACCCCGATGCCGGACAACCCGACGAGCAGAGCCCGCACGAAAGGCATGAATCGTAGCTTGCGTTATCAGGCAGTAGCTCATGCGCCTTGGCCTGAAAATCAACGACCGGTATTTTGCTGTCGTGCATCGTGGGCATGTACTTTTTTCCCCCAGCGTGACGGGACTCCTTCAATGCGGAGCTCCGTTACGTTTTAGCCTATGCGCGACCTACACCCAGAGGAACACGGAAATAGTGACTGACCCCACGAAGTGATCCAACGCCGATGAGAGAGTATAGCGTAAGCCTGAACACCTGGGCGTGGCAAGGTGGTTTCTGGTGGCGATGGGTAGAAGTCATCTTACGCCAGCATAAGCGGACACCAGACCTGCAGGGGAAAACGCCTTTTACAGGCGGCCCTTTTTTTGAACTCGACTGGGGGCAGCCCATCGTTGTTTCCATGTCGGCGTCTGGGGATTATGTGTCGGGGTTGGTGAGGGTGCCTTGGGGGGGGAGGTGGTCGCTGATCAGGACTCGTTCGGCGCTGATGCGCACGCGGCCTTCGGCGATCATTTTGACGGCATGAGGGTAAATATGGTGCTCTTGTTGCAAAATTCGCGCGGCGAGGTCGTCCGGGGTGTCTTTGGCGTGGACCGCGACCACGGCTTGGCTGATGACCGGGCCTTCGTCCATGGCGGGGCGGACAAAATGGACCGTGCAGCCGGAAAAGCGGGCACCGTCTTCGATCACCCGCTCGTGCACGTGCAGGCCCTTATAAGCGGGCAACAGGGAGGGGTGAATGTTGATCAGGCGATCACGCCAGGCGCGCACGAAGCCATCACTGAGCAAGCGCATAAATCCGGCCAGGCACACCAAATCGGCCCCGGCATCACTGATCGCGGTGTTCATGGCGGCGTCGAAGTCGCTGCGGTCGCCATAGTCTTTGGCCGCAAAAACAGCGGTGGGGATGTTGGCGGCGTGGGCGCGTTCCAAGCCATAGGCGTCGGCTTTGTTGGACACCACCAAGATGATTTCAGCGGGGAAATCCGGCTCCGCACAGGCATCCATCAACGCCTGCAGGTTGGAACCCCGTCCCGAGATCAATACGGCAAGCTTTAACATCCCTTAGCCCCAAGCCCGGTCCGCGTTCAGCAACACCACGCCGTCGTTGTCCGCTGGACGGTCGATCACCCGGCCCATTTCAAACACCGTTTCGCCGTGAGATTCGAGCACCGCAGCGAGTTCTGTGGCGCGTTGAGCCTCCACCACCACCGCCATGCCAATGCCGCAGTTGAAGGTCCGGGCCATTTCGGTTGCGGCGATGGAGCCTTCGCGCTGCAACCATCGAAACACATCCGGTGTCAGCCACGACGTGGCGTCGATTTCGGCCGCCAAGGTGGCGGGCAAGACGCGCGGAATGTTTTCCAGGATACCGCCGCCGGTGATGTGGCTGAGGGCATGAACGCCGCCCGATTTGATCGCGGCCAAGCACGATTTGACGTAGATGCGGGTCGGCACCAGCAAGGCCTCGCCCAAGGTGATTCCAGGTGAAAATGGCGCGTCAACGGTGTAGGCCAGGCGCGCCTTATCGACCACGTGGTCGCGCACCGCGGCTTGTATCCTGGTGGTTGCGGTCCCGCCAATCACGCCATCGGCGACGACTTTGCGCACCAGAGAAAAGCCGTTGGAATGCAATCCGCTGGACGCCAGGCCCAGGATCACATCACCGCTTTGAACGTTGTCCCCGGTGAGGACCTGGTCGCGTTCCACGGCACCGACGCTGAAGCCCGCCAGATCGTAATCGCCACCGCCGTACATACCGGGCATTTCGGCGGTTTCCCCACCGATCAGCGCACAACCCGCCTGGCGGCAACCGTCGGCAATGCCGGCGATGATGTCTTTGCCGGCCTGCACGTTGAGCTTGCCGGTTGCGTAATAATCCAGGAAAAACAGCGGTTCAGCCCCTTGAACCACCAAGTCGTTGACGCACATGGCGACCAGATCAATGCCCACCGTGGCATGGTTGTCCATGGCGATGGCGACTTTTAATTTGGTGCCGACGCCGTCGGTTCCGGCGACCAAAATGGGGTCGCTGTAGCCTGCACCTTTCAGGTCGAACATGGCCCCAAAACCACCCAGTCCGGAAACCACACCCGCGCGTGCGGTGGATTTTGCGTCGTCTTTGATGGCTTCAACCAACGCGTTTCCTGCGTCGATATCGACCCCTGCATCTTTGTAATTCGCCCCGGAAATGGTAGCCTCCTGATGGTTCTGAGGGCGGCTGAGCACGCCGCTCTGGTAATGATGGCTCAACGTGGTAAAACCAGTGCCTGATATGGTGCAACATACCCAATTGGGGGCGCTTTGCAATGGCGCAAAACAAGGGGACATGGCGAATGAAAACTGGAGCGGCCCTGGGGTTGGTTGTTGCCGTGGTGTTGGCGCTTGCCAGCAGCGATGCCAAGGCCTTCGCGCCGCGCCTGTTCGAGGTCGCCAACGTCACCGTGGATGTGACCGCCGCGTCCGCCGCCCAGGCCCGGGCCGAGGCCCAAACTCAAGGTCAGAAAATCGCATTCTATCGATTGCTGCGGCGCCTGACCTTGCAAGCGTACTATGACCGCCTGCCCGAATTGTCCGATGCCCAGATCACCGAATTGGTCCAGGATTTCGCGGTTGCGGATGAAAAAGCGTCTTCTGTGCGCTACATTGCCAAACTTAATTATCGCTTTCGCGCCGATGCGGTGCGGGCTTTGTTAGATGACAACAGCTTGCCGTTTGCCGAAACCAGATCAAAGCCGGTTTTGGTGTTGGCGGTGTATCAGGCCGCAGGCGCGCTGCTGTTGTGGGATGACCCCAATCCGTGGCGTGCGGCGTGGCAAAAATGGGGCGATGACAATGTGGCCCAGGGCTTGGTGCCGATGGTGTTTCCGGTTGGTGATTTGAACGATGTCCGTTCGATCGGTGCCGAACAGGCGATCGAAGGCGACACGGCGCGGTTGTCGGAAATCGCGCGCCGTTATAATGCCGGTGACGTGGTGGTGGCACACGGTATTTTGCGCATGGACCAGTACAACGGCCGCCCTGAATTGGAAGTGTACCTGACGCGGTTTGGTTCGGCCTTGCAAGAACACACCGTGGTGAAAAGCTTTACCGCCGAACCGGGTGAAGATATCGGTGCGGTGTTGAAACGGGCCACCGCGCAATTGACCGCTCAGGTTGAAGACAATTGGAAAGAAGACAATTTGATCCAGGTCGGCAGCGCGCAATTGTTGACGGTTTCGGTCCCGGTGCAGGGCTTGAAGGATTGGGTCAAGGTGCGTGACCGGTTAAACGGTGTCGCGGTGGTGCGCCGCGCGGAACTGGTGTTGATGCGCCGTGATCAGGTGCGTTTGAATTTGCACTTTATCGGTGATGCGGAACAGTTGGCGTTGTCGCTGGATCAGGCGGACCTGGCATTGTGGGAAGAATCCGGGCAGTGGTACCTGGCACAGAAAATCACCTCACCCTCAGTTCCTGAGTGATTGGAGGCCAGGTGAACCTTCCCAATATCATCACATTGTTGAGACTTGCGGCATCGCCTTTTGTGGTGTGGTTGATTGTTGAAAATCACATGGTATGGGCGTTTTGGGTGTTTGCCGCAGCAGGTCTGTCCGATGCGGTTGACGGCTTTATCGCCAAGCGGTTCAATATGGAAACCGAACTGGGCAAATATCTGGACCCGCTGGCCGATAAGGTGTTGTTGGTGTCGGTCTATGTGTCGTTGGCGGTGGAAGGTTACATCCCCAATGCATTGGTGATTTTGGTGGTGTTTCGCGATGTGTTGATCGTTGGCGGGGCGCTGTTGTTTGAAACGATGACCCATTCCCTGACCATGCAGCCCTTGATGATCAGCAAGCTGAACACCACCTTGCAAATTGTTTTGGCGGCGGCTGTGATGATCAATGCGGGCTATGATGGCGTGGCTTTGGATGGCGTCTTGGGCGGGTTGGTGATTTTAACCGCCGTGGCGACGATTTTATCGGGACTGGCTTATGCGGTGCTGTGGTTGCGCCGCTGGGCACCGCACGACAACGATCAAGGGGGACGGTGATGAGCGATACGATGAGCCGCGATCGGCAAGCCATCATTTGGGTGGTGAGTTTGGTGGTGTTGGTCTTTTTGCTATATGCCCTAAGCAGTATCCTGACACCGTTTGTCGCGGGCCTTGCGGTGGCGTATTTTCTGGACCCCGTGGCGGACCGCCTGGAGCTTGTTTTGAAGTCCAGATCTGCTGCGACGGCTTTGATCTTGGTGGTGTTTTTTGCCATTGTCGGGACATTGATGATGGCTTTGTTTCCCTTGTTGCAGGCCCAAATTACCGGTTTGTTCACACGCATTCCCGATGCCGTCGGTGCCGCCCGTGACGCCCTGGACCCGCTGGTGCGCCAGATCGAACAGCAATTGGGCGATGCGGAAATTCAACAAATCAAAGATGGTGCGGGGGCTTTCGCCGCAGAAGCGATGTCGTGGCTGGTCGAGGTCCTGAAAAACCTGTTTCTCGGCGGAAAAGCCGTGGTCGATGCGTTGTCATTGTTGTTCATTATGCCGGTGGTCGCATTTTTCTTGTTGCGCGACTGGGATGTCATGGTGGCTAAAATCAACGACCTTCTGCCGCGCAGCGCGGCCGCCACAATCCGCGAACAGTGCCGCGAAATTGATGCGACCATTGCCGGGTTCGTGCGCGGTCAAGCCAGTGTGTGCCTGGCTCTGGGCACCTTGTACGCGATTGGGTTGACCTTGGTGGGGCTTGATTTTGGCTTGTTGATCGGCTTGGTCACCGGGGTGTTGGCGTTTGTGCCTTATGTTGGCATGATTATTGGTCTGCTGGTTGCGTTTGGGGTGGCGTCGATGCAGTTTAGCGATCCGTTGTCATTTGTTTTGGTGGCGCTGGTGTTTGGCGTTGGCCAAACCCTGGATGCGATTTTTTTGACCCCCAATCTGGTTGGCGGTCGGGTGGGTTTGCATCCGGTGTGGATTATTTTTGCCTTGATGGCCGGGGCGGCCTTGTTGGGCTTTACCGGGGTCTTGTTGGCGGTGCCCACAGCGTCGGTGGTGGGGGTGTTGGTGCGCTTTTTTGTTGGTCGTTACCGCGCCAGCGTTTTATACACGGGCTAAACCATAGACCATGCAAAACTCAAGGGTAACGCGACAGACCGTGACACAAATTCCGTTTGATTTTAATCCGCGACCGGCTCTGGACGGCGACGACTTTCTGGTCGTTCCGTCCAACGCAGACGCCGTTCAATGGGTGGAACGCTGGCCCGATTGGCCCGGCCCGGTGTTGGCCATCGCGGCCCCCGAGGGGGCTGGAAAAACGCATTTGGCGCACGTTTTTCAGGCCCAAACCGGGGCCAAAATGGTTACCGTCGCGCGGTTGCGCACGGACCGTGCCGATGGCGTTTTGGCGGGGGCCTCCGCGCTGGTGTTGGAAGACGTTGAAAAGTTTCTGTCCGCCGGTCTGGCCCAGGAGCTGTTGCATCTGTACAATCTGGCCGTTGAGGACGGAATTCGGATTCTGATGACCGCCCAGCGTCCCCCGGCGCGTTGGGGAGTGGAGCTTAAGGATCTCAGTTCACGCTTGAACACCGCCCCGGTGGCTGAGATTGGCCCGCCCGACGATGTTTTGATCACGGCGTTGATCGTCAAACAATTTGCCGATCGGCAGTTGAGCGTGGATCAAGATGTATTGACGTATATGTTGGCGCGCATGGACCGATCTTTTTTAGCCGTTCGGGATCTGGTTTTGGCCATAGACGAACATGCCTTGGCGCACAAACGCGCCATCACCATCCCTTTGGTGCGCAGCGTTTTAGGACGGCACACCGCAACAAATTTGGACACATAGGATATTTCATGGATTTGGGACTGAACAACAAGACTGCCATCGTGTGCGCCGCCAGCAAGGGTTTGGGCCGGGCCTCAGCCCTGTCGCTGGCCCGTGAAGGCGTCAACGTGGTGATTGCGGCGCGCACCGAAGGCCCGTTGCAAGAGACCGCCCAGGCCATTCGCGATGAAACCGGGGTGACGGTAACCGCGGTGGTCGCCGATGTGGCGACCGACGCGGGCCGTGCGGCGGTGTTGGCGGCGTGCCCGGCACCGGATATTTTGGTCAACAATGCGGGTGGCCCGCCGCCGGGCGATTTTCGCGATTGGGATCGCGACGATTGGATCCGCGCGTTGGACGCCAATATGCTCAGTGCCATTTTCATGATCAAAGCCACCGTGGATACAATGTTGGACAATGGTTTTGGCCGCATCGTCAACATCACCTCCGGTGCGGTTAAAGCCCCGATTGATATTTTGGGCTTGTCCAACGGCGCACGTGCCGGATTGACCGGGTTTGTCGCCGGGCTCAGTCGCTCTACGGTGCGGGGCAACGTGACCATCAACAATATTTTACCCGGTCCCTTCGACACCGAACGCCTCCATGCCAATTTGGCCGCCGGGGCCAAAAAATCGGGTCGCAGCGTCGCCGATGTGACGGATGCCAGGCGCACCCAAAACCCCGCCGGGCGGTTTGGGGATCCGGCAGAATTTGGGGATCTCTGCGCTTATATTTGTTCCGCTCAGGCGGGATACATCACGGGGCAGAACTTTTTGATTGATGGCGGGGCGTACCCCGGCACGCTGTAAACTTTTTTCCCTCTCAATGGGGGGGGAAGGCGATATCGTGATTGTCGATTTGGACGGAGTGAATACCCGCCGTCTCAAAACCGCCAAAAAGAAGCCGCCACCGGGGGGACTGTTGGTGACGGCTTAAGTTTGGATGGGATATTGGGATGGCCGGGTCTTTAACCGTATGCGGCGTGTTTCATGGTTGCGGCCAAAGTGGTGTAAACGGCGGTCCAGGCGTCCTCGGCCTCGGATGTATAGGCATCACCCAAACCCTGACTTAGGGTCCACAGTAAAGCTTCGCCGACGGTGTCGTAGTGACCGGCCTGAACGCCATATTTAACGTGATTGCGACCGAGTTTTTCCACCACGGGGACCAATTGTTCGATGTTGTCCAGGGTTGATACAGCGACCTTAAGGGTTTTCATCAACTTGCGGCCCTGATCTTTCATATCGCCTTTGAACAACCTGCGGACACCGGGGTCCAATTCAAACAGGCGGTTGTAAAACAGTTCCGCCGCTTGTTCGGCAATCGGTTCAACCATCGTGAAGGTGTCACGCACCACCTGAATTTGACGGGTGGAAAACGGCCCCGAGGATGTTGCGGCGGGTTTGGGCTGGCGCGTGGGGGTCTTGGGCGCATTATCTACTTTTTTTTTTGAGTCTCCCGAGCGGATATCGACCATGAAGCTCTGCACTTCGGTGCCCAACATTTCGGACTGTTGCGACAATTCACCGGCGGCATCCAGGACCTGGGCTGCGGCGCTTCCGGCCTCGTTGGACGCGGTGGTCACGCCTTGAATGTTGCGCGCGACCTCTTGGGTGGAGGCATTTTGTTCTTCCACGGCGGATGAAATGGTGGTCGAAATTTCGCTGATTTCGCGAATGGTGGAACCAATGCCTTCGATTGCACCGACGGTGTTTTGGGTGGCGTTTTGGATGTCACCGATCTGGGTGGAGATCTCTTCGGTCGCTTTGGCGGTCTGGTTGGCGAGGTTTTTGACCTCGGACGCGACCACCGCAAAGCCTTTGCCCGCTTCGCCTGCGCGCGCCGCTTCGATGGTGGCGTTCAGCGCCAACAGGTTGGTTTGCGATGCGATGTCGTTGATCAAACTCACCACGTCACCAATTTTGTTGGCGGCCTCGTTGAGGCCTTGAACCATGTCGTTGGACCGTTCCGCTTCGGACACGGCTTCCGACGCAATCGAGGCCGAGCGGCCCACCTGGCGGGAAATTTCCTGTACCGAACTGGACAATTCTTCCGCCGCAGCGGCCACCGCAGCGGCCTGGTTGGTGGTTTCCGCAGATGTCGCGGCCATGCTTTCGGCGGTGGATTGCAGCTCCGTCGAGGCGCTGGAAACGGTGCCCACCACGGTGCCGATGTTGCTTTCGAAATCGTCGGCCAGTTTCATCCGTTCGGTGATGACGCTCCACGTCAGCATGGCGCCAATGTACTCGTCACCCTTTGATTTGACCGGAGACACCAAAAGATCCAGGTGCTCATCGCCCAAACGGATGTTGGCCTGGTGCGGCAGGTTTTTGGGGTCGCTCAAGATACCTCGTTGATGACTGGGGGCTTTGTGGAAAATATCGACGCATTGACCGACCAGATTGTCGGCCCGGCACGGCAACAGGCTTTCCAGCGTGCGCAAGGTGGTGAGGCTGGTCTGGTTGGCATAGGTGATGGTGAAGTTTTCCGGTTCCATTAACAACACGTTGACCGGCAATTGGTCGAGCATTTGTTGTTGCTGGTTGGCCAGCCGTTCGGCTTCGACCTTGTCGGTGATCACCGACCACGTCAGCATCGGGGCCACGTATTTGGTGCCGTCCATGATCGCGGTGACCAACAGGTCCAGGGTTTCATCACCCACCTTGATGTTGGCTTGGTACGGCAAATTGGCCGGGTTGGATAACAACTGACGCTGGTGGCTGGGTATTTTGTGGAACACGTCGATGGAGGTGCCAACCATTTCGGAGGCATTGACGGGCAACAGGTGTTCGATGGATTGCAAGGTTTTGCGGCTGGTTTCGTTCATGTAGGTGATGCGAAAATCGCGCAAATCACAAATCATCACCGCCACCGGCATGTCATCAACCATTTGTTGATAGAGCTTGCTGCTTATCGAGCTTTTTTTCAGCATCGTAAAAAATCCTCAATTGCACATTAATTGTGCGTTGATCGACGTTTTCCAGTCCTGGTTTCTCAGTTCTGCGCACGTCTCATGACTGTTTTGCTCAGGCTGAGACCTTCGTTACACCCAACCTTAAGGATTGGATATAAGAAGATGTGGGACATGTGGTGGTGATTTCAATCTTCTTATTGGTGGTAATTTGAATTTTTTGCGTCACGCAATGTTTTGCCTGGGACGGGCATGACAGGAGAACCATAAGCGATTAAAGTGGCGGTGGAATTTAATCGCCCATGGGGGCGCCCCAAAAACTCAGCGCCGATTTGGCGTGCAAAGGTCTTACGTCTCATGAACTCTGTCGACTTACCCCGGATCCGCATGAATTCAACCGAGCGTTTTTTCAATCGTGAATTGTCGTGGCTGGCATTCAATACGCGGGTTTTGGAAGAAGCCATGAATGAAACGTATCCGTTGTTGGAACGGGTGCGGTTTTTAAGCATTTCAGCGGCCAACCTGGATGAATTTTACATGGTCCGGGTGGCGGGACTGAAAGGCCAGGTGCGCGCCGGCGTCTCGTCGGTTTCCGAAGATGGCCGCACGCCGGGCGAGCAGCTTCTGGCGATTAGGGAAACCGCCGAGCAATTGATGAAAACCCAACGCGAATGCTGGATGGTCCTCAAAGGGCTGTTGTTCAAAGAGGGCATCAAGGTTCTCAAACACGAAGAATTGTCGGGGCGGGATGCGAAATGGCTGGAAAGCTATTTTTCGGATCATATTTTTCCGGTTCTCACCCCGCTGGCGATTGACCCGGCGCACCCGTTTCCGTTCATCCCCAATTTGGGGTTTTCCCTGGTGATGTTGTTGCAACGGCGCAATTCGGAAGAGCAATTGCGGGCCTTGCTGCCGATCCCCCATTTGGTCGAACGGTTCGTGCGGCTGCCCGGTGCCGCGATCCGTTTTATGCCCATCGAAGAAGTGGTGGAAATGTTTTTGGATCGTTTGTTCCCCAATTACACGCCGACGCAAATCGGTAATTTCCGTGTCATTCGCGACAGTGAAATGGAAATTGACGAAGAAGCCGAAGATTTGGTGCGGACGTTTGAATCGGCGCTGAAACGGCGCCGCCGGGGCTCGGTCATTCGCCTGACCGTCAACAAGGACATGAGTGATGAATTGAGCGCCATCGTCACCGATGAGGTGATTGTCGACCTTGAAGATGTGTTCCGTTTGGGCGGAATCCTGGGGATGGCGGATTTGTCGCAATTGATCGTCAAGGAACGTCCCGATTTGCTGTTCAAGCCGTTCCATGCCCGGTTTCCCGAACGGGTTCGTGATTTTGGCGGCAATGTGTTCGAATCGGTTCGCAAGAAGGACATGATTGTTCACCATCCTTATGAAACCTTTGACGTGGTGGTGCAGTTTGTGCGCCAGGCGGCCCGGGACCCCAAGGTGGTGGCGATCAAACAGACTTTGTATCGGACATCTAACGATAGCCCGATCATCGAAGCCCTGATTGAAGCCGCCGAAGCGGGCAAATCGGTCACCGCGATGGTGGAACTGAAAGCACGTTTCGACGAAGAAGCCAACATCCGCTGGGCACGCGATTTGGAGCGTGCCGGGGTGCAGGTGATTTATGGCTTTATGGACAAAAAAACCCACGCCAAGGTCAACCTGGTGGTCCGCCGTGAGGCCAAGGGGTTGCGTTCTTACGTGCATTACGGCACCGGAAACTACCACCCCATCACGGCGAAAATTTATACCGACCTGTCGTTTTTCACCTGTGACCCGGCGCTGACGGCGGATGCGGCGCGGCTGTTCAACTATATGACCGGGTACGCCGACCCCGACGGTATGGAAAAATTGCTGTATTCGCCCCGGACCATGCGCGAATGTCTGGTGCAGTGCATCGAAGATGAAATCAAAAATGCCAAAAACGGCAAACCCGCGGGAATTTGGGCGAAAATGAACTCGGTGGTTGACCCGGTGTTGATCGACGCCATGTACCGGGCGTCCAATGCCGGGGTGCAAATTGATCTGGTGATCCGGGGAATTTGTTGTTTGCGTCCGGGGGTGAAGGGAATGTCGGAAAACATCCGCGTCAAAAGCATCGTTGGGCGCTATTTGGAACACGCGCGCATCGTTGCCTTTGCCAACGGCCAGGAATTGCCGTCGCGCAGTGCCAAGGTGTTTATATCGTCGGCCGACTGGATGCCGCGCAACCTCAATCGTCGTGTGGAAACCTTGGTGCCGATCGAAAATTCGACCGTGCACCGCCAGGTTCTCGATGAAATCATGGTGCTGAATTTTCGCGATACCGAACAAAGCTGGACCTTGTCTGCGGATGGAGCCTATCAACGGGTCAAGGTCGCCAAAGACAAGTTGAATGTGCATCATTATTTTATGACCAATCCGAGCGTTTCGGGGCAGGGTACCGCGGCGCGGCATGCCCGGCCCAAACCACGGACCAAGCCACCGGCCAGGTCGCGCCCCAAACCAGCGGCCAAATCTCCGACCAAATCTGGTCCGGTCGGTAAAGCCAAACCCGCTCAATAACCCTTGTCCCGAAAATCACCGGATAACATCATGGACGGGTGGACGATGAACGGGGGAGAGACGTTATGGATAAGATTACAACCGCCAATCCCGGCGCGCCACAGGGCCGTGTCGCGGTGGTGGACATCGGTTCCAACAGTGTCCGCCTGGTGGTTTATGACGCGCCCACCCGGTTGCCGATCCCCATGTACAACGAAAAAGCTCAGTGTGCCTTGGGGCGCGGCTTGGGGGCCAGCGGGCGGCTTAACCCGAACGGTGTCGACTGCGCGTTGCGTTCGATCAAACGGTTCGTCGGCCTGGCCCAGGCCATGGGTGTGGAAGAATTGGAACTGGTCGCCACCGCAGCGGTGCGCGAAGCCAGGGACGGGGCCGAATTCGTTGCCGAGGTCAAAGACGTTTTGGGCCAAACCATCCAGGTTCTCAGCGGCGAAGACGAAGCCAGGTACGCCGCCCTGGGATTGTTGATGGGGGTTCCGGGTGCCGACGGGGTGATCGGTGATCTCGGCGGCGGGTCGTTGGATCTGGTGGGGTTGGAGCAGGGGAAATTCGCCAAATCGGCAACCTTCGCGTTGGGTCACATCCGTCTGTCCGAAGCCGCCGAAGGCAACCCCGAACGGGCCCGGGTGATCGTTGATGAGGCTTTGGCCGAACTGAAATGGTTGCGCGGGGTGCGGGGCCGCACGCTGTATGCGGCGGGGGGCTCGTGGCGGGCACTGGCGCGCATTTTGATCGACCAGACCAGCCATCCCTTGCACGTGGTGGACAATTTCACCATTGACGGTGGTGCCGCCCTGAAGATCACACATTTGATCAGTGGGGCGGGCCGTCATTCGCTCGATTTGATTCCCGGTGTGCCGAAAAAACGCATTGAAACCTTGCCGTTCGCCGCCGCCGCGCTGGAAGGAATGCTCAACGCAACTCAGGCCGCGCGGGTGCAATTTTCGGGCTTCGGCATGCGTGAAGGGGTGTTGCTGTCGTGCTTGCCGACCGATATGCACCGCCAGGACCCATTGTTGAGCGCGTGCAAGACCATGTCGGAACGCACCGGGCGGTTTTCGGTCAAGGGGCGGGAAATGCTCCACTGGATGACGCCTTTGTATGGCGACGAAACGCCTGCGGAACACCGGCTGCGCTATGCGGCATGTTTGATGAGCGACATTGGCTGGAACGAACATCCCGATTACCGCGCCGAACATTCGTTTATCCGGGTGTTGCGGGTGCCTTATGCGGGCTTAACCCATTCCGACCGGGCGTTGTTGGCGGCGACGGTCTATGTGCGTCAGAACGGCGATCTCGGGGATCCGCTGATCCGGCCCATCTTGGGGCTGTTGGATGTGGGGCAATTGTCGTGGATCAAGGTCACCGGTCTGGCGTTGCGTTTGGCCCACACCATTTCGGGCAGTGCGCCGGGGGTGTTGGCGAAAACCAGTCTGGATCCGGGGGCGGAGGCCTTGCGCCTGGTCGTCAATGATCAAGACCGCGATATGCTGTTGAGCGAAGCCGTCCAGCGACGCTTGAAAACTCTGGGGCGGGCGCTGGGATTGAAGGTCAAAGCGGGCTAGCAGGGTGCTGAAAAAGTCCTCGCATTGAATTTTATTCCGTGATTCTCTGGTTACAGAGGATTTGGAGGTGAAGATGCGTGGACAAGACCAAACGAGCGGCACTCTTTTCAGTTACATTGACCT
>Ga0316208_1001391_pt1 | contig 22946 bp, 23 predicted proteins | sample 3monopyrite_MG_FD_204944 | JGI IMG/M metagenome (GOLD analysis project Ga0316208, IMG submission 204944) | Microbial mat bacterial communities from mineral coupon in-situ incubated in ocean water Damariscotta River, Maine, United States -... | ecosystem: Environmental > Aquatic > Marine >... | reverse complement strand
TTAGTGACCTCGACAAGATTCAAACTTGTAACCTCTTGAGCCGTAATCAAGTGCGCTATTCAGTTGCGCCACGAGGCCTTTTTAAGTGGGTGCAAATATAATACATTTATTAAAAAACTACCAAACTATTTATTTCAAAATTGTAATTGTATTTTTGAAATATGATTTCAAAACAGCAGCTTCAGCCTTTTCATTACTTATTTGATACAGAAATTATTGATGGTATCTCCAATGTGGCTGTACTAAAGACCTTTAAAAAGCATGATATCATTATAGATATTGGACAAGATTTAAGTTTCATTCCACTTCTAATCAATGGAAATATAAAAGTATTACGAGAAGATTCCAATGGAGATGAACTTCTACTATATGTCTTAGAAGCTGGAGATACTTGCGCCATGTCATTAACCTGTTGTATGGCAAAATCAGTAAGTAAAATTAGAGCTCTTGCTGATGTAGATGTAACTGTTATAATGATACCAATTGCTAATATGAAATTATGGTTTAACACCAATGAAAGTTGGAGAAATTTTATTTTACAAAGCTATCAAGTCCGTTTTGATGAAATGCTCGAAACCATAGACACACTTGCTTTTATGAAAATGGATGAACGTCTATATAAATACCTTATAGATCACGTTAAACTATCTGCCTCAACAACTTTAGAAATTACTCATCAAGAAATTGCTGAAGATTTACATACGTCTAGAGTCGTTATCTCAAGGCTTTTAAAACAACTTGAAAAAGAACATAAAATTAAACTTGGCAGAAATAAAATAACCGTTTTAGAGTTTTAGCAACTTTTTGGCACTTCTAAAGTCTAGAATTTTATTTTTGCATTAAATTAAATAAATGGAATATGTTTTAAAACCATGGCCTTGGTACATTTCTGGACCATGCATTGCAATCGTAATGTTTCTCCTACTCTATTTTGGTAGAACTTTTGGAATGTCATCTAACCTTAAAACAATATGCGCTATTGGAGGAGCCGGAAAAAAAGTAGAATTTTTTAAGTTCGATTGGAAAAGTCAAACATGGAATCTGGTCGTTGTTCTCGGAGCTATAATTGGTGGTTTTATTGCCCATAATTATCTATCCAATCCAATTAATATAGACCTAAGCCAAAATACAATTGAGGATTTAAAAACACTTGGATTTGAAAATATTGGCCAAAGTCTTTTACCCCTAGAATTATTTAGTTGGAATGCCGTGTTTAGTCTAAAAGGACTGTTAATATTGGTTATTGGTGGTTTTTTAGTCGGATTCGGAACCCGTTATGCAAGTGGTTGTACTTCGGGTCATGCTATTACTGGGTTAAGTAGTTTGCAATTACCATCGTTAATTGCAGTAATTGGCTTTTTTATAGGCGGTTTAATTATGGTTCATTTCATTTATCCAATACTATTTTAGTATGAGAAAGTATTTAAAATTCTTTTTAGTAGGTATTTTCTTCGGAATCGTTTTAGTAAAATCAGAAGCTGTATCTTGGTATCGTATTTTTGAAATGTTTAAATTTCAATCCTTTCATATGTATGGCATTATAGGTGCATCTGTTGTGACTGGCACCATACTATTGCTACTTTCAAATCAATTAAAACTAAAAAACATCCAAGGAAATTATTTAAAGGCTCCTTTAAAGGAAAGAGGATTAATTAGCTACATTATAGGAGGTGTCATCTTTGGTTTAGGATGGGCATTATGTGGTGCTTGCCCAGGACCAATGTATATTTTGGTTGGCACAGGTGCATTTACAATTACCATTGTTATTGCAGCAGCGTTATTAGGTACTTTTGTGTATGGTGTATTAAAAAATAAACTACCTCACTAAATGGAACTAATTGAAATCTTAGGATATGTAGGAGCATTATTCGTCGGGTTAGTACTTGGTTTAATCGGAGGTGGCGGATCTATCCTAACGGTTCCTATCTTAGTCTATCTTATTGGGCTTAACCCTATTATTGCGACTGCTTATTCATTATTTGTTGTTGGAGTGACTTCTATTTTTGGAGCATTTCAAAATTACAAGAAAGGTTTTGTAGATATAAAAACGGCCATCATTTTTGCAATTCCAGCCTTTATAGTCGTTTATCTTACAAGACGCTTTATAGTTTTTATAATTCCAGATGTAGTCTTTACAGTTGGTGATTTTGAAGTCACTAATAATATCTTCATTATGGTATTCTTTGCTATAGTAATGTTGTTGGCAAGTTATTCCATGATTAAAGGACGAAAAACAGTAGATCATATTGAAGAGCAAGAAATAAAATACAACTATCCATTAATAGCTATAGAAGGCACTGTTATTGGTGTGTTTGCAGGCATTGTTGGAGCTGGTGGTGGTTTTTTAATAATCCCAACACTTGTATTATTAGCAAAGTTACCGATGAGAAAAGCTATAGGTACATCATTATTTGTCATTGCAGTAAATTCGTTATTTGGCTTTATGGGTGATTTATCTAACATTAATATTGATTGGTTTTTTCTATTAGTCTTTACCGGAATTTCAATTATAGGAATCATATTAGGCATGTACCTTTCAAAATTTATAAGTGGGCATAAATTAAAAAAAGGATTTGGCTACTTTACTTTAATCATGGGAATTTACATTATATACAAAGAGCTATATTAATAAAGAGCTCTATTAATACTTTGTGATAAATGTCACATTTCAAAAAATGGAGTTTTGTAAATTTGCATTATAAATAAAATAACACATGAAAATTGAACAATTATATACAGGATGCCTAGCACAAGGTGCTTACTACATTGAGTCTGATGGTGAAGTTGCTATAATTGATCCGTTACGAGAAATACAGCAGTATATTGATAAAGCAGAAGCTAATAATTCAAAAATAAAATATATTCTAGAAACTCATTTTCATGCAGATTTTGTTTCTGGTCATGTAGATTTAGCTAATAAAACTGGAGCTTCTATAGTTTTTGGACCAGGCGCTTCTACTGACTATGACATACTTTCAGTTACCGATGAAGAAGAACTAAAATTAGGGAAACTTACAATTAAGGTTTTACATACACCGGGTCATACTTTAGAATCTGCTACCTATTTATTAAAAGATGAAAACGGAAAAGATCATGCGATTTTTTCTGGTGACACTCTATTCTTAGGAGATGTAGGGCGACCAGATTTAGCCATTAAATCTGATTTAACCAAGGAAGATTTAGCAGGAATGCTTTTTGATTCTCTTCGTTCTAAAATTATGACATTAGCAGATGATGTTATTGTATATCCGGCTCATGGCGCAGGATCTGCTTGTGGTAAAAACTTAAGTAAAGAAACTATTGGTATTTTAGGTGAACAAAAGAAAACAAACTATGCCTTACGTGCAGATATGACAAAAGCCGAATTTGTAGAAGAAGTACTCGATGGTATTGCTCCGCCACCTCAATATTTTGCAAAAAATGCCATGATGAATAAGATGGGTTATGATGCTTTTGATACGATATTGAAAACAGGAAATACTCCCCTAAGCCCTGAAGAGTTTGAAGCTATAGCAAATCGTGAATCTGCATTGGTTTTAGATGTAAGACCTGAGTTAGAATATATAAAAGGTCACATTCCTAATTCTATTTTTATTGGATTAAATGGAGCATTTGCACCTTGGGTAGGTGCTCTAATAACAGATATAAAACAACCGATTGTTTTAGTTGCACCAAAAGAAAAATCTGCAGAAGCAGTAACACGATTATCTCGAGTTGGCTATGATAATACGCTCGGTTATCTTGAAGATGGTATAGATGCATGGAAAACTTCAGGGAGAGAAATTGACACCTTAGAATCTATTTCTGCTGAAAGCTTCGCTGAACATGTAAAAAATGAGGGCATTAATATTTTAGACGTTCGGAAAGATGGTGAATACCATAGTATGCATTTAGAAAATGCTCAGCATTTTTCATTAGATTTTATAAATGAAAAAATGAATGAGGTCTCAAAGGATAAAATGTACTACGTGTATTGTGCAGGTGGTTACCGCTCTGTTATTGCTGCTTCAATTTTAAAAGCTAGAGGCTTCGATAAATTAATTGATGTGGCTGGTGGGTTTGGAGCTATAAAGAAAACGGATTTACCAACTACGGATTTTGTTTGTCCATCAACACTATAATATGGAAAGCACATTTCAAATTCAAAACTTTAATACAGAGGTTGTGCAAATACTATAGTAACACAATTATCTAAATTAGAGAAAATAATTTCTTAAGACTTTCAGTATCTGATTTTTTTAAATAATCTCAGCACTAAGACCAGCTTCTAAAAGCTTAGAACATCGTGGTTCTAAATCATCATAAAATCCTGTTTTTACAGTACATTTCCCTTTATAATGAACTAATAATGCACATTGTTCTGCTTGTTCAGGAGTGTGGTCGCAAGCATATATTAAAGTATCAATAACATGATCGAATGTATTAACTTCGTCATTAAACAATACAATTTCGTTTTGTCTAAGTACTTCTTCTTCGAGAAGTAACGCTTCGGATTGTTGCTCTTTTGTGCTCATAGCTCTTTTGCCCTTCAGACATTTTGATTCAGTGATTTCTATTTTATCAATATATTTCATCGAATCTATGATTTCCCAAATGGAAAACTTATTGGAACTTAATTTTTTTATCTAATTTATAAATTTTAACGATACCCACTGTCCTCTTTCTATAATTTCATCCAATTTTAACATCTGCTTATTGCATTCAGCTTCAATTAATGGAATATCTTCTTTATAAAATCCACTTAAAAATAAAGTTCCGTTATTATTTAAACATTTAGAATAATTTGGTATGTCTGCTAAAAGTATATTTCTATTAATATTTGCAATTATACTATCGTAGTTTTTACCATCTAGTAAATTAACATCACCTTCATAAACTGAAATATGTTCACAATTATTGCGCTCAGTATTTTCTATACTATTTAAATAACACCAATTATCTATATCTATAGCATCTAATTGAGTTGCGCCTACTTTTTCTGCTAAAATGGCTAAAACACCTGTACCGCAGCCCATATCTAAAACCGATTTTCCTTTAAAATCATTTTTTAAAATATGCTGAATCATCATGTGTGTGGTTTCGTGATGTCCTGTACCAAAACTCATTTTGGGCTCAATTATTAAATCGTATTTAGTCTTAGGGATTTCATGAAATGGTGCTCTAACAGTGACTAATTTATCTACGACAATAGGATTAAAATTTTTTTCCCATTCATCATTCCAATTGGTTTGTTCTATTTCGTTAAACTCATAGGTAATCTTAAATTCATTAGAACTAAGAATATGTATATGATCTAGAATAAATGAGTTCCAATCGTTTTTTTGAATATAAGCTATTACTCCTTCTTCATTTTCAACAAAACTCTCAAAACCAGCATAACCTAACTCGGCTATAAGAATTTCTGATCCAGGCTGCAAAGGATTAACCTTAAAATCGTAAGCTATGTATATAGAATCTAACATTATTAAAAGGCACTTATAATTGCGTAAAAATCTTTAGCATTTAAAGCCGCACCACCAATAAGTCCTCCATCTACATCTGGCTTGGAGAAAATTTCTTTTGCGTTTCCTGGCTTTACACTTCCACCATATAGAATTGATACGGAATCTGCTACTTCGTTCCCATATTTGTCTGCCAATGTTTTTCTAATAAAAGCATGCATATCTTGTGCTTGCTCAGGGCTTGCAGTTTCTCCTGTACCAATTGCCCAAACCGGTTCGTAAGCTAAGATTACCTTTTTAAAAGCATCTGACCCTAAATGAAACAAAGCATTTTTTATTTGACTGCCAACAACAGCTTCTTCATTACCAGATTTTCTATCTGCTAATTCTTCACCAAAACAAAAAATAATTTCTAGCTTGTGAGCCAATGCCGTATTAACTTTTTCTGCTAATAAAGCGTCAGTTTCATTAAAATAAGCACGCCTTTCTGAATGTCCTAAAATAACAGTTTTAACACCTACACTCTTTAACATCTCAGCAGAAATTTCGCCTGTAAATGCACCACTATTTGCTTGGTGCATATTTTGAGCTGCGACTTCTACCTTAGATTTTTTAGAACGTTTAACAGCAGTTGCAAGATTTACAAAAGTAGGTGCCACAATAACTCTAGTAGTGTTTAAATTAGACTTCTTTATCGATTTTCTAATTTGTTTCACCAATTTTCTTGTGGCTTTCAAATCATTATTCATTTTCCAGTTACCTGCAACGATATTTTTTCTCATCTTAAAAGTGTATTGAGTTCTATTAAATTGGATTACAAAAATAAGGTATTAAAGAGAAAAGACAATTGATAATTATCATGTAGTTGTTAAGACAATTTTACTCGCGGATCTAACCAAGCATAAATAATATCTACGAAAATATTAATAGTAATAAAGATAATCGCTATAACCAAAACCGCTCCCATTATTACTGGTAAGTCTAAGGTGTTTAATGCATTTACGATTTCTTTTCCTAAACCATTCCAACCAAAAATATACTCTACAAAAACGGCACCTGCCAACATAGATGCAAACCAACCTGAAATTGCAGTAACCACGGGATTTAAGGCATTCTTAACCGCATGATTTTTTATAACTTGTAATTCACTCAATCCCTTTGCTCTCGCTGTTCTAATGTAATCTTGATTTAAAACTTCTAGTAAAGAATTTCGCATTAACTGAATGACTACAGCCAAAGGTCTAATTCCTAAAACGATGGCCGGAAGAATTAAATTCTTCCATTTAATTGTCATTTTTTCACCAAAGTCATCTAGCTCATATAAGCTACCTGTCATTTCTAAATTGGTGTACTTGTGTAATACAAAGCCAAATAACCATGCAAATAAGATGGCACTAAAAAAGGAAGGGACACTCATACCTAAAGTACTTAAGATTTGAATGGTTTTATCTATCCAAGTATCTTTATATAAAGCTGAAATAACTCCGAAAATAATACCAAGTAAAATCGCAATTACAATAGCAGAAATGGCTAATACAAATGTATTAGGAATCGTTTCTCCAATTACGTCTGTAACTTTTTTACCTTGCTTAGTGAAAGATTCTCGCAAATAAGGTGCTTTAATAACTGTTGTTGTATTGCCAATAATGAAAAGCTCGGTTGCTGAATATTTATTCTCTCTTAAATAGGTGTAATCTTTAGCGTTGTTAGAGTGAAATGAAATAGGAGACAAATCATTTAAGTAATACAAAAACTGAGTACCAAGAGGCTTATCAAATCCGTACTTCTGTTTTACAGCCTCTACTTGCTCGGCAGTTTGGTTTTGCCCAAGCATCATCTTTGCCGGATCGCCAGGTAAGATGGTAAACAAAAAGAAAATGACAGTAATCACACCTATTAAGGTGATAAAAGCATAAAAGATTTTATTTAAAAAATATCTTATCAAATTAAAGCTCTATATCTTCAATATCATTCCAGTGTGTTTTACTTATAACGGTACCCTTGTTAAGTATTACAATACCAGGATTAGATCTTATAATGGTTTTAATCACCTTTTCATCACATAAATAGAAATCGAAATTTAGATTATACTCGTGTTTCAATAACTCCTTTTCTTCTGCTCCAGATGAAGTTAATCCAATAACTGTATAACCTTTCTTTATAGCATTATCTGTAAATGTCTTCAGCTTATTTTTACCTTCAACTTCACCTTTAGTAATGTTGTACATCGCTACAATTAAGAGCTTATCTTTTTCTAAAAAATAAGTTGTTAAATCTTCATCATCAGATTCTATAGAAAAATCTTGAATTGGAGGAATATAACCTTCATCTATAGTTTTAGTTTCAACACCGACATACTCTCCTTCAACATTAGGATAGCTTCCATTAGTCACAAATTCTTGTTCTTCTCCATTCACATTAAATGTCCAAGTATATTCTAAAACTGGTTTTTGTGCATCTGCTGGAATTGCCATTTGCTCTTGAAGGTTATTACCAATTTTATAAGCTCTAAAATCTATAGATGGCAAATGCATTAATACATAATAACCAAACCAAAGGGATATTACAAAGCTTAATAATGCTAGTACTGTAGTTGGAAGCTTTGCAAAAATTGGCTTAATGTGTTTTAAACCAAAGAATAATATTAGTATTAACACTAACAGAATCAAGTCTTTAATAAAACTTTCTAAAGGTGTTAATTTAAGCGCATCACCAAAACAACCACAATCCTGAACTTTCATCTGGCTAGAACTAAAAGCCTCCCAAGATGAAAAATCTAAAAAGCTAACTCCTTGTGGTACATAACCTGTTAAGTACGTGTAGCCAGTTAAAAAAGTAAAAAACACAATCATTAGAAGCAGGCTCCATATTGTAAATTTGGGTTTATATCCTAATAATAAGAATACACCAACGACAACTTCAAAAACAACTACAATTACAGAAATACCTAATGCGTATGGAATAAAGAATTCAAGGTTTAAAACATCTGAACTAAAATATTCTTGTAATTTATAAGAGAAACCCAATGGATCATTAAGTTTTATAAATCCTGAAATAATAAAAAGTATTCCGACGAATATTCTGCTAAGATGTACTAGATATTTCATATTTTTTTTGTCATTCCGCACTTTATGCGGAATCTGTTTTTTGTTGTTTATAATCTATGGATTCTTGTCATAGCAAAATGACATATCATTTGCTTTCACCCAAATGAATCATCGCAAATACTGCATAATTTATCATATCTTGATAGTTTGCATCAATGCCTTCACTTACTATGGTTATACCAGAATTATCTTCAATTTGCTTAACACGCAATAACTTTTGCAAAATTAAATCTGTTAAAGAACTTACGCGCATATCTCGCCAAGCTTCACCATAATCATGGTTCTTATCTAACATTAATTGCTTTGTTAATGCCGTTTTTTTGTCATAAAGACCTGTAGCTTCTTCTGTATTTAAATCTGGTTGCTCAACAACACCTTTCTCTAATTGAATTAATGCCATTAAGCAATAGTTGATAATGCCAATAAACTCACTAACTTCTCCTTCATCTACTTTTCTAACTGAGTTTTGTTGCAGACTTCTAATGCGTTGTGCTTTTATAAAAATCTGATCGGTTAGCGATGGCAATCTTAAAATTCGCCATGCACTCCCATAATCACTCATTTTATTTACAAAAAGCGCTCTACATTTCGCTATAACCGCATCGTATTGTTTTAAAGTATCCTGCATCTAGTTCTGTTATAATTTCCGTAAATTTCGCATAAATAAATTAGAAGTTCAAAGTTTGAGGTTTAAAGTTTTTTAAGACCTTAATTACAAGACGTATGACAATTAATTGCAAAGGCCAACTCATCGATTTAACAACACCTAAAGTGATGGGTATTCTTAATATTACACCAGATTCTTTTTTTGATGGTGGAAAATACAAAGATGAATCCACTATTCTTAATCAAGTTGATACTATGTTGAAGGATGGAGCTACGTTTATAGATGTTGGAGGTTGTAGTTCTAGACCTGGCGCTAATAACGTAAGTGAGAATGAAGAATTAAATCGCATCGTCCCAGTTATTCAATTAGTTCTGAAACATTTACCTGAAACTCTAATTTCTGTCGATACGTTTAGAAGTGAAGTAGCAAAAAAAAGCATTGAAGCCGGAGCTTCATTGATTAATGATATTTCAGCAGGAAAACTTGACCAAAACATGCTTTCTACAATTGGTAAACTAGGAGTACCATATATTATGATGCATATGAAAGGTAATCCTAAAACAATGCAACAACAAACCGATTATAAAGATTTGGTGAGAGACGTCATTTCTTATTTTGCTGAACGTATTGCTGTAGCACATACCAAAAAAATCAATGATATTATTATAGATCCTGGTTTTGGATTTGCAAAAACTACAGCACAGAATTATGAATTATTGAATCATCTCGAATTATTAAAAATGCTAGACAAACCTATTTTAGCTGGAGTCTCTCGAAAATCTATGATCTATAAAACGCTAAAAACCTCGTCTGAAAAAGCACTTAATGGAACTACTGCATTACACATGGTTGCATTACAAAACGGTGCAAAAATGTTAAGAGTACACGATGTAAAAGAAGCTATGGAATGTGTAACACTTTACAATCAATTAACAGTAAACTAACCTATGCGCTATATCTATTTACTTATCGTTTTATGTTGTTTTAGTTGTAATAACGAACGTGTTTTACAATTACCAGAAATTGAAAATGCAGAGATTACTGAAGTTTTAGACGTGTCACCAGCTTATATCTTTTATGACGAAACACAACCAGATTCAACATTACTCAACCGTAAAAACTTAATTAGTACCACCAATTGGTTAGTTAATGTAGATAAACGATTGACTTTAAAGCAAGCGATTCCGCATATTAAATTCTTACAAGACAAAAAACGAAATGCAGAAATGCATAAGAACGAAAATGCCAAAAATTATTTTACTTGTAATGATACTAGTATTAGTAACTTAGGGTTTGTTGAGTTTACTGATGTAAAGTATAAGTCAAGCAATAAAAAAATTGATTTAAATAACAAACTAATAATAACTGATACTTCATATAAAAAAATTAAATCTGACTCTATCAAAGGTTTAAGCTCATTATCTGGAGTATATTACAGAAAAATCGATTTGAAATTTGGTTTTAAAAATAATAGATATTTATTAAAAGATGACTTCATAGTACCAAACAAAGTAGAAGTTGAAAAACCTCTTTTTTTTGATTATTTAAACTTTAGAATTGAAAAAGAACTACTTGCAATTGCTTTTAAAATTACACTTCATTTTTCAAGTACAATATCATTTCAGGAATATATTTGGATAAAGTCCTATTTATTGAGATTAAATTCTAAAATGGTTATTATAGAAAATGAAGAATTCATTTATTAACTTAATTTCTTAAATTAGCAAAAAGACTAACCTTTGGAGAACTTACAACTTTGGGATTTTAGATTTATAGATTTCGTTGACGTCTTCCTTGTTGCTATTTTACTCTACTACATCTACAAACTTATAAAAGGTACTGTTGCAATCAATATATTTATTGGGATCCTTATTATTTATTTTGCTTGGCGATTAACCGACTATCTAAACATGTACATGCTTTACAGCATTTTCGATGGATTTATGAAGGTTGGTATTATTGCGCTTATTGTGGTCTTTCAGCCAGAAATTAGAAAATTTCTTCTCATGGTTGGTTCTACTAATATTGGAGGAAAGAAGAGTTTCTTTAAAAATTTTAAGTTCTTAAAAAATGACGACCAAACCTCAACTGATGTCGATGCCATTATTAATGCTTGTAATAGAATGACAACTACAAATACCGGTGCACTAATTGTCCTAGAACGCAACAACAACTTAGATTTTCTCACAAATACAGGTGATGAAATGAATATCTTAGTATCTCAACCAATTATAGAAAGTATATTTTTTAAAAATAGCCCATTACATGACGGAGCAATAATAATCGATAACAATGTTGTAAAAGCAACACGTGTTATTCTACCAGTAAATAATGAAAAGAACATTCCTGAGCGTTTTGGATTAAGACACAGAGCAGCTGTTGGTATTACAGAAAAAACAGATGCTTTAGCGATTGCCGTGAGTGAAGAAACTGGGCAAATTTCTTATATAAAAAATGGAGAATTTGTAATGTTTAAAGATACTGATGAACTCAGAGAAAAGATTAAAAATGACTTAGGCTAGTGAGTTGCAAAAACTGCCTAACAGAATTATCAGAGCAAGGTGAGTACTGCAAAAATTGTGATGTGAAAGTGATTAAAAAACGTTTAAGTTTTAGAAATCTCTTTGTGCATCTCAGTGAAACCTTTTTTAACTACGACAATAAGTTACTCAGAACATTTACAAACTATTTAAACAACCAGAAGATGTTATTAATGGTTACATCAATGGTGTTAGAAAAAAGTACATAAATCCGATTAGCTTCTTTGGTTTATCACTAACCTTATCCGGACTTTCTGTTTTTATTCTTAAGAAGTTTTATGTAGAACACCAAGATTTTTCACGTCTTTTCGAAGGTGTTAAAATATCGCAAGAATCCTTCGGTGCAGCAATTAGTAATGCCCTAGAGTACAATTCGTTAATTTACTCAGTATTAATTCCTTTATTTGCTTTAATTTCTTGGATTGTTTTTTTTAGACAAAAAATATAATTTCACAGAGCATATTATTATTTACCTATACTCCATGTCTTTATTGGGTATAATTTTAGTGTTTATAGCACAAATTGTGTTGCTTATTATTCCAAATTACTACTTTCTTATAAGTATGCTAACATGGCCACTAATGCTATTTTATCATTGCTATATCCTTAAACGTATATTTAAATTATCTTTTGGAAATTTAGTATTAAAATCTATTCTTTGCTTTATTATTTGTAACCTATGCAATTTTCACATTTACAGTATTCTTTATAATGCTAGCAACTGGAGTTGTGAATCTTTAAGATTCTATGCCTAAATAAGTTTTTAGATTTAAACGGCTTCAGCTTTTAAAAACTGAACTTCATACAGATTTTTGTAGTATCCGCTTTCTTTTTTGAGAAGGGATTTATGTGTCCCTATTTCAACAATCTCACCTGCATCCATTACAATGATTTTATCAGCTTGTTTAATGGTTGCTAAGCGATGGGCAATAACAATAGATGTTCTGCCTTTTGTGATTTTATCTGTAGCATCTTGTATTAATTGTTCTGAATAAGAATCTACAGAAGACGTCGCTTCATCTAAAATTAAAATACTCGGATTAGTTACATAAGCTCTTAAAAATGAAATTAATTGTCGCTGACCAGAAGACAACATCACTCCACGTTCCTTAACATTATACTGGTAACCACCAGGTAAGCTCGAAATAAAGTTGTGAATACCTATAGACTTAGCAGCTTTTACAACATCTGCTTCTGTAATATCAGGATTATTCAATGTAATATTATTAAGAATAGTATCAGCAAATAAAAAGACATCTTGCAAAACGACAGCAATTTGATTTCGTAATGAGCCTAAAGTTATTTTTTTTATATCGGTTTCATCAACTGCAATAGTCCCATGATTAATTTCATAAAAACGATTCAACAGATTTATAATGGTAGATTTGCCTGCACCAGTTGCACCAACAATAGCGACAGTTTTACCAGCTTTAACATTAAACGAAATTCCTTTTAAAACTTCTTCATCTTTTACATACGAGAATCTCACATTATCAAATGCAATATTTCCTTTAAAGTGGTTGGCTTCTACAGTACCAGCATCATCGATATTAGAACTAGTATCTAACACTTTAAATACGCGATCTGCAGCTACCATACCCATTTGCAGTGTGTTAAACTTGTTTGCAATTTGATACAATGGTCTAAACAACATTGGAATAAACATCGCAAACGATATTAAATGCCCCATTGTAGTTCCGGAATTTTCAGAAATCGCATCAAATCCACCAACTAATATAACCATAGCCATAGTTAATGATGAAACAAATTCAGCTATTGGAAAAAAAATAGAATTATACCAAACAGTTTTTAGCCAACCTTTTTTATGGCGTTCATTTATAATCTTAAATCTTTTAAACTCAGTAGCTTCTCTTGTAAATAATTGAAGAATCTTCATTCCTGTAACCCGCTCTTGTACAAAAGAATTAAGATTAGAAACCTCATTACGTACATCTTCAAAAGCACGCTTCATATACTTCTGAAATATCTTCGTAGCAAAAACTATAATAGGCAATGTAATAAAAACAATAAGGCTCAATTTTAAATTAATAAAGGCCATAATCCCAGCAACAACTATCATTTTCAATATATCACTAAATATCATAAATAAACCTTGGCCAAAAATATCTGCGATTCGCTCCATATCTGTAACCGCTCTAGTAATAAGAACTCCTACTGAAGATTTATCAAAATAGGTCATTTTGAATTTAAGCATGTGGCGGAATAATTTTACTCGAATATCTCTAACTACAGATTGACCTAGCCAGCTTGCATAATAGATAAATAGTAATTGACAAATCACTTCGAAAAGAAGCAAAGCAAGCATTATGACAATATAGAAAACAAAACCCTCATACTTTTTTTCTGCAATTTGATTATCAATGGCCTGTTGCAACACATAAGGTCTTAGCGCACCAAAAACTGCCAAACCTATAACGCAGAATAACGAAATCACAAAAACCGTACGATACGGTTTTATATATTGTAATAGACGCTTAAATAAAGAAACATCGAATATTTTTTTCTTGTTTTCTGCCATATATATTTTCCGTTAAATCGGGAATTTCATCAATTTTAATTCTCTTTTCTTTGTGTTTTAGGGTAAGTTATGTTTACCAAATATAATCCATGAGCTGGAACTGAAAAACCAGCTTCGCTCCTGTTTTTTGAAGCAATGATTTTATGTAGGTCTTCTAGATTCAATTTACCTAATCCAATATTAACCATAGTACCAACTACTGCTCTTACCATATTACGCAAAAAACGATCGGCAGTAATTGTAAATACTAATTGATTATTCTTCTGAGTCCAAAAGGCTTCTTTAATATCACAATTATACGTTTTTACATCTGTTTTACTTTTAGAAAAGCATTGAAAATCTTTATACTGAAATAAGATTTTACAAGCTTCATTCATAGCTTCAACATCTAAAGGTAATTGTACCTGATAAGCAAAGTCGTAATCTAATACATTTTTTAAAGTTGAAATCTTATAATGATAAGTTCTACTTATCGCATCAAATCTAGCATGAGCTGCACCTTCAACTTCAAAAACATCTATAATAGCAATATCTTTAGGTAAAAATGAATTGAGTTTATAAACTAAATCTTTCGATTCAATTTTTTGTTCAAAATCAAAATGGGCATACATTTCTAAAGCATGTACACCAGCATCAGTCCTTCCGGCTCCCATTATTGTAATAGTATCTTTAAACAGAGTACTTAAAGCTTTTTCTAATACTTCTTGTACAGAAATTGCATTTGGCTGATTTTGCCATCCATGATAAGCTTTACCATTGTATGATAACTGTAAAAAATATCTCAAAAGATTAACCTATTTTTGCTTAGCAAGCTACAAAGATAACTTTATTCTTGCGAAGGCAGGAATCTCCTTAACAAAACATTAGACTTATAAAACACCCAAAAGCTCTACTTTAAAAAGAAATAGCTACTAAATCAAGTTTGGCATAAAAATGAAAAGAATACTCCTTTTATCAGATACACATAGCTATATAGATAACGCTATACTTAAACATGTAAAACAAGCTGACGAAGTTTGGCATGCTGGTGATATTGGTAATTTAGAAGTTACAGATAGCATCAAAAAATTAAAACCATTGAAAGGAGTTTATGGGAATATAGATGACGCTAAAGCCAAAACAGAATTTCCTCTTCATAACAGATTTAAATGTGAAGAAGTTGACGTTTGGATAACCCATATTGGTGGTTATCCTCCAAAATATAATAACCGAGTTAGAGTAGAATTACAATCTAATCCGCCAGATATTTTTATTACAGGCCATTCACACATACTTAAAGTAATGCCAGATAAAAAATTAAATCTTTTACACATGAATCCTGGTGCTGTAGGTAAACATGGTTTTCATAAAGTGAGAACGATGTTACGTTTTAAAATTGATGGTAGCCAAATTAAGGACTTAGAAGTTATTGAATTTGAAAAGCGGTAAAAAAAAGAAAAACCCAGACGGCAGAGTCTGGGTTTTTCGCACTAATACTACTAAGATTTTAGGTTCATCGTAATCGATCTACAGATTTCACAAGATCTTCATCCTTTTTAATAGCCTTGTTAGCCAAGACTAAACACACAATAGAAAAAATAGGAAGAAGAATCCCAATACCTTTCTCAGAAACGTTAGTTTCTCCAGATAAATTTAGAGATTTATAAACAAAGATTCCTAGTAAAATAAAGTTTAATATTATATTAAGTCGTCCCATTACAAATTGGAACTTTCTATTTTTAAAACTAAAAATTGAAATTAAAGATAATAACGCAGAGCCTATAAACATGGCTAAATACGCATAATTATCTAATGCAAATACTTTAACATCGTCATTGTTTGTCCACAAATGAAACACAAATATTAGCCCAGCAGTAATCACAGCAGCTAAAAATAAATAAAGTGTTTGTATGCGTTGTATCATAACTTTGTTCTAAAAGCAATACAAAATTAGTAGTTTATTTTTTAAAAAGATAGAATTTGTTTTAAAATAAAATCGTATTTTTGCAATAGAAAGAGGTAACGCACTGAGTTGCATCGTTCTAATCTTCCAAATTAATTTCACTTTTTTCTTTTTTATTTCATCTAGAAAACATTGAATTAATAATATCAAAATTATAATACATTATACTACATAAGAATGTTTGAAATTTCTCAGTTAAAAGCTAAAAAGCTTCCTGAATTACAGGATATAGCTAAACAACTAAACGTACCAAAATACCGTACACAAAAAAAATTAGACTTGGTTTATCAGATTTTAGATTACCAAGCGACAAACCCTGATGCTGTTAAAGACAAAGTGGCCACTGAAGAAACTCCTTCAGAACCTAAACAGCCAAACAAACCGCCTCAAAAGCGCGCTAGAGTTCCTCAAAAACCTAAAGAAAATAAAGAACAAAAGACTCTAGAGTTTTCTAATAAAAAGGAGGACACTACAACTAAGACTCAAGAGAGTAAACCACAGGAGCACAAACCTCTAGAACGCAAACCTCTGGATCGTAAAACAAATACAGACCAACCTGCAAAAGACAAGTCTAACGCTAAGGGACCAGAGCAGAAGAAACCTAATCTTCGTAATGACGATAAGAGACGTCCTCAGAAAAATGACAACAGGCAACAGCGTTCTAAAGATGGGAACACCCACGGCAACAATTCTAAAAATAATGGTAACAAGGATAACCGAAATCGTTACCGCGAGCCAGATTTTGAATTTGATGCAATAATTGAGAGCGAAGGTGTTTTAGACATTATGCAAGATGGTTATGGATTCTTAAGATCTTCAGATTATAATTACTTAACTTCACCTGATGATATTTATGTTTCACAATCTCAAATACGTTTATTTGGCCTAAAAGTTGGAGATACTGTATTAGGAAATGTACGCCCACCAAAAGAAGGTGAAAAATACTTTCCATTAATCAAAGTAAGTAAAATTAATGGTCAGAGTCCAAATGTTGTAAGAGACAGAGTTGCTTTTGAACACTTAACACCTTTATTTCCTCAAGAAAAATTTAATTTAGCTGAGAAGCAAGCAACGATCTCTACTCGTATTATGGATTTATTCTCTCCTATCGGGAAGGGTCAACGTGGTATGATAGTATCTCAACCAAAAACTGGTAAAACAATGTTACTTAAGGATGTTGCAAATGCAATTGCAGCTAATCATCCTGAAGTTTATCAAATGATATTATTAATTGATGAACGTCCAGAAGAGGTTACAGATATGCAACGTAACGTCCGTGGAGAAGTTATAGCTTCTACTTTCGATAAGGAAGCACATGAGCATGTTAAGATTGCTAATATTGTTTTAGAAAAAGCGAAACGCCTCGTTGAATGTGGCCACGATGTGGTAATTCTATTAGACTCAATTACACGTCTTGCAAGAGCATACAACTCGGTACAACCAGCATCTGGTAAAATATTAAGTGGTGGTGTCGATGCTAATGCATTGCACAAGCCAAAACGTTTCTTTGGTGCCGCACGTAACATTGAAAATGGTGGATCTCTCACCATTATTGCTACAGCCTTAACTGAAACAGGTTCTAAAATGGACGAAGTAATTTTCGAAGAATTTAAAGGAACAGGTAACATGGAGCTACAACTTGATAGAAAAATTTCTAACCGTCGTATCTTTCCAGCTATAGATTTAACATCATCTAGCACACGTCGAGATGATATTTTATTAGACGCTACAACAATACAACGTATGTGGGTGATGCGAAAATATCTTGCAGATATGAACCCTGTTGAAGCAATGGAATTTATAAATGAGCGTTTCAAACAAACTAGAAACAATGAAGAGTTCCTAATCTCTATGAATGGATAGATTTTAGAAAAAAAATAAAAACCTTGAATTAATAGTTCAAGGTTTTTTTATACTCATTTTTATTTTTGGAAACAAAAAAAGTCCTTCCATAGAGAAAAGACTTTAAATATCTAGTAAGTATCTACAATTATATTGCAGCTACATGCTTAGTTAACTGAGATTTTAAGTTACTTGCTTTATTAGAATGTATAACATTTTTCTTCGCTAACTTATCTAGCATACTTATAACAGAAGGTAACATTTTTTGTGCCTCTTTAGCATCAGTAATTTCACGTAACTTTTTAATAGCATTACGCGTTGTTTTATGCTGATATTTATTGAGTACACGTCTTTTTTCGTTACTTCTAATTCTCTTTAAAGCTGACTTATGATTTGCCATTGTATTTTTTCTTATTAAAATTGTAGCCCGTAGGGGAATCGAACCCCTCTTACATGGATGAAAACCATGCGTCCTAGCCGATAGACGAACGGGCCATTTGGTTATTTTACTATTTAAATGAACCTACAATGTTTCCATTGCGGATGCAAAAATACAACTATTTTTAAATGTTGCAACTACTAACATATTTTTTTTGGATTTTTTTTAATACGCTTTAGCAAAAAGCACCCGTTGTGTTGATGGTTGTCCACTATAAACACATTTACCTTGTTCTAATTTATTATCAATAGGAATACATCTAATTGTTGCTTTAGTCAATTCCTTTATCTTTTGCTCTGTTTCATTAGTTCCATCCCAATGCGCAGAAATAAAGCCTGTTTTTGATTCTAAAACATTCTTAAAATCTTCAAGACTTTCAACTTTTGTGATATGTGAATCTCTATAATTTAAAGCTTTGGTAAATAAATCGTCTTGAATTTGAGTTAACAAGTCTTTAATTGTACTCGAAATACTAGACATTTTTTCAATAGATTTTGTGAGCGTATCACGTCGAGCTAATTCTACAGTTTTGTTTTCTAAATCTTTAGGGCCTATTGCAATTCTTAATGGCACACCTCGTAATTCATGCTGAGCAAATTTTGCTCCTGGTCTATGAGTAGTTCTTTTATCGAATTTACAACTAATTCCTAGCGTTTTTAACTCCTTAATAATAAACTCCGATTTTTCAGAAATAGCATCGAATTGTTCTTCATTCTTATATATAGGAACAATAACAACTTGAAAAGGTGCTAAGTTTGGAGGTAATACCAATCCTTTATCATCACTATGAGTCATTATTAAAGCTCCCATTAAACGTGTAGAAACTCCCCAAGAAGTAGCCCAAACATAGTCTAACTTTCCTTCATTATTTGTAAACTTCACATCAAAAGCTTTAGCAAAATTTTGACCCAAAAAGTGAGATGTACCAGCTTGTAGTGCTTTTCCGTCTTGCATTAATGCTTCAATACAATATGTTTCTAGTGCACCAGCAAAACGCTCACTTTCCGTTTTCACTCCTTTTATAACAGGAATTGCCATAAAATTTTCAGCAAATTCAGCATATACATCATTCATCTGTTCTGCTTCAACCAATGCCTCTGCTTTTGTTGCGTGCGCTGTATGACCTTCTTGCCACAAAAATTCAGCTGTTCTTAAAAATAAACGTGTACGCATTTCCCAACGTACAACATTAGCCCATTGGTTTATTAAAATCGGTAAATCTCGATAACTTTGTATCCAACCCTTATACGTATTCCAAATTATGGCTTCACTTGTTGGTCTTACTATAAGCTCCTCTTCAAGTTTAGCTTCAGGATCTACTCTTAATTTCCCTTCGTTATCTGGATCATTTTGTAATCTATAATGAGTAACAACTGCACATTCTTTAGCAAAACCTTCTGCATTTTTCTCTTCTGCTTCAAATAAACTTTTAGGAACAAATAATGGAAAATAAGCATTTTCATGCCCAGTTTCTTTAAACATTCTATCTAATTCTGCTTGCATTTTCTCCCAAATAGCATAACCGTAAGGCTTAATTACCATACAACCTCTAACTGCAGAATTTTCTGCTAAATCAGCTTTAATAACCAATTCATTGTACCATTTAGAATAATCTTCAGCTCTACTTGTAAGATTTTTGTTCATCTTCAGTGTTTTGGCACAGATATTGTGCTTATGTTAAATAAAAAAATAGTTCAGCAAAACTAACTATTTTTACATTGTTCAACAATAAAATATAAGAGATATGCAATTTAATACTATTACAAAACAGAAATTGTCATTTTTTGTTGCACTCGGCTTACTTGGCTTGTTAACTTCTTGTGGTTCCTTTCAATATGCAGGATATGATAATGATGGCATTTATACTTCTGATGATTATAATTCTGAAGTTGAGCAACCAGTTGCAACCACATCTACTGATGATTCTAATTATTATAAAAATTATTTTGCAGAGAATTCAGCAGAAGTTGATGCTATAAAAGAAGAAAATGAAACCTTTACAGATATAGATTCTTACGAAGGAAATTATGTAGAAAGAGTCCAAGATACATTAGAGCAGAGACCTGCTTATGGTGGTTGGGGACAAAGCAATAGTACGGTTACTATTAATATAATTGACAACGGTTGGTATGGATATAATGATCCATGGTTATGGAATGGTGGTTATGGTTTTGGTGGGTATTATGGCTATGGTGGGTATTATGGCTATGGTGGTTATGGTGGGTATTATGGTTTGGGTTATGGTGGTTTTGGTTATGGTTATGGTGGTTTTGGTTATGGTTATGGTTATGGTGGTTATGGTGGGTATTATGGTTATGGTGGGTATTATGGCTATGGTGGGTATAACGGCTACAATAGAAATTCTAATAGATATGCGTATAGCAGTGGACGAAGGGGTTCTTTATTATACAATAATAACTTAAGTCGTACAGGAAGAAGTAATTCAGCATTATCAAGACGTGATTATTCAACACGTAGATTATCTTCAGCAAGCACAACAAGAAATAGCCTTAATCCAAGAGTTAGATATAATTCATCAACAAGGCGTATAAATAATAATGGTGTCACAAGATCAACGAGAACCTCCACATCAACAAGATCAGTTCGTGGTACTAGAGTAACAAGACCTGCAAGATCTACTAGAGCTTCAACACCAACTAGAAGGTCAAGATCTTCTGGATCTGTGAGATCAACTCGTGGTTCAAGGTCATCGTCTGGCAGTGTAAGATCATCTTCTAGTAGAAGTTCCTCTTCTAGTAGTGGAAGAAAAGGTAGAGGATAAATTTTAATTTAATTTCAAATTTTAAAAAATTACTCATGAAAAAATTACTTATGTTAAGCATAGGCTTGATAAGCACATCTTATATTTTAGCTCAAGACATTTCCGATGCAGTGAGATTTTCTATGGATGAAATTCAGGGTACAGCTCGCTTTAGAGCTATGAGTGGTGCCTTTGGAGCTTTAGGCGGTGATATGTCTAGTATAAATATTAATCCTGCAGGTTCAGCAATATTTAATAATAGTCATGCATCTCTTTCTTTAGGTGTATTTAATACTAAAAATGACATTAGTTATTTTAATGGCAATAATTCATCTTCAGATTCTAACGTAGACTTAAATCAGTTGGGAGCTACATTTGTATTTAGAAATACCAATGTAAATTCACCATGGACAAAGTTTACCTTAAGTGCTGCTTATGATCGTACAGCCGATTTTGATGATGATTGGATTGCAAGTGGAATAAATCCTAACAATACAATAGGGAATTATTTTTTACAAAATGCACTAGGTTTACGTCTTGATGAAATTTCAGCACTTCCGGGAGAAACATTATCTGAAGCCTACAATGAAATTGGTTCGTTTTATGGATATAGAAATCAGCAGGCATTTTTAGGTTTCGAAGGTTTTATAATCGACCCTGTTGAAGATACAGATGGAAATACTGCTTACACATCTAACATAGATCTTAATGGAGTAAATTTTAATCAACGCTATGCCTATGCAAGTAGAGGTTACAATGGGAAATTAGCATTTAATTTTGCGACAAGCTATGACGATAAAATATACCTTGGATTGAACTTAAATTCACATTTTATCGATTATGAACGAACAACTTTTTTTAGTGAAACGAATTCTAATGCAAGTTCTACAGTTACTAATGTAGATTTTGAGAATAACTTACTTACAACAGGTAGTGGTTTTTCATTTCAATTAGGTGGTATCGCAAAGTTAACTGAAGAATTTAGAGTTGGTCTATCATACAATTCACCTACATGGTACCGAATTTCTGATGAAACATCTCAATATTTGGCCACAACCAGAATAGAGGGAGGATCGAGTATTAATCAAATAGTAAACCCCAATGTAATTAATATCTATGAAGAGTATAAATTACAAACCCCAGGAAAAATCACTGCAAGTTTAGCTTATGTTTTTGGAAAGAAAGGTTTATTAAGTTTTGACTATGCTATAAAAGATTATAGCAACACTAAATTAAAACCTACATCAGATGCTTTTTTCTCTGGATTGAATAATAACATAAGTAATACATTAGATTCTGCTGCTTCATATAGACTTGGTGGAGAATATCGTCATAAACAACTTAGCCTTAGAGGTGGTTACCGTTTTGAAGAAAGCCCATATAAAGATGATACTTTTTACGGTAATCTCAACGGATATTCTCTTGGCTTTGGTTATAGTTTTGGTGATTTTAATTTAGATGTAGCATTTAGTCAGGCAGAACGTGATATTAATTATCAATTATATTCTGTGGGCTTAACGGATGCGGCTTTAATACAATCAAAATTTACTGATGTTATTTTGACCATGGCATTTAGAATTTAGGTACAATATTTACTTAATAGAAAAGCCTAAACATAATGTTTAGGCTTTTCTATTTCTATAAAATAATTATTTATCGTTTCAGGGTAAAATGGGCTTTAAATTCTTTACGGTTATCTATTAATGGTTCGTCATAAACTACTGTAAT
>Ga0316208_1001390_pt1 | contig 22948 bp, 21 predicted proteins | sample 3monopyrite_MG_FD_204944 | JGI IMG/M metagenome (GOLD analysis project Ga0316208, IMG submission 204944) | Microbial mat bacterial communities from mineral coupon in-situ incubated in ocean water Damariscotta River, Maine, United States -... | ecosystem: Environmental > Aquatic > Marine >... | reverse complement strand
CTGCCGAACGAGAAACCTCTGCGAGTAGCGGCGCCTACGCCAAAGCTGAAAAGTTACTTTTGAAGTTATATTTTAGGGAACCTCTATTCATTCATAAAACAGTTTGAACGGAGGGTAGACATTCTTGCCTCCCTTTAGAATTAAACAGAATAAGACCATTGACGAAAGTGCAGTATGCTTGATTTGCAATATATATGTGATCATTTGGATGAAGTGAAGGCGAATTGCCAAAATCGTGGTGTACAGGTCGATATCAACCCGATTCTTTCCTTACGGGATCAGCGGAGGGATTTCATCACCCAGGGCGATGCGCTGCGAAAAGAACAGAAGGAAGCTTCCGGGAAAATCCCCAAATCATCCGCCGAAGAAAAGCCGGCGTTGATCGCGCGAGGAAAGGAACTGCGGGGAAAAGTTGCCAAAATAGAAGAGCAACAAAAGTTGATTGAGCAAGAGTTGTACGCTCTGCAATCACAAATACCAAACATGACACATCCCGATTCACCTGTTGGTCGGTTGGAAGAAGATTCGGTGACGGTGCGCGCGGTGGGCGAGAAGCCGAATTTTGATTTCGAGCCGAAGGATCATGTCGAAATTGCTCAGCAGCTTGATCTGATCGATTTTGAAGCAGGAAGCAAAGTGGCAGGACACGGGTTTTATTATTTGAAAAACGAAGCGGTTCTGCTGGAACTTGCGCTGGTGCAGTACGCGATTGAAAAACTGGTTGCAGAAGGCTTCACGGTAACAACAACGCCCGATGTGGCAAGAGACGAAGTGCTTGAAGGAATCGGTTACATTCCGCGAGGCGACGAAACGCAGATTTATTCAATTGAAAATTCTGATCTTTCCCTGGTCGCGACCGCAGAAATTACGCTGGGCGGCATGATGAAAGATGAAGTGATCGATGCGGAGAAATTACCGTTGAAGATCGCGGGGATTTCTCACTGCTTCCGAACAGAAGCCGGAGCACATGGCAAAGCAACACGCGGGATTTATCGCGTGCATCAATTCACAAAAGTAGAAATGTTCGGTTTCACTGTCCCCGATTTATCTGCTTCCGATGAATATCATCAGATGGTATTGCGGATCGAAGAAGAGATCTTTCAGGGATTAGGACTGCCTTATCGGGTGCTCGATATTTGCACGGGAGACATGGGCGGATCGTCCTACCGAAAATACGATCTGGAAGCCTGGATGCCCGGCCGTGGTGGGTACGGCGAAGTGACCAGTTGCACAAACTGCACCGACTACCAGGCCCGCCGACTGAGCACGCGATGCAGAACGGCTGGGATAAAAGGGACACAATTTGTGCATACCCTCAACGGAACCGCAGTCGCGGTCACCCGCGCGATGATTGCCATTCTGGAGAATAATCAGCAAGCCGATGGAAGCGTTGTTGTTCCCGAATCGTTACGAAAGTGGGTTGGCAAGGAACTGATTACCGCTAAGAAATAGCCCCGAAATAAGTTCCCGATTTAACAGATAAGAAATTTGAAGCGGACAAGGCAGGGTGCGTCGTGACGCACCTTTTCGCTTGGTTGATATTGTTTCGTTTAACGGCAAGCCGAGGGCGACTGCGTAGACAGGTATGCCTTACTCAAGAGTTCCAAAATCACGCTCTACCTGCCATTAAAAAATGTGCTATAATTGTCCATGTACGGTATCGCAGAGAAAAATCGAATCTGTCATAGTCCGATATTATTCCTGAGGCGATTGAAATTGTTTCGCTGATGCTTAACGGCAAGTCTTCATTGTTCAGCCCGCCTGCGTAGTCGCCTTTGGCTTGCTGTTAAACGATGACGATGGAAACCCCAGAGTGTCCCCAGCGAATTATCTTCTATGCAGGAACAAAAGTTTGCCGTGAGTATCAAACTGTACCTGCTTCGATCTCCACTGGAGTGGACTGTTGATTTCAGAATGGATAAAACGCTCCACAAGAGATTCTGTTGCAATCGCGCGATACCCAAGATAGCTGGTTGTCAGTCGGGAATTGATCTCCAATATTTGCACGGGCTTATCGGAATCTGGAGAAAGCAGAAAGTCAAAACCGATGTAACCACGCAAGCCCGGCAGGTTCTTCACGACTTTTTCAGCCATTCCCCGGACTTGTTGTGCCAATTCGCTCTCACAGGGAACGATGCCTCCTCGGTATTCGAGTCCTTCAAAAAGCTGCTTTGTCATCGGGCACCATTCGATACGCTTACCATCTGGCGAAATGATACAAGCAATTGAAACCGGTTCGCCAGCAAGAAAAGTTTGAAGCAGGTAGGGAGGGAAATCATCTTCTGTTGTACGACGTGATGAAAATTCCAACCAGCTTTCTTTACTTTCAATCACCGCCGTCATTGTTGTCCCGGCTCCCAATTGCGGCTTGATGACAAAAGGAAACGGAAGGGGGAATTCAAAATCTTCTGCGAATTCATCTTGGCATTGACAGGTACCCGGCGTCGGTATTTCATGCTCTAAACAGAATTGATAAAACAGCCATTTATCCGCACAGGTACGCACCGCTTTTGCACTGGACATCAAGCGATTCAGCCCGATTTGCTCAAGCCATTCAATTCTGTCGAAAAGAATTCCATCCAGTTCCGGTGCAATCACGATTGTTCCATCGCGATGCCTGGCCAGTTTTTGGAACATCTCCCATTCTTGATTGGGAGAAGCGACATCGATTACTTCCAGGCCGGAAATATCACTGAGGGTAACCCTCTGGTCGCTCGTTGTGCAGACGTTGTATTCACCAGATTGAAGAAGATCTTCGCAAATCGCTTCGAGCATCAAGCGTCCCTCGGTAATCAGCGATTCGGGCAAGACTTCTTCGGGCCAGGCACCAGAACATAAAAACTCCGAAACAAAAATCGATTTCACATTCGGGCCTGTTATTGGAGGGGGGGGAAGAGAGGAACAAAAAAACGCCGGCACCGCTCAGAGGGGGGTTGAGCGATGACGGCGGTTACTAAAAATTCTCCAGCAGGTCTCTCATGATGTATGAGGAGGCTTCATGCTGAATCATCCTGCCTCATAGTTCAACATCGACACGCATGACGACAAAAAAATATCTTCCCACCAAAATATCGCCTTGTACGGATTATTCAACACAAAACAGCCTTTGCGGATTACTCCCGTTCTGACTGTTTGAACGGTTCGTAATGACTCCTTTTTTAGTACCTTATCAATGAAATGCTGCGCAAAAATGGCAGGATATTTTGGTTCAACGACAAACTATGTGCGCGGGGTGGGTTAGCCGATTAGTTTGAATTTGGATTCGTGCAGGGCGTACAGTTTGAGCTTGAAGTATTCTTCGTCTCGATAGCCGTACCCTTGGCGTTTCATTGTTTTTATTTTGTTGTTCGTCCCTTCCAATGGACCCGTCTAAATTCGCAGAAGCTTTCAGTAGCAACCAACGGGTTCCTTTCAGAACATCTCTGCGTAAACCTTCCTTGGCTTCGCGGTAAAGTTCGCGGTAAAGTTCTCTGCGAAGTTTCGTTAATTTTTCGTTCATCAGCTTCACAATGTGGAAACGATCAAACACCAGCGTCGCGCTGGGTAAGTTTTTTTGAACGGTGGCATAATAGGCACTCGACATATCGGTAGCCGCGGCTTTGATTTTCGCTTTGGACGCCGAAAGCCTTTTCCAGAAGGGTTTCAGAGCATCCTGACCTTTCCCTTTTCCGACGAAGATGATCGCTCCGCTTTCCAAATCCATCACGATGGTAATATAAGTATGCCCTTTGCGAATGCTGATTTCATCGATCGCGATCAGCTTCACGCACTTCAGTTTCGGTTTTCCAAAGTGAGTCTTCAAATACCGTTTGTCGAGCCGCACCCAGGACACTTCACCGCTTTTTCACGGACTCGCATTCTCAACGTGCAAATTCCATTTTCCTGCGAATCTGCAACAGGTTGATAGCCATTCAGGCCAATCGCTTGATACAATAAACAAGTCGGCATGTCGTGTTTCCTGGTAGAGAATGGGTGATAGTATTCCCTATCAGAACAACAGGCCCACATTTTCACCACCCACCCCGCGCACAACATTTATCGTTGAACCACAATTTTGTATTGTTGAATATGAAGAATCAACTTCATTCAAATGCACAGAAATGAAGGTCTCTTTTCATGGGTAAGCAGAAGATACATTCCTGTTCTTTTTCGCGGCGAGGATTTCTGCAACTAGGCTCGCTGAGTTTATTGGCACCCGGTTTATGCTACGCAACAGAGGCATCACTTTTAAAAAAGCGAAGTTGCATCTTCATGCATTTGCAAGGGGGGCCGAGCCATCTGGACTTGTGGGACTTAAAAACTCAAGCCAGTGCGGAGGTTCGAGGAAGCTATGAGCCGATAGACACCACTGTTCCAGGAATTCAGTTCGGAGAATTGATGCAGGGAACAGCAACGGTTGCAAAGCATCTGGCCGTAATTCGCAGTATGACACATAAATTCACGAATCATATTGCAGGTACTTATGTCACACTTACGGGATCTGATAATCAACGAGACACTGACCGTGAAGCACATGGCGATGATTTTCCAGGACCGGCTGCTATTCTCAATTATCTTGAAAAAGGAGATGCTAAGATTCCACGCAGCATTTCCTTGCCAAACTGGTTGAGTATCCCGGGTCCATCAAATCGGATGCCTGGTCAATTCGCTGGTTTCCTTGGAAGTGTGAACGACCCTTTTCTGATTAAAGGCGATATCCATCAGCCAAACTTTAAGCCACTTTCGCTAACTCCTCATCAAGACCTGAATCCCGAGCGATTGCAATCACGTCTGCAGCTATTTTCGCAACTTGATCAGGCAGCCTGGAGATTTGAAAATCAGCTTTGTATAAGATACGACCACCTGCTTCACAGTGCCTACAACCTTGTGACTGATGATCGTTTTCGCAAAGCACTTGACATCAGCCAAGAACCAGATTCAATTCGTGATCGGTATGGACGTAACAAACTTGGGCAATCTCTTTTGATGGCAAGGCGTCTGGTTGAGGCGGGAGTTCAGTTTGTCGGCTTTAATGAATTCAACCAGAAGTGGGATACCCATAGTTCACTGGTTGACCGCTACAGCACAATAGTACCCGAAATGGATCAGGGATTCAGCGCACTTATTCAGGATCTTGCAGATCGGGGAATGCTCGAACAAACGCTGGTTGTGAATACAGGGGAGTTTGGAAGAACACCGGTGATCAATAAAAATGGCGGACGTGACCACTGGCCCAATGTGTATAGCACCGTCATGGCGGGGGGCGGAATTCAAGGAGGCCAGATTCTTGGAGCCTCTGATAACAATGGAGCCGAAGTTATTGACAAGCCCACACATCCCTCTGATGTTTTAGCCACGATGTGGCAACAATTGGGAATTAATCCCCGAACAGAAATAATTGATCGAGTTAATCGCCCATATATGGTTTCAAGTGGGCGTATTATTTCCGAGCTGCTTTAAGGCTGTGCATCACCGCGCAACCAGCGCTACACTTTTTGCCCGCCCGGCGCTACGTTTTCTGACCGTTGTTTACACCTGCTTCACGCTGGAACTGAAAATCATCTAAAACGAAAGAAAACACGCAGGAAGGTTGCCATTGTAGCATCCCTAACTCGACCATCGTGGTACGCACAGCGTCCCCTTCCCGGCTGACTCAGTCAGCCCAGATTGCAAAAGCAATCTGGGCCCGCGCGTATATCTTGTTGCTGCGCAATCCGAACCGCTAAATACGATTGGATACCCCGCTGGTGGCGAATTCAGAATCTGCCAGGGTTGTTTCCGATGTATGAACTGATAGACTAAATTTTAGAAGTGGCTTAACAGGATCCCTCTTGGTCGCGAAATCTACGGCGAATCTGATGCTGGATAAGGAAAACAATTACGATGAAAAACTCTATTGGTATCTTAGTCGCGTGTGCCGCCATTGTGTGCGCCTGCACGACGACTTTTTCTGCCGACCAGGTAGCTGATCGAACTGCGGTTGAGAAAGCGATTCGATCATATACAGACGCGTTCAACGCTGGCGACTCGAAGTCGCTGGCAGCGCATTGGTCCCCTGAAGCAATTTACATCAACCCGCTTACAGGTAATCAGGTTGAAGGTCGAGTAGCGATTGCGAAAGAGTTCGAATTAACATTGTCGCAGATGAAGGGGATGAAGTTAGTTGTAAACGTTGAGTCGATTCGTTTTATTTCCCCCGGTGTCGCAGTAGAAAATGGCACCGCAAAAATGGTATCTGCTGATGGCGAAGCGGAGGAAAGCATCTACACGGCGATTCATGTTAAGCGGGACGGAAAATGGCTTTTGGATCGCGTGACCGAGGAGGATGTTCCGGTTGTTTTGTCGCATTACGAACAACTCAAAGAACTGGAATGGATGATTGGTACATGGGTCGATGCTGATGATCAATCTCGAATTGAGACGACTTGCCAGTGGACTCGGAACAAGAATTTCATCACGCGATCATTTACTGCTTCGATTCAGGATCGCATTGATTTAACCGGCATGCAGGTTATCGGATGGGATGAGTCTGCGAAACAGATCCGGTCCTGGGTCTTCGATTCTGATGGTGGTTTTGCTGAAGGACGTTGGGTTAAAAAAGAGAATCGTTGGTATGTTACCGTGATAGGCACACTACATGATGGCGGCAAGGCAACATCAATCAATGTTATTTCCTATGTTGATGACAACCAATTCAAATGGCAGTCAGTGAGTCGCACAATAGATGGAGAACTATTGCCGAACATCGACGAAGTTATCGTTGTCCGTGCCCCGTCAGCCGAATGAATCTTAAATGCTCAAAAGAATGGACAGTTACATGAATAAATTCATTTACACTTCTGTCGCGATATCTATCATTATTTTTTCTTCGTTAAGTGACGCTCAGGCCCGTGGTGGTCGTGGGGGGGGTGGCCGCGGAGGAGGATTCAGCCGTGGCGGAGGTGGATACTCGCGACCATCGGCTGGTCGCACTCCATCGGTAAGTCGTCCATCACCTCGACCGAGTGTAAATCGTCCAACGCCTCGACCTAATCCTGGTGCTGGATCGAGGCCGGGTTCAACTCGCCCATCAACTCGCCCGAACGTTAGTCGTCCTGGTGCTGGAACTCGCCCAAACGCAGGTGGACAACGCCCGGGAAATAGCGGGCGCCCTGGGGGCAGTGGACGGCCATCTCGAGATCAATTACAGAATTTCCTTGATGTAGGAGGAAAGCCCGCAGCACATCCTTCAACTCGCCCTGCAGGTGGTGGTGCAGCAGGCGACTTCCTCAACAACAGACCCTCCACAGGGCGACTGCCTAATGTTAGTCAACGTCCGAGAATTAATCCTGTGCGTCCAGGTGCTGGAGACAGGCTGACGGGAAATCGTCCGGATAGAATTGATAATCGACAAGCGCGTCAAGGAGATCGTCTGAGCCGTCGTGACGAAGTACGTAATCAGTTTCGAGACAACCATCCCAGATACGATTTTTGGAGAGATCATCCTAACTGGGCTCGCTATCGAATAAATCGCCCTTATCGTTGGGCAACCTGGGGCTTGATGGTCGGTTGGTTCCCCTGGAACTTGAGTGAACCTGTGTCATATAGCTATGGCGACAATGTTTATTACGAAGGTGACACCGTTTACTATGGCGATGAACCTGTTGCAACAGCTCAAGAGTACGCCGAGCAGGCACAGACAATTGCTGCCAGCGCTCCCGAAATTTCCGAGAAAGACGAATGGATGTCGCTTGGTGTGTTTGCAGTAACGCAGGATGGTGAAAAAACTGGACCGCCTCCAACTTTATTTTTCCAACTGGCGGTCAACAAGCAAGGTGTAATTTCCGGTACCCTTCAAAACACGGCTACTGAAAAATCACAGTCAATCGAAGGAATGGTTGATCAAGAAAGCCAGCGAGCAGCCTGGGGCATCGTCGACAAAAAATGGCCCATTATGGAGTCTGGAATTTCTGATTTGACGGAAGATACGACACCTGTACTGCTTCATTTCGAAGATGGCCAAACACAGCAGTGGTTGCTTGTAAGACTTGAAGATCCAGAAGGAAAAGCAGCCGAGTAAGTTTTATTTGGGTGAATGTTCGAAGTATTAACGTGTCGAACCATGATAAATACATCCAAACATTAACGCGCAGTCAATCTCAGACACAGTCGGTCTTACCGTACTCATTCCTGCCAACCTTGTGATCTTTTGACCGCTCGATGCCAGTTGGTGAGGAGGGATTCGGTTTGTTCTTTTTTCATCTGGGGTTTGAATTCTTTATCGAGTATCCATTTTTCTGCGATTTCTGCCTGTGATTGCCAGATACCGACGCCGAGTCCTGCCAGGTAGGCTGCCCCGAGTGCGGTTGTTTCCTGGATGGTGGGGCGATGAACGGCGGTTTGCAGAATGTCTGCCTGGAACTGCATGAGAAAATTGTTCGCGATCGCCCCGCCATCGACACGCAGTTCTGCCAGGTCAACGCCAGAATCTCGTTTCATCGCATCGAGAACATCGTACGTTTGATACGCAATCGATTCCAAAGCGGCTCGGACGATATGTGCTTGTGTTGTGCCTCGTGTCAGACCAATCATCAACCCTCTGGCTTGCGCATCCCAGTAGGGGGCACCGAGTCCGACAAAAGCGGGTACGAAGTAAACGCCGCCGGTGTCTTCAACGGAAGTGGCAAGTGCTTCAGTTTGTTCTGCAGAAGAAATGATTTCGAGGCCATCCCGCAACCATTGAATTGCTGCCCCTGCGATAAAAATAGAACCTTCCAGACAGTAAACCGTTTCGCCATTGATTCGCCAGCCGACTGTAGTGAGTAATCCGTTTTCAGAAAGACGGGGCTTGTTCCCGATATTCATCAACATAAAACAGCCGGTGCCATAGGTATTTTTGGCCATGCCTGGTTCAAAACAAATTTGTCCAAACGTCGCGGCTTGTTGGTCCCCCGCAACACCTGCAATCGGGATCGATTTACCGAAAATCTCTGGAGACGTTTCTGCAATCACACCGCTGGAATCAACCACTTCCGGCAGCATCGCGCGGGGAACACCGAATATCTTGAGCAGTTCATCTGACCATTGTTGCGTATTGATATCGAACAGCAACGTGCGTGATGCGTTGGAGATATCCGTCACATGCGATTTCCCACCTGTCAACTTCCAGATGAGATAAGAATCGATTGTTCCACAAAGAATTTCTCCCTTCTCTGCGCGAGTCTTCAATTCAGAATCGTTTTCCAACAACCAGGTTAGTTTGGTTCCCGAGAAGTAAGGATCAAGCAACAAGCCGGTTTTCTCGCGGATCGTTGGTTCCAATCCTTCCGCTTTGAGGCGATCACAAATTTTGTGAGAGATGCGAGATTGCCAGACAATGGCGTTGCCAATCGTTTTTCCGGTTGCGCGTTCCCAAAGAACAATTGTTTCGCGTTGATTGGTGATGCCGATCGCTGCGATTGAATCGACTTCAATCTGCGAATTCTTCAACACGTTTTGGGCGACCGTAATTTGCGAGGTCCAAATTTCTTCCGGATCGTGTTCGACATGCCCCGGCGTCGGGAAGATCTGTCGAAATTCCTGTTGTTCCGTTCCGACCGCTTGCCCTTGCGAATCAAAAAGAATCGCCCGGCTGGATGTTGTTCCCTGATCGAGTGCAAGAATATGTTGAGGCATGTTAACCAATTTTTCTGTGAAATTGTTTAGCGAGAACCACCAACAAATCATTCATTGTTGATAGGTATTTACGGTCCAGCTTTCATATTTTATCATATTAATGTGCTTGAACTTCCATTTTGAAGGATGTTTTCGATGCAAACCAGCTTCAACAGGCACTTTTTGTTATTTCAATAAATTTTGTTACGTTTGAAAATGAACCCGGTTTCGGCATTGACTATCAGTTTGCGAATGGTCACTATTGTGGCTGTGGTGCTCATCGCTGGGAAGTGTTTTGTTCAGCAGCATCGCATTGGTTTTTTTTGAGAAAGTGTTGAGAAGATGGCAGAAGGTACGATTAAGAAGTTGACTGACAAAGGGTTTGGGTTTATTGACGTTGGAGGAGGAGGCGATCTGTTCTTCCACATGTCTAACCTTGAAGGAGTTCGCTTCGACGATCTCCACGAAGGTCAATCGGTTGCTTTCGAAGAAGGAAGCGGACCAAAAGGACCACGCGCTGAAAATGTGCGGCCTATATAGTTCTTGATGGGGTGTTTATCGGCAACTTTGTTGTGGATAAATAAACTTTCAAAGCTGAATCAATTGAATATGCCTGGTTGTCTTGTGAAAAGATATCCAGGCATTATTCTTTTAAGGGTACCTCTATGAACTCAAAATCATTACTGAAGGAGGGGAGACATTCTTGTCTGCCTTTATTGCAGCATACTCAAACGAGACAGACTGGAATGTCTGTGCTCCTTTTGAATTCTATAGAGGTTCCCTTCATTTCAACCCATTTTCTATTTGAATGAACCAGGGAGCTTGAATAAGTGTCTGATGCTGAAACTCGTACTGATCAAAAAACAGAAAAGTCAAAGCCATTGCGACTCGACCAACTATTGCAACTGGTCGGCATTGCACAAACCGGTGGACAGGCAAAATTTCTGATTCAAGGGGGCGAGGTCGCGGTCAATGGGGAAATTGATACTCGACGAAAACGACAACTTTCTGCAGGTGATGTTGTTCAATTTGATGGTCAGGATTTTTCCGTTGATGAATTTTTATAATGATCTGTAGGTTGTCTTGATTCCATCCTGCATTGCTGTCCAAGTTCAATGAATGTCCCGCGGAACGAACCTCACAATAATAAACTCGACGAAAGTGTTTACGATTACATGAAAGCGTTGGCAAAAAGTAAAGCCGAAGAAGGTTTATGGCTGGTCGATGTCGAGAAACCTGGGATCGGTATAAACGATGTGCTGATACGAATTGATCGCACGGGAATTTGTGGGACCGATGTGCATATTTTTAATTGGGATACGTGGGCACAAAAAACGATACCGGTACCAATGGTTGTTGGACATGAATTTGTCGGCGAGATTGTTGAGGTTGGTTCGAATGTTGTCGATTTTCGAATGGGTGATGTGGTCAGTGGCGAAGGTCATGTGGTGTGCGGACGTTGCAGAAACTGCATGGCGGGGCGACGCCATTTATGTGCAGATACTAAAGGAATTGGCGTCAACCGACCTGGCGCATTTGCAGAATACCTTTCGCTACCGATGACGAATGTCTGGCATCACGACCACAAAATCGATCGGGATATCGCTTCCATCTTTGACCCCTTTGGCAACGCAGTACATACTGCTCTTTCTTTTCCCGTCCTTGGAGAAGATGTGCTGATTACCGGGGCAGGCCCCATTGGCTGCATGGCGGCTGCGGTTGCCAAACATGCCGGGGCAAGATATGTCGTTGTGACCGACATCAATCCCTGGCGGCTGGAACTGGCAAAAAAAATGGGCGCGACGCACACGGTCGATGTTCGAAGCCAGAAAATAGCAGATATCCAAAAAGAACTTGGAATGCAGGAAGGCTTTGATGTCGGCTTGGAAATGTCTGGGAATCCGCAGGCATTTCAGGATATGATTGACAATATGGCCCACGGCGGGAAAATAGCCATGCTCGGCATTCCCGAAAAAGAGATGGCAATTGACTGGAATAAAGTCGTCTTTAATATGCTGACGATCAAAGGGATTTATGGTCGGGAAATGTACGAAACCTGGTATAAAATGACGGTAATGATTCAAAGCGGTCTTGATATTTCGCCGGTTATCACTCACCGTTTTCATTACACAGAATTTGAAAAAGCATTCGAGGTAATGCGTTCCGGAAATTCGGGAAAAGTAATCCTTAACTGGTAAAGCAAGAAACCTCACTTACCGAGACAGAAAATATTTTTGAGCGATGACACATTCCCCACAAGATCAGGTATCCATTCGCGCCACAGACGCTGATGATGTTGAAGCCTTATCAAAATTCCTAACTCCTTTTATTGAAGACCGACGGCTACTTTTGCGCACCGGCGAGGAACTGGAACAACTTGTCGAAACAGGTTTTTCTGCTGAAATTGAAGGACAATTGGTTGGGTTTGCCGCGTTGGATATTTATTCTGCCAAGCTGGCTGAAATTCGCAGTCTGGCTGTTTCACCGATTCATCAAGGATTGGGTATCGGAAAGAAACTGGTCAACTGTTGTGTAAAATTGGCTCGGGAAAAAAAAGTGATTGAAGTGATGGCGATTACTTCGACGGAAGAATTTTTCCAGGGCTGTGGTTTCGATTTTATCCTTCCCCGCGAACGCAAAGCTTTGTTTCTGGAGACCTACCAACATTCAGAGAATGAGAAGTGAGCCTTGGAACTCTACTGCTTTCGTCTACATAAAGGATCGAACAAATGAACTTAATTTCCTGTCGAATAAAATATCCTTTCCATAAAATATCTTGTTCTTTGTTTACCGTTTGTTTGCTGCTGTTTGTTTTGTCGGTAAGTGATGCAGTTGTTGCGGATGAAACACCGCAAAAAAACAAGCCTGAAATTCCGACTGCCATTCAGAAATTAACAAAGCAGGCGGTGCCGTTAAATCGGCAGAAAACGCTTTTCCTGGATGCGAAAGAAAAATGCCTCTATTTGCAGGGGACTGTTGTTCTTAATGCAGGATTGCTGGAAATGCTTTGTTGTCGGGAACAAAGCAAAGAGCATGAATCGATTATTGCGGTCAATTGCAAGGCGTTTCCCATTCACACCGGGCTACTGGCATTGAAAGCGAAACCGGGAAAGCCTGTTTCATATGATCCGGAGTATCAGCCGCCAACGGGGGAGAAGATTGCAATTATTGTTATTTATGTCAACAAGCAAGGGAAGTTGATACAATGCGATGCCCGTCAGTGGGTGCGTACTGTTACCAGACGCTACTTTTTCACCCCACTTGCGAGACAGCCTGTCGACCTGACGATTCCCGAAAAAAGTGATATGAAGTATGACCGCAGACGTCGAGAGTTGCTGTACTACGGCACGATGAGTCTCGACGAGTTAAAAAAATTGCAACTACTTTGCGAGGACAAGAATTATCGCAAGGCGTTGAAAGAACTTTATCAACTCTCTCAGCCTCATTTACTAAAAGCGGATTGGGTTTTTGCGGGGAGTTTGTTTCAGAAAGATCCTCAAACAGGAGAGCAACGATATCTTGCCGAAGGGGGCGACTATATTTGCGTCGCCAATTTTTCCTCGGCAATGATCGATGTCGCAATCCCGAGCAGTGCCTCGGATGCCAATCGCGGATTTGAAGCCAACAGCGATTTGGTCCCGCCTCCCGGAACGCCCGTTTTACTGAAATTGCAAAGAGCAGTAGATTCAAAAGAGGTAAAATAGGGTGTCAGTAAAAAAGAGGCTCGCTTTTCCGATTTGCTGATTCGGGGTATTTACCCAGTATTTTCTCAGTAAGCCCAATAAAACTGATGCAACAGTTCTCTGTCTTCCCGGTTAAAGCATCATTTTCTCATGATATCAAGCCGAGTATAGTAGATATATCACGAAAGATAACCGTAGCCGGTTCCGCAAGAAGCGATTTTGAAACGGCTCTGCTTTTTATCAAACCCCATCATTCGGTCTTCAGATCAAAAAAAGAGTATTCACTTACAGGGAAGTCGTAAAGAATATAGCCAAAATAGGCCGGGAAACTGTCGTTGTTCAAATAAATTTGTCATCAATTTTAATCGATGCAGTGCAAAGAAGATGACGATACGGAACCCGGTTTCTTGGATTGATTTCGTAATAGAGACACCTAAAATGTCACGGAGAGACATGTACTGTCTAATTTCTGATAGAGCCGAGTGCTAACTTGAGGATATTTCTCATGATGAGAGAGTATCGATCGTCCAAGCGTCAACCTAATACCCGCCGACGAAATGTCGCCGCGGCGATGATTGCTGGAGGAGCGCTTGCATTTTTGTACTACAGCTTTGAACCTGTCGCCGCTGAAGATAATCGCCCTGTAAATATTGCTTCTGTTGATAAAACGGACCTGACCGGTCTGCCTGACTCTGTCATCCAGTCTCAGATTGAACCAAAGTTAGTTCCCAACCCAGGTGAAACCGAATCTGTTGCAAATTCGACTTCAAGCAAAGCAACAGAACTGACCAACCGTTATGCTTTGCTTTACATGGTTAGTCAGCTAGAACGTGGGATTGAAAAGCTGAAAGAACATGATTGTTATTCTGTCACCTTTGAACGTCTTGAACGGATCGAAGGTGTATTACATGATCAGCAGGAAATCGATTTGAAAGTGCGTCACGCTCCTTTTTCAGTTTATATGAAATGGCGTTCTGGCGATAAGGGCCGACAACTGCTATTTACTGAAAAGGAAAACGATGGTCGAATGCTCGTGAAATTGGGCGGACTCAAAGGACGTTTTCTTCCCACAATTAAATTGGATCCTAAAGGGTCTCGTGCGATGGCTGAATCGCGACACTCTGTTGCTCAGGCTGGCATTGTGAATCTGGCAAGAGAACTTATTCTGAACCGTCAGAAAGATCTGAAACTCAAACAGATGCCAAGTTGTGTGATTACAGAGAATGTAAAATTCCATAAACGTCCCTGCACGCAAGTTGTTGTCGAATACCGTTCCGCTACAGATTCCCCTGTTTATCGCCGAACAATTACAATGATCGACGAAAAATTGCATATTCCTGTTTATGTGCGAAACTACACATGGCCATCAGAAGAGACAGTTGATGTCGAAGAGGAAACGCTCATCGAATGTTACTGTTTCAAAGACCTGCACTTGAATGAGCAATTGGCTGATGTCACCTGGAAGAAGAGCAATCCCAGATACCGTTTTCGATAATTGCTGATCGCTTGCAGCATCAATTCTAAATGTGCTTTAATGATGTTGCTGAGATATTATGAATAAAAAACAGCCCACAGGATTCTATCCTGTGGGCTGTTTTGTTACACACGCTCAAAATGGTACGATAAATACTTTATCAGCAAGCCGAAGGCGACTGCGCAGGTGGGCTGAACTGGACTGATGAAAATCTATTGGACTAGGTAAGATGGAAAAAGTTATCGTTAATAGAATGATACGACATTTTGCCAACGGCTTGATTAAAATTCCAGCTAAGTTCTTTCGTGCTGAAATAAAAAAAGATTTTCTCGCCAAGACGCGACGACGCAAAGAAAAAAAGAAAAGAAAAATTGTATTCCAGGTTGCTTTCGGAAAATCCTAACTCGGCGTAGCCGGAACCAAAAAAGAGAGAGGCGTTAGGTATTAGGCGTTAGGGAAAAGTAGGTTAGGCTTTCCAGCCTGACAAATGTGGTTTCCATGAAGCTCGCCTTTTGATTTACCAGCGAACGAACCTTATTATCTCGAAAAGTATGTGCGTAATGATGTCAGGCTGGAAAGCCTAACCTATGATTCTTCAAAATATCCTGCCAGTTTTGTAGAGCGTTTCATTGATCAGAGCTTAAAGAACCACGAAAGAAATGAAAAACACGAAAGAAGAGACAATATAATTCGTTTAACGGCAGGCATATCACCTACAGCAAGTCGTATCTCTTTTCTGAATAAGAGGTTAAAACTTGTGTCCGCTTATTAATTTCGTACTGCTGCTGATACGATCACACCCTTTTCCCCCCTGATTTAACTAAAGGCCTTCAACGGTTTAATCCGCATTATCGTTTTACGTGGACCCGATTATTGAAAGTCGTGCCGGTTGGAAAAGAAACAACATCAATTTGCCTTACACTCACCTTATGCTTGGTGCAACAGGAAGTGAGAAGTCGGGCAGTTTGCCTTTGAGCTAATCGGCCTTCGGGTTTTCGATTATGTTTTGGTAAGTTGCTTGGCAAAGGAGACAAAGGATCGTTATTTATCAGGATGGTCGGCTATGTCGGCGCATTTCGGGGATGTGAAATGCTTGTATTAAGTAGAAAACAGGACGAAAAAATTATCATTGGAGATAATATCTCGCTGATGGTTATTTCAATTCAGGGTGACAAAGTTCGATTGGGGATCGAAGCACCGAAGGATGTCAGCATCCATCGGCAAGAAGTTTACGATGCCATTCAACGTAAACAGTTTGAAACAGAAGAAGGAAGCGTCAGCGATTCAAAAGATGCCTGAGCAGCACAAGCACAGGCAGCTTGTTTGAATCGTCCCTGCTCGCGGGGATGATTGCGCTGTCTGTGAATTAAGCCCACATCTCGTTATTCCCGCCTATAATGCCCGCTGCGTCCGCCCGACTTTTCCAGTAGATGAATCGGGCCGATTTCCATGCTGCGATCTATCGCTTTGCACATATCGTAAATGGTCAGCGCGGCAATAGAAACAGCCATCAACGCTTCCATTTCGATGCCCGTTTTCGCATGGACCGAAACAGTTGCAATAATCTGCACCTTGTTGGGCTGTACTGCTTCGATTTCAATCGTTGTCGATTCCAGCGGCAACAGATGACAAAGTGGAATTAAATCGGCAGTTCGTTTCGTCGCCATAATTCCTGCTAAGCGTGCTACTTCAAAAACGTTTCCTTTTTTGAAATCATTCGCGACAATTTTTTGTAGCGTCGCAGGCTGCATCTGCACAATGCCCTGTGCAACAGCAACGCGACAGGTGACCTCTTTGTTTCCCACATCAACCATCCGGCTCGCACCTTGCCGATCAAAATGCGTCAATTCATTTGCATTATCCATCATTTGTACCAATATTCGTTTGTAACTGATTCAGCGATGTTTGTCTTTCGCTTGAAATTAAAATTGTGATCGGGTAGCACATCGGGTAATACAGACAAGCCCGTTCAGGGTTGTCTGTGTTGCGAAGCAACCCGAGGAATTTCATTTCAGATAACACTTATTATCATTCTCAACCCTTTCACTCAATGCTTCGGGTGCCTGGCGGCACTCAGACAATCCTGAACAGATTGTCTGAGCTACCCTCTGGGCAAATGGTGAGGAATTCTTCCGAGTATTCAAACCTTTCATAAAACAATCAGGCTCCAGTCACTCTCCGCTGGATAGTTACAGGCAGACAAGAATGTCCACCCTCCGTTCAATGCAAAAATTTGCATTGAACTTTGCTAACTTAAAGTTCGTACAACAATGTGATTGCCACGCACTTCGACGATTTCTATTGGCGAATTCTCTTCGATGAACGGGCCCTCGGTCATGACATCGATAAGTGCTTCATCAAAACGTGCCTTGCCGGATGGTCGCAGTATCGTTACCGCAACTCCCTGCTTACCAACATGAATACTGCCTGCCTCACCTGCAACTAAATCGGGATGAAGTTGCAGCGAACTGGTATCGCCCGCATGCTTACTAACCGGTGGCGTTAAAACAATATACTTCAGGATGGGGATTTGGGGCAGATATTTCCCTATAAACATCGACGTCACAATCACCGCCACAAGGGGCAGGCCAAGTGTAGCAAGAACCTTCACCATTTTTTGTGTATTGATTTCTGAACTGAATGAATCAAACGTTTCGCTGGCAAGAACAAGCGATGCCAGCATCAGCAAAACACCTGAAACACCAAAAACGCCAAAGCCGGGGATGACGAATATTTCCATCAATATACAGGCAATTCCAATCAGGAATAAAATGATCTCCAACCCGGTCGCGGTTCCTCCCAGATAACGGCTCCAGAAAAATATCCCGAAGCATAAAACAGAACAAATTCCGAAAAAACCAACCATAAAATGCAGTTCAATATAAATGCAGATAATGGCAACAAAGAAGAGAAAGACGGTCATGCCGGGCGTGTTTAGAGTGTAAATCAACGAATCAACCCAGGTTCTTCCAATCGGCTCCAATTCGACATCAGCCGGAATATTAAGGCGTTCTTTCAGTTCATCGATATCTTGAACAACCGCCGTTGCTACTTTTAATTTAACAGCCCGGTCATCTTGCACGGTCAACAATAAATCCTTGGCTGATTCCGGGACCATTGGGCCTTTGATCCATTCTCCATTCGATTCCAGAATTTCGGCTTCACTCATGTACCAGACACGTCCGGTATCGCGATGAGTCACTTCAAAAACTTCCAGATCTTTGAACGACATCGCTTCGAGTATTGCAACGGGGCGATTTTTTCGTTCTGCCAATGATTTCAACGTTTGTCGAAGAGGGCTGAGTAACTTTTCGGGAACGCGATCAAAGGCGCCATCGAAGCTTTGCACGATGACCCCTGCATCACCAATTTTTCCGTTCGGCCCCATGTAAATTTCATCGCAGCCGAGCGCCGTGATAGCTGCTGAACTGATGGCATGATCCGGTACCCATGCGACCGTGCGAATATCTTCATCTTCCAAATCTGCGATCAAATTCGCCAGGTTCGTTCCCGACATCAAATAACCGCCCGGCGATTTGATTTTGAAGATAATGATCTGCGCCCCCTCTTTTTTGGCACGCAGAATTTGCCGTTCGATAAACGCTTCCAGAATCGGGTCAATCGTTTCAGTTACTTCTATCAATTTAACGACGGTCGATTCTTCTCCCGATAAACTTTCCTGCAAGCTTTGCGGATCGATCCCGTACGCATCGGAGAGTTCGGCTTTGGTATCGAGTGTTTGTGATATCAAAATGCCCAACTCTCTCGCCTCTGCCCCTGAAAAAACGCCTCGCTGTCCGCGTTCCTTAATCGGTTCTACATTGATGATAGAAAGCTGGATGCCTCGCAGCGTTTTTAATCGTTTTTGAGTAACAACAATTTTTTCTTTGACTCCCCCTTTCTTTTCGATCATCGCCAGCAATAACGCCACATCGGGGTTCAATAAGCCTTGCACCAAATCAACATTGAGCTTCAAATTGTGTCGCTTTTTTACGATGGAAAGAACATTCGATTCCTCATCGGGATCAACTGCTTTGCCTCGTCCGATATCACCGAACTCAGCATCTGGCTGCATCACGATTTCCCGACAGCCCAGCGCGACGATTGCGTTGTTGCCAGTGACTGTTTCAGGCACCCAGGCGATTGTTGTGAGGCGATCAACCCTGGTCGATGTCAAAAAATTTGCCAGCCCATGCACTTGATGAAATTCACTTTGACCAGGACGGATTTCCAAAATGAGAAAAGCAGGACGGTCCTCGGAAATAGCAAGTTCCTGCAACTTCAAAGCGGTATTTCGAACTTTGCGAAACACAACATCATCAACCGGGCTGTTGACCACCACATATCGAGCCAGCGGAACACTCTTTTTCTCTGGGACAACATCCCCTTGACCGGGTTCTTTTTCTGGCTTTTCAGTTTTCTTTGCGACTATTTTATCAACAACTGGCTTATCCGCTTTTTTCACTGGCTGTGCAAAGACAAAACCAGAATGAAAGAAACAAAGAAGCAAAAGCAGTTTCATCAGCCCGATTTGCCTACCGGGTTGTTGAGCCGTTTTGTTAAATCGAAGTGCAGCGTTATTCATTTTATCCTCTTGGGAGATGATATTGCGAAAAAGCATTCTCGTTTGATGCTCAATTGTCACTGTACTAGATTATAGTCAAAGCCTGAACGATGTCTCAATTATTATCACTGGGAACGCGATATTCGTCGGTTCTTCGCATCGGAAGAAATCACGCGATCTTACAACGAACGGTTTTAGTCGAAGGTTTAATAGAAAGGAATCTTTATTAATCAAAAAAGAACACAGACATTCGGAGTCTATCTCGTTTGAGCATGCTCCATTTAAGGCAGACAAGAATGTCTACCCTGCGTTCAATAGGATTTTTGAATTAATAGAGGCTCCCAGAATTGATTTATTTATGATCATTCACATTGATTTGTATTCCAAGGCAATTCTCTTGAAATATCTTACTCGCTTTGTTGCCCGTTACCGGCGTCGCAGCTCTTCCCAAGATACCTTTCGTTGACTGGCATCGAACAATTCAACCGGATGGAAGACCGGGATATTCTTGCCACGTTGTTTGAGTAACGCCATTAACTGCAATGCACAACCTGCGTTGGCACTGACAATTGCATCGGGAGATTTTGCCAAAATGTGATTGATTTTTCGATCACCAAGTTCGTCCGACATTTCCGGCTGCTGTAGATTGTAACTTCCTGCTGCCCCGCAACAGATGTTCGGTTCCAGAATCTCCAGAATTTCAAGCCCCGGTATTTTTCGGAGCAATTCACGCGGTGCCTGATCAATCTGTTGAGCATGCTTCAAATGGCACGCATCCTGATACACAACACGAATGGGAAGTTCCCCTTCCGGTGCAGCAAGGTCGAGTTCTGCCAGATATTCGGTAATGTCGCGAACCTTTTCTGCAAAGCGGTTCAATCGATTGACATCTTCAGAATTGGCATGCCCTGCTTTTTCCAGATGCGTATATTCTTTTAACATCGCCCCGCAGCCTGCGACATCCACCAAAATTACATCAACAAGTTGGTCGCCGAACGCATCGACATTGGCTAGGGCTCGATGAGTAGCCGATTCGGTTTGACCGGTATGATATTCCATTGCCCCGCAACATTGCTGATCATTCGGCACGACCACTTCACAACCGGCTTCCTGCAAAACTCTCGCACAGGCCCAGTGGACATGACGAAACATGACATCGGCCACACATCCCAAAAATAAACCGACGCGAGCTTTTTGCGCTCCGTTGGCAGGCAATGTACGGGGGAGTTTCGGTTGATCGCGTTGCAACCTGGGCAGCATCCGTTGCATTCGCTGTAACGGCATCGGCAACAATTTAACGAGGCCTGTTCTATCGATCAGCCAATCGAGTTTCATTGTTTGCAGCAAGCGAGCAGGCCACAATACTCGTTCCAGTTTTTTTCGATACGGAAAAAGATCACGCAGAAATATTCGCTCGAACCAGTTCAATCCCTTCCCGGTTTCCTGCAGTTGTTTTTGACGATCTGAAAGACGAAACTTTTCAATCAGTTGCCCATATTCGACACCAGAAGGACAGGCCGTTTCACAGCTTCTGCAATCCAGGCACAAATCGAGATGCCCACGAACCCGCTCGTTCAGTTCGATACGATTTTCTTCAACCCCCCGCATTAAATGAATACGCCCGCGCGGACTGTCGTTCTCGTTCCCTGTGACCAAATACGTGGGGCAGGAAGAAGTACATAACCCGCAGTGGATGCAGTTAAGCAGTTGATCGTGAGGCACAAATCCCTGAAAATCGGGGCTGGCCTTTTCAGTATGAGTGGTTGCCTGTGAACTCGGCATTTCGTATGACTATCGGTTAAATTCTTTATGTTACGTATTATCAAAAAGATTGATCCTGGTTACATCTGTCTGAGTGAACCAGTCGTATTGGAAATCTATCTTTCGTTGCTAAAAACGGCTATCATCCAGGTACGTTATGGTACCAAATAATGATCAGAATTTATATCGAAACAAAAAATGGATTACAGACTATACACCACAAATACATTCGAGCAAAACGAATTCAAAGCGGCTCAGTCGCTGATCACTCTTGCGATTGAAGAAGACCTGGGCGATGCGGGAGATTTAACATCTCAATTGTCGATTTCCCCCGAAGAAACTGCCCATGTTGCAATTAATGCCCGGCAAACGGGAATCGTCTGCGGGTTGCCGGTGGCTGCATTGGTTCTGCAAGCGATTGATCCTTCTTTGGAAATCGATATCAAAATTAAAGACGGTTCAACGGTGACAGCAGGTGATACGATCGCGATTGTTTTCGGCCCTACCCGGCAATTATTAATCGCAGAACGAACAATTCTGAATTTTATGACACACCTGAGCGGCATTGCCTCTTTCACCAACTTATTCGTCCAGGAAGTGGTCGGGACCGCAGCGGTTATTCTCGATACCCGTAAAACGCATCCGGGGTTCCGGCTACTCGAAAAGTACGCGGTTCGATGCGGTGGCGGGCAGAATCATCGTATCGGCCTGTTCGATGCCGTTCTGATTAAGGATAATCATCTTGCAGCCCGGAAAAAGTCTCATCCAGAACAATCACCAGCAGAATTTCTGCGAATCGCTCGCACAACTTATCCGAACATGATTATCGAAGTTGAAGTCGATAGCCTAAAGCAATTGCAGGAAATGATTCCCGGCGAACCAGATATCATTTTGTTGGATAACATGAACAACGACTTACTGAAACAAGCCGTGAAAATAAGAGACGAACGAAACCCCGCAATTCTTCTGGAAGCATCGGGAGGCGTCAACCTTCAAACGGTTAAACAGATTGCTAAGACGAAAGTTGATCGCATCAGCATCGGCAGCCTCACCCATTCCGCCCCCGCATTCGATATCGGTTTTGATTGGGTTGAATAAAATAGATTGCCTTCACCCGGGAAGCAGCCTATCATTGAGGTAAGTGGCGAGCGTATCACAATGTAACCTGCAACATGAACAGAGGCCTTGAAAAAACTAATGGCTGTTTCAATTGAAGAAACGTCGTTGACGAATGAAGATGATACAAACCTTCCCCAGGCTCCGGTCGTTTTTTTCGATGGTGTATGCGGAATGTGCAATCACTTTGTCGATTTTTTGCTGAAACATGACCACAAACATATTTTCCTGTTTGCTCCACTACAGGGCGAAGCGGCAAAACGGCATCTTGAAAAAACAGATACCGAAGATTTGAAAAGCATTGTACTGATTAAAAACGGGAAAACGTTTCGCCACTCTGCAGCCGTTGTGCAAGTGCTCTGCTCTCTCTCGATCCTTTGGAAAATAGCAGGATATGCCCTTTGGATTATCCCTGGCCCTTTGCGCGATCTTGGCTACCGACTTGTTGCCAAAGTTCGGTATCGCATTTTCGGCAAAAAAGAATCGTGCCGACTTCCCACACCAGAAGAACGAGCCCGCTTTTTGTTATAGGGAACTTCTATTTATTCAAAAGGAGTACAGACATTCGGCGTCTGTTTCGTTAGGAACGCTCGAATAATTACTGTCTGGTTATCATCTACTTTTCTTGGCCAAAGGCCTCTTTCACCATAGCCTGGGGCAACGCCCAATGCTGTCCGGGATAATTTTGGTTGTAAAAAGTATCCTGAAGAATTGTAGAATTGTCTTTGAAACTTGTCA
>Ga0316208_1001388_pt1 | contig 22964 bp, 22 predicted proteins | sample 3monopyrite_MG_FD_204944 | JGI IMG/M metagenome (GOLD analysis project Ga0316208, IMG submission 204944) | Microbial mat bacterial communities from mineral coupon in-situ incubated in ocean water Damariscotta River, Maine, United States -... | ecosystem: Environmental > Aquatic > Marine >... | reverse complement strand
ACACTGTTGCCTTGCCAGCGCGCATTGCGTGATGCTGGTTTGGCTGAAAGTGATATTCAGGAAGTCGTCATGGTGGGTGGTTCAACGCGTGTACCTTATGTGCGTGAAAAGGTGGGTGAGTTTTTTGCGGCTGAGCCCCATGTAGATATTGATCCAGATCGTGTTGTCGCGATTGGTGCTGCTATTCAAGCAGATATTCTTGTAGGGAATGAACAACAAGATGATATGTTGTTGCTGGATGTTATTCCATTATCCCTGGCTATCGAAACAATGGGTGGTCTGGTAGAAAAAATTGTACCGCGTAATACTACTATCCCCGTTGCCAAGGCACAGGATTTTACTACTTACAAAGATGGGCAGACTGCATTATCGATTCATGTTGTTCAGGGAGAGCGTGAACTAGTAAGCGATTGTCGTTCGTTGGCGCGTTTTGAGCTGCGCGGAATTCCACCGATGGCAGCGGGTGCTGCGCGCATTCGTGTTACCTTTCAAGTTGATGCGGATGGCCTGCTGAACGTCAGTGCCAGTGAAACAACGACAGGTGCAGGAAGCACTATTTCTATTAAACCTTCTTATGGTTTGACTGATGCAGAAATTGAGCGGATGTTAAAAGAATCGATTGCTTGCGCAGAAGATGATGTGTCTGCTCGACGTTTACGTGAGCAGCAGGTTGAAGCGGCCCGGTCACTTGAAGCTATTCAGGCTGCTTTGGTTGCGGATGGCGAAGAACTGCTTAACGTAAATGAATGTGAGGTTATTTGGCATGAAATTCATGCTTTGCAAGAAGTGGAAAAAGGCTCGGATTATTTGGCGATCAAAAATGCCATGGAAGCTCTGGATAAAGTGACAAATGAGTTTGCGGCACGACGAATGAATGCCGGGATTCAGCAGGCATTAGCGGGACATAAACTCGAAGACTTTGTGGAAAAGAAAAATGACTAAACTGATTTTTATGCCTCATGAGGATTTATGTCCTGAAGGCGAAGTTGTAGAAGTAGAGCCAGGTATTAGTATTCTTGATGCTGCATTGAATGTGAATATTGCCATTGAGCATGCCTGTGAAAAATCGAGCGCCTGTACTACCTGTCATGTTTATGTCCGAGAAGGTCTGGATTCATTGGAAGCTTCAGAGGAAGAAGAAGATGATATGCTCGATAAAGCCTGGGGGCTGGATCCCGATTCACGGCTGAGTTGTCAGGCAATTGTTGCGAACCAAGATTTGGTTATTGAAATTCCAAAATATACTATCAACCAGGTATCTGAAAATCACTAAGGCTCACATTAGGATAATATTGGAGAAAACAGATGGGACTTAAATGGACGGATTCACTGGATATTGCAATAGCGCTGGATGAAGCGCATACGGATACCGACCCATTGAGTATTAGCTTCGTCGACCTGAGAAATTGGGTGATGGCATTAGAAGATTTTGATGACGACCCTGATCATTGCGGAGAAAAAATACTTGAAGCTATTCAAATGGCGTGGATTGAAGAAAGTGACTGATTTTTAAAATATTTAGCTGCATGCATAGTAGACCCTGTTGTTGAGTGCAGCGTTAGCTTGAAGGTGACTATTGGGTTGACAAGGTTCAAAGCACTTGATTACACGTTAAGCTTTAATGTCTAATTAGGGTTATATACATCTTGTTCGTATTGTCTTTTTGAATTGAAGCCGCTATCGAAAATAAGGATAAAAAATGCCAAAAATATATGACGATATTAGCCTTAGCATTGGTAATACGCCTTTAGTTAGGTTGAATAAAATTGCTGATGGAAACATCTATGTGAAAGTAGAGGGCCGGAATCCGTGTAATTCTGTTAAATGCCGTATTGGTGCTAATATGATATGGGAGGCAGAAAAAGATGGCAGGCTAAAGCCGGGGATGATGATTGTTGAGGCTACGAGTGGTAACACGGGTATTGCATTGGCATTTGTCGCTGCATCCAGAGGGTATTCGATTACGCTGACCATGCCACATACGATGAGCTTGGAACGCCGGAAGTTAATGGTAGCACTAGGTGCAAAAATTGTGCTGTCAGATGGTGCTTTGGGTATGAAGGGTGCGCTTGCTAAGGCAGAGGAGATTGCCGCTGGTTATCCTGCCAATCATTTTATTCCAAGTCAATTTGATAACCCTGCTAATCCGGCTATTCATGAAAAGACGACTGGTCCAGAGATTTGGGATGATACAAGTGGTGAGGTAGATGTGCTTGTTAGTGGTGTGGGAACTGGCGGTACTATAACTGGTGTGTCGCGCTACATTAAAAAGGAAAAAGGTAAACAAATTACTTCTGTTGCCGTTGAGCCAGCTTCATCGCCGCAGATTAAATGCGCACTGGAAGGCATGGAGCCTAGTCATGCACCGCATAAAATTCAGGGTATTGGTGCGGGTTTTATACCCGCAAATCTTGATCTTGAAATGGTTGATCAGACCGAGCAGATCAGTGATGACGAGGCTATGGAATATGCGCATAAACTGATGGAAGAGGAAGGAATTCTTGCGGGTATTTCCAGTGGTGCCGCCGTAGCAGCTGCGGTACGTATCTCCAAGCAGGCGCAGCATAAAGGGAAAATGATTGTTGTTATTTTACCGGATTCAGGCGAGCGCTATCTTTCAACTGCTTTGTTTTCAAATAGCTTTAGTGAAAACGAAATGGAACAGTTGGTGAGTTTTGTTTAGATTGCTTGAATTAGATAGTGATGAGACTAAATTTTAGTCTCATCGTTCTTTTAGTTATCGATTGTCTCGTATCTCGTGAATGATTGTTTGGCCTCCTTGCCAAAAATTAACTCGCCAACGCGACAGTTAATTCCTTTCTCCCTGACTGTCCTGTGGGGTATCACGCCTCCGTATGACATCGTTTCTCGTCACACAGCGTCATGATTTTCACAACGACGCTCCGCCCACTATATAGCCGCTCCTGCATTTCTTCGTCTCACTATCGCTCTCAACTACGAAAGGGCATAGGTGTGACCTATCGGCGACTAATCACCCTCGCTTAGCTTTCCATGGCGATCAGCGCGACAGGAAATTTTAAGTAGTTCAGGTTTGCTATTTTGAGTTAAGCAGTCAGCCTATGACAGCGAAGCCATTGTAATGCCTATAGTTGCTAATGTTATTTTGATGGAAAACGATAACAGTGGTATAGCAGGGGTGTGGGTTAAACATGCTTATAAGGGAGGCGCACTTTGAAGACAAAAGACATGGCGATTGACTACACTAAGAAAAAATTTCTAGTCATCGATGATTTTATGGATATGCGTAGCATGATTAAGCATATGGTGGAGTCGTACGGCGCAACGAAGGTTGATACTGCGGCTAATGGCAAGGGCGCAATTGAGCTGCTTGCTAATAATACTTACGACATTATGTTGTGTGACTATAATCTGGGTGATGGCATGGACGGCCAGCAAGTTCTGGAAGAAGCTAAGCACAAGAATCTACTTAAGTTTTCTACGGCCGTTATTATGATCACGGCTGAAAATACCCGTGAAATGGTAATGGGGGCAGTGGAATATCAGCCTGATGATTATTTATCAAAACCTTTCAATAAACATATGTTGAGAGACCGCCTTGAGAAAGTGATTGCAAAAAAATCTGATTTCGAAAAGATAGAGCGTGCAATTGAAAAGCAAAAATACGCTGAAGCTATAGTGCTTTGTGAACAACGTATCTTGGAGAAACCTAAGAACTTATCTGAGTTTATGCGGCTTGCCGCAGATTTGCATATGAAAATGGGAAGATATGACGAGGCGGCTGCTATATACAGTAGCGTTCTAGCAACGCGTGATATTTCCTGGGCCCAGCTTGGGTTGGGAAAAACTCAGTTTCATAAAAATTCTTTTATGGAAGCACGGGAATTATTTGAAAACATCATAAGTGAAAATGAAACTTATATGGAAGCTTATGATTGGCTTGCAAAGACAATGGTTAAGCTTGGGGATTTGACTGAAGCCGAGAATGTCATTAAGAGTGCGGTAGAAAAATCACCCAAGGCAATATTACGACAAATGGCCTTAGGTGATATTGCGCTGAAAAAGAAAGATTTTTCAGTGGCGGAGAAGGCATTTAAAAAAGCAGTTACATTGGGTCGGCATTCAGTACATAAAAACCCGGCAAATTATACAAATCAGGCCAAGGCGTTAGCTTTTAATTCAGGTGGAAAAGAAGCGGTGAAGGTCATTGCGAAACTGCGCAAAGAATTCCCTGATGACAAAGATGCCAGCCTTCATGCTGCTATGGCAGAGAATGTTGTTTATAAAGAAATGGGTAAAGATGATGCAGCGGAAAAAGCATTTTCTGAGGCACAAGATTTATATAATGAGATAGGTGATAAAGCATCATCTGACATCAGTGTTGAAATGGCTCAAGTTTTTTATGCCAATGGTGAAAAAGATAAGGGTAGCGAAATCATTAAAAAAATAGTTCAAAATCAGCATGAAGATGAAGATGCCTTGAGAGATATTCAGGATGTGTTTAATTCAATAGGAATGGAAGATGAAGGTAAGGATATTATTGCCACATCTAAAGACGATGTGATTAAGCTTAATAACGAAGGTGTTCAGTTAGGTAAGCAAGGTAAGCTTGACGATGCTATTGATTTATTTGAAAAAGCCCTTGAAGAATTGGAGGGTAATAAGGTTATTAATTTAAACCTTACCCGTGTTTTGCTTAGCTCCATGGAGCAAAATGGTAAGGTTGATAGCCAATTGTATAAAGCTCGTCAGTGCATGCTGCGTGTGGAGAAAATTGACCCACTGAATAACTCTATTCCTGGTTTGCGTGATCGCTATGAAAAAATCATGCAGAAAGCATCTTGAAATCGTTTGCACTCAAAGCATGCGTAAAGCCTTAAAGATCTAATGACTACCCCAGATAAAAAAGTAGAAAATCTAGCAGCTAATGGGGCAGGTGATAATGCTGATTTTATCGCTATCCTTGCATCTGCTATTCATGACATGAAAAATTCACTGGGTTTTGTTTTGAATTCCCTGGATGAATTTATTGATGAGGCGAATGAAGCGCAGTCACCTGAACGGCTTGTCAGGGTTCAGTATGAAGCGAAGCGGGTTAATAATAATTTAGTTCGTTTGTTGGCTCTTTATAAAATGCAGTGTTTAGGGGTTTCTGCAAATGTTGACGAGCATGACGTCGGTGATTTTTTGGAAGAATGTATGTTGCAGGATAAACCGATTACTGATGCAAAAGGAATTAAAGTAGGCATCGATTGTTTTGAAGGATTGATGGGTTATTTCGATGATGATTTGATGATGGGTGTCTTGGGAAATGCAGTTACCAACGCGATTCGTTACACCCAAAATGAATTAATTATTACTGCTGAGGAAATAGATGGGTATTTGAAAATCAGTGTAAATGATGACGGCACAGGTTTTCCTGAATCAATGTTGTCCTCTGGTGAGAGTGAGAGCTCAGGGGCTGGTCATGGGGTGAGCTTCTCATCGGGTAATACGGGTTTGGGTTTGTATTTTTCGTCGCTTGTGGCAGCCCTGCATAAGAATAAGGGGCGTACTGGGTATATTGATTTTTCGAATGGGAATGCCTTGAGTGGCGGGTGTTTTTCGATCTACTTGCCGTAATTCTGGTTTTTTCTAAATCAGAATCCTTCGTCTTTTTAGCGTTGAATAGATTAGGTGTTGTGTGAGGCTGTTTTTGGCATCAAGACTTGCAGTTTGCTTGCCTCTCGTGGATAATGCGCAGCTCTTGTGCGCCCGTAGCTCAGCTGGATAGAGTACCTGGCTACGAACCAGGCGGTCGGAGGTTCGAATCCTTCCGGGCGCGCCATTAAATCAAAGGTCTACATCTTATGGTGTAGGCCTTTTTTGTTATGGGTAGCAAAATTATCTGTAAGGGGGCGTTTGTTGATTCTCTGCTATTGGGGATAAAATTTTGGAGCCCACGCTTATCATATTAGGTTCATTTTAATTTAAGTTTAATTGTTGCTTAATATAGGTGCGTGCGCAGTGTTGCGGATGTTTGCTTTTTTCTGGTGAGCGCACTGTCATTCTTCATATTTTTAAATTATCGATGATTTGACGCAGCACCTTTCGGGTAATCTCATAATCTTTTTGGCTGATGTCTTTATGTGCGAATTGGATCAGGTCGTTTACAATGGGTCTCATGCTTTCTAGCAGTTGCTGACCGGATTTTGTAAGGTAAGATCGGAAAACCCTTCTGTCATTTTTATCCTGGCGGCGAATAACATAGCCGTCAAGATCAAGCTTATTGAGTGTGCGTGTGATGATTGCTTTGTCTTTGCCTAAAATTGATGAGAGCTGCGTTTGTTTTATCCCTTCTTCTTTACTGAGGAGTACGAGCACGCCAACTTCTTCTAATGTAATGTCGAAGCCTTGTTTTGAACTTCTGTGTGTAAATTCCTGTCGAAAGGCATACAGAAATTGATGTGTGAGATGCCCGAGGCAGTCTTCAAGAATGTTGGGTATTCTGGCTTGCATAACACTTACTATAATAAAAATAGTTGACGTCATCAATAGTTGACGTTATCAACTACTATTGTTAGCATGTTTTAGAATGTTATAAATTTGGCCTCGAAGATGTTGCGATCTAAATATTTAAAATCATTATTAGTGTTTGTATTTTTAAATCTGCATTCTGTATTTGTTTATGCAGAGGACGCACAGGGCAACGCGGCCTCGCAAAATATGACATTGCGCGCCGTGCTTGAGGCGATACTCAGCCGGCATCCGGATATGGCGCTGAGCAAACTTGATACAGCGATTACAGAAAATGATGAATCGCGTTTAGCTGCATTACTCGACCCGACTATAAGTGGGCGTTTGACTTTAAGTGATGATCAGTCACCCATCGCCAGTGATTTTCAGCCTGAAAAAACGCAATTCGGCGGTATATCTGGCCAATATTTAAAACCATTGGCGAGTGGTTCTAGTTTCAGTGCATCGGTGGATTATTCTCGCACTCGACAGGATTTTGCTTCTCCTTTTGCAGCGCAGCTCGCTAAAATTAATCCGGCTTACCGAGGTGGTTTGAGTTTGAGTTACCGTGTACCTTTACTGCGCGGAGTGGATCGTCCTGAATATAATCAGGCTTTACTTGCTGTTAAAGCGGATGTGCAGGTGAGTCAGTTGCAGCGGAAAATTGTTGCGCGTGCTTTAAGCCTGCAAGCTTTGAGTGTGTTTTTTAATTTAGTATCTGATGGGCTGAGTTTAGAGCTGGCCCAAGCCGCTGCGGAACGTGCCAATCGTCTACTCGAATATCAGGGTTTCAGGGAACGTTTTGGTTTGATCGACGATGCTGATAAAAAGCAAGTTGAAGCATTATTGGCAGCAAGGAAAATGGAATTACAGCAGGCAAAAGCCCGATTAAGAAGTAATCAAGTGAATTTGAATCGCTTAATGATTCGTGATATTGATGCGCCTTTATCTGTCTCGGTAAGCGATGAACGTGTTCCATTGCATGCCGCTAATTTAATTGCAGTGACAAATATCGCAGTTAAAAAACGCCCAGAGTTTGGCATTTTAGACGCACAATATGAAGCTGCGGAATCACGCTTGCGTATCGCTCAAAACACAGAAAAAATGCAGCTGGATGTGGTGGCTGAGTTGGGCACGCAATCACTTGAGTCAACGTCAGGTGATGGGGTGACAAAAGCACTTGATCCACAAGACCGCTTTGTTGGTTTGTCGCTGGAGTTAAGTGACACGGTTGGACGTCGTGCTGCGCGTGCGGATATTCGAATGGCTGAGCTGAATAAGCTGCGTGTACAGGTGCAACGCAAGCAATTTGTTGAGCGGGTTCGCGATGAGATGGCAACGGCGATTACGACTTTGAAAACGGGGGCAGCCGTACTAACGCTTGCCAATCAGCGCGCTGAAGCAGAGCAAAAAAAATATAATGCAGAAATGAAGCGCTATCGCGAAGGACGCTCCGATACGGCGACTATTGTGCAATTTGAAGGTGATTTGCAGCGGGCAGCATTAGAAGCAACGTTGCAACAACAGGCTTTATTGTTCACGGATAAGCAGTTTTCCTGGGCGAAAGGCGTGATGTTAGAAGAGTTGGGTGTGAAAGCGTGGTCGCTTGAAAAGACCGGGCATGCAGCGCAATGAAAAAATTAGTGGAATTTTTTGTTAATCGCGGTTTGTTGGTAAACCTAATTTCGGTAATGTTATTACTGGCTGGGATTTACTCGGCAATCAGTATTCAACGTGAAGCCTTTCCCAGTGTGAATTTTGATTTAGTCGTTGTCGGCGCAAATTATCCCGGTGCCGCACCTCTGGAAATAGAGGCTTTACTGGTAACGCCTATTGAACGTGAACTGATAGGAATAGACGGGATTAAAACCATCCGTTCGACGGCCTATCCCGGCACGATGCAAATTACCATCGAAATTGATCCTAACTATAAAGCACGAACGAGGCTGGTTTCTGATGTGCAGCAGGCAATCAATAGAGCAAGTTTGCCTGCAGACTTGCCGGCAGATCCATTCATTAGCGAGGTGAAATCTGAGCAAACTCCGGTTTTGTCATTTACTATTTTTGGAAATTTCGCAGCACTGGAATTGAAGAAGCTGGCGGACAATATTGAGGATGATGTGCTTGAGTTGTCGGGTGTGTCAGATGTTATTGTGCAGGGCGAACGCAAAGAAGAAATTCGAATAGTCATCGATCCTATACGCAGTAGTAAAGCACGGGTTTCTGTTGATGATGTGGTGCGCTTGATTCAGGGATGGAATGTCAATGTGCCTGGAGGGCGTTTAAAATCACCCGAAGGTCAGCGTGTGATACGTGTCGTGGGTGAGTTTACTTCAGCCGAGGATGCGGCCAATCTTGTTATTCGAGCTAATGAAAGAGGTGATGTTCTACGTCTTGGCGATGTCGCTGATGTGGTTGAAACGCTAGAGCGTCCTCGGCGTTATGTTGGTGCTCAGGGTGATCCGGCAATCAATATGATTGTTTTGAAAAAGGGTAACGCGGATCTGCTTAACCTTGTTGATAATGTTCGCAGTTACCTTGATACCGTTCCTGAGCGCTACGGCGATCTTTATGACGAAGAAATTAAAATACGCATTTACGGCGATTTTTCAACCATTACGCGATTAAGGTTAGGCGTATTAACGAGCAATGGTGCAATTGGCCTGGTATTGGTGATGGTGACGTTATTGTTATTTTTACGTCCTGCGGTTGCGATGACCACAGTGTGGGGTTTGCCAATCATTTTTTTCTCTGGCGTGGCTTTGTTACATTTTAGTGGCGTCACGCTGAATTTATTGACCATGTTTGGTTTTATTATGGTGCTGGGTCTGGTTGTGGATGATGCGATTATCATCGGGGAAAATGCGACCTATCACATGGAGCGTGGCATGCCTCCGCAAAAAGCGGTGGTTGCTGGCACCATTGAGCTGATTGGCCCTGTTACGGCTACCGTGCTGACAACCATTGTTGCATTTATTCCATTGATGTTTATGGATGGGATTATTGGAAAATTTGTTTTTTCGATTCCTGTAGTGGTAGTGGTTTTATTATTATTGTCCTGGTTTGAAGCGATATTTATTTTACCGAATCATATTCGTGATGTCGCCAATCCAAAAAAACATCCTAAAGAGCGTCGTTTGTTTTCGTTGTTAAGCCGAATCTATGAATGGTTATTAAGACGTGCATTACGCTGGCGTTATATTACGGTGCTGCTGACGGTGTTGGCACTTCTTGCTTCATTGGCGCTAGCAGGGAAGATGAAATTTCAGCTTTTTCCATCTGGTGCGGAGTCACAATTTTACTTGCGTGTTAACATGCCTGTTGGCACGACTCTAGAGCAAACACGTGATGCATTGTTTAAACTAGATAGAGAAGTGCGCTCGAGGATTGATGAATCGATTCTTGAAGCTACTACAATGGTGGCGGGAGAAAACAGTGCTGATCAGCGCGAAGCCCTAAAACAAAAAGGTGACCGCTTTGGTTTTGTGCGGGTTATTCTCATTCCATTTACCGAGCGTGATATTCAGGTACAGGATATCATGAAAAAAATTGAGCAACAGGTTGTTCCGTTATTTCCGGGTATGCAAATTAGTTTGGCCATGGAGGCCACAGGGCCACCTGTGGGACGTGCTTTACAAGTTGAGCTGACCGGACGTGATGTTGTTAAACAGGAACAGGTGGCAAAACGTCTATTAGCCATACTCGAAAATATTAATGGTGTTTATGCAATAGAGAGCGATTTAGAACCAGGGGATTCTGAGCTTCATATTGTTCTTGATCGTGGCCTTGCAGCGTATGCCGGCATCGATTTAGTGACAGCTGCACAACACATTAAAGCAGCGTTTGACGGTTTACGTGTCTCGACGTTGAATCACGGGAAAGAAGAAGTGGATGTCACCATTCGTTATCCAGAAGCGGCGCAAAGTGATTTGAACACGCTAATGAATATCGGCATTGCGAACAAGCGTGGTGGTTTGATTCCGCTAGATAAAGTGGCCCATGTTGAAGAACGAGCGGGTACCACCAGTATTCGTCACAAAGACGGCAGTCGAGTGTTGAGTGTTTCTGCTGAAGTCGATAGAAAAGTCATTACTTCGCAGGAGTTAAATACGCTTATCAAACAGCGTGCGGCAGAATGGCTGGGTGATGACGTTGCAGTGGTTAAGTATCACTTGGGTGGTGAGCAGGAGCGCGGTGAAGAATCGGTGCAAAGCTTGATATTCAGCTTTGTATTCGCACTACTGGGTATTTTTGTTATTTTGGCAGTTCAATTTAATCGTTTGTTATACCCACTGCTGGTGATGCTGGCGATACCCTTTGGAGCTATTGGTATCATTGTGGGGTTTTATCTTCATGGACAGCCTTTATCGTTTATGGCTTTGATGGGCTTTGTAGCGTTGACTGGGGTAGTGGTTAACTCGTCATTGATAATGGCTGTTTTTATTCAACGTCAAATAGGCAAGGGCGTGCCTTGGCGTGAGGCGGTGGTTGAAGGGGGAATGCGGCGATTGCGTGCCGTTTTACTAACCGCTATCACTACAGTGGTGGGTTTGTTGCCTACAGCCTATGGTTTGGGCGGACTTGATCCATTTGTTGCGCCAATGGCATTAGCGCTTTCCTGGGGGCTATTGTTCTCGACGATGATAACCTTGTTTTCGATTCCTGCTGCATTAGGTGTTGGTATGGATGTTAGATGGTTGGCCTGTTATATCTGGGGTTTTGTTCGTGGCAAGAAAAAAGTTACTCAGTGAGCGCGATAGTTTTGCAAAGAAAATATGTTTTGTTTGTATGTGCGATGAAAGGATAACGTGTGAAATATTTTGAGACACTGCGCTCTCGCCTTGACAAATTAAAGGCCAGTAAAATATTTGAAACATCTATTGTGCTGGTGATTATGGCATCTGCAATTATGGTGGGTGCCAGTACCTATCCGCTGGAAAGTGGCACGGTCAGAGTGATCTCAATGCTGGATAGTTTTGTTACAGCAATTTTTGTTGTAGAGATATCGATACGTCTTTTGGCAGAAAAACGTTGGCGTGATTTTTTTAAAGTCGGCTGGAATATTTTTGATTTTGTTATTGTTGCTATCAGCCTTATCCCCGTTGATGAAAGTGAAATGGTGCTGGTTGCGCGGCTGGTCAGAATTTTCAGAGTTTTGAGGCTGGTTTCATTTGTTCCTGAGCTGCGTTCCATTATTACTTCTTTGATTCGTGCGTTGCCAAAAATCGGCTATGTTGCCATTTTGATGTTCATCATTTTTTATATTTATGGCACGGTTGGAAGCATATTATTCGAAAATATCAATCAGGAGCTTTGGGGGAATGTCAGCATTTCCATGCTGACGCTGTTTCGTATTGCCACGTTTGAAGACTGGACGGATGTCATGTATGAGACCATGGATGTCTACGGCATGAGCTGGATGTATTATCTGTCTTTTATTTTCCTGATTGCCTTTGTTTTTCTGAATATGATGGTCGGCATTGTTGTAGATCAATTGGGGCGCGATCGAGATGCTGAAATGAAAAAAGAACATGACTCTGAGATAGAGTCAGGTAATAATTATCAAAAAGAAATATTAGAAAAGCTTGAAAAAATGGAAACGCTGCTTAAAGAGAATGGTATTGCGGTGAAGAAATAAATTCGGCGCCATCGGGAAAATTCCCCCAGATTGACGCCGGGAAATGATTATTTTGCTACGAAGTCTTTGACGCGTTCAACAACTTTTTTGCGTTCCTCATTAGTGAGTTTATACCACGTATTAGATTCTGCGCTGGTCATGCCGCAGCCGGTACAGACACCGTCATCCATAATACATAAATCGATACAGGGTGATTGGACTTCTTCGCTCATGATTTTTCTCTATTCTGCATAGTTAAAGGAATGCACAGTATACCTCAGGCAAAAGGGAAATCCGCGCGTATCGTTTGTGCTCTGATAAGGTTTTATCGGTGAGCTTTAATTTTATTTCCCTGTATAAAATAATGGCATTGCTGGTATTTATGTTTAACCGCAGCAGAGTGAAATGCGCTGACGATTCGAATTTGGCTATATTTCTGTGATTAACATGTAAATATATTTCTTCCGAGTGGTTGTCTGCGAGGGTCGAGATCACGTATGATGGCGCCTGTTCAAAGATATGGTCTCCGCAAGCGCATTCTATAGTCCTGATTAGGTAAGCTTTTTTGCTGAGACTGCAAGGTTATGGCGGCCTGTATCGGTCCCCTCGCAACGATATGCTGTGAACCCCGTCAGGCCCGGAAGGGAGCAGCGGCAACGGCGGACTTGTGTGCCGGGGTGTGATGGGTGCAGGTCGCCTCTATTTTAACTCCCTACAAATCAGCTCATTCAGAGATAAACAGTTTTCCTGTGTCTGGAGCATGCGTTCTGCGCTAGAATAGTATCGGCGGAGGCATGATCGCCGTTTTTTCAGTCGTAACTAGATCGGAACTTCATGAGCTATCAGGTATTGGCGCGTAAGTGGCGTCCAGGTAATTTTTCCCAAATGGTTGGGCAGGATCATGTTCTACGTGCATTAATTAATGCGCTGGACAATGATCGTCTGCACCATGCTTTTCTTTTTACCGGTACACGAGGTGTCGGTAAAACAACTGTCGCCCGCATTCTGGCCAAGTCACTGAATTGTGATCGTGGCGTCAGTTCAACCCCTTGTGGTGAATGTTCCTCATGCGTTGAGATAGATGAAGGCAATTTCGTTGATTTGATCGAGGTCGACGCGGCATCGCGTACCAAAGTCGAGGATACCCGTGAACTGTTGGACAATGTGCTTTATATGCCGACGCGCGGGCGTTATAAAGTTTATTTGATCGATGAAGTTCATATGCTGACCAAGCATAGCTTCAATGCGTTATTGAAAACGTTAGAAGAGCCTCCTGCTCACGTTAAATTTTTATTGGCTACGACTGATCCTCAAAAATTACCCGCGACGATACTTTCACGCTGCTTGCAGTTTAGTTTGAAGCGTATATCTAAAGAGAAAATAACTTCACATCTGGATTATATTCTTACCGAGGAGAAAATTGCGTCTGAAGAGACTGCTTTGAAACAACTCGCGCACGCTGCTGACGGCAGTATGCGTGATGCTTTGAGTTTGCTTGATCAGGCGATTGCTTTCACGGGCGGTGAAGTGAACAGTGCCGATGTTGCAACCATGCTCGGCACAATCGATCGTGGTCATGTGTATGCTTTATTAGACGCTTTGTTTGATAATGACGGCGCTGTGTTGATGCAGGCCGTTCAACTTGCTGCTGAGCAATCTTGTGACTTTTCTGTTTTGCTAGAAGACCTGTTGTCTCTGTTGCACAGCATTGCCATGACGCAGCATATACCTAGTGTGCTTGATGCGAATGATGATGAGAATGGAAAAATTGAGCATTATGCCTCTCAGCTTAATGCCGAAGATGTTCAGCTTTATTATCAAATTGCTTTGATTGGTCGCCGTGACCTTGCTTTGGCACCGGATCTACGCAGCGGTTTTGAGATGATTATGTTGCGTATGTTGGCATTTAATCCTGCTTCAGGGCAGCCTATAAAGAACAGAGCTGAAGCGGTTCAGTCAAAGTCGGCAGCTACCAGCAAACCAAAAGTGACAGCTTCGCCCTTGACATCGACGGCCAGCCAGTTAAAGGCCACTGCTTCTGCTCCAGCAGTCGCTCAAAATACAGAGGTGGATAATCAAGCAGTTGTATCACCTGTCTCTGCGTCGAGCAGTGCATGGGGTGACATTGTTCAGGCGCTTGCTTTGAAAGGTATGGCAGCTCAGTTGGCGATGAACAGTCAGTTGATGGAGAAAACAGAAAAACTGCTTCGTTTGCAGTTAGACGATGCTCATTCTCATTTGGCGAATGATACAACCCGTGTCAGGTTGGAAAAAGCACTTCAGGAGTATTTTGGTAAGAGTTTGAAACTCATTATTGAAGCAGGGACTCATGAGGATGTAACACCTGCGGTGCAACAGCAGCATGAACGTGACGAGCGACAACGTGCCGCGGAAGATGAAATAAACAACGATGAGAATGTCAAAAAGTTACAGCAGGCTTTTAATGCGCGCGTACAAAATGACACTATACAACCTATTGATGGATGATAATTTTAGCGAGGTGATGATATGAAAGGTGGTCTTGGAAATTTGATGAAGCAAGCCCAGAAAATGCAGGAAAATATGCAGAAGGCACAAGAAGAACTGGCTGGTATGGAAGTGACAGGTGAGTCAGGTGGTGGAATGGTGAGTATTGTGATGACCGGTCGCCATGACGTTAAGCGAGTAAATATTGATGATAGCCTGATGCAGGATGATAAAGACATGCTTGAAGATCTGCTGGCTGCTGCAGTGAATGATGCAGTACGTAAAGTGGAAAGCCAGACACAGGAGAAAATGTCGGGCTTGACTGGTGGCGTGCCTTTGCCTGCAGGAATGAAGCTGCCGTTCTGATTTATCTATGAGTAAACAGTCGTTAATTGATCAGCTGATCGAAGCTTTTTGTTGTCTTCCCGGAGTTGGGCCAAAGTCGGCGCAACGTATGAGCTATCATCTTCTTGAGCGTGACCGGAAGGGCGCGCGGCATCTGGCCGAAGTGCTGATTAATGCGGTTGATTGTGTTGGGCATTGTTCTCGTTGTCGAACCTTGAGTGAGAGCGAGTTGTGCCATGTTTGTGTTGATCCTAAGCGTGATGTCAGTCAATTATGCATAGTTGAAACGCCTGCGGATGTGCACGCTGTTGAGCAATCGATCAGTTTTCGAGGGCGCTATTTTGTGTTGATGGGACACTTGTCGCCGCTCGATGGCATAGGGCCGGAGGATATTGGGCTGGATTTGCTGGTTGCACAATTAAAAGAAGGCGCTGTAAAAGAGGTTATTGTTGCGACTAACCCAACTGTTGAGGGTGAGGCGACAGCCCATTATATTGGCGAGATAGCACGTCAGGAAGGCATAAAAGCGAGCCGGATTGCCTACGGAGTACCTTTTGGTGGAGAGCTTGAGTATATTGATGCGGGCACCTTGTCTCATGCCATGAGCGGACGTCGAGAGCTTTGATGGCGAGCGGAATCTAAATTGTTTACAGCAGAAACCGTTCTTTTTGTTGCGTTTACCTATGCCTTAATGCTGGTGGCCTTTTTCTTTTCGCGTTATAGAACTTTTCATATCGCGGTGATGAGCTCGGTGATAGTGGTGGATTTTTTGTTCCCGATTTACCTATATTTGACAAAAGACTGGTGGCGCAGACTAGTGGAGCAGGGTGAACTGCTTTCGTTTATGCTCTGGATGCATTTGCTCTTAGTGATTACATTGTATGTGCTCTATGTCGTTCAAATTTCGGCGGCGCGCGGTATTTTGAATGACCGAGACGGTGCACGAGGCGAGCATAAAACTCAGGCAAAGGGTATACTGATTATCAAAGGTTTGGTCTTGCTGAGTGGCGCATTCCTTGTGGAGCAAGAGAGTGCTGTCTAGGTATAAGAATTTTCACTGGATTTTATTATGCAATTAACACTGTACACGGATTATTCTTTGAGAGCGCTGGTCTTTTTAGGGCTAAAAGGCGATGAACTGGCTACGGTGAATGAGATTGCTAGTAGCTATGGTATTTCTCGCAATCATCTTGTTAAGGTTGTTCATAACCTGTCTCAGCTTGGTTATCTCAATACGGTGCGTGGAAAAGGCGGTGGTGTACGTCTGGCGCGTCAACCTGAGGACATAAATATTGGCAAGCTGGTTCTAAAAACGGAGCCACATTTTAATGTGGTTGAGTGCTTTGAAAAAGATAATGTCGGATGCCCTATTGATGGCATGTGCGCATTGAAGGGCGCATTAGGTAAGGCCTACACAGCTTTTATGACAGTGCTTGAAGAATATACATTGGCTGATGTTTTGTCCAACAAGGATCAATTGTCTGATCAGCTGAAAATTCTTGTGCCATTTCCTAATCGAAATAAAAACAGCTCTGTTTAAAATTTCTCCTATTTAATTGCTTTTCAGTGACGTCAGAATGCGACGGTAACTGGATAAGCGTTGTTCTAGTATTAGCCCTTCATCGACAGCCGCATCTAGGCTGCAACCTTGTTCACCGGTATGGCGACAATTGCGGAATTTACATTGTCCAAAAAATTCAAGAAACTCTCTAAAACCATCCGCTAGCTCTTGTTGAGAGATATTCCACAGGGAAAATTCGCGCACGCCTGGTGAATCAATGAGATTGCCCGTGCCAGTTAAATGGTAAAGCGTCGTAGTTGTGGTGGTATGCATGCCTTGTCCGGAGATGGCAGATAATTTTCCGATGCGTATTTCCTGGTCGGGTAATAAATTTTTTATTAGCGAAGATTTCCCCACCCCTGATTCACCGACTAAAATGCTGGTTTTATTTTCTAGTTGCTTCTCTAGAGACTGTAAGCCTGTTCCTGTTTTGCTGCTGGTTGTTAATACAGGATAACCGATTTCCTGGTAGTGTTTGAGCTGTTGATGGACTGTGCTTAGGCTTTGTTCATCACAGCGATCGGCTTTATTGGCAACAATGGTTGGTGATATGCCGAGTGTTTCAGCGGCGACCAGGTAATGATCGATGAGGTCGATGTTGAAACGATGAGCTTTTTTTGTTTCATCGTCGACATTGATAGCATTGACGATAATCATTTGGTCAATGTTGGCGGCTATGGGTCGCAGTTGCCCGCGGCGATCAGGGCGCGATAAGAGCGTTGTACGTTCTTGCATGCCTGTGATGACGGCTTCGTTTACGCCGCTGGATTCCCAGCTTATTTTGTCACCACAGACAATGTGCGATAATTTTTTTCGGGCGACAGCGGGGAGGATTTCTCCCTGTTCAGTTTCAATGAGTATGTTTTTGTTGTAACGGGCAATGACAATGCCTGTGTTGTGCGAGACGGGCATGCTGTTAATTTTTTTTGTCGTATTTGTAAAAGGTATCGTTTAAATAAGCAATAACATCGCTGATATCTTTTTTTGTCCAGCCTGCTCTTGCCATGCGTTCGCAGAAATGCACGCGATTATCGAGAGCTTTTAAAGAAAATATGATGCTGTCCGGTCGAGTGTAAATAGAATCATCATGACACTGCTGGCAGGCTTTTTCATGTAATTGTTTGCCATGAAGTAGATTGGGTTCTGCATAAGCATTTGCTGTGATGAGTGAAAATGTCAGTATTGACAGCATTGTTAGCGCATATTTTTTATGCATAAAATTCTCCAAATAGCATTAGTCAAATATAAGATGAATACTATCTCTATTCTCACCTATGCGGAACGATTCGTACAGAAGTGTGTGGCAGATCTGTAACTTGGTGGTATGCTTCAAAACAAGCTAATAACTTAAAACAAAAAATAGGACTATAAAATGCCGCAGGACTCAGGAAACCTGATCTGGATTGATCTGGAAATGACGGGCTTGGATACAGATAACGACTGTATTATCGAGATAGCGACGATTGTTACGGATGGCGCTTTGAATATTCTTGCCGAAGGCCCGATGTTAGCAATCTATCAAAGTGAGCCTGTGTTAGCGGGGATGGATGAGTGGAATACCCGGCAGCATGGTCAATCAGGATTGTTGGATCGAGTACGTGATAGCAGTCTAAACGAAGTTGATGCAGAACAGCAGACGCTGGATTTTTTACAGCCTTTTGTAGCCGCTGGTGTTTCACCGATGTGCGGTAACAGTATTTGTCAGGATCGACGTTTTATGCACCGTTGCATGCCTAAACTTGAGCAGTATTTTCACTATCGAAATCTGGATGTCAGTACTTTGAAAGAGCTGGCACGGCGTTGGTCGCCTGAGGTGTATAAAGGTTATAGTAAGGATTCAAGCCATCTGGCATTGGATGATATTCGCGATTCAATTGATGAGTTGAAATATTACCGCCAGCATTTCATCCGCATGCCTTGAACTTTTTGAGTAATTAAAGTGTAGTCAGCTATTTATCTTCTTTGGTTTTCCACCAGGCGGGTGGAGAACCTTCGTGAGGGACGCTGTGACAGCGCTCGCAACTCCAAAGAGCAAATGAAACCTTGTCATGGCAACGACCGCAGAACTTACCCTTTAATACCTTTTCCATATTGACTGGGTTGCCGTTGGCTTTCGGAATAAAAATATCCGGGTGGCAATTGCTGCAGGCCAGCCAGCGTGTGTGAGCCAGATGTGGGAAACGTACATTCGGCATCTCCGCTGTGTCGGTCATTAAAACGTCCAAATCGAACTCTTTCATTGGCGCGCCATCTTTGGCGCGGCCGGTGTTGGTTTTGCGTGGCGTGATGACGCCGATGTCTATTGCTTCCACCCAGTTCACTTCGCCACGACGATCTTTGGGGAAGTTTTTCATGGATTCTTTGGGATCTTGAAGGGTGTTGATAGTTTCTACGTCGGGATCATGAATGCCATCGTTGGCTAGCGGTGTGAGGGGAGGGGCTTTCAGGTCAAGTGCTTGAGCTGTCATGTTATCGGGTTGCAGCAGTGGTGGCAGTAATAATAGCGTCAGCACTATGGGTAGTGTGATCGTAATGTCCAATGGCCACCGTTTGATGAGATTAACCGACTTCATGTCCTGTACTCCTCCTGTCTATAGCTTTTTATAGTACAGCTTGCTGATGGTTTTGTATCGCCCATTGCACATGTCCACGAACCAGTACTGAGGGGTCATCCATTCTTGCTTGTAAAGCCTCGATAATAGCTTGGCTAGTGGGGGCATTACCCAGTGCAATAGCAATGTTGCGTAACCAACATTGATGCCCGATACGTCTGATTGCAGAACCTTCAGTGTATTTCAGAAAGGACTCTTCACTCCAAGAAAATAGATCGATTAGCTGTGCGCTATCCAGTTCATGACGTGGTGAAAAGTCTGTTTCTTTAGTTGATTGGGCAAAACGGTTCCATGGGCAGACTAGCTGGCAATCGTCGCAACCGAAAATTCTATTGCCGATCAATGGACGCAGTTCGATGGGAATACTGCCGCGCAGTTCGATGGTTAAATAAGAAATACAGCGGCGTGCATCCAGTTTGTAAGGAGCGACGATGGCATTGGTTGGGCAGATGTCTATGCAACGTGTGCAGCTGCCACAGTGGTCTTTCGCCGGGGTGTCAACTGGCAGTGGCAGGTCGGTATACAGTTCGCCGAGGAAAAACCATGAACCGTGTTGTTTGTTGATCAGATTAGTATGTTTGCCAATCCAGCCCAGTCCGGCTTTTTGTGCCAGTGGTTTTTCAAGTACCGGTGCGCTATCGACAAAAGCACGATAGCCCATCGGGCCGCTAACAGCAGAAATTTTTTCAGCCAGTTTTTGCAGGCGACGGCGCATTAATTTATGGTAATCCCGCCCCAGTGCATAGCGTGAAACATAAGCCAGTAACGGGTCGTTCAAAGTGTCATCGGCTGAGCTGGATTCGTTTGGGAAGTAATCCATGCGTACGCTGATAACACGCAGTGTGCCAGGCAGCAGTTCGGCGGGACGGCTGCGGCGCGTGCCGTGCTGTGCCATATAATCCATTTCGCCATGAAAGTCAGCTTTCAGCCAATCAAGAAAATGGCTTTCAGCTGCGCTTAAGTCGATATCGGTGATGCCCGTTTGCTGAAAACCGAGCTCATACCCCCAATGTTTTATATTGCTAGCAAGCTCGATATAGTCGGTCGTTGTGTTTGAGGTAAGGTTGTTTTTCACAGCGGTTATGACCTGTTGCCTATAGATGAGATGATGAGGTTTTCGAGTTATGATAACGCGTATGAAGACACTACCGCATAATTTATTCCGTGCCATTCAGGTACGCGAACTTGATCGTTTGGCGATCGAGGATTATGACATTCCCGGTGAGATATTGATGGAGAGAGCGGGTACGGCAGCTTTTAATGCGCTGGTAGCGCATTGGCCAGAGGCTCGATGTATCACCATTCTTTGTGGTATTGGCAATAACGCGGGAGATGGTTTTGTCGTCGCACGTCTGGCTGCTGAAGCAGGTTTGCAGGTTGTGGTGTTACAACTCGGCGATGTTTCGCGATTGAACGGCGATGCATTACAGGCACAGCAGAGGTTGGAAGAAGTCAGTCTGGAGAGTGTTCCATTTAGCATTGGCGGTCTGTTTGATTGCGATGTGATAGTGGATGCGATGTTGGGAACAGGCCTGGACCGTCCTGTTGAAGGAGATTTTTCTCAGGCCATTGATGCAATTAATTGCAGTGGATTGGATGTGCTGGCGCTGGATCTGCCTTCTGGTTTGCAAGCCGACACGGGGCAGGTGTTAGGCAGGGCTGTGCGTGCGCAGCTTACGATAACGTTTATCGGTGTTAAGCAGGGGATGTTGACGGCTGCCGGGCCTGATTGTTGCGGTGATATTAAGTTTGATGATTTGGGCATTCCGCAACAGCTGTTTACACATTGTGAAGCGAATGTCAGCCGAATTGATTATGCCTCGTTAAAGTATTATTTCGATGTGCGTGAGCGTGCTTCTCACAAAGGACAGTTTGGTCATGTGTTGGTCATCGGAGGTGACCACGGCATGTTGGGCGCCGTATCGATGGCGGCATTGGCTGCGGCACGGAGTGGCAGTGGCTTGGTTTCGATTGCGACGCGTGCTGATCACGCAGCCATGATCAGTGCCGCACAACCTGAAATCATGGCTCATGCAGTAGAGGATGAGGCTGATTTGAAAAAGCTGTTAACAAAGGCATCTGTTGTGGCGATTGGCCCGGGGCTGGGGGGCAGTGACTGGTCTTTGCGAATGTTGGCGTTGGCGTTGGATTTCTCAGGCCCGTTGGTGGTGGATGCGGACGCATTGAATTTATTGTCACAGGAGCCGGAAAAAAAAGAAAACTGGGTTTTGACACCTCATCCGGCAGAGGCAGCGCGTTTGCTGGGCATTCAAACTCTAGATGTTCAGCAGGATCGTTTCACCATGGTGCGTCGAATACAGCAGCGTTACGGTGGCGTTTGTGTATTGAAAGGTGTGGGAACGCTGATCAGTGATGAGTCTGGAGAGATTTTATTGTGTAACGAAGGTAACCCTGGCATGGCGAGTGCAGGAATGGGTGATGTGCTGACAGGCGTAATTGCGGCTTTGTTGGCGCAGCATTTTGAGCCGCTTGTCGCAGCTCAGCTTGGTGTTTGTCTGCATGCTCGTGCGGGTGATTTGGCCGCCGCTGAGGGTGAGCGAGGTTTGATGGCGACTGACTTGCTATGGCCGATTCGTCAACTTGTAAACCCGTAATCGTTAATTAACAATTATGGTAGAAAAAAGGCAGCAGTTAATTCGCTCCGCGCAGGAAATGGAAGATCTTGGCGCAAAATTTGCTGAGAAAATACAGCGGAATCAAGGTTTGATCTTGTATTTGGAAGGCGATTTGGGAGCAGGTAAAACAACGTTTAGTCGTGGTTTGTTACATGGTATTGGTCATCAAGGGGCTGTAAAAAGTCCGACCTATACTTTGGTGGAAAGTTATAAGCAACAGCTTGTACTGTCATCTGATTCAGTCGTTTCTTTGCAGCTACATCATTTTGACCTGTATCGTTTGGCTGATCCTGAGGAGCTTGAGTACATCGGAATCCGTGATTATTTTTCGTCGGACGCGATTTGCCTGATTGAGTGGCCGGAGAAGGGGCGAGGTTTTTTACCGCAGGCAGATGCAGTGCTGCATATTGAATACCAGGGCAGTGATCGTTTAATGTCGTTTGAAGCTTGTAATGAGCGAGGTGAGAGGCTTGTTCAGGCGGTGCTGGTGAAGCAAATATAAGCGCAATATTTGCTTGTTGCGGGGTATTTGTTATGTTTCGATTGAGGATTGGAGCGTATGTCTATAAAAATGTTGCATTTAATAATGAAATCGTTTAAATCTATCGCTGTAATAACAAGAGTGTAAGTCACTTAAAGTGTAAGTCACTTATGAAAAAAATTATTTCCTTTCTGTTGATGTGTCTGTTGCCTGTTTTGGTGATGGCACAATCTGTTCAGGCCGCACAGGCTATTCAGGTGAATGGTATTCGTACTTGGCCTGCACCGGATCATACTCGCGTCGTTTTTGATCTCAGCGCGCCGGTTGATTACAAGTTGTTCAGTCTTGAAAACCCGAAGCGTTTAGTCATCGATATTAAAAATACCCGCTTCAATAAGTCTGTTGTTAAGTCGACTAGTAAGGATCGTTTTCTACGGCGCATTCGCAGCGCCATGCGTAAAGACAAAGATTTAAGAGTGGTCTTTGATCTGCATGACAGTTCTAAATTCAAAAGTTTTTTGTTGAAACCTTACAAGCAATATGGTCACCGTTTGGTTATCGATCTGTATCCGAAAAAGAAGCGCAGTAAAACCATTATCAGCAAAACCGTGCCAAAAACTAAGGATTTGCGTGATGTGGTTGTGGCGATTGATGCCGGACACGGTGGTGAAGATCCGGGTGCGCAAGGGCGAGATGGAACCTATGAGAAAGATGTCGTACTTGCAATAGCCAGCAAGTTGGCTGAGAAAATTAATAAAGAGCGCGGCATGCG
>Ga0316208_1001387_pt1 | contig 22966 bp, 24 predicted proteins | sample 3monopyrite_MG_FD_204944 | JGI IMG/M metagenome (GOLD analysis project Ga0316208, IMG submission 204944) | Microbial mat bacterial communities from mineral coupon in-situ incubated in ocean water Damariscotta River, Maine, United States -... | ecosystem: Environmental > Aquatic > Marine >... | reverse complement strand
CGCTTCAATAGCAACTTTCGCTTTGAATTCATTGCTAAATTTCCTTCTTGTTCTTTTCATAATTTCCATTTTCTAAGTTATAAATTTTTCAACTTAACCAATGGTTCGAATTTGTCGAGGTATTATAAAGTTTGACTTTGATGCAGTAATCAAAGTTTTTGAGAATAATTCAAATGAAAAAAAGATAATGGAATTTTTTTCACAATCTATACAAGAGTTAAGAATCGCTGGAAATATTACCCACTCACTAAGTATTTTAGACAAACTTATCGAGTCACAGGAGTCAGAGTTTATTAAATAATAATCGAATAATCTTAGAAGGGAACATCTTCATCATCTCCGAACTCATCATCGTCCATTTTTGAGGGCAGAGTAATGTTGTTGGAAGTGTCAAACTCATCAGAAACAGGCAATTCACCGAAGGTGTCGTCGGCTCCAAAGGTATGGTCGACATTGGAAAACTTGGCCAGTTCTGAAGTAAACTTTAAGATCACATCTCCAATCGCTCCATTTCTGTGCTTGGCAATGATGATGTTGGCCAGGCCAAGTGTTGAATTGCCTTCTTCGTCTTCGGTTAAGCCATAGTATTCAGGTCGGTTGATGAACATCACCATGTCGGCATCTTGTTCAATTGATCCAGATTCTCTTAAATCTGAAAGTTGTGGTCTACGGTCACCGCCACGTGATTCTACTGCACGACTCAGCTGTGAGAGTGCAATGACAGGGATGTTCAATTCTTTAGCTATGCTTTTCAATGAGCGGGATATGGTAGAAATTTCTTGCTCCCGATTTCCCGTTTTTGCTCCATCTCCACCGGCTGTCATCAACTGCAAATAATCCACCAAGAGCAATTGAATGTTGTGCTGAGATTTTAAACGTCTGGCTTTTGCACGCAACTCGAAGATGGATATTCCGGGAGTGTCATCGATAAAAATGTTGGCTTCTGCCAAATCTGATATTTTGGAGTGAATTTGTTCAATCTCATCGTTGCGCAAATTTCCACTTCTGAGTTTACTTGAAGAAAGCTCAGATTCAGAGGAAATTAAACGAGTGACCAGCTGCAAGGATGACATCTCTAAGGAGAAAATTGCCACTGGTTGGTTGAATTGTACTGCAGCGTTTCTCGCCAAGGAAAGTGCGAAAGCTGTTTTACCCATAGCAGGACGCGCTGCAAGGATGACTAAATCCGAAGGTTGCCATCCGCTCGTAATACGATCCAATTTGGTAAAGCCTGAAGGGATACCCACAATGTTGCCTTCTTGACCTTTGGCTTGTTCAATTTGTTTTATGGCCGAACGAATCAATGTGGACATTTCATCGTAGTTTTTTCGGATGTTGCCTTCAGTCACCGAAAACAATCCACTTTCTGCACGATCAAGCAATGTGAAGACATCAGTAGTATCGTCGTAAGCATCGGTAATGATTTCAGTAGAAATGCGAATCAGTTCTCTTTGTATGTATTTCTGTGCGATGATGCGTGCATGAAATTCTACATTGGCAGCTGAGGCCACACGATTGGTCAATTGACTGATGTAAAATGGTCCTCCAACGATTTCCAACTCCCCACTTTGCTTTAAACCGTTGGTAATTGTTAATATGTCAATGGGTTCTGATTTTTCAAACAAAAGTTGAATGGTGGCAAAGATCTTTTGGTGGCTTTCTTTATAGAAACTTTTAGGAGCAAGAATGTCAATAGCGGTATTTACAGCCTCCTTCTCTAACAACATGGCACCGAGTACTGCCTCTTCCAAGTCTACAGCCTGTGGTTGAAGTCTACCATGCTCAATATTAGCCATTTGAATAGCATTGTTGGCATTTCGCTTGCGTATCCTTTCTATTTTCTCGGTTGGTTTGTTCATGCGGTCAAATGTAAGCTTTAAGTGTTCTTTGCTTTGTGGATTACGGCAAATAGACTGCCTAATTTTTTAAGCACAGCTCAGCTTAGAAAGCTACTCAATTGTTTAAAGTTATTAAAAAGGTTAAACATGGCTTCAACAGTTTATGAACAGCTTTTGAAAAGGATATTAACAGTAAGAGTTGACATGAATCTCATATATTAAAAGCTTATATTTAGGTAATGAGGTTTGTTCAAATAATTTTTGTTTTCATTTTTTTCGCGGTGATTTTTTCGTGCAAAGAAGAGAAAGATACTACTCCGCCTTTGGTGGTCATCAATGAGCCTGCTGAAGGAAGTAGCTTTGACGTCTTAGATCAAGTTTTCATTTCTGCACAAGCAAGCGACAATGAACAAATCACTGCAATTCGTTCATTTCTTGTCTTTGAGGATGGGAGGAACATCGCACTCAATGGACCGAGCAACGGAACCGTCGCACCACGGGTCAATTTTAGTGCCAACATGGCCTTAAACGATAGCTTGTTGCCCTCTGGAAATTATTTTATTCGGATTGAGGCTGATGATGGAAGAAATGTAACCTCCGCATTTCGTTCTATACAAATAACTGGGATTCCACGGAGAAAACTTGCACTTATGGCAATAGGTCATGAATACCTTAATGCCAATTTATATGAAGATAAAAATGATCTTTCGTTTCAATTAAAAATGTCATTTACAAGAGAACATCAACAAAGCCTTTTTATTCCTAATAAACAGCAATTATGGTCAGTCGAATTAGGTGGTAAACAGTTAAAAGTTATTCAATTGAAAGAAAATAAAGTTCTTCTGGAGACAAGCTTCAGTCAGAATTTTAATCTTCCTTATGAGGCCCTTGCTACAAATGGTTCAAGCGTGTATTATGCGACTAAAGAAGAATTACTCGCATATTCCACAAGCATCGTAAAGCGTTTTTCAATCTTCCCAGCACCGAATAGGCAATTCGGCAATATGCAAGTAGGTGAGAGGTATCTTTTGATTGAAGAGGCGGACTTGGTCAATACCAACCGCCAATTGAGGATTCTATTCAATGACAATGGTGCTCAATTTGGGTCCGTAAATCTTTCAGAAGAATCCGAGGATATTTTCTTCAGAAATCGAAACAATGCTTTGATTTTTAGCAATTCAAATGGGAAAGGAGTAATCGATGAGATTCATATTGAACAAACACAAATTTCCAACCTTTATAACTTAAGCGATTCAATTGTTGAAGTTGTTCCTTTGAATAGTACTCAATACCTTATTAGCACAGATAAAGGTGTATTCGAGTTTGATTATGCATCAAGATCATTGTTGACAAGAGTAAACAAACTGAATGCAAAATTGGCTTTCGATGAAATCAATCAAGAAGTGTTTATTGCAGAAAATAAAACAATCTATTCCTATTCTTATCCTACTTTTCAATTGATGAATACTGGCAGCTTTGCCGAATATGTTTCACAGCTTATCGTGCGATACAACTATTGATGTTTTAGGTATTCCAATACTTGTTCAATCCAGTCTTGGTCAAATCGCAAGGATATTTCTGGATCAATGCCTTTATTTTCTAATTTGGTTGCTTGAAAGCCACCCATGTCAGTAAATGAAACAGTAAACAATTCGTCCTCACTGTAATGACTTGTGCCATAGTTTCTGCCATACGCCAAAATGCCAGAAGTTTGATCGCCCATGATTGTGACTTTACGTTTCTTTGAGAGCATATACGTAAATCGTTCAGCTTGACTTTTGGTGCGAAAATTCGTGAGTAAATAGATTTTTCCTTTGTATTTTTTTAAAAGAGCCTTGAAATATTTGGAGTTTTTTCTTCCACCTCCAGTGTTGCCCCGTAAATCAACAATAAGATGTTGTGCATTTAATTCTTCAGCAATGGAGTCTGCAAAAACTTGCGCTTTTATTATCATGCTGTTCGAAGAGCTAAAACTTCCCAGTTTTAAGTATTGAGTGTTTGTATTGATGGAAGAAAGCAGGTAGGTGCGTTTGGGGAACATTTGTTTGTAATGGTCCTCGTGCTTTACATTGATCTTTTTCCAATTCTGTTGCATGAGATAACCATTACTGAATTTATCAGTGGTTGACATCAAACGCTTATCGATGAAATGCCCTAAAATCAACTGAAAACGTTTAACCGTTTTGGGCAGTAATCGAATGATTAATTCTCCTTTACGCCAATTGGGCAATTTGCTTTCTAATACATAGCCATCGTAATTCGATCCATTTTTGACCAAGCCTATGCTAATGACATTCTTGTACCAATAAATGCCTTCTATTTCATTATTTTGTTTCCGTTCAAGCGAGCTTTTTAACACATTCAAGTCGCCTTCATAGAAGGGATAGATTTTAAAATGATCACTTGATGCAAAGGACATGTAAGAAGTGGAATCTGAAAAGTCTTCGTATTCTATAGGATATGCCCTGGTGCGTACTTCATTGTGACTGTCCTCAATTTGCGATGTTAAGTGCAGCATTAGGGTATAACAATCTAAGATACTTCTTGACGAATCCTGCATTAACATTTCTGCAATCTCTTGATAGACGAGCTTAGCTTTTTGGGCATTTTTTGATTGCTTCTTGTAGGAAATGGAATTCTTGAGATGTTCATAGACAAATGCTACATTTTCTTTGCAATTACATTGGACATTTCCCTGTGCAATTATTTTAATCGGCAGCAAAATCGTTAGAACTATCGCCAAACTTAAAAAACGAATATTAATTTGATTCAAATCATTCACTTTAAAGGACGTTACGTAGTTTTTTGTTAAAAATTCTAAGCAATGCCTTAATTCCAATTAAGGCAATAACAATCCCTATTTCAAAATAAACGAAAAAAAAAATTATGAATAGGATTAATGCACTAATTAATATATATCTGAGGTAGAAATGTTTTATATATGTGCTATTATATGTTCCATTATTCATTCGAATTAATTCTTCAATATAGTGGGAATGGTGATTCAGGATGCTACAACATAATACTATTGGAAGAATAACTGGATTCAATATTTGCGAAGGATCAGTTTTTATCATGTCCTCCATGTTAAGGTCTTCAATAAAGGATTCAACACCTGAGTACAATCCAGCCAACATACATATAATTAAGAATGAAGAAATACTGAACCCGATTGTTGTTACCCAGTCGTTGCCTTCTTTTTTAAATAGGATAATTCCAAAGAATATCATGGCAGAAGAATCTACCATAAACCAAAGAATCAGCAAAACTGGATTCCAGTCAAATAAAAAAACACCAACAATAAAAAAGAAATCTGAAAACAAAGACCATATGTCATATTTTGAATTCCAACTTCTTATTGTATTGTAAAATTGCATACATTAAATTTTGATAAATATAATGACGTCAATCATAAAGAGGTTTTAAAAGATTAATAGCATTTTTAGTTGAAAATTTGAAGTTGATCAGTTTATTTTCGCATTATGCAAAGACACGCGCTAAAAGCAGAAGATTTTACTTACGATTTGCCAGACGAACGCATTGCAAAATACCCTTTAAAAAAGCGCAATCTTTCCAAATTACTTCTTTACAAAAAGGGCAATATTGGGCAAGATCGATTTAAAAAGTTGAACAATCATTTACCCTCTGATTCGGTGCTTGTATTCAACAACACAAAGGTATTGTCAGCTCGTTTAAGTTTTAGAAAAACAACTGGTGCACGCATAGAGATATTTTGTTTGCAGCCGCACTTAAGAACTGTAGAAGAGGCACTTACTACCACACAGACGGTTGTTTGGCAATGTATGGTGGGCAATCTGAAACGCTTTAAAGCAGAGGATGTACTTAGCAAGGGAATTGCCGGTGTTCAATTGGAAGTAAGACTGCTCGAAAGGCGTAGTCAAGATGTGTTGATTGAATTCAAATGGGAGGGAGGAATTGAATTCTCGGACATTCTAGCACAATGTGGGGAGATGCCTTTGCCACCCTATTTAAACAGAGCGGCAGAAGAATCAGATGCCACCACTTACCAAACGGTTTATGCTAAAAAGGAAGGAGCTGTGGCTGCACCTACTGCTGGTTTGCATTTTATGGATGCTCAATTGGAGGAGTTACAAGTAAATAATCATGCATTGACTTACCTCACCCTTTATGTGGGTGCAGGCACTTTCAGATCAGTAAAAGCAGACCGATTGGTAGATCATAAGATGCATCAAGAAAGAATTGTCATCCAAAGGAGCACAATCGAACAATTGCAATATAAAAAAGGAAAAATCATTTGTGTAGGCACCACTTCATTGCGATCGCTAGAGAGTTTATATTGGCTGGCGGTGAAGCGAAAGCTTCAAAATGACTTTGAAATCAATGAACTCTCACAAGAAGATGCCTACCAATTGGAAGGAGCTTTAAGTTGGAAGGAAGTTTGCAGTTATTTATTGAATGAAATGGAAAATCGTGGAATAGAGTCCATAGATTTTTATTCTTCCCTCTTTATCATGCCTTCATACCAATGGAAAGTCATGGATGGTCTGATCACCAATTTTCATCAACCCAAAAGCACTCTGTTGGCTTTGGTATCAGCATGGATCGGCGAAGACTGGAACAAGGTATATAACTATGCCCTAGAACATGATTTTCGCTTTTTAAGTTATGGGGATTCCTCTTTGCTGCTGCCCTAGAGCGCCTTAATCAAACGCGCAAGATAGCTTCCATCATCCTCTTCATAAATGATCTGAGCGAGCCAACCAGTCATTTGTGCGTTTTCAATAATGTCTTTTTGACTAAGGTATAACCATTTATATTCAGGTCCCCAATGTTCTCCATAACCTAGGCGGTAGCTGACGGATATAGATGTTCCTACTTCCAACTCAGAAGAATCCAACAACAATTGACCATTTGTGGAAGTGATTTGATAAGCATGTGTTAAATGCTTCTTCAATCCTTCCATGTTTGCCGAAATGCCAATTCCGTTCATCAACATCAGAAGTGTGTCATATTGATCATTAAAAATTGTATCCAAAAAATCTCCACAAATAACTTCTTGAATCCCTCTTTCTTGCATGATCTTTACGCTTTCATGCTCAATGTCTATCGCGCTTGTTGAAATGCCTCTTTTTTCTAAAATATGGCTGTGCGCACCTGCCCCTGCTCCAACATCCAACACCTTCCCACGACAAAGACTCAAGGCAAATGCTTCAAGTGGAGGAAGTTCATTCTCTTCTCGAAAATAGATACTAACGGGAAGTTGATGCACCTCACCATCTTCATGCCTTACCTGCATACAAGCACTTTTATCTCCTTCCCAGAAAGCTTTAAAGGCAAATCCTTGTGCCTTCCAAGCATGCGCTAAATCTGAAGTCATCTGTCGTATCTTTTTAAGATATTCTGTAAAAAAAGCATCAATACAATTCCCATTCACGCAATTGTCCTGTTCTCCTTCTTAGTGCATTGTCAAAAGGTAATTCGTCTAGGGTCATACGAATGTCATCGTTTACTGTTGCCCACTGATAATATGAATGTTCTACTATTCCTTTAACAATGGAAGAACAATTGACTTGTTGGATCTTGTTGTGAATCAATTGAGGACGTGCAACCCCTGCATTACCTAGACGTTGCGGATGTCCTTTGGTATAGTCTGAAATATACATGGCTAAATCCCCTTTGTTGTGGTAAATGGAAATGTGGTTACAGAGGTCATGTAATTGCCCCATTTTCTGTCCTTCTTCCAAACAGTCATCGTCTACATCTGCTGAACACAAAAAGATATTTTCAAAGATGCGCGGCATGCGGTTGCCACCTGAATATCCCTTGATTTTGACTAGTGAATTTTGCAACACATAGTTGCCCATTGAATGGGCGAGTAAATGAATCTTGTTGAAACAAGGACGCATCATTTCATCACTGTGATTGGTTTTTATTTCAGCCAAAAAGTCTTTGAGTTTAAGCATTGCCCGACCAACCGCTTGCGCAGAATCTCTTGCATCACTGCGGTCGGATTTGTAAGCAGCATAAGGCATCATGCTACCGTTAGAAGGCCAAGAAAATAAAACCACGATGATTTCCTTTTCAGCGGTATTTCGCTTATGATTGAGCATCATTTGCAAAGATATTGCTGAGCCAGCAGCTTCATACCATGAAACATTGTAACCGTGAATAAAGATCAATACGTCTGCTTCTTTTTCCATATCCTTCTTGAGATCTTTGAAGAATAGGGTAGAGGAATTGGCCTTAAATTCAATTTGTTTATTAGTGGTTGCAGTATCGTCTTTATATGCTTCGATATTGGCTTCTTTCATTTTGCCAGCTATGTAGCCAGTCAAACCTTCTCCATCTCCTTTTCGGTCATGGCCAAAACCTTTGTTTAAGTGTTTGTGAACTTCACTTTCATTCAAATGGACATTTAATTTCCCAAAGCGTAGATTGAAATGTCCGTCGTTGCTAAATTTTTTACCGTAACCTTCTGGTTGCCATTGGTTACTTCCTTTGTGATTTCTATTGGTCGCGAAATACAATTTTGCATTCATTATGTTTGTTTTGTTGTTTGTCGACCGAATATAGTAAAAGATTTGTAAACGAATGCATTAAGAGGTCTTGTAGCGATCAGTTCCAGAGGAAAATAGCAGCAAAAGAAGAAGGATGCAACCAAATGTGATGGTTTTGTAGTATTCGCTCAAGTCATTTAATTTATTGCCGACAATACCATCTGTAGTTAATGTAGTTAAGATAAAGAAGATTGATAATATCAATATGTATATGCTACGTTTAAAATGTCCAAAATTATCATCATTCCAATGCAGAAGGATGAAATTTGTCATATAGCAAATTGAGGGAAGCATAAAAACAAAGGCGTATTTCTGTTGATGTGGAAAGATTAAAGGAACGATACAAAGGAGATAACTCAATTCCCTGTATTGTTTTCGCTTGTTACTGACAGCTCGGAACGGCCAAGTGCGCAAAAAGAAGAGAAAGGCAATGATCAAGAATAATCTACTACTATTCAATAGAAATGACAGTTGATGTGGGCTTAATTCTACAATTAAGCGGGAGGAATCAGTGTCTAACATACTTTCTGATGGAGAAAAATAAGCTGCATATAAGCCAGACAAGCTGTGAACTCCTTCCCCGTATTTATTCTGATCACTGATGTACACATCATTGCTGGGGTCAATGATTTCATACCATTCTTTGAGAAATTGCTCGTTCTTTTCCCACCCTAAATAGAGCGATGGTAGGAGGGTAAAAGCAATGATAAGGAACAGCGAATAAAGGGATGCTTTAAATTTTCTCCTAAAAATCAAATATGGAATTAGCACAATCGGTAATACTTTGATGGAGATACCAAAAGACAAGAGTATAGCACTTTTAAAATGCTGATGATGCTCCAAGAGAGCTATACTCTCCAAGCAGACATAGAGTAGAAAAATATTCATTTGCACCATTTCGAAGTTGTGCAGAATAAAGCGCATTGATAACAACAGGCTCAATCCTATCCAAAGCTTGAATTGTTTTTTTGAGAAGTAATTTACATCCAGCCATTTGATGCTTATTTGAAATATGCGTCTCAAAAAGAAAAGGTTGAGGATTAACCAAAGTATCGCCGTTATTCCTTTTGGTAGGATAGTAAAGGGCATTAAGAGGAAAGCAAAGAATGGGCTATAGAGGTAACGGCCGTAGTTTTGGCCCCCTAAGAAAATCCACTGATTGTAGCAACTTTGTCCTTCTTTGAGCAATTCAGCTGCGCCCATGTATATTTTGAAATCACCACCTTTAAGTCCTTGTACAATGCAATAGATCAGTACAAGCAATGCAAGTACACCGAAAATAAGTTTATCTGTGGGCCCTTTCATTTTACATTGAATGAACAATTACAGTTTTAGGTCAAGACATAAAATAAACTACAATTCAAAAATTTCAAGCCCTTTGTACTGACCAACTTTTCTTTTTAGGTATCGATCAAGGTCTTTATTTTGATTGCCCTCAGGAAGCACTAAGTAGCGTGCTCCAAAACGTCTTTTTTGTTCGATAATGTGTGGCTGCTGTCCAATACCATAATTGGTATACCCTTTTCTATTCATCAAATACAATGTATTGTTGTAACTATTGTCAAACAAACTGAGTATTTGTTGATTCTTGTCAATCCCAATTTCACTAAGGTATTCTCCTAGACCATTGTATTGTTTGAAATATTTATAATAGCTTGAGTTGTTCCCTTCAGGACTATATCTGTCGTTCATATGACTACTTGCGAAATCTGTATTGTGCACAAGAAAGACAACTAGCAGTGCTGGTAGCAAGAAACTCTTATTCAATCGTGGAAATCCTTCCTTAATTACATATATCACATTTATAAATACTAATGGAAAGAGTATGAAGAGGTTAATAACATAATAGTCATGGTGGTTAAGGGCGCGAAAGAACAAAATTACATAGGCCATTGCACCACAAAAGGTTGATAGCAATAGAAGAAAATAGAACCGGCTAACCTTTTTGATTAATATGAACAAGGCGGCAAAGAGTGTTAGAAATATGATTAGCGTACTGTAGCGAAAGTAATTCCAATTCAGGTGGTGGTCCACCGCTTGTAGTGTCTCTGTGAGTTCTGCCTCTCCCATGCTCCAGAGTGGATAAATGCTCAATAGAAAATAATTTGGGTTGTGAATGCCATTGTATTCAGAGGCGTAAGCATACCATAAGTATTGCACGAAGACGACAACTAACATCGATATTGCATTTATTATTGGATGCTTAAAAACTTTTCCCTCTTCGCGCAATCTGACGCCAATCAATTGGAGCAAAAATAAGCTGATTAGTGCGTAGAAAGTCAACATTGCAGTGATTTTAAACAAGCCCGCAAGGGTAAATAAGAGTATAAAAACAAAAAAGTAGCGTTTTTTTCCATTTATCTCGTACCAAAAAAAACAACTTAATCCCATGATAGCCAATGACAATGCAGGGCTGTTCATGATAAAGTTTCCGGCATAATACACCAAGGTAGGTGAGGTGTAGAGCAAAAGCGCCCCTACTAATGCGATGAGGCTGTCCTTGAAAATTCGCTCCATGATTTTAAACAACATTAAAAGTGCTAAATAAAAGAGCAGCAATGCAATGGCTCTGTAGATGAATTCGTGTTGACCAAACACTTTCCACAGTTGTGCCACGCCGTATTGCATTAGTGGAAATTCGCTCAACGATTTCCCACAGCCATCAGGCCCAAGATTGAGCATTCTGGGTTCTAAAAAAGGCCGATTGTCTTGGTAGTAATTCAGTGTGATAGAGAGGCAATCTGTTTGCCTCCATGCATGCATACTCTGGGGCGGTTTAGAAATAATGTGATGATAATCATAAATCAAGGACATCAGAATAAACAGGATCGTAAATACGATGGTAGAGCGATGTGGGAAGGACCTCCAATTTAGCTGTTTAAATGCTGCGAACTTTTCCGATGAACTGCTTGACAAACTGAGTATGTTGAGTGATTAAATCAGGAGTTAAAACTAAGCAAATGTCATTTTTAAATCATATGCTTCTATGGAAGCACTCAGTTTAACCATTGTCTGCTTCTTCTAAATAGTCATCAGGCTTTACATTTATTTCGAACAAGAAGCTGCCTTCCATGTCTGCATAGCGATAAACCATGCTCACTTTATTTTGTCGAAAATCTTGTAATGCTTCATTATATTGAGCATTGTCTAAAATATTGGGTTTAAGATATCCTTTTAATTCTTCAATATTTACATTGACCTTATCCATGTAAATAAGGCTGTAGTAATAGATAAAAGTCAAGTTGGGCGCAGTTGCTACACTGTCCAATCGCGTTTCATTGTCCACCATGATCGGGCATTCAACATTGATCTCTTTGGCTGCTTGATCCAGCAGACTGCTGTATTCTGGTGCTGTAGTGCAAGCGGAGAGTAAAAGACCAAGACCAGTTGTCAAGAGCACGTTAACAGACAAGTATCGTAGAGCAAATGTTTTTTTTCTCATGGGATAATTAAGAATGTAATTAAAATGAAATCAATGAAATTTAATTGGCCAATTTCTAGCTGAAATCATTCATTTTTAGTTTTGTACACGATTTCCCTGCCAAAAGGAGTAAACGATAAGGCCGCCAGTTTAAAATGTTGTTTGGCAAAGGGAATGCCAATGATGGTGATGAAAAGCAAGGCACCTAAAATGAGGTGGCTTATGCAAATCCACAATCCTCCAATCAAGATCCATATCAAATTCATTAATACATAAACCCCATTGTTTGCAACTTCTCGAGTTTTTACTTCTTTGCCGAATGGCCAAATGGCCAAACTGGCCATTTTTAAACTTTGAATTCCGAATGGAATACCGATAATAGTAATGAATAATAGGACACTTGCAATGACATATTCCATGGCGATGAAAAAACCGCCAAAAATGAACCAAAGTATGTTGCCAAAGGTGCGCATAGGATGCTCTAAAATAAAAAAAAGCATTGAAATAGGGTAAACTACCGATTGATTTAAGTTCATTACTCTATGGTGGTGGGTCATGATGTATTCTACATTTACTCAAACTTTAAAACCTAAATCATGAAAACAAAATTGCTCCTATTGGCTTTCGTTGGTGTTTTTGCCTTCGCAGCCTGCTCAACAGATGATGATGACGAACCAACTCCAGCTCCAGTAACTACCCCAGTAGATACAACTAGCAGTGGTGGTGGAGGCGGTGGAAATACTGGATGTACCAATGCACCCGATAAAGACATGGCCAAATTTGGCGATACCGCTTTGGCAGTACCGAACATTACCTGCAATCCAAATGCATTTGGAATTCCTAGGTATGGCATCACTGCTAAGTCATCTGACAATTCAATTAGAATAAATGTAGAAATTCGAGGCACAGATCCTGCTGATGGCACCTCTTATACGCAAGACCCAGCATTGGGCGGAGGCACAAGTCGTGTGACCGTCTATTTTGATGCCAAGAATTGGACATCAGTGATGGATACGACCACGCGTGTATACATTAGCGATAATGGCACATCTAAATCAGTCTGTGGCACTGACATTACCGGGGCCAATGACCGTGATGCAACAGAAACTATGAAAGTGTCAATGAATGTCACCTGCCCTTAAAGGAATTCACACTATTCTATATACAAAGGCCCAAGCATTTGATTGGGCCTTTTTTTGAAGGATGTAATAATTACAGATAAATTTCTTTTGAAACAGAGGAATTCTATCTGCCTTTTAAAAAAGTTTATCGGACACTAGTGGATTAATTTAAGTTAAAATTATGAACTATTTCAGGCGTTTTATAGTCTAAAGATAAGTGCATCCTTTTGTTGTTATAAATTTTGATTGCATTTTTGACAGCTCTTTTAGCATGTTCAAGGTTAGTAAAGCATTCATCGAGGTAAAACTCCCCTTTTAAAATACCGTTAACTCTTTCTGCGACTGCGTTTTCATAGCAGTGATTTTCTTCTGTCATGCTTATGAGCATGTTCTTTTGTTTAAGCGCTTTTACGTATTGATTACTACAATATTGAATACCTCTATCAGAGTGGTGTTATTGTACCGCTTTTAATCCGGGATTGCCTCTGGGCTTTTTGGAGAGCCCTGAGGCATCCCTTAAGTTCGAGGGAATCGCTGATGTCGAATCCTATGATTTTCCGAGAATACAAATCAGTAATTAAAGCAAGGTAGCAAAAGCCTTTCACTGTTCTGATATAGGTTATATCCGATACCCATACTTGATTGGGGCGAATAATTTCTAAGTCCTTTATCAAGTTATTGTATTTGTAAAATCGATGGAAAGAATCAGTGGTTTTGTGATTAGGTTTTTTACGCCTGATCAGCAAATTCTTGTCACGTAGTAGGTTGAACAAGGCATCTCGTCCAAGCTTGATGCCTTGCTTACCTAGAGGATCTTTGATGGTTTTAATTAACTTCCTTGTTCCAATTCTAGGCTGCACTGATCGTTCTTGTTTAACCAAGCGTAAGATCACTTCGAACTCTGCCTGCTTTTTATTGAATCGCTTCAAGTATTTATAGTGAGCATCACGGTGTATGCCAAAGAGCTCGAAAGTTGCTTTGGTAGAAGCAAGCCCTGTTGTTTTATTCTGTTGTATTGCTTTCATTAGGGCTTGATGTTTAGATTTTTTTTTAACTCTTCCACGTTTTTATAGCCCAAGTTTTCAGCGGCTACTTCAAGATATGAATCGCTTACAAGCTTCTCCATGTCTTTTCTGATGAGCAACTCTTTGAGTTGTTCAATCTCTTTTTTTAATGCCCTTAATCGGCTTACTTCATCTTGGTTTTCCACGAGTATACGAGTATTCATTAGGTCTTTACGATCGTACTTTCTTATCCATTCGTTAATGGTAGAAGAGTTGATACCATAAAGTTTAGCTAATTGTGCTTTGGAACATTGTCCTTGGCTAAGTTCGTTTAAAACTTTGAGTTTAAAACTCTCAATATACCGTCTAACGGTTTTGTCATTTTTATACATATCTACATGTTTAAGTGTAGACATATTTTAGGACGGGTCAGTATGACGCCCAACGTTTACTGTATGGTGCGTTGTGGTTTTGATAAAGATACTATTTCAGTTTAGCACTTAGCAAAAACCGCTTGGCGGTTTTGTAAATTGCTCTTCAAAACAAAATCCGCTAGCGGATTTTGCGAGCTTTCAAATAGTTGCTCCAACTTGCCAAACCATCACAACCACAATGCATTATACAGCTTGTTGTGATTAGTTATTGGTATTGAGGCTTGTTCTCCATCAAATAACCTCGAGTATTGTGCTCAATCAAACCATGAAGCCACGTATGGCTTTTGTAAGTTGTAAAATTGAAAAGTAACAACTTGCTGATTTTGTTGAACTGGGTGTAATTTCTTCTTTTATATTTTTAGGTATTTGACTAGTTCTGGAAAATACTAATAGAATATTGAATTAAAGATTAAGTATGTCGGTCAGTTGATCCCAATATGGATCACTTACAGGAATTTCTCGATCCGCAATATAAAGGCGGGATTTTTGGACTGAAGTAACTTTGGAAAGGTTAACAATAAAGGAGCGATGAATTCTTGAGAATTGATTATCAGGTAGTTTTAGTAAGAAGTTCTTTAGATTTAATTTAGTCATTATTAAGCCTGAAGAAGTGTGAATTTTTACATAATCTTTAAGCCCTTCTACAAAAAGAATGTCGCTAAACATAATTTTTTTTTGCTGGTAATCGGCTTTTACCCATATGGCGTCTGGCATTAGGTTTTGAGCCGATTGGTCTTTTAAATGAAGAACTTTATTACTCGCTTTTAAAAAGCGTTCAAAAGAAATGGGCTTGAGTAGGTAATCTACAATTTCTAATTCATAACCTTTTAGCGCATATTGATCATAAGCTGTCGTAAAAATAACTTTTAGAGGCTTGGATAAGCTTGTTAAAAATGAGATTCCATCAAGGTCTGGCATTTGAATGTCTAGAAATACAATGTCTATATTTTCCTGCTGAATATAGCTTTGAGCTTCTAATGCATTAGTGGTCGCTATTTTAAGCTCGAGAAAAGGGGTTTTTTCTACGTACTTAATGAGAATATTCAAGGCAAGTTGTTCATCATCAACAATTACACAGTTTAACATCTGCAGTTCTTATGTTTTATTGGTCGTCAAAATTCGCCTATTCGTATATTCTTTGCAAATGAAATAATAGAAATACTACTTTAGCAATGCATTATTTATGATAAATTCGAAAGCCATAAAAAAAATAATTACCGCCTTTTTGCACGTAAGCACTTGGGGCTTATTTCTTCTATTTTCCTTTTTTATCGATGAAGATTTAAATAATAGAATGACATTGGCAGACGGTTTATTAAACCTTTCTCTATATTTTATACCATTCCTAGGACTTTTTTATTTCAACAGCCTCTTTATTATTAAAAGATATCTGTTAACGAAACGTTATAAGATTTACTTCGCTTGGTTGTTTGTTTCAATATTGGTAGTAGTATCAATTGCATCTTTCTATGATTATTTAGAATATTTAAATTGTTGTACGGATGAAGGAGAATATTTATTACAAAGTAGAATTCTTGATAATTTCTTTTTCTCACTTTTCATATTAGGCCTTAGTTTTTCTTTCTCCTTTTTGAGGATCTGGAAGAACAATGAAAAACTCAAGAAGGAGTCAGAGCTCAAGTTTTTGAAAAGTCAGATTAATCCTCACTTTTTGTTTAATTCACTAAATACTTTATACGCTTTGGTAAGCGAAAAGGAGATGGAAAAAGCAGAGGGAGCTATTCTTAAATTATCTGATATTCTTCGTTATTCTGTTTATCAAGTGAACAGCCCTAAGGTTTCATTAGAAGATGAACTTAATTACATAAAAAATTACGTTTCGTTGCAAAAATTAAGGTTATCTGGTAAAGTAGAAATTTCACTTGACTTTGATAGTAACATTGATAACTTCTTTATCGAACCCATGCTACTGATTCCTTTTGTCGAAAATGCTTTTAAGCATGGGGTTAGCTATGCCAAAGAATCTAAAATAATTATTGAGTTACAATTAAAAGAGAATGAGTTCAATTTTAGGGTGGTCAATACAATAAACAAAACAACTAAAAGAATGAATGAATTCTCAGGTGTAGGAATAACAAATGTTGTAGCTAGATTGAAGTTATTATATCCTAAGAATCACGTTTTGGCTATTGAAAATAAAAATGGCCTATATTCTGTTTCACTTTTAATAAAAAAAGTAGTCTAGTTCCTTTTATCGTCTAAAAAATAGAGTTCGTCTTCCAATTTCTTCTAGTGGTATACTTCGTGAATTGTGTCTATTCTAAAGGGTCAATTTTGTCGCTTATAGAGTAATAAAACTGAAATTTTAATATGAAAAAAGCCTTTGTACTGCTTACCTTATTGATTGGTTTAGCGTCGGTTAAAGCTCAAGACCAAGTTACCCTAAGTGGTTATATAAAGGATTTTGAGAGTGGAGAAACACTTATTGGAGCTGCAGTTTATATAGAATCATTAAAAGTAGGCGTTACTTCGAACCTGTACGGGTTTTATTCTCTTTCAGTTCCGGCGGGGAAGTACAAAGTAACAATAAGTTATTTAGGGTATATATCTAATTCAGAAGAGATTTCAATAGAAAAAGACTTGGTAAGGGAGATAGAAATGAAGCCAAGTCTTGTTCAAATGAAAACGGTTACTGTATCTAGTGAAAGAAGAGATGAAAACTTAAAAAAGACTGAAATGGGTATGATTAAAATGGACATTAAGGCCATTAAAAAACTACCTTCATTTATGGGAGAGAACGATGTTTTAAGAACAGTTCAGATGCTTCCAGGTGTTCAGTCCGGAGGAGAAGCTAGTACAGGTTTTTTTGTAAGAGGAGGAAATAGCGATCAAAATTTGATTTTATTAGACGATGCACCAGTTTATAACCCCTCTCACTTATTAGGCATTTTCTCTGTTTTTAACCCAGACATTATAAAAGATCTAACACTCTATAAAGGAGGTATTCCAGCTAAATATGGAGGAAGACTTTCTTCTTTATTAGATATTAAGATGAAAGAAGGGAATTCGAAAAAAAATCAAGGTGCAGCTTCGATAAGTCCTTTATCTAGTAAATTGACACTAGAAGGTCCAATCATAAAAAACAGGAGTTCATTTATTGTCTCAGGTAGACGCTCCTATGCAGATGTATTTACATTATTCTCAAAAGATGAAGAAACGAAAGACAGTCGAGTATATTTCTATGACCTCAATGCAAAAGCTAATTATCGGATTAATGATAACAATAATGTGTTTATATCAGGCTATTTCGGAAACGATGTATTAGGAATTGGAAAAGAGTTGGGAACTTCTTGGGGAAATAGAACAGGAACGGTTAGGTGGAACCACATCTTTAACAGTAAGCTATTCATGAACAATATAGTATATATTAGTAATTACAACTTTGATTTAGGGATTGATACTGATTTAGAAGGGAAGATACAATACAAATCGAAAATTTTAGATTATGGCGGAAGGGCTGATCTTACCTATTATTTAAATGCTCTCAACACTATAAAATTTGGTCTTAGTTCAACTATCTATCAGCTTCAACCCGGTAAATTTACAGGAAGTTCTTTCGATGATATTATTATTCCAAAGAGCCATGCAAGAGAATTTGCAGGATATGTAAGTAATAATCATATAATAAATGAAAAGTTGGCGATTGATTATGGTGTTCGATACTCTTTGTTTCAAAATGTTGGAAAAGCAACGGTTTATAAATTTGATAAATCAAACCCATTGGTTTATAAAGCGAATGATACAGTTTCGTATAAGAAGGGAAATGTATATAATGATTTTGGCAATTTTGAGCCAAGAATTAGTTTACGTTATCAATTAAATTTGAAAAGTTCTGTTAAGGCAAGTTACAACAGAACGACTCAATATTTGCATCAAGCAAGTAATTCAACCTCAGCTACTCCTCTTACAGTTTGGGTAACCAGTAGCCCGAATATAAAACCTCAAATCTCAGATCAGTTTGCAGTAGGCTATTTTAGAAACTTGTTTAAAGATGTAGTAGAGGTTTCAGCAGAAGCTTATTATAAAGACATGCAGAATACAATTGATTTTAGAGATAATGCAAGTTTGATATTGAATGAATTCTTAGAAGGAGAATTCAGGATTGGTAATTCTTACTCTTATGGTGTTGAGCTATTGGTTCGAAAGAATATAGGAAAATTAACAGGATGGGTTGGGTATACTTGGTCGAGAACTCGTAGAAAAATTCCTGAGATTAATAATGGGAAAGAATTCTTTGCTTCTTACGACAGAACTCATGATATCTCTATTGTTGGTGTATATGAATTAAATAAAAGAGTTACCTTATCTACAAATTGGTTGTTCTCTACAGGGTCTGCAATCAGTATTCCTACGGGTAAGTATACTTTTCAAGGAGAGCAAGTTAACGTTTATTCAGACCGAAACTCTGCACGAATTCCTAGTTTCCATCGATGGGATATCTCACTTACCTTAAAAACAAAAGACAAACCTAATAGGAAATATCAATCAGAATGGGCCTTTTCCGTATTAAATACTTATTTCAGGAAAAATACCTACAATATTAACTTTAGGAAAAATGAAGATACAGGTGAATTAGAAGCAATTAAAACTTACTTCTTTCCAATATTACCATCTGTAGCATACAATATTAAATTTTAATAGATGAAAAGGATAAAACTATTATTTAGCATGATTGTAATTTTCAATGTTGCATGCGAAGAAGAAATTGATTTTCCTGTGCCTGAAGGCGGTGCCCAACGATTAGTTGTTGACGGTATTATTACAAATGAGGTAAAAGCGCATCAAGTTAAACTGACTTACACCAGTCAATTTAATAGCTCTGTTATACCTACGGTTAATGATGCTGTAGTTTACATTTCGGATGGAACAATTAGACACTTCTTGCAGGGAAGAGGAAATGGAATTTATGAAACAGACTCATTGGTAAAAGGAGAAGTAGGAAAAACCTATACCTTAGAAATTAGTTTGCAAAACGGAGATGATTATCGAGCTCAAAGTACAATGCAAAAAATCGGAAGTATTGATAGTCTTAGAGTTGAGGTAACCACTCAAACAGTAGATGATGATGGTGATCAAGAGTATTATAGCATATTCGCAGAGGCTAAAGTTTTATCGGAAGACTTTATGCTTGAAACAATAATTAATGGCCAGAGATACGGTACCATTAAGAATGTTGGATATGGAAGCTCAAAGTTCGTAACAAATGGTCAATTTATAGATGCGCTTTTTGGATTGGTTGAAACAAATGATCAAAACTTTGTAGAAGGAAACAACAATGTTTCAATTAGAATGTCATCGATAGATGAGAATTATAAAGAGTTTTTAATCGGCTTTAGTGCTCAGTTATTTAGAGGAGATGATGGATTGGGAGGATTGTTTGATGGGCCTGCAGCAAATGTTCCAAGTAATGTTAATAATGGAGCATTAGGGTCATTTGGCGCTTTTGCTGTGACTGAAAGAGAGATTGTAATTACTAAATAAGATCAATAGAAAACTTAAGTGATTTTTTAAAAGATTGACTTGATTACGAAGTACTAAATTTTATAATAAATAAATCAAAAAATGAAAAAATCGATAATTGCATTGCTATTAGTTTATACAATGCAAGCCCACAGCCAAACGGAAGATTCTTCCTTTTTAAATAGAACTGAATTTAAAGTCGGGTATTTTGGAAATATCTTATGGGATAACGGACTTAATCTAGGAACAGAATATGTTTGGAAAGAAAAGGAAAAACTTAAAGAAAAAAGGAGAGGACAAAAAACAATAACTAAGCAACTTTTACTCAATGGGAGTATTGGCTATTCGACCAATTTTACAAGCCAAACAGATAATGGGTTAACTACTTATTTAGGACTTATTTGGCGAAGAACCAGTCCTAAAAGATGGCAGCTAAATTTTGAGTTAAATCCGTTGGGTTATTATCGTGCTTTCTTACCAGAAACGTATGAGGTAAAAGGAAATGAAGTTTCAAAAGTTCGTTTCCCAGGAAGAAGTTACTATGCACCCTCCATTGCTTTTGGAATAGGAAGAGCTCGAGAAGAAAAAAGGCATTCGGGCTGGTACCTTAACCTTAACCTAGGTTTAAGAACACCTTATAATGCAGGTATATTACCCGTATTCTCATTTCAATACGGCCATCGATTTAATTTAAAAAAGAAGTAATCATGAAAAAAATAGTTATATATAAATTAAAAATAGTTGGCATTGCACTATTGGTACTAGGTATTTACTCTTGCTCTAAAGAGGATATAAATTTAAGTGACCTTAATGAAACCATTTTTGTAAGGCATAAGAACGCTGATATGCCTGCCTATATATATGGGAATGGCTCAGAAAAAGTATTTCTCATCATTCTGCATGGAGGGCCTGGAGGACACGGATTACAATATCGATCGCGTAGCTTTAGAGATGAAATTGAAAAAAACAATGCTGTTGTTTATTTTGATCAAAGAGGCTCAGGTAATTCGCAAGGAAATTACTCAGAAGATGAAATAAGTATTGACATTATGGCTGAAGATGTTTTGGCTTTAGCAAAAGTAATAAAGGCTAGATACGGCAAAGATTCCAAACTATTTTTAATGGGACATAGCTGGGGTGGGACCTTAGGTCCAGCTGCTTTAATAAAAGATCAAGGAGAATTTACAGCATGGATTGATGTGGATGGCGCACACGACCCCAAGGGGTTTTATAACAAATACAAGGTAGTTTTAAAGGAGATGGCCGATACACAAATTGTGTTAGGGAATAGTATAGATTATTGGCAAAATGTAAATGATATAGTTCAAAATATTGGAGCTAATTATAGTACTGATGATTTTTTTAAGTTAAATAGAGCAGCATTAGCAGGTGAAGAAAAGCTTGCTGAAGATAATTTTATAATCAATGGAGAAACTGATTTTGAAGGTAATCCACAATTAAACTTTATAACAGTTAAATGGAATAGTAATGGAATGACTAATATATTGGGATATAAGAAAGGGCTTTGGAGGGATGTTTCCTACACGAATAGATTATCGAAAATTACAATACCCTCATTAGTGCTTTTTGGTAAGCACGATATTGTTGTTCCTGCAGAATATGCGCAAGAAGCTTTTGATAACTTAGGCTCAAGTGATAAAGAAATTTTCATTTTTGAAAACTCTGCTCACAGTCCAATGTCTTCCGAACCTGACCTTTTTGCAATCAAAGTTATTGAGTTTATTAATAGGCTTAAATAATTCGGCGTCATCCTACTCCCTTGTTAACCAATAAATTACACCTCTGTACCATTTGTGGATTTAAAAAATACAATGAAAAAAGGAAACTCAATATTATTACTTCTAATTATGATATTTTCATTTATGAATTATAGTTGTAGAACTAGAAAACCTTATTCCAAATATGCAAACACGCTTGATTTAAAACAATATGTTGGCGAGTATATGTATGAAGCAGCAGGAATTAAAATAAAGATTTACACCAAAGAGGAAGAAAGTGATACTAAGCTTTATTTATACGTAATCGGAGATCGAGAAAATGAATTAATAGCAACTGAAGAACACAAATTCTCATTTAAAACAGAAAAAAAATTCAAAGTAGAATTTAACAATGCCGAAAATGGTGTTTTTAATGAATTCTAATACAACCCCAGGGAACAGTAAAAGCAATTCGTAAAGGAAGGGCAAAAATTGATGATTTAATCGCAATTGACAAGAAGCTGAAAGTGAGAAACTTTACTGGAGTTATTTTAGTCGCTCAAAATGACAGTATCATATTTAATAAAGCATATGGTAAAAAAAATAATCAAGAGAACGGATTAAATGATATAAATACGGTTTATGATATTTGTTCCATCACTAAACAGTTTACTGCTGCCGGAATATTAAAACTAACCATGCAAAATCAGGTTTCTGTTCAAGATAATTTATCAAAATTCTTTGATAATGTTCCTGATGATAAAAAGAACATAACCATCCATCAGCTACTTACACATTCTTCAGGATTAACAGCTGGAGTTGGAAGCGATTATAAGACTATTACAGAAGAAAAATTTCTTCGCAAAGTATTTAGAAGCAAACTGGTAAGTCCAGTTGGAAAAGAATTTAATTATTCCAATATCGGATATAGTTTACTTGCATTAATAATTGAAAAAGTAAGCGGAATGGATTATGAAACCTTTTTAAACGCAGTCATTTTTACACCTTCTGAAATGAACCATACTGGTTATATAATTCCAGATTGGAATACGAACGAAGTTGCTAATGGATATTTGAATGGAAGTGAACGTAATAAACCAAATAAAGAGAATTGGAGTGAAAAAGGACCGTACCTCAATCTCAAAGGAAATGGTGGAATCCTAACAAGAGCAAGTGATCTATTGCTCTGGAACCAAGCATTACAAGATAACAAGGTACTTGATGAAGCAACAAAATCTAAATTTCTTTGTCCTCATTTTGAATATAATGGAGGAAATACTAACTAACGTGAGTTCGGGATAAGAGTGTTGGTAATTTACGCTTATTATTTTATTGAAATACAATGTTTTAAGATAAAAAAAGAGGAATTATTAGTATCTTTAGGGCGCACAATCCACTGATAATCAACTA
>Ga0316208_1001386_pt1 | contig 22978 bp, 23 predicted proteins | sample 3monopyrite_MG_FD_204944 | JGI IMG/M metagenome (GOLD analysis project Ga0316208, IMG submission 204944) | Microbial mat bacterial communities from mineral coupon in-situ incubated in ocean water Damariscotta River, Maine, United States -... | ecosystem: Environmental > Aquatic > Marine >... | reverse complement strand
ATCTATGGGTAGAACGCCGAAATTTAGGCCAGTGCAGGCGTTTTTGCTGTTGCCAGAAGGCCGCGGAAGAAGGCTAAGCCTTCCTCGCCGGTGCCCCAGGCGCCTGCGCCACGATCGGGCAGGTGTTGGGCGGATAGGTTGCGCTCAGGATGGGGCATCAGGCCAAGAATTCTGCCCGAAGTCGACACCAAACCGGCAATGGCATCGATCGTGCCAGAGGGGCAGTGCGGGAAGTCGGCACAGGCTTCGCCGGAGGCATCGGCATAGCGCAATGCAATCACGCCAGCTTGCTCGAGGCGGGCGACGTCGGCGGCGCCTTCGGCGAGCACGAGTTGCCCTTCGGCATGAGCCGAGACGGCTGGCAAGATGCTGCCCACAGGCAACACATGGCCCAAAGCCTCTTCGACTTTGAGTCGTGACCAGCGGCATTCGAAGCGATGACTTGTATTCCAAGTCAACGACAAGCGCGCGCCTTCCACCTTAGGTAACAGGCCAGCTTTGACTAAAACCTGGAAGCCATTGCACACACCAAACAAGGTGCCGCCGCGATCATGCAGTGCCTGCAACTCGTCTGCTAAAAAGCGTTCGACTTCGAGCGCAAGGACGCGACCTGCACCGAGGTCATCGCCATAGGTAAAGCCGCCGGGAATGGCGAAGACATCGCACTCGCGCACCAGTTCTGGTTGCGCCATCAGAGTGGAAATGTGGTGTTCCACCACGGTCGCGCCTGCTTGCTCAAAGGCAAAGCGCAGTTCGCGATCACAGTTGACGCCAGAGGCGAAGAGTTGCAGGACTCGAGGCTTCATGCTGGGACTCCGTTGGCGCGAGCGATGGCGCATTGACTGAGGCTCAGGACGGCAGTGCAGCCATCCTGAATGCTAAGTTGGCCACTGCTGTTGACTTGTCCAATGCTGGCCCAAGGTAGGGTTCGCATGAGGCTGGCGAAGCCGTCAATCTGGTCGCGTGGCACTTCGAGCAGGAAACGCGTGGGGCTTTCACTGAACAAGCGCGCCGCCAAAGGCAGTTGGCTGTCTTGTCCTGGAAGTCGCGCTAAATCCAGTTCCAGGCCGAGGCCATTCGCACCCAGAACCATTTCGGCTGCGGCCACAGCTATGCCACCCTCAGAAAGGTCGTGGGCTGCGGCGACATGGCCCTGGCGGATGCCTTCGTGCACTGCGGCAAACAGAGCGGGGGAGGTTTCCCAGTTGGGGCAAGGCACCTGGCTTGGGCCCAGGTCTAGTAACTCACTGAAGACGCTGCCGCCGCCTTCCGTCGTGGTGTTGCCGACCAGCACCAAGAGGTTGCCTTCTTGTTGCAGCGTGGTGTCGACGGTTTGCGCGACGTCGTCGACAATCGCCATGGCGGTACACAGAAGAGTTGGCGGAATCGGGAACTCCTCTTCGCCGACGCGGTACTCGTTATTCAAGGAGTCCTTGCCGCTGATGAACGGAGCACCCAAAGCCATGGCGCCGTCGTAACAAGCCTCGGCGGCGCGCACCAAACTGCCGAAGCGGTCGGGCTTGCGGCAATCACCCCAGCAGAAGTTGTCGATCAGAGCGGTGCGGTGGGGGCTGCCACCAGCGGCAACCACATTGCGCATGGCTTCATCAATGGCGCAGGCGGTGCCGGCATAAGCATCGAGCAGAGCAATCGAAGGCGAGATTCCGCAACCAAGGGCAACTCCTTGGGGAAGGTCGAGCCGCGGCTGCAACACCGTGCCGTCGCCGGGGCCGTGACCTTCGGCGCCTTGGTAAGGCTTGACCACGGTGGCGCCTTGCACCTCGTGGTCATATTGACGCACGATGGCTTCCTTGCTGGCGACCGATGGGTGGGCCAAAGCCTGCTCCAGGAGTTCTGTGGCTTGGAGAGATTCCGGCCAAGCGGTGGCGTTCTGGGGCGGCGCTGGGTTGATGGCTTCGCGCTGCGGTTGCGGCACGCCACCATGCAGGAAGGACATCGGGAGGTCTCCAAAGACCTCGCCGTGCCAGCGCAGAATCAAGCGCTGGTGATCGGCAAAGTGGCCGAGTACGGTGAGCTCGACGTCGTGGGTGTCGCAGAGTTGCTGCAGGGCGTCGCGGTCCTTGGGGTCAATCGCCGCAACCATGCGTTCCTGCGCCTCGGAAATCCAAATCTCCCACGGGGCAAGACCGGGGTATTTCAGTGGGGCGGATTCAAGGTCGACTTCCGCGCCGATGTCTTCGCCCATTTCTCCGACCGCCGAACTGAATCCGCCAGCACCGCAGTCGGTGACCGCGGTAAACAGGTCGGCATCGCGTGCTTCTAGAAGCACATCGAGCACCTTCTTTTCCGTGATGGGGTCGCCAATCTGCACCGCGGCAGCATCGATCGTTTCCGACTCTTCGTGCAGTGCCTCCGAACTAAAGGTGGCGCCGTGAATGCCATCGCGACCAGTGCGGCCACCAAAGGCCACAATCAAATCGCCAGGGCGCGCAGCTTTGTCGACATACTTGCGCGGAATCTCACCCACGCAACCGGCGAAGACCAAGGGGTTGGCGACATAGCCAGGATGGCGCAGCACCGTGCCGGCCACGGTGGGAATGCCCATGCGATTGCCGTAATCACGGACGCCGCCCACGACGCCATCAAGAATGCGATCCGGCGACATCGTGCCGGGAGGCAAATCCGCCTCGTCCATGTTGGCCGGGCCGACGCAGAAAACATCGGTAGCGGCAAAAGGACGTGCGCCCAATCCGGTGCCCAGAATGTCTCGAATCACACCGCCAATGCCCGTGCCCGCACCGCCATAGGGGTCCAATGCACTGGGGTGATTGTGGGTTTCGACTTTGATTGCCACGCCGATGTCTTCGGTCATCGCAATCACGCCCGCGTTATCGCGGAACACGCTCCAGCACCAATCCGGAGACAGTTTTTGCGTTGCGGCAAACACCGTTTCCTTGAGCAGATTGTTGTATTCGCGGCGTTCCGTTTCCTGGCCTTGTTCGTCCAGCTGACGGAACAGCACTGGTCCAGTCAAAGTCTTGTGCTTGCAGTGTTCGGACCACGTTTGCGCCAAAGTCTCCAACTCGATGTCGGTCGCTTCGCGTCCGGCTTCGGCGTAGAAGGCTTGCACCGCCTGCATCTCTTCCAAGGTCAACGCCAAAGACATGTCCGCCGATAGCTGTTGCAGAGCGGCATCGTTCATGGTCGACAACGGCAACTCACGACGAACGGCGGGGCGCGAGGGGGCATCGGCGTGAAAACCAAGCGGCGCATCGCCGAGTTGCGTTTCCTCAATCACCGGATTCGCCAAAGCGCGTTGCCCTGCCTTGAGTAATGCCTCGCCGTCGACACCATCTTCGGCGCGATAGCAGCGGTAGCTTTCGACCTTGCAGTTGGCGATGGCAATGCCCGGCAGATCGAGCAGGCCAATCGCGCGCGTGGCCGTTTGCGCTTCGGGATCCGAAACCCCGGACATGCGGCGCACGATTAGCGTTTGCGCCCCAGTCTCTGCGGTTTCTTCCGGTGCGATCAAACGCACACTTTCATTGACGGCGTCGGCGAGGAGACGGCTAGCAATGGTTGCTACCGTTTCGCGCTCTAAAGAGGCCGGCAAGAGGAAGCCTCGCCCGCTGTGGAGCGGCCCTTTGAGGGCCAAACCGCGGTCTGAGAGTGATTTGAGAGCCGCCTCGCCGAGGGGATCGGAACGGCCGGAGGCGGGCTCCAGCTCTACACGCCAAGCTTGTCGCTGCATCTGGTTGGGTTTCCACCCGGGGAAGCCGCTATTCTAGGTGTGCGCCTCGGGCATCTCCATGCCCCGGTCTCTTGGAATCCTGCCATGGCTAAGAAGAAGCAAGCTCCTCCCGCCAGTCTCGCCTCGCTCTCCTTTGAGCGCCCGATTGAAGATGTGCAGCACCGTCTTGGAGAGCTCGAAGAGCTCGCACAGAAGACCTCGCATGACCTCAGCGAAGAGCTTAATTTCTATCGCGACCGTTTGGCGCGTTTGACGCGAGAGATTTACAGCGACCTCAGTGCTTGGCAGCGTGTCCAGGTTGCCCGCCATCCCAACCGTCCCTTGGCCTCGGACTACATCGAGTACCTTTGCGACGATTGGGTCGAATTGCACGGAGATGGCGCATTCGGCAACGATCAGGCGATTGTGACCGGTTTAGCCACAATTCGCGGCCGCCAGGTCATGCTCATTGGTCACCGCAAGGGCAAGCACACCAAAGAGCGTTTGGCTTGCAACTTTGGCTCTGCGCACCCAGAAGGCTACCGTAAGGCCTTGCGCAAAATGCAGCTGGCCGAGCGCATGGGCCTGCCCATCATTTGCCTGGTGAACACTCCTGGCGCTTATCCCGGCGTCGCTGCCGAAGAGCGTGGTCAAGCCCGCGCCATCGCGGAGAACATCTACCACATGTTCTCGCTGCGCGTTCCCATCCTGGTTCTCGTCATCGGCGAGGGCGGTTCCGGTGGAGCACTTGGATTGGGCATCGGCGACAAGGTCGGCATGCTCGAAAATGCTTGGTACTCGGTGATTAGCCCAGAGGGCTGTGCTTCGATTTTGTGGCGCAGTGCTGAAGGCAAGGAGCGGGCTGCCGAAGCTCTGCAGCTCACCGCGCCCAGTCTGCACCGCCTTGGCATCGTCGACGAGGTCGTTGCCGAGCCTCTGGGCGCTGCGCATCACCACCGGGAGCAGGCCATGGATCAGGTCGCTGACACCTTTGAGCGTTGGCTCAGCGAGCTGGAATCTGTCCCGATCGACGAACTTTTGGAGCGTCGCTACCAGAAATTCCGCAAAATCGCCATGGCCGAGGAGGCTCTCAACGCCGCCTTGCCGGTGGCGGCCGCAGCCTCAGAAGCCGCTGAGGGCCAGGAGAGCGCCGATTCTGCCGAAGAATCGGCTCCTCAAGAGGCCCCACAAGCGGAAGACGTGCAAAACCGCACAGACGGCTGATTTTGGGCACAAAGAAACCCGAGAAAGGCCAACAGGTAGGGGAGGAGCCCGTAGTGACCTTTGAAACCATGGGTTCACCCGCCTTCCGACTTGTCCCCCCGCCGGACCACCAAGCTGAACAAGCACCGGTGGCCGACGCTTGGTCGCAACTCTCCGATGAGGAGCTCTTCGCACTCACCACTGAGGGCGAACGCGACGCTTTCCGCATTCTCGTAGAACGCTACGAGGGCAAAGCCGTTTACACGGCACGCAGCATTGTGGGCTCTTTCGAGACCGCCCGCGAAGTCGTCCAAGAGGCTTTCCTCAAGGTCTATGCCGCACGTGAGCGTTTTGATCAGCGCCGTAGCTTTGCCACTTGGTTCTTCCGCATCCTGCGCAACCAAGCGGTCGACCGTCTGCGTCGTTCTGCTCCAGGTACCCCAGGTGGTACCGTCGAGTTGGTCGGCGACTGGGAAAACAACCAAGCCGGGCCGGTGCGCCATGCTTCGGTTTCCGAACGCAAAGAACTGGTTCGCCAGATTCTTGATTGCCTTCCGCACCAGTTCCGCGAAGTTCTGCTTCTGCGCGATTTGGAAGGCCTTTCCTGCGCCGCCATTGGCGAGCGCGTTGGCGCCACTCCGGGCACTGTCCGCTGGCGTCTACACCATGCCCGTAAGCTTTTCCGTGACCAGTGGGAACGTACCCTTGGTCGTGAAGAAGGAGGAGATGTCCTGTGAACTGTCGCGAAGCCACTGTCTTCATCTCGCTGCACGTCGGCGACGACCTTCCCGATGAACAAGTCGGGGCCCTCGAAACGCACCTCGAGTCCTGTGCTCTATGCGAAGCGGAATACGAAAGTTACGCCGCCTCTCGTACAGCTTTGCTTGGCTTGCGCGAAGATTTCCTCGCCCTTCCTGGCCAAGACGGCATTCCGGGCAACAGCCTCTGGGATGAACTCTCTGCGCAGTTAGAGCCTGCAACCCAAGTTGCCGCTTCTGGTGGTGGCCGTTTGCTGGGTTGGTCGCGTCATCCACTCTTCCGTGGTGGCCTCGCCGCTGCGGTCCTCGCCGTTGCCTCGGCACCGTTGTGGTGGAACTGGGGTTCCGCTCCTCAGAGCACGACTCCGCAAGGCAACAACTCGGTACGCCCGCTGATGGCTGGCGTCGACTTTGGTGGTGCCGGTGAAGATCGCGGTCTTTCTGGACAGCCCCTGCAACAGCTCGAGCAAGATGGCCTGACTCCCACTCGCGAGTCGGTACATCCCAATGTCGTGAGCGATTTCATTCAGCGAAACCAGGGCAAGGGTTTGTTGCTCGATTCGCAAGATCCCGCTTCGATTGCCGTACCTGTTGGTAACAGCAACCCCAACCGCGGCTCCTACTAGACCACGGAGCGTCTAGCGCGCTCTCCTGGAATCCCCGCTACTGTTTTTGGACTTCACCACATAGGGTCAAGTGAAGTCCAAGAGCGGTAGCGGGGTCGCCGCATAAACGATGATCTCGATTCTTCTCGTCTTCGGTCTACAATCACCGCCAGCGCCTCCGGTACCACCGCAGGCATCTGAGGTGCCTGCTCCGGAATCGTCATCCCTGGCTGGCCTAGAGCGCGACATGATTGCGTTGCACTCATCGCTACGCTCGAGTTTGGTCACGGTTCATGTGCCTTTGGGCATGCGTGGCGAAGACGGAGAATTCCTGCCCTCGCGCGAGTTCGTGACTTCAGGCACAGTCCTCGACAACTATGGCCTGGTGGTGATTCCACTGGAAATCGAGCAAGACTTCCCGGAAGCAGCCTTTGGGCCCATTCGCGTGTTCCGCGCCGATGGCCATGAGTTCCCAGCCGAGCTGCTCGCCACTAATCCGAGCTATGGCATGTGCCTGTTGCGCGCCAAGGAGTTGCGGGGTTTGGCTCCGCCCTTTGGTTATGGCACTTGGCACGAAGAGGGCTCGATGGTGTTTGCCCTGGGCAATGCCTTTGGTTTGCCTGCAAGTCTTACCACCGGCGTATTAGCTGGGCGTCGTCGTTCCATTGCTGGTGCAGGTGATCTGCTGCAGATCACCAACCCCATCAATCAGGGCGATGCTGGTGGCATCTTGGCCAACCGCCACGGCGAAGTCATTGGCATTCTCATGACTTCTTTAGCGGTGGCGGCTTCGCGCATTAGCAACGAAGAGTTGGCCATGATGAGCGAAGATGAGCGCCGCGAATGGCTGCTCGCCCGCCAGGCTCAAAGTGTGAGCTTTGCGATTCCGATCGAGCTTATGTCGCATCTATTCCCGAAGCATTTGCCGGGAATGGGCCCCATGCGCCGATTGGGCGTGCTCGTCGAAATGCAACTTTGCGTGATCGAGGAAGCCGGGAAAGATCCGGATCACTGTTGGCGCATGTACGTCAACGGCCTTGCAGAGTTCGGCCCCGCGATCGATGCGGGTGTGCGCCCAGGCGACTTTATTCTTCGCCTCAACGGCATGCCGACCGACAGCCTGCATGAGCTTGGTCGTGCCATCCTCGAAGCGCCTCAGCAAACCACGGTCGAAATCGAGCGCAATGGCAAGTTGCTCTCCCTGCCGTTGGTGTTCCCTGAGCCGGCTGCCACGCCGACGAGTGGGCAGACCACCAAGGACAATCGCCACCGCGATTTGCACCAAGGTGACTGAGTCTTTCCGTCGCTAGACTTACTTCGTCGCGAGCTCAGGGTGCGCACGCACAATATCGAGCGCTGCTTGCACCTGAGAGGACTCCAAAGGCAAGGTGGTGCGTCCGAGGAACTCTTCTAGGTCGCGTACCGCTGTCGCCAGTTCGCCCTCTTCATAGCGCACCATGCCGCGGGAGTACCAAGCGGGGGTGCTATCAGGATCGAGCGCCAGGATGTTGTTGTATTCACCTTCCTCGGCCTTGCTCGAACCGGAGCGTTGGTGCAATCCGGCCAACAAGAAGCGAATCGCGACTTCTCGGCGAATGTCGTTCAGTAAGTCCTCATGCAGACGTTCTTCGTCTTCCATGGTCAGACCGGTGTCGCTAGCGAGCACGCGGTTCTTGTACTGACGCGAAGCGAGTAACAAGTCGAGAGCTTCCCCGAGGTAACCAATGGCGCGCGCATCGTCGCCTTGAAGCGCGGCAACCTGCCCGGCCATTTCCAAGGCGCTGTTGTCCTCGGGAACCACTTCTAGAACGTCTTCTAGAAGGGCGGCGGCATCGGCGAAGTGCCCGGCTGCGGTTTCGCGGCGCTTGTCATTCTTCTTGAGCTCCGCAGCTTGCATCTTGGGGTCCTCGCGAGGCCACTTGCGCAAAGCAGTGTCTTCTTCGCGAGCGTGGTCGAGCAGCATGGAGCCGTAGCGGTAATGAAACTCGGCCATGCTGTAGTCACCCTTGTAGTTGTCGAGCTCGTCCTGCGCGCGCTCAAGATAGGGATAGGCATGGGCGACCTTCATCAGGTCGCGCTGCAACAGCAGGGCGCGCCCTGCAATCAGGTTGAGGCCGCCATCGTCTTCGTCGATGGAGAGCCCCAGTTCGGCCTGCTGATAGGCCTGCTGGTAGCGCCCGCTATTGAAATAGTTGCTGGCGCGATTGCGGAAGTCCTCGAGCCGCGAGGCGTCGTCGTCGTCTCCGGGCGTCAGGCTGCAGGCCATGCAGCAGGCAAGGAGCAGGGAGGGGGCGAGGCGGAGAAGGGGCTTCATGCAGATTCAAAGGCTTGGCGCTGCCGGGGGTAGGAAGCGCCAAGCTTGGTTTACGGCAGGAGGGAGGGTGAGTAACCCTCTACCTCAGAGCCTACTCGTCGTCCCAGAGCCAGGGGGCGCTGATTGGGGTCCAGTCGAGGACGCCCTCAGGGAAAAAGATGCCCAGCTCGCGCTCTGCACTTTCTTCGCTATCCGAGCCGTGGACCAGGTTGTAGGACTTGGAGCAGCCAAAATCGCCGCGTATGGTGCCTGGATCGGCCTCAATGCCGAAGGTTTTGCCCATCAGGCGACGGGCGACGGCGATGGCATCGGGGCCACGCAATGCCAAGGCAACGATGGGCGAGGAGGTCATAAACCCGACCAGGCCATCGTAGAAGGGGCGGCCGACATGTTCGGCGTAGTGTTTGGCGGCGGTTTCTTGGCTCATCTGCATGAGCTTCATGCCAACGAGTTGGAGGCCCTTTTCTTCGAAACGGGCGAGGACACGGCCGACGAGACCCCGGTGAAGGGTATCTGGCTTGAACAGGAGGAGAGTGGTCTGCACGGTATGGGAGCTGTTGGGGGATGTTGTGGGCCGGGAGAATAGGCTGGCCGCGCAAAGTTTGCCAGTTTCCTGATTGAAGCGGGGTGGGGGTTGCCTAGAATGTCGGCCGACTGTCACGAGTCCAACCCCATTGCAAAAGTCGTCATCGACGATTCTGCGCTCCGGGAGGACCCGCGGCCCCGATCTTTCGTCCAACGGAAGAGTTCATGTCCGCCCCCCGCAAAGCCCCAAAACCTGCCTCAGGCAAGGCTGCACTGGGAGACATGGCTCAGCTTGGCACCCTCGGCTTCGAGTTCACTGCAGGCATTGCCGTCTTCGGCTTGCTTGGATGGTGGCTCGACGGTCTCGCCGGTTGGCGGGACTCCTTTCCTTTTCTGCTCCTGCTCGGTGTCTTCACTGGGTTAGGCCTCGGGATCTATCGCCTGCAACTGCGCTTACGCAATCAGGCCAAGCCTAAAGACGAGGAACCGGAGCCTCCCACTGACGACCACACCGCATGACACGTTTGCTTCTTGCTCTTGCTGTACTGGGTGCCTTAGTCGCCCTGTTCCTCGATGTGTTCCCTGCCGATTGGCAGGTGCCCATCGCGATTGGCTGGAGTGGGGGCCTGATGGCAGAAGCTTTGCTCTCCGCCAAGCGCCGCCAAACGATGCAAGACGAAGCCTCGAAACAGGCTTTATTGATGGTGATGGTTTTCGGCTTCCTCGGCCGCCTGACGTTCCTCTTTCTTGGAGCGATCGTCGGAGCTCTCGCGGACCTCTATCCAGAGGGCCCTTTCCTCGGTGCTGCGCTCGGCGCAATCTTCCTCGGCGAATCTCTCTCCCTCCCTGGTCTCATGCGGTCGCAAGCTGCAAAGGCCGGGCGGAACGGCTCCTCCGCCGATTCCACCAACCCATCCTGAATTGTGAACCTGTCGCTGTTACATAACCTGTCCCTCGTCTTGGCTGCCTCTGGCGGTGAAGGCGGTGAGGGTGGTCATGGCAACCCCTTCGACTACCTCTTCGGGCACGTCGTGGCACAGCCATCGATCTTCGGCATTCACCTGCCAGAAGTGTTCGGGATGCAGATCTGGAACTTGCAGATCTACCAGCTGCTCGCCATCGTGCTGATGTTCGTGGCGTTCTTCCCGGTGCGCCGCGCGATTACCGCAGGCTCTGGTGGCTTTGTCACCAAGGTTTTTGCCGGTTGGGTGGCTTGGCTCCGCGATGAAGTGGTCTACCCCAACGTCGGTGAGAAAGATGGGCGCAAGTTGCTGCCCATGTTCCTGTCGTTGTTCTTCTTCATCACCTTCATGAACCTGCTCGGTCTGGTGCCTTATGGCGCGACAGCGACCGCCAGTGTGTTCGTGACCGGCGGTCTGGCGCTCATCACCCTCTTCGTGATGCTGATTGGCGGCATGATGGCTCAAGGGCCATTGAAGTTCTGGGTCAACTTGGTGCCTTCGGGTGTGCCGGGTTACCTCTGGCCGATGCTCTTCGTGCTCGAAGTCATGGGTCTGATTATTAAGCCATTCGCATTGACCATGCGTTTGATGGCAAACATGACAGGTGGCCACTTGGTCATCTTGTCTTTCTTGGGCCTGATGTTCTTCTTTGCCCAAGACAGCACCGCCATCGGCTGGGGCGTTTCGCCGCTCGTCGTCGGTATGTCGGTGTTCATGATGATCATCGAGGGCTTTGTTGCCCTCCTGCAGGCTTACGTGTTCACGTTGTTGTCGGCGATTTTCGTCGGCATGTGCTTGCACCCTGACCACTAGATTCACTTCCCAAGAAAAGAGATGCTTAACCTTCTCCTTCAAGAAGCCGCCAGCGAAGCTGTCCAGGTTGCTGCTGCTTCTACTACTCACGCTCTCGGTGCCGTTGGCGCCGGCCTCGCCGTAATCGGTGCCGGCATCGGCATTGGCCTCATCGGTGGAAAAGCCGGTGAAGCTATCGCTCGCCAGCCCGAGTCCACTGCTGACATCAAAGGCAACGCCATCGTCCTTGCGGCGCTGGTGGAAGGTGCAACCTTCTTCGCCATCGTTGTCGGCCTCCTGTTCGCCCTTAAGTAAACCCTTCGGGAAGTGAAGCGTCCGGAGCTATAGGCAATCGCCTCTGCTCCGGACGCCTAGTCCCGAACCTGTACTGATGCATACCTTCCTCCTGATGGCCCCGTCTGGGGAAAACGGTCTCGGCTCCTTGCTGGATGTCGGCATGAGTGGTGCCTTTTGGACGCCACTGATTTTCGTCCTGTCGCTGCCCTTCATGTGGAAGTTCGTGTTCGGCCCCATCTGCCGTGCACTGGAATCCCGTGAACTCGATGCACGCAATGCGGCCGAATCGGCCAAAGCAGACCGTGCCGAGGTCGAGCGGATGAAAACCGCCATTCAGGAAGACCTGGATGCCGCGCGCCGCGAAGCCGCCAAGCAGGTGGCTGATGCAAAAGCGCGTGCTGCGGACCGTGAAAAGGAATTGCTTGCTGCTGCGAAAGACGAGGCAGAGAGAGAGCGCTCCCGCGCCAAAGCTGAAATTGATCAAGCTTTGGGACAGGCTCGCGAAATCTTGCGTCGTGAAGCAGTGGAACTTGGTGTTGGTGTGGCCGAACAGGTCATCCGTCGCGAGTTCTCCGCGAGCGATCAAGAGCGTCTCGTGTCTGACTTCGAACAGCAGGTCAGCAACAACTAGCCATGTCGTCTTCTGCCCATGTCTCGCCAGTAGCTCGTCGCTACGGCCGCGCCCTGTTCGACGCCGCCCATGATGGTGGTTCGCTGAACGAGGTCCGCGCCGACATGCAACAGTTGGCCGCCGTGTTTGCCGATGCCGATGCGGCCTCGGTGTTGTCCGACCCTCGGGTTGAGCAGCAACGCAAAGGAGCTCTGTTGAAGAGCGCCTTCGGTGGCAAGCTTCATGCGCACAGCGCCGCTCTTCTCGGTGTTCTCGAATCGCGGAATCGCCTGGCTTTGTTGCCACAGATTCCGGCCGCTTTCGAAGAGCTCCTGGACCAACACGAAGGACGCCTCCGTGGCGTTCTCGAAACTGCCCGCCCCGTCGACGACGCTGCAAAGCAACGACTGGAGCAGGCCCTCAGCACTTCGACGGGCAAAACGGTCCAGCTCGAAGCCAATGTGCAAGAGGATCTACTCGGCGGCGTGCGCGTCACGCTTGCCGGCACCCGCTTCGACGGCAGCGCGCGAGGCCGCCTCGAAAAGCTCCAACTTCGCCTCGCCTCCGTGGAGCTCTAAAGCTCATCCCACACGGCTAGATCATCCCGAATCAGCATGGAACTGCAACCATCAGAAGTCACTTCGATCCTCAAGAAGGAAATCGAAAGTTTTCAGGCCGGAGCCTCGACGGAGCAAGTCGGTCAGGTCCTGCAGGTGGGCGACGGTGTCGCTCGCGTGTACGGCCTGGACAACTGCATGATGTCCGAGCTCGTCGAATTCCCCGGCGGGGCAATGGGCATGGCCCTGAACCTCGAAGAGGACAACGTCGGCTGCGTACTTCTTGGTAACGCTGCGGCGGTAAAAGAAGGCGACATCGTCAAGAGCTCCGGGCGCATTATCTCGGTGCCTACCGGCGAAGCTCTGCTCGGTCGTGTGGTCGACGCCCTTGGCGTCCCGCAAGACGGCAAAGGCCCGCTCAACACCTCCGACGACGACCTTCGTCCGATTGAACAAGACGCACCTTCCGTGGTAGAGCGCACCCCAGTGTGCGAACCCATGGCGACTGGTCTCAAGGCGATTGACGCCATGATTCCTGTCGGTCGCGGACAGCGCGAACTGGTGATTGGTGACCGTCAGACTGGCAAGACTGCCATCGCGATCGACGCCATCATCAACCAGAAGTCGACTGGCGGGGGAGACCCCAGCAACAAGGACCAGGTCATCTGTGTCTATGTTGCCGTCGGCCAAAAGCAGTCCACCGTGGTAGACGTGCAGCGCAAGCTCGATGAAGCTGGCGCTTCGCCTTACACCATCATCGTGAATGCTTCGGCTTCGGAAGAAGCTGCCATGCAGTTCATCGCGCCGTACTCCGGCACCGCGATGGCGGAGCGTTTCCGCGACGCTGGCCGCCACGTCTTGGTGATCTACGATGACCTCACCAAGCAGGCTTATGCCTATCGCCAAGTGATGTTGCTGCTGCGCCGCCCACCGGGTCGTGAGGCCTACCCCGGCGACGTGTTCAACCTGCACTCACGCCTGCTCGAGCGTTCGGCCAAGTTGGCTGACAACGCTCCCGAGATTAATCCCGAGAAGTACTCGGCTGGCGGAGGTTCGATTACCTCGCTGCCGATCATCGAAACCCAAGAGGGCGACGTCTCGGCTTACATCCCGACCAACGTGATTTCGATTACCGACGGCCAGATCTTCCTCGAGTCTGACTTGTTCAACTCGGGTGTGCGTCCTGGCGTGAACGTAGGTATCTCGGTATCCCGCGTAGGTGGCTCGGCGCAAACCCCAGCCATGAAGAAGGTCGCCGGTGGTCTGCGCATCAACCTCGCGCAGTACCGCGAACTGGAAGCCTTCGCGCAGTTCGGCTCTGACCTCGATGCCGCCACCCAGCAATCGCTGAACCGTGGTGCTCGTCTGGTGGAACTGCTTAAGCAGGGCCAGTACCAGCCGCTCGAAAACGCCGACCAGATCGTTTCGATCTTCGCCGGTACCTCGGGCAAGCTCGACGAAGTCGATGTCAACTCTGTCCCTGAGTTCGCTCTGGGCTTCATTGAGTACATGAAGAGCAACCACGCCGATGTCATGACCGAACTCAACGGTTGGGACACGAAGTGGAGCGACGAGCTCGCCGCTACGGTTGGCGACGCTTGCGACACCTTCAAGTCTCAGTTCGTCGGCTAAACACGGAAAGGAACCTTGGCCAACATCCGCGACCTGCGCCTTCGCATCACTAGCGTCGGCAACATCCAGAAGATCACTCGCGCCATGGAAATGGTGGCAACGACCAAGTTGCGTCGTTTCCAAGGACGGGCGGTTGCGGCCAAACCTTACAGTGCGGAGCTCGAAGCTTTGGTGCGCGGCCTCGCCGCTGCAGTGGCTTCGGATCCGGAAGCTGCAGGCGATGCAGCAACCTTGTTCCAGCCAGGACCTGCCGATGCGCCCTTGGGCATTTTGTTCATCGGTTCGGACCGTGGATTGTGCGGTGCTTACAACGCCAACGTGCAACGTAAACTCGACGAGTTTATTGGCGCCTTGGGAGGCAAGCCCTTCACCCTCTACGTGGTTGGTCGCAAGGCCATGGCTCACGCCACCCGTAAGGATTACCCCGTCGCTGCCTATCTCGAAGACCTCGACCAGGAGCGCGCTAGCTTCAACGATGCCGCCAACGTGGCCGGCATGCTGGTTCGCGATCATCGTGAGGGCAAGCTGAGTGGAGCCGTGTTGTGCTCCACCTTGTTCCGTAGCGCAGCGCGTTACGATCCGGTCATCGAGCCATTCTTGCCGATTGCCCCTCCGCAAGGCAGCGTTGCTGCTGAGCCAATTCTCGATCCGAACGGGCCAGATGTGCTCGGTCGACTCATCCCTCGTTACCTCGAGACTAGCGTGTTCCACATGCTGCTCGAGGCGGTCACTTCCGAGTATGCCTCTCGTCGTTTCGCCATGAAAAACGCGACCGATGCGGCAGGCGATATGAAGAAGGAGATCACCCGCCTCTACAACCGCGCCCGCCAGGCCAAGATCACGCAAGAGATCACCGAAATCGTGTCCGGCGCAGAGGCCCTTTAAGCCCCACCAACATCCCGCCATCATGAGCGCTCAAGGTTCCATTAAGCAGATCTTCGGCCCGGTCGTCGACGTCGCCTTTGTAGGCGATTTGCCGGCCATCTACGACGCCATCGACATTCCCCGTGAAGGGGAGGACTCTCTCGTTCTCGAGGTTGCTTCGCACCTCGGTGACGACACCGTCCGCTGTGTCGCGATGTCGTCCACGGACGGACTCCGTCGCGGCATGCCCGCGAACGGCACCGGCGCACCGATTTCGGTGCCTGTCGGTGGCAACGTCACCGGTCGTGTTTTTAACCTCCTCGGCCGTCCCCTGGACACCGTCGCCCGTGGTGGCTTCGAGGCCAAGGAACGTTGGCCCATCCACCGTCCAGCTCCTCGCTTTGATGAGCAGGAAGCGGTGTCCAAGGTGTTCGAAACCGGCATTAAGGTCGTCGACCTTCTGTGCCCCTTCGCTCTCGGCGGCAAGATCGGCCTGATGGGCGGTGCGGGTGTAGGCAAGACCGTGCTGATTCAGGAGTTGATCCGGATTACTGCTGTAGAGAAAGGCGGTTTCTCTGTGTTCTGCGGTGTGGGTGAACGCACCCGCGAAGGTACCGACCTGTGGTTGGAGATGACCGAAGCTGAGTACACCACTCCAGATGGTGGCAAGGCTGCGGTGATTGACAACGCGGTGTTGGTCTTCGGTCAGATGAACGAGCCTCCGGGCGCACGTCTGCGCGTGGCACTGTCTGGTCTGACCATGGCGGAGTACTTCCGCGACGTCGACAACAAAGACGTGCTGCTCTTCGTCGATAACATCTTCCGCTTCACCCAGGCGGGTTCGGAAGTGTCTGCGCTCCTCGGCCGGATTCCTTCGGCTGTGGGTTACCAGCCAACCCTGGGTTCGGAGATGGGTGCGCTGCAAGAGCGCATTACCTCGACTAACAAGGGTTCGGTGACCTCCATGCAGGCTGTGTACGTCCCTGCGGACGACTTCACCGACCCTGCTCCGGTAGCTTCCTTCGCGCACCTGGACTCGACCATTCTGCTCGACCGCGCGATCACCGAGCTTGGCATCTACCCTGCGGTGCACCCGCTGAAGTCGACCTCGCGCATGTTGGACCCGCAAATCGTCGGTGACGAGCACTACGGTGTGGCCACCGAGGTGCAGCGCGTGCTCCAGCGTTACGCCGACCTCAAGGACATCATCGCGATTCTCGGTATGGAGGAACTCTCCGACGAGGACAAGATCACTGTTCACCGCGCCCGTCGTCTCCAGCGTTTCCTGTCTCAGCCCTTCTTCGTGGCCGAGCAGTTCACTGGCGCCCCTGGCCGTTTCGTACCACGCGAAGACACCGTCCGCTCCTTCAAGGAAATCCTCGAAGGCAAGCACGACGACCTGCCTGAGCAGGCCTTCTACATGGTTGGCGGCATCGAGGAAGCCCTCGAGCGCGCGAAGACTCTGTAGTCTTTGGTAACCGACCGCGTTTTTCGGCTAGAATCCAGCTAAGCAGTCCACCACATGGCCACTGATACCTCCTTGCTCACCCTCCGCATTGTCACCCCTGAAAAGGTGGTGGTGGAGATGGCTGCTCGCTCTGTGCGGGTGCCTGGTGAAGATGGTTCCTTCGGCGTCCTGCCGCGTCACGCCACCATGGTGGCTCTGACCGATACCGGCACGCTGCATGTGCGGGATGAATCCAACCAGGAGCAGATGTTTCTCATTCACGATGGTTTCGCTGAAGTGCGCAACAACGTGGTGACGATTCTCTCTCGCTCTGCGGAACTGCCCGATCAAATCGATCTCGAGCGCGCTCAGCGTGCTGCAGAACGTGCACGTGAACACATGCGTGGTCGGGGTGCCGATGTTGACATGGTGCGTGCCACTGCGGCATTGCGCCGAGCTCTGTTGCGCGAGAAGTTGGCGCGGCTCGGCCGATGAGTCGGTCCGCCGCGTGGCGGACACATGCTTGCGGGGAACTGCGGGCTGAGCATGTCGGACAAGAAGTCACCCTTGCCGGTTGGGTCGCCAACCGTCGTGACCATGGGGTCGTTTCCTTTGTCGATTTGCGTGACCGTTGGGGCTTGCTGCAACTGGTCGCCGACGAAGATGCTCCTGAATCGGGGCGCAAAGGCCTAGAGGGCCTACACCCGGAAGATGTCATTCAGGTGCAAGGCGTGGTGCGTTCGCGCGCTGAAGGCCAAAGTAATGCCGACCGCGCTACCGGAGAAATCGAAGTTTTGGTCTCCTCGGTAACGGTGGTGTCGCGCGCGGCGCGACTGCCCTTCGAAATCGCAGACCACATCGACGTGCCCGAGGAAATGCTCATGCGTTTCCGCTACTTGGACATGCGTCGTCAGCCATTGAAGACGGCATTGGAGCTACGCACTCAGGCCAACCACTTGATTCGCCAAGCCCTCATTGCCGAGGAATTTGTCGAAGTCGAAACGCCGATGCTCACGCGTTCCACTCCGGAAGGCGCCCGCGACTACCTAGTGCCGAGTCGTGTTCGCCCTGGCAGTTGGTATGCGCTTCCACAGTCGCCGCAAATCTTCAAGCAGTTGTGCATGGTGGGGGGGCTTGATCGCTACTTCCAAATCGCGCGCTGCATGCGCGATGAAGATCTCCGCGCCGACCGCCAGCCCGAGTTCACCCAACTCGATATGGAGATGTCCTTCGTCGACGAAGAAGATGTCTACGCCCTAGTCGAAAGGGTCATGGCTTCGCTGTGGAAAGGTCTGGGCCGTGAAGAGTTGCCGCTCCCTCTGGAGCGCATGCCTCACGCCGATGCCATCCGCCGCTTTGCCAGTGACAAGCCAGATTTGCGCAATCCGATTGAGATTGTCGACCTCGCTGCGCAAGGTGGAGCACTCGGCTTTGTCGTGTTTGACAAGGTACTCGCAGGTGGGGGCTATGTCCGCGGCATTCGCGTGCCCAATGGCGCTTCGCTCTCGCGCAAGCAGATCGACAGCATTGAGCAGGCCGCCAAAGATGCCGGAGCCGGTGGCGCTGCCTGGTGCAAGGTCGCTGCAGATGGTCCGAGTGGCCCGCTTTCGCGCTTCCTGAAAGCCGCCGAAGGCGACGCCCCGGTGGATTGCCCTGTGGGCATCGCGGGTTTGAGCGTCGCTGGCGCCGCCTTCCTACGCGAACTCGAAGCCATGCCCGGAGATTTGGTGGTCACCATTGCTGACCAACCACGTCGTGCGCTTGTTGCCCTCGATGCCATTCGCCGTCGCGCTGGAGAACTCTTGGAGCTGAACCAGGGTCCTGACCGCCTGGTCTGGATCACGGAGTTCCCTTTGTTCGAACAAGACGACGATGGTGGTTTCCACCCGGCACACCACCCCTTCACCGCTCCAGTGAGCGAAGACCTTGCGCTGCTCGAAGACGAAAGCGCCAAGGCAGATGTCCGCTCCCGCGCCTATGACCTCGTGCTCAATGGCACCGAGTTGGGCAGCGGTTCGGTGCGGATTCACCAGCGCGACATTCAGCAGAAGCTGTTTGCTGCCATCGGCCTCTCGCCCGAGGTCGCCGAGGAGCGTTTCCGCTTCTTACTCGAAGCCTTCCGTTACGGCGCACCGCCGCACGCAGGCTTTGCCATCGGTCTCGACCGCCTCTACGGACTGCTGTTCGAAGTGGCCTCGATTCGCGATGTCATTGCATTCCCCAAAACTGCCACCGCAACTTGCCCCTTAACCGGCGCACCTTCGGTGGTCGATGCCGCACAGCTCGAAGAGCTTGGCATCGTGCAGTCCATCCCTTCTGAAACCACAACTTAATCCCGAGGCATTCCCATCGCAGGCCGCAGACGTCGCTACGCTCCACCAGAAAAGGAGAAATACAGAGTCAACCGTCGAATTCGTATTCGTGAGGTTTTCCTCATTGATGCGGAGGGGACACAGATTGGTCCTACCGCGACCAGCAAGGCTCTGCGGATGGCAGAAGATGCCGGATTAGATTTGGTCGAAGTGGCCCCGAACTCGCGCCCACCGGTGTGCAAGATTCTGGATTACGGTCGCTTCAAGTACGAGCAGAAGAAGAAGACCAAGGGTAAGCCCAAGTCGCAAGCTTCGGTGCTCAAAGAAGTCCGCGTGCGTCCCAAGATCGATGTCCATGACCTCGAGATCAAAATTCGCAAAGCGCGCGAGTTCCTGGAAGCTGGGCACAAGGTGCAAGTCACCTGCCTATTCCGTGGCCGTGAAATGGCTTACCAGAACATCGGCCGTCAGGTCATGTTAAAGGTGGCTGCCGAACTCGAGGACATTGCCAAGATCGAGCGCGATCCCAGCATGGAAGGTCGCCGCATGAACTTGTTGCTCGGGCGCCGCGCGCCAGGCACTGGGCCCAAGCCCGCTGCCGATGGCAAGGATCAGTCGGCAACGCCAGATGCGGCATTGCCCAAAACCACCTTGCGCCGCACCCTGGGCGCGATTCCTCGTCCCACCATTGCTGACGATGAATTCGCTGACCTGCCCTCCGTGCCTGCCAAGCCTGTAGAAGGCGAAGAGGCACCTCCTTCCGCCCCAGAGTCCGCTGAAGCCCCAGAGCCTGTTGAGGCTCCTGAGGTCGAAGAGACACCTGAGGAGAAAAAAGAGGAATAGGGGAGAATCCCCTTCACAGCCTTGACCCTATTTCAGGGGTTAGGTATCATTTGCGACCCATTTCGTTTGGCCCTAAGCCACAGGAGAAACTGTGCCCAAGCAAAAAAGCAGAAAAGCCGTCACCAAGCGGTTCAAATTGACCAAAAACGGCAAAGTAATTCGCCGCCACCAAATGACCGGCCACTTCATGTGCGCCAAGTCTTCCAAGCGTCGTCGTAACTTGCGTCGCAGCGCGGTCGTCCCTGGCGGCATCGCGGATAACCTTGCCAAGCTGTTGCACAACTAGGCTTTGCGCCCTGTTTCAGCTGTCATTCTGATCAATTTAGGACTGTTCCATGACTAGAGCCCGTCAAGTAGTTCCCCGCGTTCGCCGCCGTAAGCGCCTCATGCGCCGTGCCAGTGGTTTCTGGGGAGCCCGCCATCGTCTTCTTCGCACCGTCAAGGAGACCCTCCTGCGTTCCGGCAATTTCGCCTACCGTGACCGTCGTGTCCGGAAGCGCGAGTTCCGCAAGCTGTGGATCCAACGCATCAACGCCGCCGCACGGATGAACGACCTTACCTACAGCCGTTTGGTTTACGGTATGAAGAAGGCCGACATCCAGATCGACCGTAAGGCCCTTTCTGAATTGGCCTTCCACGATCCGGCCGCTTTCACCGCGGTCGCCGACAAGGCTCGCGCCGCTCTCGCCTGAGCCGCTTTCGGCCATGCGCGAGCAGCTGGCTGCCTTGCGGGAAGAAGGCCTCGCAGAGGTCGCTTCCGCGCAGAATGGTGAGCAACTTGCGGCTGTTGAAGTCGCATTGCTTGGGCGTTCCGGGCGCTTAACGGCACTCCTGAAAGGGGTGGGCCGTTTGGCGCCGGAAGAACGTCCACTCGTGGGCAAATTAGCCAACGAGGTCAAAACGGCCTTGAGCCAGAGTCTTGCTACCAAACATGAAGAGCTTGCCGCGGCAGAGCTTGCGCAGGACCTTGCTGGTGTTGGCTTAGACCCGACCCTTCCCGGACCACCAGCACCTTTAGGTGCGGTGCATCCGGTCATGCAAGCTGCACGGGATTTGGAGGATCACTTCTCGTCCCTCGGCTACGTGATTTGGGATGGCCCCGAGGTCGAATCCGAGGCCAACAATTTCGACGCTCTAAACATTCCTGCGGACCATCCGGCGCGGGAATCACACGACACCATCTGGATGGCAGAGGACACCGGGTCGGAGCATTTCTGCTTGCGCACCCACACCTCGCCAGTTCAGGTTCGTGCCTTGCGTGAACTTGGTGCCCCATTGCGTGTGGTGGCCCCTGGTCGCGTGTTTCGGCAAGAGGCACAAGATGCCACGCACGAACATAGCTTCCATCAAATGGAAGGCTTGGTTGTCGACAAAGGCGTCGGTGTGCCGCACATGCTGCATGCCATGAATAGCCTGCTCGAAGGAGTTTTTGGTCGCAAATTAGAGACTCGCCTTCGTCCTGGCTTTTTCCCTTTCGTGGAACCAGGTTTCGAGCTTGACGCACGCTGTCCGTTCTGCAAAGCGGGTTGCCGAGTCTGTAAGGGCACACGTTGGATTGAACTCATGCCAGGTGGTTTGGTTCATCCTCACGTCTTGCGCTCTGCAGGTGTCGACCCAGAGGAATACAGCGGCTTCGCCTTTGGCCTGGGCCTCTCGCGAATTGCCATGCTGCGTTCCAACATCGATGACATTCGCTGGATGATGTCTGGCGACCTCCGTTTCTTGCGCCAGTTTCCGTCCTAGCCATGAAAATCTCCCTGCGCTGGCTTCAGGAATTTGTGGACCTCTCCGACTTGACGGCGGAGCAGGTTGGAGAGCTCTTGTCCCTGCATGTCGCCGAGGTCGATGAAATCGAAACCGTCGGTACCGCAATTCAAGATGTGGTCGTTGGTGAGGTCGTCGAGTGCGGCCAACACCCCGATGCCGACAAGCTTTCTGTGACCAAAGTGAATTACGGCGCCGAAGAAGCGGTGCCCGTGGTTTGTGGTGCCCCGAATGTGCGCAAGGGGCTCAAGATTGCCTTTGCCCCAGTCGGCAGTCGTCTGCCTGGAGACTTCAAAATCAAGAAGGCCAAGCTGCGCGGCCAGGCATCTTGGGGCATGATTTGCTCTGCCCGCGAACTCGAACTCAGTGACGAACACGACGGCATCATCGAACTCGATGCCAACGCCACCGTCGGCCAATCCCTGCTCGAGCACCTCGACATGAGTGATCATGTGTTTGAGCTCGACAATAAGTCGTTGACCCACCGCCCGGACTTGTGGGGGCACTATGGCTTTGCGCGGGAATTTGCCACGCTTCGCCAGCAGGCCTTGAAGCCCAGCGGTGTGCAACAAGATTGGCCAGCGCAAGAGTCCAGCTGGAACATCGTCCGCGAAGACGATCATGCTTGTCCAGCCTACGCGGCTTTAGAAATCCAGTTGCCCGCAGCACCTGGAGAAAGCCCGGCTTGGGTACAGCAGCGTTTACTGGCACTGGAGCAGCGCCCGGTCAGTTTGCTGGTGGATCTCAGCAACTTGGTCATGCTGGAGTTGGGGCAACCCACGCACGCCTTCGATGCCGATCGCCTGCAAGGCACCACCATTACCGTGCGCCCGGCACAGTCAGGTGAGCGCCTGACCACACTCGACGAAGTGGAGCGGGTGTTGGAGCCCACTGACCTCGTCATCGCCGATGAGGGGCAAGCCATTGCATTGGCAGGTGTCATGGGTGGCGCTGCCACCGAAGTTGGTGATAGCACCACACGCATTCTGTTGGAGTCGGCCGCTTTCCATCCAGTGGGTGTCCGCCGCACCGCACAGCGCTTGGCACTGCGTTCCGAAGCCAGTGCGCGCTTCGAGAAGTCCTTGGATCCTGGCTTGGCCGTGCAGGCTCTGCACCGCTATGTCGAGCTATTGCTGAGCATTGTCCCGGAAGCCAAAGTGACGCAAGCGCCCAGCTTGAATGGCTCCTTTGCGGCCCCGAACCGCACCATTGCTTTTGATCCCACCGCCGCAGCCCAGTTGTTGGGCATCGCCGTCAGCGCCGAAGAGCAAAAGCGCATGCTCGAGGACCTTGGCTTTGTGATTGACGCAAGCACCAGCACTTGGCAGGTGCAGGTCCCTTCCTGGCGCGCGACCAAAGATGTCACCTCGACCGTGGACTTGGTCGAAGAGGTCGGTCGCATTTCGGGCTACCACCGCATCGAGCCCGCGCCATTGCAGGCGCCGATTGTGGTGCCCGCGCAAGAGCCACATCGCCTTCTCGCGCGGCGCCTACTCCAGCGTGCAGTACAGACGCATGGCTCCGGAGAGACTCAAGGCTACAGCTTCCTTGCCGACGAATGGGCTGGGCGCCTGGGGCTCGCCACGACTGATTTTGTGCGGCTTGGCAACCCGGTGCAGGCTGGAGTGACTTTAATGCGTCATGATCCGCTGCCCACCTTGTTGGAGCAGGCGGCCGGCAATCTGCGCGAGTTCCCGAGTGGGAGCCTGTGCGAGGTCGCCAAGGGCTACCGCCCGTCTGCGGAAGGCCCTGTGGAAAGTCGTTTCCTCGGCTTGGTGCAGTGGGCTCCCAAAGAAACCCCG
>Ga0316208_1001385_pt1 | contig 22987 bp, 22 predicted proteins | sample 3monopyrite_MG_FD_204944 | JGI IMG/M metagenome (GOLD analysis project Ga0316208, IMG submission 204944) | Microbial mat bacterial communities from mineral coupon in-situ incubated in ocean water Damariscotta River, Maine, United States -... | ecosystem: Environmental > Aquatic > Marine >... | reverse complement strand
TTTTAAAATCATCAGATTTTGGCGCCTCTTCCATAAGAGGTAGCAACTCCTCAGGCAATCCTGTAAGAGAACGCGTTTTTAGATTCATCCAAGCTCCCTGCATTTCACAGTGCGCTAAATTTTTACCATTAGCATCGTAAAAATTATGTATAAAGCGAAAAAACATTCCATCTTCACTTATCCCGCCTAATTCAAAGCTTACTCGAATAGGCTGCCCTTGAAAGGATTCTTTAAAATAATAAACATGCTCAAAAAAGACGACAGGGCCAATTTCGTGTTTCATCATCAATTTTTGATCAATCCCTTGATCAATTAAAAAGCTCATTCTCGTATGGCTCATAAAATTAATGTAAGCGCTATTTGCTAGATGACGATTGGCATCAATATCGCTCCATCGAATCTCAAACTCTTTTAAATACATAATTATCCTTGTTTTATAAACTGTGCGACTTTTTCAATCACATCAGGAGTCTTTAAATTGTGGTCGTTACCTTCTGTGAAATAGGTATTTACGTGCTTTTTAGCTTCCGTAGCTAGTTGTATTGGTCTAAAAGGTGTTATTCTATCATTTCGGTCGTGAATTACCATGACAGGGACGTTTACGCTTCTGAAAAAATGCGTCATAGATATCTCTGCATGTGGTAATCGTATCACTTCGTTTATTTTACCTTCTAGGTTATTCATTGACCTTTTTGACAAACCTAGCAAGTGTTTAAAGTAGACAAAAATAGCATCCATTCCTGAGGGTGATCCCATAATAACATAGTTTTTTACAACAGTTTTTGGTTGGTACAGATAAGCGTAGGCTGCCACTAAACTTCCAAGCGAATGACATATTAAAAAGTCTATTGTCCCTATAATTTCCAGCGACTTCATAAAAGCCTGCCTATAAATTTCCACATTTAAGTGCTTCCCTTTTGCCATTCCATGTCCTGGAGCATCCAAAGCGTAAACCGTATATTCTGAAAGATCTAACGGTTCTAAAAATGTTCTCCAACGCTGACTATTACTCAGCCAACCATGCATAAAATAAAGTTTTTTAGACCCTGAACCCCATTGATGTAGTACTGCCGAATGCCCGTTTATATCCAAAAAAGTGGTAGTTCCTTGTTCAAAAAAAGTTCGCCCCTTGTCCGAAATACCTACTCTCTTTACTTTGCACAGCAAGTTAAATGAGAAATTAGCATTCCATTTTGGAAACAGCACTGCAGTTAGATTAATAAAAGATCCTATAGAACGCGTAATTAGTTTTTTCATATTATTTTAGATACCGATTGGTATCAATTGTATTAAAAAAATATTAAATAGATATTTCCTTGACTTGGTTTCTTAAATGAGTAATGGTATTAATAATTGCCGTTTTACTTCGTTCAAGCTTACTCATCATAATTCCACCCTCCAACGTGGCGATAATAATTGTGCTATAGAACACAGCATCCGTTTCGGGTTCCACTTGTTGATTTTTAATTCCGTTATCGATGAGTTTTTGTACAGAAGCTTTTAATTGCGCTAGCATATTATATGCTTGTTGACGCAAGGCCGAATTGGTGTCATCCACCTCTACAGCTGCATTCATTAACGGACACCCTCCGTCGTATAATGGCGTATGCATATAGGTTTCAAAAAATGAGAAAATAGCTTCCATTTTGGTTTGGAACGAATCCGCTTCTTTAATAGATTGTCCTAATTCTGAAAACATCAACTTACCCAATGTTCTAAGAGCCTGTTGTTCTAAATCGCTTTTACTTTCAAAATGCCTATAAATTGCACCTTTAGTTAAACCCGTAGCTTTTGTAATATCACTAATAGACGTGGCCTTATATCCTTGCGTGTTAAACAAGTTTGCGCTTTCCTTTAAAATAGTGTTTTTTGTTGTTTCAGCGTTTCTCACACAGCAAAGATACCGATTGGTATCTTAATAAACAAAAAAATCTCTCCACTCTGGAGAGATTTTGTAATAATTCGAAGCAAGATGTTAAATTTGACTCATTCCTCCATCAATTTCTAACTCGATGCCATTGACATAACTAGCTTCATCACTAGCCAAGAACAACACGCCATTTGCCACTTCCTCGGAATTTCCGAAACGTTTTAACGGAACTCCAGCCGCAAAATTACTTCCCATTTCTTCCATTTGCGCGTCATCAACACCTTCCATTTTTCCGTAAATGGGAGTTTCAATTGGTCCAGGTGCTATAGAATTAACGCGAATATTTCTAGGCGACAACTCTGTAGTCAATACGCGCGCAAATGCACGGAGCGCACCTTTGGTGGCACTATAAACACTTGCCCCCTCGAAACCTTTTTGGTGAACGATGGAAGTGTTAAAAATTATATTTCCTCCGTCTTTTAAATGTGGTATGGATTCTTTCACCAAAAAGGCCGGTCCTTTTATATTAATATCAAATTGATTGTCAAAAAAGGCTTCTTCTAATAGATCAGCTGGTGCAAATTGTGCAACACCAGCATTCGCAAAAACGACGTCAATTTTACCAAACGAAGCCACCGCTTCTTCAATTAATTTTTTATTATCCGCGGGTCTCGACTGATCTGCCAGCACCGCCTTAAAATTCCCAGACAATTCTTTAGAAACCTCATCTAACGCCTCTTGACGTCTACCAGAAAAAACTACGTTAGCTCCTTCATTCAAAAATGCTTTTACCGATGCTAATCCAATTCCTGAATTACCTCCTGTAACTACGACTGTTTTATTTTCAAATTTTCCCATTGTTATTAATTGTTTATTAAAATTTATATTGTAACGTTCGTTTCAAATTAGATTAAAAAAATTTATGTTATGGCTCTTAACGTATTTTGAATAATACCCTTAAGCGCTTTTTCATCTTTTAAATTAAGACCGGTTATGCGAAAGCCTTGAAACGCACTAGCCAAGTAATAAGCTAACATTTCACTTGTTTCATCCTTCCGAATACTTCCTTCTTTCTGGCCGCTTTTCACTAATTTTTCAAAAAACTCAAACAACCCGTTTTGATTGTTTTGAACTAAAGTGCTCGCCTCTTGATATTGACTGCCCAATTCTGTGGCGCAATTAATAATCATACAGCCTTTATTCGCGGTATCTCCAACAATATCTCGCATAGCGTAAAGAAACATAAGGCCAATAATCTCAAGCGAATTTTTATCCTTTTGTAGCACTTTTTCTCTCATCGCCATAGTTTCACTCTTATATTGCTCGAGCGATTCTTGGTACAATGACATTTTATTACCAAAGGAATTATAAATACTACTTCTATTTAAACCCATAGCGTCAACCAAATCTTGCATAGAAGTACCATTATACCCTTTGAGCCAAAATACATTTTTAGCTTTGTCGAGTACTTCGGCTCTATTAAAATCTTCCTTTCTAGGCATCTGCGTAGTAATTACACTACAAAGGTAATTGAAATGATCGTTTCAGAAAAAATAATTAGGAAAATTTTATGCTTTTGATGGTTTCAACTATCTTTAAAATTCAATTGATTCACTATGTATACTAAACGAAATGTGGGCTGGGGACTTATCTTCCGCTATGCCTGGAAGAAAGTTATTTTTTACACCTTTTATTCAGGAGCCATATTTTGTGTGTACCATTTTTTGGGTTGGGATTTTATTGATATCCCTTTTCAACCATTAAGTGTCATTGGTATCGCGGTAGCTTTTTATATTGGTTTTAAGAACAGTCAGAGCTACGATCGATTTTGGGAAGGTCGAAAGATTTGGGGAGGTATTGTTAATTATAGTCGTACTTGGAGCATACAGGTTTTAAGCTTTGTAACTTCAGATGACAGTGCATTTAATAAAAAATCCATCAAGAACTCATTTATCGCCATATTGCATGGCTTAATTCTTTACGGGTTCAATTACGCCAACCTAAATCTTGGTCGATTAAAGAAAATAGTCGTGTCAAAAAGCTGTTCGATAAACACGGTGAACGAAACCCTTCTTGTAGTGAAGCGTTCCAGTTTGTGAATGCAAAAGAATATGAAGACTTAAAAAGACGTGTGAATCCAGCAACTCACCTTATTAAAAACCAAGCCATCGCAATTACAAAATTGAAGAAAGACGGAATTATTGATGGTTTTCAAGAAGATCAGTTACAATCGATTTTGGAAGAATTTTACAATCTTCAAGGTAAATGTGAGCGTATTAAAAACACTCCGTTCCCAAGACAGTATGGTTATTTTGCTTGGCTTTTTACAACCATATTTATTCTGCTTTTACCCTTTGGCATGTTGGACGTTTTTGAAAAAGATCTCATCGAAGTTGGTCCGCAAATGCGCGAATGGTATTTGTTTTTAATGATCCCATTCTCTGTGCTCATTTCTTGGATATTTAGTACGATGGATTCCATTGGCGATAATAGTGAAGATCCTTTTGAAGGGAGAATAAATGACGTTCCTATGACGGCTCTTTGCAGAACCATCGAGATTGATCTTCGCGATATGTTAGACGAAGAAAACCTTCCAGAAAGTATTAAACCCAAGGATCATATTCTTTATTAATGCCTCACATTCCTACGTTGTTTCGCCCAAAAGGGTTATTTAAAAACATGCATTTCGCTACCATATATTCAGCGAAGTTGCGTCCTATGCCAAAATTGCTTCAAGAACGAGAACGGCTTGAATTACCCGACGGTGATTTTATTGACATCGATTGGTCCTACGCTACAAACCCTGCCAAGAAAGTTGCCTTGTTACTACATGGATTGGAAGGAAATGCCCAACGTGTTTATATGAAAGGACATGCCAAACCTATTGTAGAAGCTGGTTGGGATGTCGTCGCAATGAATCACCGAGGTTGCAGTGGTGAAGAAAACCGAAAATACGAATCGTATAATTCGGGGCGAACAGAAGATTTAAAACAACTTCTAAGCCACGTCCTAGCTAAGGATCGCTATGAAGAAATTGTTTTAATTGGATTTAGTTTGGGAGGAAATTTGGTGTTAAAATATATGGGAGAAGAATCTGATATCCCCAAGTTGGTTACTAAAGGAATAGCGGTGTCAACTCCTCTGAATCTTCGTGGCTCCCTAGAAGCCTTGGAACGAAGAGAAAATTGGGTATACACTACTTCATTTTTGCTAGATCTGCGCGCCAAGTACAAGCGCAAAATGGATCGATTCCCCAATCAAATGAATGCCTCCCAATTGAAGAAGGTTAAATCACTTCTAGATTTCGACAATTTGTACACAGCTCCGGCGCATGGATTTGAGGATGCCTTCCAATATTATGAAAAAAGTAGCAGCCTTCCTTTTCTGCCAAATATTTCAAAGCCGGTCTTCATTTTAAACGCTCAAAACGACAGTTTTTTATCTCCAAAATGTTATCCCTATCAGCTTTCAGAACAGCGGAAAAATATTTATCTTGAGACCCCAAAATACGGTGGTCATGTAGGGTTTCACGAAACCAATAAAATGTACTACAGCGAACGTCGTGTTTTACAGTTTTTAACCGAATTTTAATTCAAATTAAATGAAAAAAATATCCCTTTTAATAGTTATTACCTTAGTAGTTGGTCTCGTGAGTTGCGGTGGTGAAAAAAAGAAAGAAGATGAAAAAGAGGCCGTGCAAATTGGCACGAAAGAAGTATCGAAAAAAGCAGATGAAAATGCAGTCACTCTCGCGCTTAGCGGAAATGATTTAATGCAGTTTGACAAAACTGAATTAAAGGCAAAAGCAGGGCAAAAGGTTACTCTTAATTTGAGACATACAGGTAAAATGGATCTGAAAGTGATGGGACATAACTTTGTTTTATTAAAACAAGGAACAGAAATTCCAGCTTTTTCGCTAGAAGCTGCCACCGCCGGTGAATCGAATGACTGGATCCCAGATGGAGATGCCGTAATTGCACACACAAAAATGTTAGGTGGCGGGCAATCCACATCAATAACATTTACAGCGCCTAGCGCTGGTACTTATGACTTTATTTGTAGCTTTCCTGGTCACAGTGGTTTGATGAAAGGAAAATTTATCGTTGAATAAGATCGAATAAAATTTATTATATAATCCTCTGCATTCGTGTAGGGGATTTTTTTATAAGAAATTGTCAACTTCTTTATAAGCATCAATCACACGTTGTTCTCCCTTTTTACCATCTATAGAATTACCGTGTTCCATGCCTAATATACCTTCAAATCCTCTACTGTGAATATACTTAAAGACGTTTTTATAGTTAATTTCTCCAGAAGTAGGTTCATTTCTCCCTGGATTATCACCAATTTGAAAGTAAGCAATTTCATCCCAACACGATTCAATATTTGGCAATAGATTACCTTCTTGAATTTGCTGATGATATATATCGTATAATATTTTACAGGACGGGCTATTTACTGCTTTACAAATTTGATAAGCATGCGGGCTTTCTGCAAGAAACATTCCTGGATGTCCTCGAAAGTTAAGAGGCTCTAAAACCATCGTTAGATCATGCGGTTCCAAAACATCCGAAGCATATTTAAGGGTTTCAATCACATTTGTCGTTTGGTAATCCTTATGCAAATGTAAATCTACATGCCCAGGAACAACGGTCATCCATCTAGCATTTACACGTTTTGCTACTTCGACCGAACTCTTAATATAATTGATAAACTCTTCTCGCCATTCCTTGTTTCCGCTTGCCAAATTAGGTTCCTTCCAGTAAATTTTATGGGCTACAAACACGCCCATTTCGATACCGTGTTTCTCCATAGTTTTAGCCATTACTTTCTGCTCGGATAGTGGTCGATTTCGCATTTCATTATCTTCAAATGCAGTAAAACCTTGATCGGCCATAAATTCTAACTGTCTAATTACATCATCTCCCGCATGGTCTTTAAACATTCCTAAGTGAGGTGCATACTTCAAATTAAACGAGTGCTTCGATTTGCTTTCATTCAATGAAAGAGAAGAAGCAATCGCAGTTCCTCCAAACGATAAAAGGGAACCCGCTAAGGCTCCCTTTTGTATAAATTGACGTCTTTTCATAATTGTGCCCGAAGTTTCGGGTGGCTTTAAATTACAATGCCATGGCATTACCATTACCCGCTTCACTTAAAGGAATACATCCTTTTTGTTGTCCAGGAACTGGATCATACCATAAAACATTTTTTCCAATCTCTTCAGACTCCTTCCAACCCCAAATACTCATACCTCTAATATTTGTAAGCAAGCTATACATACTAGCATCTGTATCTGGCATTACCGATGGATCTGCTTCAAAAGCCGCATAGTATTCACCCATCTTTTTTCCAAAGCCCTTCTGAGTTTCTTTGTCAGTCTTAAGATATTGAGCTAGAAGTTGATCAAATTCTTCTGGCTTTCCTTTTTCAAGCTCTTTATCAAACATTCCGGTGAATTTATCTGAAAATACCTTCCAGGCTTTTCGCAAATGTTGTTGATCTTTTTCCTTAATTCCGTCTTTCCAAAAAAGATCTATAAATGCATGAACACCTACCTTATTAGCTCCCGGAACCACATCGTCGTTGGGAATAATAAGATCTACCATTCGACGCAGTGCATGTCCTTCTCCTTTTGATAAAAATACAGGGTTAAATTCTGGTTCGCTTACACAACTTTGTAGCATCCCCAATATCGTAGGAGTCGCTACCAAAAAGCCAGCTCCATATCCTAAATTCTTTAATGCTTGTCTTCTATCCATTACGCTTCTTTTTTAAGTTGTTGAGCAGCGTGATTGGCCGCACGTGCGGAAAACGCCATATAAGTTAATGAAGGGTTTACACAACTCGCCGAAGTCATAAATGAGCCATCGGTCACATATACATTTGGCACGGTGTGAATCTGATTATTTTCGTTGACTACCGATGTTTTAGGATCTCTTCCCATTCGAGCTGTTCCCATTTCGTGAATTCCAAGTCCTGGTGCACCGGGATCATCCCATGGCTCGATATCGGTATATCCTGCCTTTTCAAGCATTTCTGTCGCCTGCTGCACCATATCTTTTCGCATGGCATATTCATTTTCTTTCCACTCCGCGTCAAAAGTTACCGTTGGCAAGCCCCACTGATCGAGATTTTCATAATCTAATGTCATTTTATTTTCGTGGTAAGGCAAACATTCACCAAAACCTAATAACAACATTCGCCAATCTCCAGGTTTCGTTACTGCCTCTTTCAACTCTTTACCATATGCCAATTCGGCTACAAGTTCTTCATAATGATTTCGAGTTGCTCCTCCTTGATATCCATATCCACGTTTAAAGGTACTCTGATCGGTTTCCCCACCTACATTTCGAAATCGAGGAATGTATATTCCATTAGGACGTCTTCCTTTATAATGTTTGTCTTTGAAACCTGGAACATTTGCCCAAGCTCCTGCTTTAAAGTGATGGTCCATGATGTTATGACCTAGCTCACCACTATCATTCCCCATTCCATTAGGGAAGCGTTCACTTTTCGATTGCATTAGGATAGCAGCACTTGCAATAGCAGATGCACACAAGAAAACCACTTTACTTTCAAAAACTATTTCTTCTTTGGTTTCCGCATCAATTACTCGTACACCACTCGCTTTTCCCGTACTCGGGTCATAAATAACCTCTTTAACTATGGAATTAGGTCGTATGGTTAAATTTCCAGTACGTTCGGCAGCTGGCAGTGTAGAAGAATTACTACTAAAATATCCGCCAAAAGGACAACCACGCATACAGCGATTTCTAAATTGACATGCAGAACGTCCTTCGAAAGATTCCGTCCCTGTTATATGTGCCACTCGTCCAATAGTAAGTACACGGCCATCTGTATAGTTGTTGTCTATTTTACCTTTCAGATCAGTTTCGGCACAATTAAGTTCCATTGGAGGGCAAAATTTACCATCAGGTAATTGCGGCAATCCTAAATTTTCACCAGAAACACCTATATATTCTTCTACCTTGTCGTACCATGGTTCGATGTCTTTGTAACGAACCGGCCAATCTACGGCTATTCCTTCTTTTTTATTTGCTTCAAAATCGATATCGCTCCAACGATAACTTTGGCGACCCCAAACTAGTGATCGACCTCCTACGTGATATCCACGCATCCAATCGAAACGTTTTGTTTCATTGTATGGATGATCTAAATCATTAACGAAAAAATGGCGATGCGCCTCATCTGTTGTATAACCCGTTCTGGACTGCTTTAATTGCTTGGCTTTTTCTTCAATGGGAAGTTCTCCTTTATATTTAAAGTCCCAAGGGTCCATATTCATGGTATGATAGTCCTTAATATGTTCTATCATTCGTCCTCTTTCGAGTACTAGTGTTTTTAAACCATTCTCGCAGAGTTCTTTAGCAGCCCATCCGCCGCTTATTCCAGAACCCACGACAATAGCATCGTATAATTCGTTAAGGTTTGCCATTTTTGATTTTTATTAATGAAAATGATCCATTTCAGATTCAAAATAATAACTCATTCTGAATAATAATGAACAATAGGTATGGTCTAATTTCCATCATTTTTTTTAGTTAAACAAAAAACCCATCTTAAAAAAAGAAGATCGTTAAACGAAAACGTTTTCGTTTGTGAATATGATAATACCCATGCGCATGGTATTTTAAACTTTTAAAAAAAAGCTACCTTAGAACTCTATTTGTTTAATAAATTATGATTTAATCTTCTCTAATTCATTTGAAATGAAAAACATAACTCTTATCCTCATCATACTCGTTGTAGCCTCCTGTAAAAAGACGGCAGATGAAACGAAAACGACCGAAGAGGTTGCCACCGAAAATGCAGCCGACAACCCCCCCACTTTATCTAATGATTATAAGCTATCACTAGCCCAATGGGCGTACCATGTTCCAATTCAAAACGGAATCATGGATCCAATGGATTTTGCAGAAAAAGCAAAAGAATTAGGTTTTTCTGGAATCGAATATGTAGACCAATTATATACCATTGATAGTACGCTAACGTATCAAGATGCCGTGATGAAATTGGCGAAGCAATGGGAGGTGAAAAATAAAGCTTTTGAGGTGGAACCTGTTTTAATAATGATTGATAGAGCTGGAGAATTAGCAGATCCATCAGAAGAAAAGAGAAAAGAAGCAATTCAAAAACACAAGTATTGGGTAGATGCAGCAGCAGCCATTGGAGCGCCTTCTCTTCGCATCAACTTGTTTGGTTTAACTGAGCCCAAAGCCTGGCATGAAGCCTGTGTTGCTTCCTTGAAAGACCTTTGCGCCTACGCTGCAGAGAAAAACGTATCCATACTTACTGAAAACCATGCACAATTATCTAATGACGCATCAAAAGTAGTAGCCATAATGAAAGAGGTTAATATGCCCAATTGTAAAACATTGCCAGATTTTGGTAATTTTTGTGTGATGAGAGAAGGAGGAGAGCGTTGGGGTCCTGCACCATGTATAGAAGAATATGATCCATATAAAGGTATTGAAGAATTGATGCCATTTGCAGGAGGAGTTTCAGCAAAATCTCATGGCTTTGACGAAAATGGAGACGAAATCGAGATCGATTATTACCGCATGATGCAGATTGTTAAAGATTCTGGATTTAAAGGGTATGTTGGTGTTGAATATGAAAACGATGACGAAGAAGATCCCACCGCGGGAATTCTTGCTACAAAAGAATTAGTGATCAAGGCCTTAAACGCAGCCAAATAAATCCACACATATGAAAGCCAAAACTTTTACACAGTTATCAATCATGATGTTCCTTGAGTTTTTTATTTGGGGAGCCTGGTTTGTGACCATGGGTACTTTTTTAGCCAATACTTTTAGCGCAAAAGGAAGTCAGCTTGCCATGGCTTACGAGACACAATCTTTAGGGGCTATTATTGCGCCTTTTATTATTGGTTTAATTGCAGATCGTTATTTTTCTGCCCAAAAAATATTAGGAGTGCTTCATCTCATTGGAGCTGTACTATTATATCTAGCAGGAACTGCTGCCGATTTTTCGTCTTTTTACCCGTACATATTAGTATATATGATTTTGTATATGCCAACACTTGCTTTGGTAAATTCAGTAGCATTTAGACAGCTATCAGACAATAAAGTATTTGCATGGATACGCGTTTCTGGAACCTTGGGTTGGATAGTAGCAGGATTGGTGATTGCATTCCTTTCTTGGGAATCTGAAAATGCACTTCAAAACACGTTTTTAATGGCTGCTGGAGCTGCCGCTTTATTAGGACTGTTTAGTTTTACACTGCCAAATACTCCACCAACCGCTACCAAAGGTGAAAAAGTGAGCGTTCGCGATATTCTTGGATTAGACGCCTTTGCAATGTTAAAAGACAAACGCTATTTGGTATTCTTTATCGCCTCTATTTTAATTTGTATTCCATTGGCGTTTTACTATCAACATGCCAACCAATACCTCAACGAAATTGGGATGGAAGCCGCTGCAGGAAAAATGACTTTTGGGCAAATGTCGGAAGTTGCGTTTATGATTTTATTACCGCTATTCCTCAAACGATATGGTATAAAAATGACCTTGCTTGTAGGTATGTTAGCCTGGGTAGTTCGTTATTTATTATTTGCCTATGGAGACGCTGGTGAAGGGACGTGGATGTTGATATTTGGAATCCTATTGCATGGTATTTGTTATGACTTTTTCTTTGTCTCTGGACAGATCTATACCGATTTTAAAGCAGGTGAAAAGTTTAAGAGCTCAGCTCAAGGGCTTATCACTTTAGCAACTTACGGACTTGGTATGTTAATTGGTTTTAGGCTTGCCGGATATATAACCGATTTGAACGCAATTACAGAAGGACACGATTGGTTGAGTATATGGACCATGCCTGCTATTATTGCTGGTGGGGTATTCCTATTTTTCCTTATCGCATTCAAAAACGAAAAAGTTGAAGTAAAAGAATAAAAAAATCCACATGAGTAAAAAAATAAAATGGGGTGTCCTAGGTGGTGGTGGTGATAGTCTTATAGGTGTATTACATCGCGTAGCCGCAAGCATGTTTGATGCCTATGAACTGACCGGTGGTGTTTTTAATCCCGACATAAACGTTAGCATTCAATTTGCCAATGAACTAGGGATTTCTACAGATCGAATTTATAGAGATGTAGCACATCTAATAGAAGAGGAGCATAGTTTACCTCTTGATGAACGAATGGAGGTTATTTCGATCCTTACGCCTAATTTCTTGCATTTTCCGATGGCAAAAGAATTGCTGAAAGCCGGTTTTCACGTTATCTGTGAGAAACCCATGACAATGACGTATGCGGAAGCCCTTGAGCTAGAATCTATTCAAAAAAATAGCGGGGTGCATTTTGCTCTTACCCATACATATACCGGTTATCCTATGATTCGCCAAATGAAGCATATGATCGCAGATGGAGCCATTGGAAAAATTCAGAAAATAGATGCCCAGTACTATCAGGGCTGGATAAATCCCATTATACACGATAAAGAACAACGAGGCACTACATGGCGCCTCAACCCAGAAAAATCTGGCATTAGTTGCTGTATGGGAGATATTGGTGTTCACGCGTATCAAATGCTTGAGTATGTGACTGGAATGAAAATACAGGATATTCTTGCCGATCTCAATCATTTGTATGATGACAATCAAATGGACATTGATGGCACCGTGCTGCTTCGGCTAGGAGACAGCGCTAAGGGAGTTTTACGTGCTAGTCAAATCGCCACTGGCGAAGAAAACAATTTCACCTTAGCGATCTATGGAAAAAAAGCTGCCCTTAAATGGGAGCAAGAAAACCCAAATTATTTATATTTATTGGAAGATGGACAACCCGTTCGTATCTTGAAGCCAGGTCACACTTATAATAGCGATTTGTCTTTAGACGGAACGAAATTACCGTCAGGTCACCCAGAAGGGATTTTTGATGCCATGGGAAATATCTATAAAGGTATGTCTAAGGCTGTTCGCAACGAAACGTACGATCCTGCAGAATTTCCGGGCATGGAGGATGGTGTTAGGGGTATGCATTTTATTGAAACCGCTGTTGCAAGTCACCAAGAAGGGAACGTCTGGAAGAAATTGTAACATCGAGCTTTAGAACCAATCGTATCAAACAATAATCACAAATGAATCCGCTGTTGCGGACACTTTATATGAAAACAATTAAAGGACCTGCCGTATTTCTCGCTCAATTTATGGACGACAAAGCACCATTTAACTCGTTAGAAGGGCTTTGCAAATGGGCGGCAGATTTAGGCTATAAGGGCATCCAAATCCCAACTTGGGAAACCAGATTAATCGACCTTACGTTAGCCGGAGAAAGCAAAGTGTATTGTGACGAATTAAAAGGAAAAATCAATTCCTTCGGTTTAGAAATTACCGAGCTTTCAACCCACCTTCAAGGGCAACTGGTTGCTGTACACCCTGCTTACGATTTAATGTTCGACAACTTTGCACCAGACGAGTGTAAAAACAATCCAAAAAAGCGCACTGAATGGGCTCGAAAGCAAGTACTCAGTGCTGCTAAAGCGAGCAAACATCTCGGGCTAAATGCACATGCTACTTTTAGTGGATCTTTGCTCTGGCATACGATGCACCCTTGGCCTCAACGTCCAGATGGCTTGGTAGAAATGGGCTTTGAAGAATTAGCAAAGCGTTGGCTCCCTATTCTAAATGAATTTGAAGATCAAGGTGTAGCTGTTTGCTATGAAATTCATCCCGGCGAGGACTTGCATGACGGAGTTACCTTTGAACGGTTTTTAAAAGCAACCCAAAATCACAAGGCCGTTAATATTTTATACGATCCAAGTCATTTCGTCTTGCAGCAATTAGACTACATTGAATACATTGATCATTATCATGAGTTTATAAAAGCTTTTCATGTTAAAGACAGTGAGTTTCTACCAGATGGAAAACGCGGTGCTTTTGGAGGATATAGCGACTGGAGAGATCGAGCAGGACGCTATCGTTCTCCTGGTGATGGACAAATAGATTTTAAAACGATCTTCAGTAAATTAACCGAATACGGATGCGATGTTTGGGCAGTAATGGAATGGGAATGTTGTATTAAAAGTCCCGAACAAGGTGCTCGAGAAGGAGCTCCGTTTATTGCGAATCATATTATAGAAGCCACCGAAAAACGTTTTGACGATTTTGCCGGTGAATCCATAGATAAAGAAACACTAAAAAAGATTTTAGGACTTTAATTCCCAAGAAAATGAGACAAATACTTACAATTTTAATGATCACGGCGACTCTCGTTTCGTGCAAGCAAAAAGACAACAAGGCTGAAACCGCAGAAATTCAAGAAGAGGAAGAAGTGACTACCGAAACAAATACGCAAGAAAATGATTGGGTCACCTTATTCGATGGAAGTAACCTTGACCAATGGCGTGGCTACAACGCAGAAGGAATGTATCCCGAATGGACTATCGAAGATGGCACAATGGCATTTACACCAGGAGAAGAAGGCGGTAAAAATATCATCTCAAAAGACACTTATACTAATTTTATACTATCGTTGGAATGGAAAATTTCGGAAGCTGGGAATAGTGGCATATTTTGGAGTGTACATGAATCTCCCGAATATAAAGAGGCTTATGAAACCGCGCCCGAAATTCAAGTGCTAGACGACGAAAAACACCCGGACGCATTTGTTGCAGAAGGCACGCATAAAGCGGGATCTTTGTACGACCTGATCAAAGCCCCAGATGGTCTTATACATCCGGCTGGCGAATGGAATTTGGTTGAGCTAGAAGTCAATCACAATACCAACCTAGCTAAATTAAAACTCAACGGTAAGGACGCCTTCAACTTTCCTGTTCATGGTGAAGAATGGGATGCTATGGTTGCTGATTCGAAATTTAAAGACTGGAAAGGTTTTGGGAAATATCCAACAGGTCATATCGGCTTGCAAGATCATAGCGACAAAGTTTGGTATCGAAACATAAAAATTAAAAGACTCGATTAGAAGATTTTAAAATGGAATCATTTTCGGCAGAAGAACAATTGCTATTTGGTCTTGGATATTGTGGTTTTATGGTGATTCTTTTTGTCGTTTTAAAAAAGTATCCTCCTAAAAAAATCAATCATTGGTACGGTTATCGCACTCATAGATCTATGTCCAATACTACCATTTGGAAAGCGGCTAATCAATTCGCAGCTCAATGGGCTTTGAGGCTCTCGCTTTATAGCTTAATTGTGCCCATTGTTTGTTATTTCCTATTTCCATCGAATAACTTTCTCATCTCCATTTTAGTTAACACCTTAGCCGTAGTTGCAATTATTCCACTTACAGAAAACTATTTGAACAAACACTTTGACAAAAACGGCAATCCCAAAGCGACATAGAACGAGGCAGATGCTTGGAACATTTCAGAATCTAGAATTATGTACCTTTGTGTTCTCTAAAAGTGAACTATGATCCAATCGATGACTGGCTACGGAAAAAATGTAGTCCAACTACCAACTAAAAAGATTACCGTAGAAATAAAGTCCCTGAATAGCAAGAATTTAGATATCAACGCTCGAGTACCTGGTGCATACCGAGAAAAAGAATTGCAAATACGAAACCGTATTGCCAAATCACTTGTGCGTGGGAAAGTTGATGTGAGTCTTTATGTAGAAATGACTGGTGAAGAGACATCTACCAAAGTAAATGAAGCAGTGGTAAATCAATATATGACTCAATTATCTAAAGTGACCGATGGGGATCGTGTAGATTTACTAAAAATGGCTATTCGGATGCCAGATGCTTTAAAAACCGAACGAGAAGAAATAAACGAAGACGAGTACACACATATTTTAAATGCAGTGGACGAAGCGCTTAAGGCAATTAATAGTTACAGAAGTGATGAAGGAAATGTTCTCAAGACCGATTTCGAAAAACGAATTGCCAGTATCACTAGATTGCTCGATGAGGTAATCGAAATAGATCCACAGCGTATCGATAATGTTAAAGAACGACTGCGTAAAGCCGTGGCAGATTTAAAAGAACAGGTAGACGAGAATCGATTTGAACAGGAGCTTATTTATTATCTAGAAAAATACGATATCACAGAAGAAAAGGTGCGTTTAAAAAATCATTTAAATTACTTTAATGAAACGTTGGCCTCTTCAGATTCTAACGGAAAAAAGCTCGGCTTTATCACCCAAGAAATTGGTCGTGAAATCAACACTATTGGTTCGAAAGCTAATTTTGCGCCCATGCAACAATTGGTTGTTCAGATGAAGGATGAGTTGGAAAAAATCAAAGAACAAGCTTTAAACGTTTTGTAATGAAAGGAGGGAAACTTATCGTCTTTTCGGCGCCTTCTGGAAGTGGGAAAACTACCATTGTTAGGCATTTATTACAACAAGAATCTTTAAACCTAGAATTTTCAATTTCGGCTACTTCACGTTCGCCAAGAGGCGATGAAAAGGATGGTGAAGATTATTACTTTTTATCCACCGAACAATTCAAAAAACATATGAAAAACGATGATTTTTTGGAATGGGAAGAAGTATACAGAGATAACTTTTACGGCACCCTTAAAACAGAAGTAGAGCGAATCTGGGCCATGGGCAAAAATGTTATTTTCGACATTGATGTTGTAGGAGGTTTGCGTATTAAAAGAAAGTATCCAGATCGTACTTTAGCAGTTTTTGTACGACCCCCGAGTGTTGAAGAGCTTAAAATAAGATTAAAAAAGCGCAAAACAGAAAGCGAAGAAAAAATCAATATGCGCATTGCAAAGGCATCTGTAGAAATGGCTACGGCTCCACGATTCGATTTTATTATCGAGAATGATGAATTGAAAAAAGCCTTAAAAGAAGCAGAAACTTTGGTTGAGCAACATATTTCAAAACCGTTAAGCACCGAAGAAGAATAATGCCCGTTCAAAAAAATATTGGACTTTATTTTGGAACATTTAACCCAATACATGTAGGTCACCTCACACTTGCCAATTACATGGTGGAATTTGGCGGTCTAGATGAAGTATGGCTGGTCGTAACACCGCACAATCCACATAAAAAGAAAAAAACGCTTTTAGACAATCACCATCGATTGGCGATGGTTCGAATTGCCGTAGAGAACTACCCCAAATTAAAAGCAAGTACCATTGAATTTGATCTCCCTCAACCTAACTATACGGTAAATACCTTAGCCGTGCTTGAAGAAAAATATCCCGAGCAACAGTTTTGTTTAATCATGGGAGAAGACAATCTAAAAAGTTTTCACAAGTGGAAAAACTATGAGGTCATTTTAGAACGTTACCCCATTTTTGTGTACCCTCGTATTTCGGTTGGTACCGTTGAAACTCAATTTGAAGGGCACCCAAAAATTACCAAAGTAGATGCGCCTATTATGGAGCTATCGTCGACATTTATTCGAAATGGAATAAAGGAAGGTAAAAATATTCGACCGATGCTGCCTGAAAATGTTTGGCAGTATTTGGATGAAATGAATTACTACAAAAAATAATTACGATTTAAATAAAGGGCGTTGTTCAACAAAAAACCGCCCTGTCTAAGTAAACTTATTCAGAGCGGTTCAACTAAATAACCAACCAAAAAATTATGTTGAGTCCCAAATCTGGGAGCGTCAATTCTTTAAAACTTGCTAATCTTCTTCATCTGTTTTTTTATCTCAGAATTCTTTAATCTTAGCTTACCATCTTGTCTGTTTTTGAATTGAATATACCCGCGTCCTTTAAAGCGATATACGGTACCTGAATTCTCGTGAAACAATTCGATGGTGTTGTCATTAAGAACGTTTAATTCAAAATATTCATTGCCCAAATAGTCATAATCAATTGTTAAATATTTTAAATAAGGTTCTCCCGGCACATTATCTACATTATAGATTCCAGTATAATCCCAATAAATCGTATTTATATCGGTACCATTGGCATCTTGTGAACTTAAGAAGTTACCATCGCCGCCGCCAGGTAAAAAAGCTACAAAGTTCTCATAATCAAATTCATTTAAACTTCCTTCCAAGCTGGTAAACGTCTTTTCCCAAGTCACATATTCTTGTAGGAAATAGTGAATATTATCGTAAAACAATTTATTGTAATCGAAGTTCGAACGATCGTATCCTATTAAAAAATATCGAAGGTTTTGTGCCCGATTATACAATTCAATTTCATGCTCATTTCGCTGTATCACTTGAAATACATTAAATCCATCCAAATCATGAGAAATTTCTAAAGTCGTACCATAAGTGTCATAGTAGCCTACGTCAATTCCAAACCCATAACCTTGATCTCCAATACCAACTAAATTGTTATTCGCATATAAGGTGCCATTTCGAAACGAAAGCGTAAAAGCTTTGTGCATGAACGGAATACTTCCATTACCGGTTGCTCGGTGAATATCGACATACCACAATTCATGCGTGTTAAGAACTTGGTTTAAAGTTAAACCAGGATCTACCACGTCAACAATTTCGTCTTCTACTATTACTTCGGTATAACATGAAGTAAATAACAATGCGATCAAAGTCGCTCCTAAAAATAATTTCATCGTTTTCATCTTCTAAGGTTTTAGGGTTCGCTTTATTAAAATCTAAAAGCATGCCAAAATTTTATAGTGCTGTATTTCAATACATTACAAAGGTGGTTGGAATTTCAAAGTTTGGGATTTGGTGGCTGCCGTCTTGGATTGTACATTTACAATTCTGATAAACATCTTATGAGTACATCTCCAAAGTTTGCCGTTTTTGGTGGAGGTAGTTGGGCTACTGCTATCGTTAAAATGTTATGCGAAAATCTCGACGAAGTGGGCTGGTATATGCGAAGTGCTTATGCTCTTGAACACATCCAAAAGGAAAAACACAACCCAAATTATTTAAGTGCGGTTGAATTCCATACCGAAAAATTAAAGCTTAGCAACAACATCAATGAAATGGTGGCCTATGCCGATTATCTCATTTTTGTTATTCCTTCTGCTTTTGTTCATGCCGAATTGGAAAAAGTGACAGAATCCTTGAAAGGAAAAGTCATTTTTTCGGCCATTAAAGGAATTGTCCCCGAGAGCAGTCTCATTGTTGGAGATCACTTTTACACACACCATCAAATTCCATTCAAAGACATTGGAGTTATTACGGGTCCATGTCATGCAGAAGAGGTCGCCCTAGAACGACTCTCTTATTTAACAATTGCATGTGCAGATCAGAAAAAAGCGCAACTAGTTGCCGATTGCCTGAGCAGCAGGTACATAAAATGTTCGATTAGTGATGATATTATTGGTACAGAATACGCGGCAATGCTCAAAAATATCTATGCCATTGCAGCAGGAATCGCCCATGGATTAGGATATGGAGATAATTTTCAGAGTGTTTTGATGAGTAACGCAATTCGAGAAATGAAACGCTATGTAAAAAAGGTTCACAAAATGAAGCGCGACATTAATAACTCGGCATATCTGGGAGATTTGTTAGTAACGGGTTATTCTACTTTTAGTCGAAACAGAATGTTTGGGAATATGATAGGCAAAGGATATACGGTTAAAAGTGCACAATTGGAAATGAGTATGGTAGCCGAAGGTTACTATGCTGCCAAAAGCGCCTTTGAATTGAATCAAGCCAAAGGAAGCAAAAAAGCAAAGACGCCCATTATAAATGCCATTTATGCCATTTTATATGAGGGAAAAGAACCCAAAAAAGTCTTCAAAAAATTGACAGACAAACTTACCTAAACTCAGTAATTACAATTTTTAACCTCGATTGGCTACGTGTTCCTACGTGGCTAAATTTTTTTAACTGTAGTTTATCCATTTTATATGTCGTTCGTCTAATTATACAAACCATCGTTAGTTTTTTAAGATATATTTGATGGTTAATTAATTAATCAAAATCTAATTATGAAGAAAATTACTTTATTATTCTTCCTTGGGGCTATGTTCATAGCACAAGTTGGAATAGCTCAAAACTTTACCTTATCAGGTAATAGTATTGATCAAGAAATTATCCAAGATGATTTAAAACAAAGTACCCTTTTGCCTGGTCAAGCGACCCAAATAGCAAATGGAGATCTTAACTCATCTAGGATGCCAGTAACCATTACGCACAGTGCTACTCAAAACATTGTGGGAGGTAATTCTGTGACATGTAATGCCGGAGGTTTACAAACCGATAACTCTTTCTTTAGAGTGTTCGACTTAGCAACGGACTTTGGTATCGCTGGTCCATTTGAGGTGACCGACATGGAATTTGCCGTAGAAACTACATCAGGACCTTATTCATTTACAGGTAACATTTATAGTTTTACTGGAACATTCCCAGTAGATTATCCTGCCAATGCAGTCCTACAAGGTACTGGAACATTTACTATTGATGTTGGTGATAGCGGCACGGTTGTTACAACAAGTGTAGACGCAACTACAATTATTCCAGCTGGAGAAATCTTAATCTATGAAGTATTCTTTCCAGAAACGCAAACAACTGGAACCCCGAGTACGTTCCCAGGAAGTAATGCCGATGGGCAAACGGATGCTTCATATATAGCTGCAGCTGCTTGTGGTATTAACAATCCAATTGATCTTACAGCAATTGGATTTCCTAACATGCACTTAGTTATGAATATAGTTAGCAATCCTATGGTAGATCCTGATGCTCCTATTATTTCTTGTCCTATGGTTGCGCCAGTGCCAAACGATGCTGGAGAATGTGGTGCCATTGTTAACTTTAGTGATGCTGTTGCAATCGATCCAAATGGAGGAACAGTAACTGTAACCCAAACTATGGGTCCTGCCAGTGGTACGTTATTCCCTGTAGGAGATACCACTGTAGAATTTACAGCAACAAACGACGATGCGCCTAATGAGGTAACGGTTTGTTCGTTTGTAGTAACGGTAAACGATGTTGAGGATGCAATGATTACTTGTCCTGATGATATCACAGTTGATCAAGATATGGGTACATGTGGAGCTGTTGTAAATTATATGTCCCCAGAAGTAGTTGATAACTGTCCTACGGGAGGATCTACAATGTCTGGTACGTTTACCGATGTAATTCGTATTACTGAGCCAGGTCTTGCCACTACAGGTAACCTATTCTCTTTTGCAGGTACTCCAACCGGAGCAACTTCTGCTACCTTAACGGTTCGTGTATTCGGAGATATCGACGGTGTTGCTGGAGGTGGAAACGATGAGTTCTGGACCATTTTTGACGAAGGTGCCAACGAAGTTGGAACTGCAGGTGGTACTGGTGACTTTGCTGATCAATGTACCAACGAAATTACTGAAGTATTTACCTTAGATACTGCCATGGTTGACACATGGGCTGGCGATGGAATGATCGACTTCACAGTGGATGATGTTGCTGGTAATATTAACATCAATGGATTATGTAACCCAGGTGAGTATGTAGAATTAGAACTTACATACGACTGGACCAACGGAACTCCTCCTCCAACCTTAGTTCAAACAGCAGGTATTGCATCTGGAGGAACATTCCCAGTAGGAACAACAACCAACACGTTTGAGTATACAGACCTTGGTGGAAACGTTGTTTCTTGTTCGTTTGATGTAACGGTAGTAGATACTGAGGCTCCAGAAATTTCTTGTATTGGAGAACCAATAATTGAAGTATCTGGTTCGGAGGCTCCAGGTAGTCTGATTAATTCAACGACTACTTCTGTGATTTCTCTAACTGAAGATGGAACTATCACCGATCTAGATGTAGATTTAGATATCGCACATACATGGGTAAGTGATATGAACATCACCTTAGAGTCTCCTGCTGGAACCGTTGTTGAATTATATGACGGAGCTGTTTTGGGATGTCAAGATGATGATATTTTAGCAACCTTAGATGATGATGCTACTGATAACATCAATGACCAATGTAATGTAGGCGCTATTCCTACTATTGATGGAACCTTTGCTCCTTCAGCTGCACTTGCTGCCTTTAATGGTGAAAGTACAATGGGAGACTGGACCCTTACTATTGTAGATGCAGAACCTGTATTTGACGATGGTACCTTAAACTCTTGGGCACTTAATTTTGATATTGATCCTATTGTTACTGGTGGAATCGATGTGGTGCTAGATGCAAATGGTATGGGGTCGTTATTGGCTTCTGATCTTATTACAAGTATCAACGATTGTAGTGCGACTACTGTTACTATTGGTGGCGGTGGTGGTGTTTGTAACGAAGCCAACCCAAGCAACGGATTCGAAGACGGATTTGTTGTAGATCCAGCTGGTGGATTTACCATTGCTAACGATTTAACTGTAGACGCTGGATTAGATTTCGAATTAAATCAAGTAACAGTTAATTTATTCCATGACGTAGGTGCAACCATCGCTAGTGTGGATGTATACTACTTCGATGATGCTGCTGGGGCGCCTGGTGCTTTATTAGGAAGTGAATTAGGTGTTGTACCTTCGTCTCAAACCGTTCTTGGAAACAACTTCGGATTTGATATTAGCGAAACTGTTGTGGACGTAACTCCATTTAACTTTGCTAGTGATCCTGGAGCTGATACCCAATATTGGGTAGCTATTAATTCTTCTTCTACTTCTGGTGGTGGTGTATTCTGGGAAGTTACTACGGTAAGTCCTATGGGAGCTCAAACTGGTTTCTCTAGTGATGGAGGTGCTACATGGACCGTAGTTGCTACTGGTGAAGACGGAGTATACGATTTCAGCGGAACATGTGTTTCTCCTGTTTCTACGTTGGCTGAATTCGATTGTTCTCAAATTGGAGAGAACTTGGTTGAAGTAACTGTAACTGATGCAGCTGGAAACAGCTCAACTTGTTTAGCTACTGTAAATGTAATCGACGATATCGCTCCAGTAATCGAGTGTGGATTTGTACCTACCTTAACTGATAGTGCAACTGACGCTCCTGGAAGTGTTATTACTGATGCTAACCCAACAACTACTTCTGTAATCAACGTAGCTGCTAATGAAAGCATTACAGATCTTGATGTAGATTTAGATATTTCTCATACATGGGTAGGAGATATGTTAATCACTTTAGAGTCTCCTGCAGGAACTGTAGTAGAGCTTTATGATGGTTCACTTCTTTTCTGTGGTGATGATGATATGACTGTAACACTTGACGATGCTGCTACTGGTGGTAACGTAAACGATCAGTGTGGAGCTGGAACCATTGATGGTACCTTTACTCC
>Ga0316208_1001383_pt1 | contig 23008 bp, 29 predicted proteins | sample 3monopyrite_MG_FD_204944 | JGI IMG/M metagenome (GOLD analysis project Ga0316208, IMG submission 204944) | Microbial mat bacterial communities from mineral coupon in-situ incubated in ocean water Damariscotta River, Maine, United States -... | ecosystem: Environmental > Aquatic > Marine >... | reverse complement strand
CAGTACCCTAATCTATTTGTGCATTGGCAATATGGCTTTCTGCCGTAGGCTTGTTAAGAAGAGCCGTATGATGTGAGAGCATCACGTACGGTTCTGTGAGAGGTTTAGGGGTGAGAATCCCCTTTACCTACTCGACTTTTATTTATAATAGTAATTTACAAGTTTCCATCTGTCTTTGGAGATCAATCTATAAAGCCCTTTATATTCTTCTTGTCTCAGACTTAAATCGTAGATTCCGATACTTTCTCGTAGCTTGATAATTTTAGGAATATCAGTTTCTACAAATTGTAATTTCTCTTTCTCAATGCAACGCCACATCCAATATTTTTGAATGTAATAAACTCCTCTTAAATGTCTATCCTGTATTTCTGCATAATGAGTTGGTAAAATTTTACCTTCTTCCCAAGCCTTATTCAGATAAGGTTCTAAAATTAGGTTATTGGTGTCATCATCAAAATGTAGCAGTAACATTCTAACATTCAAATAACCTTTTTTACCAACTAATTCTTCTCCTAAAAATCCGTATTCATCAAAAAGACTTAAAAGGTGATGTATATTACTTGAGTCAGTTTTTTCAATATAGTTGAGTAGCTTTTTAGATTTTTTATATCTCTTAGAGTTGTTTACTCCTTTTTGTTTTCTATCCCATTTAGCAGCATACTTAGCTTTCCTGTAGAATTTATGTTTTCGAATCTTCTGATCTTCTTTAGAAAGACTGTCAACTATTTCTATTAAATATGGATTTGTTCCTCTAGATTGTTTAGCTATTTTATTCGAGTATTTTTCAATTCGTTCGAGGTCATTGTTAAGTTTAGCTAATTGTAGAACTTTTTGAAGATAAATAGTCTGAACATATTCTAACTTTTTAAAACCCTCCTCATAGGCTGTAATTGCACTATCAATTTTGCCTACAACCGCTAACTTTCTACCTTCATTCATTTCAAAGTAGAAAGTGTTTATATCCTGTCCGCTTAGAAGAAATGAGAATGCAATAAAAATAGAAAACAGAAACTTTTTAAGCATTTAGGCAATGATTTGTAACAAGCGTATAAACGGACTTGTCCGTTTATACACGCTATAGCAGTATACTTTAAACAAGATGAAATTAACCTACAAATTTCAATTAATCAAGTAGATATCCAAGTTTAAACGACAATAAACGTTTATAAGTAATTATAAGCGTTTACAATCGGATAGTATAAAATGTACTTATTTGCCAGAGCGGACATGATGCTCTAGTTTGTATTGAAAAGTCAAGGCCATTTGTTTTGCCCTTTTTTTGGCTTCTTCGCAGAGCGGGCCTTCAAAATGCAAGGCTAAATTGGCATTGAACAGTTCCAACCATCGCTCAAAGTGTTTTTTCTCAATGGACAAGGGGGCATGCTTGGCAAAAGGGCTACCAAAATACTTGCGTTCGTTCAACAAAATGGTTTCCCAAAAACCCACCATCTTTTCCAAATGCTGTGGCCAACGGTCTTCAATCACCCCATTAAAGATGGGACCAATCAATTCGTCTTTCTGCACCTTTGTGTAAAATGTATGCACCATTTCAGAGATGGCAGTTGAAGTATCAAGGTCCTTTTTCATTGCTCTAAAATTACACCTCTTTTGCTTTTTTATGATGCTCCGTTTTTTTGCAAAACTCTTTTTGTGTTCATTTGTTGGGTCAAAAAGAAAAAGATGAAAAAAATTATCGGCCCATTAATGTTGGCTTTCACAATTGGCCTAAACGCACAAGAAATGAGTTTACACGATTTTATCGTCAAAGACACCTATGGAGAAGAGTTCAATCTGAGCCAATTGAAGGGCAAGAAAGTACTAGTGGTCAACACTGCCTCTGAATGTGGGCTTACGCCTCAATATGAACAGTTGGAAGAATTGTACCGCGAGTTTGGTGGAGACGACTTTACCATAGTGGCTTTCCCAGCAAACAATTTTGGAGGACAAGAGCCCGGCAGCAATGAAGACATTCAAGCTTTTTGCCAAAAAAACTATGGCGTCACTTTCCCCTTGATGGGCAAAATCTCTGTCAAAGGAGACGACCAACATGAAGTCTACCAATGGCTCACTCATAAAACCAAAAACGGCAAAGAAGATGCGCCTGTAGGATGGAACTTTCAAAAGTTTATGATCGATGCCAACGGCAAGTATGTCGGCATGGTGCCGCCGCAAGAGAGCCCTGCCTCAGAGATCATCTTAAATTGGATACAAGGAGACTCATGAAACTAGATATCCTTGCCATGGGTGTACACCCAGACGATGTAGAATTGAGTTCTGCAGGCACCTTGCTCAAGGCCAAAGCCGAAGGCAAGAAAATTGGCATTCTTGATTTTACGCATGGAGAATTGGGTACAAGAGGATCAGGACCCTTGCGCTTGGTGGAAGCAGCAGCTTCTGCCAAAATATTGGGGCTTGATGTACGTGAGAATTTAGGCTACAAAGACGGATTTTTTCAAAACGATGAGGCACATCAAAAGGGCATCATCCGTATGTTGCGTCGCTACCAGCCTGAGATAATATTGTGCAATGCCTTGGAAGACCGACACCCAGACCACGGACGTGCTGCAAAACTCACTACCGATGCCTGTTTTTACAGCGGTTTGCGTAAAATAGCCACCGAATGGGAGGGCGAAGCCCAAGATGCTTGGCGTCCCAAAGCAGTGTACCATTACATACAAGACCGTGCCTCCAAACCGGACTTTGTGGTGGATGTCAGTGAATTTGTGGAGCAAAAGATGTTGGCCATCCAAGCATTTAAATCACAATTCTACAATCCTGATTCTAACGAACCTGAATCACCGCTCACCATGCAAAACTTTTTTGATTACATCAAAGGCCGCATGACAGATATGGGACGTTACGTTTTTGCAGATTATGCAGAAGGCTTTCACGCTGCCCGACCTATAGGGGTGAAGTCTTTGAATGATTTGTATTAATGGTATAAACGAACTCCCTTATTGTAACATCAGAAAAACTTTCTCCACAAACGTTTCATCAGCCGAACATCTCCTTTCTGGGGCAAGAAATGCAATGGGGCCACCGCTGATTTTCTGATCATTTGCACAAACAAGAACCCAAACATTCCGGTGTAAGAAAGGAATGCAGTAAGTGCAGCACCATTGGCGCCATACAAAGGAATCAGGGCAAATCCAGCGGCAAGCGTAATCAGCAATCCAATCAATGCAGATAAGCTGTTGATTTTCTGTCGACCAGTACCAGAGAAATAGTGGCTGATGATGATCTCTGCAGATTGCATCAAGATGCCCAAGGCCAAAATTACAATTACCGCTTTTACATCAGCGAAGGCCTCTCCTAAAAGCGCCTGATAGAGTTTTGAAGGTAAAAGCATCAGTATCACCACACCCACCAAGGTAATTCCCATAGAGATTTTCGTCAGCAAAACAGTGATGCGTTGGGCATAGGGATCATGGTCTTTGCTGCTGATGCGTGCATATTGCACCGTTGCAATGCTACGGCCCGGTAGGATCAAGCCTTCCGAAATGCGCACCCCTGCGGTGTAGACTCCCAAAGCTGCCCGCCCGCTAAATGCATCCAGAATAAAATAAGAGAGGCGATAATTGAGCATCTGAAAGGCATTGGCTGTTTGTATGTAAAACCCATAATGAAAAGCTTTTCGAAAGGTTTGCCAAAAATTGGGCGCTGCTTTGGTGGATTCTGGAACTAAATGCTTGCGCGTAGTCAACCAAGCGAGTACATAACAGATGGAGTATGCAGCATAGAGCACGTCGATGAATGCTTCCACCTTAGCACGTTCTTGAAGGATAAAATAATAACAGACACCGCCCAATGTTATCAGGGATTGTAGAAGCGCCAGACGATTCACAGCTTTAATTCGCTCTTGACCCAACAATACGTATTGATGAATGGAGAGCAAGGCTGCCAAAGCGGAGAGGGCATAGATGTCGTTCAAATAATTTTCATCGGCCAAAGGGTATAATTGATTGATGAGGAAAAATAAGCCGATACCTATGCCTGTCCAGAAGTAACAGGCCAAAATCAAGCGTTGTAAATTCAATTTCTGACTGAAATAAACTATGCTGCCATTGGAAATATTGCAGATGAGTTGCACCAAGGTAATGTTCAAGACAATCAAGCCTATGCTGCCCAAGCCTTCTGCACCAATGTAGTTGGTGTAGAGCAGCAAGAGTACTATTGAAATTCCGGCCATTAAAATCTTGTTGCCGAAAGTATGTAGGATATTGCCGATCATACGTCCAAGGCTTTTTGATAAAAAGTGAGAAATTTTTCAGCAATCTTTTCTTCACTGAAATTTTCCACCGCAAATGCACGAATTTTTTGTCGATTAAATGCCTCAGGAGAATCAATGAATTTACGAAGAGCTGCTTCGAAGGCCTTGCGGTCATTTTTCTGAAAATGCACAGCCACAGTATCATTGGTAAATTCGACGATGCCCTTGATGTCTGGAACAATTAATGGCAGTCCACAAGACAAAGCTTCGTTGATCACACAGGGTTGATTCTCATAAGCTGAAAAGAGCAGCAATGCATCGCTATGGGCCATGACATTGGCAATCTCAGCCCGAGAGCGGACTCCTTTCATTCGGATGACATCTTCCTTGCCAAGAATTTGAATCAATTCCTTGCAACGAACTTCGTCTTTTCCCTCACCATAGACCGACAGTCGTACTTGTGGAAATTCATCCTGTAATTTGGCTATGGTGTGGATGATGTCCAAGATTTGTTTGACTTCTTGAATCAGATTTCCTACAAATAGCAATTCTAAATGAGCATTTTTTGGAGCTTCGAGACTGAAAAGTTCTGTGTCCACAACATTAGGGATGACGGTATAGCGATTGCTTAAATGGTGTGCTTCCATGGACTGCTGCAAATGACTAGAGACGGTATGTATGCCTGAGGCTGCTCGACAGAGCTGCTGCGTAAAAGCCTTTTTGGCAGCACCCTTGTATTCTCCCACCTCTTTATGGTAGCCAGACCAATGTTCAGAGATGACAAAAGGAATGTTGTTTTTTTTCTTCAGTCTCAAGGCCAGGGGTCCACTTCGGCTCAAGACATGAATGTGGCAGAGGTCAATTTTTTTATCAGTCAAGGCTTCATAGCCCAATTTCTGTGCTTTTTGATATCGGTAAGCATTCCTTGTTTTGTCGATAATGGGCACTCCACTTTCCGCTTTGGGGAAGAAGACACGTACTTCATAAATGCCCTCATTTTGGTTTTCCTCTATGCGGTAATTGCGTATTCCAGCTTCCGAATGCACAAATAAGACCGTGATGTTAACCTTCCGTTTTAGAGCATGGGCATAGTTCTCTATGAAATTGCCGTCAAAAGGTTCCGCAGCATGTGGGTACCATTTGGGCAAGAAAAGAATGTGCAATGGCGCAGACATTTAATTGGGTGATTCGGCTTTTCCAGAACGCATCAATTGACGAAATCGTCTGTAAAGTGATAAAATGACGGCCGCTATGAAGGTTTTGATAAGGCCTCCAGCAAGAAAAGGCAGCACTCCATATTGCAGTGCATCCAATAATGAAAGATTACGCAAAAGTCCAACTGCTCCAGCCGCGAGAATGATCAGATGGCCAAGAAAGATATGCAATAGGTAAAATCCAAAGCGAGAAGGGTTGCGATCAGCCATTTTACCCACCAAGAGGACTGAAATTAGAAAGCCGAGCAAATAGCCAAAAGAATTGCCCATGACCACATGCCATCCTGAAGCAGCATTCGAAAAAATGGGTGCACCCAATCCTCCTGCTACAATGTACAACAAGACCGACAAAATCCCTTTTCTCCATCCAATTAAATGCGCAATCAGCAAAACTGCAAGAGATTGTGCAGTAATCGGTACTGGTGAAAGTTCACCCAAATCGATGGAAAGTTGAGCACAAGCACCAATGCTCAATGCACTAAGCACAATGATTAGCAGGTCAATGATGAATTGTTCGAATTTTTGCATCTGAGGATAAAACTAATCAAAGCCCAGCATATCAGCTCCATGAATCCATGGAAATTAAGTCGCAGAAGTTCAAAAAAAGCATGAATTTTGACCAAAGAATTTTCTAAGAAAAAGATATTTTATTTCAGGGAAAAGTCTTTATTTTGCACTCCTAATTTTTTTTGAAGCATCAGTCATGTCAAAAGTTTGTCAAATCACAGGGAAGAGAGTCATTACAGGAAACAACGTTTCTCACTCGCACAAGAAAACGAGAAGAACTTTTGAACCCAACTTATTCAAAAGAAAATTTTTCAATCCAGATACTGGTGAATGGGTTACCTTAAAGGTATCTGCTGCAGGGATTCGCAACATCAATAAAAAAGGTTTAACAACTTGTATGAAGGAAGCGAAGGCCAAAGGGTTTTTATGATAATTATTGCTACGAACGCATAAATCCCGATCTAATCGGGATTTTTTTTTGCCCTACCGCTAATTCATTTTGTTTTCGCCCTCTTTGAAAATTGACGAATTTTAAAGCATGCTGAAAAGAACCTTTATCATATTCCTTTTTATTGGTGGATTGTGGACTTTACTTCTTGCCCAAGAAGAAAAGAAAGTCTCATTGCAAGAAATAGAAAAAGACCATTACCATTATGAAGAAGATTATTTGCCTGCGAGTTTTCACCAAGAAAGAAGAGCAGCTTTAAGGGCACTTTTACCTGACTCTGGCGCTGCAGTTTTTTTCTCATCTCCTGAGCGATTACGTGCCAACGATGTGTATTTTGAATACCATCAAGACCCCAATTTTTATTACCTGAGTGGTTATCGTGAACCGAACTCCATGTTGGTAGTCTTTAAGGAAGCTCACAACATTCAAGATAAAGCGGTCAAAGAGGTATTGTTTGTGCAAGGACGCAATTCATTCTCGGAAATGTGGTTGGGCAGGCGACTCGGAGAAGAAGCTGGACAGCAACGATTGGGTGTAGATTTAGTCATTTCGAATGAGCGTTTTGATCAGATTGAGTGGCCATTTGAAGCCTTGAAGGAGATCTATTTGCAAGATCCCATTGCAATGGAAAAATTGGACACTTTTAAAACTACCACATTGAATGGATTGCTGCATGGGTTTATGAAAAAAATGCCAGGAAATTTTGAGTCTACAGAAGATCCTTTGCCAAAAATGATGGGGCAATTACGGCAGACCAAAACAAAGGAGGAGTTGGAGCTTCTCCAAAAAGCCATCGACATCACTTGCATTGCACAAAATGAATTGATGCAGCAGATCACAGAAGAAATGACTGAGTACCAAACCGAGGCCATCATAGAATTTGCTTTTAAACGTTTGGGTGCTGAATACACTGGTTTCCCAAGCATACAAGGTAGTGGTGAAAACTCTTGCATCTTGCATTATGTGAGCAATCGTAGGCCCTTAATTAATGGAGGTTTGTTGGTCAGTGATGTCGGTGCAGAATACCATGGATATACAGCCGATGTGACACGCACTATCCCCCCAAGCGGAACCTTCTCAAAGGAAGAAAAAGCCATTTATGAATTGGTGCTGAAAGCGCAAGATGCAGGAATTGAGGCAGCTAAGGTAGGAGCAAGTTTTTGGGCACCGCACATGGTGGCTCAACAGATCATTGCAAGTGGTTTGATGAAGCTGGGCTTGATTAAATTGCCCAATGAGGTGCGCAATTATTTCATGCACGGGACTTCACATTATTTAGGTTTGGATGTACACGATGCTGGTTTGTATGGAATTTTAGAAGCGAATCAAGTCATTACTGTAGAACCTGGGATCTACATTTCTGAAGGCTCGGATTGTGATCCAAAATGGTGGAACATTGGGGTGCGCATTGAGGATGATATTTTGATCACCGAAAAGGGGCCAGTTAACCTCTCTGCCAAAGCACCCAGAACCGTTGAAGCAATTGAAGCCCTGATGGCAAAGTAGGCAGTTAAAAATTGACGAAATAAATCGACTTTCGCTACAGATAGATTGATTTATTTGTCTAAATTTGTCGCCTTCTAAAATAAAGCAGTTGAAATGGCTAAGAAAGGCAACAGAATACAAGTGATTTTAGAATGTACTGAGCATAAGCAAACAGGAATGCCTGGCACTTCAAGGTACATTACTACCAAGAACAGGAAGAATACTCCTGATAGAATGGAATTGAAAAAATACAACCCGATTTTGAAAAAAATGACGGTTCATAAAGAAATCAAATAAGTAAACCATGGCAAAGAAAACCGTAGCATCGCTTCAGAAAGGTGAAGGAAAATCTTTTACAAAGGTGATCCGAGTAATGAAGTCTGAGAAATCAAACGCCTATACTTTTAAAGAAGAAATGGTGCCTAACGAGCAAGTGAAGGACGTCTTAAACAAAAAGTAAGAGTTAGAAAATTAGAATTAATAGGTTAAAGGGCTTCTTTCTTTCGTAGAGAGAAGCCTTTTTTATTGTTATACTATGGCATTATTCGGTTTATTTTCGAAAGAGAAAAAGGAGAAACTCGATGAGGGACTCAACAAGACCAAAGAGAACTTATTCAGCAAACTTAGTCGTGCCGTTGTTGGTAAATCAAAGGTCGACGATGAGGTACTTGATGAGTTGGAAGAAATTCTCATCACTTCTGATGTAGGTGTAGATACTACTTTACGTATCATTGAGCGCATAGAAGCGCGCATAGCAAGAGATAAATACGTCACGACAGCAGAGCTTAACAATGTATTGAGAGAAGAGACAGCAGAATTGCTCTCGGAGAACAATACTGGTGATTACGAAGACTTTATACTTCCGGAAACGAATACACCTTATGTCATTATGGTAGTAGGGGTGAATGGTGTTGGCAAAACCACCACCATTGGGAAATTGGCGTATCAATTCAAGAAAGCAGGTAAAAAAGTAGTCATGGGTGCTTCGGATACCTTTAGGGCTGCAGCTGTTGATCAATTGAAAATCTGGGCGGAACGCGTAGATGTACCCATCGTAAGTCAAGGCATGGGTGCTGATCCAGCTTCGGTAGCATTTGACACACTGCAATCTGCCGTATCACAAAGTGCAGATGTAGTTTTGATCGATACAGCAGGACGTTTGCACAACAAAGTAAATTTGATGAATGAATTGGGCAAGATTAAACGAGTCATGCAAAAAGTAATTCCAGATGCACCTCATGAAATTCTCTTGGTTTTGGATGGCTCCACTGGACAAAATGCCTTTGAACAAGCCAAACAATTTACCGCAGCCACAGACGTAAATGCTTTGGCATTGACCAAGCTTGACGGAACCGCTAAAGGAGGTGTAGTAATTGGCATTTCGGATCAATTCAAGATTCCAGTAAAATACATTGGAGTAGGAGAAGGCATGGAGCATTTACAAGTTTTCAACCGCACTGAATTTGTGGACAGTTTGTTCAAGTCTTAGGCCATGAAAACAAAAACCCTCAAAAAAAACAAGGTCAATGTAGTGACTTTAGGCTGTTCCAAGAATATCTTTGATTCAGAAGTGATGATGAACCAGCTCAAGGCCAACTCCTTTGAAGTGGAACATGAAAGCAATGAAGAAGACGCTGAGATTGTTATTATCAACACCTGCGGATTTATTGACAATGCCAAACAAGAATCTATCGATGCAATCTTGTCTTTTGCAGACGCAAAAGCAGAAGGGAAATTAAATAAACTCTATGTCACCGGCTGTTTGTCTGAACGATACCGAGAGGATTTAGAGTCAGAAATTCCTGATGTGGATGCATATTTCGGCACTAGAGAATTGCCTCGATTATTGAAGACTTTAAAAGCTGACTATAAAAAGGAATTGATTGGCGAACGATTGATCACCACTCCCAACCATTACGCCTATTTCAAAATTGCCGAAGGTTGTGATCGTCCGTGTTCTTTTTGTGCCATCCCTTTGATGAGGGGGAAACACCGCAGCACTCCGATGGAAGACCTGGTTAAAAATGCCCAGGTCTTGGCTTCTCAAGGTGTCAAAGAGCTGATTCTGATTGCCCAAGATCTGACCTATTATGGCTTGGACATTTACCGCAAACGCAATTTAGATGAATTGTTGCGCAGGCTTTCCGATGTAGAAGGCATTGAGTGGATCAGATTGCATTATGCCTTCCCAACTGGTTTTCCCATGGAAGTTTTAAAAGTAATGCGTGAAAAAGAGAACATCTGCAATTACATTGATATTCCTTTACAACACATCAGTGATCCCATCCTTAAATCCATGCGCAGGGGAACAACAAAGAACAAAACCGACGAATTGATCAAACGCTTTCGTCAGGAAGTGCCGGACATGGCTATTCGTACTACTTTGATTGCAGGTTATCCAGGTGAGACGGAACAAGATTTTGAGATCATGCGCGAATGGGTAGAACAAACTCGCTTCGACCGATTGGGCATTTTTACTTATTCGCATGAAGAAAACACTCACGCATTCCATTTGGAAGACGACATTCCAGAAGAGGTTAAAGCAGAGCGTGCAAATGCTATCATGGAAATTCAGGGAGACATTTCTTTTGCCCTGAATCAGAAGCGTATCGGCAATACCTATAAAGTATTGTTTGATCGGGCAGAGGGAAATCATTTTATAGGCCGCACCGAATTTGATTCACCAGAGGTGGACAATGAAGTCTTGATTCCAAAATCAGATTTTGTCCGCTTAGGAGATTTTGCAAATGTTCACATTCTGAGAGCCGAGCATTTCGATCTTTTTGGCGAACTTGCCAAGCATTGATGGAATCAGATTGTATTCACTTTAAAAAGACCGGTTATTTCTCGGCACTCATCCTCGATTACCTAGCTGGGGATGAAAAACTGTCTCCCTTCTATACCCATTCTCCAAACCTAGAAAGCTTTGCTACAGCGATTGCAGAAAGGCAATTTGCTGATGAAGATAGAATTTTATTGACAAATGCATTGCGTGCACAATATGCCGCTGTACGTAAGAAGAAAATGGACTTCGAAGCCGTTGATCGCAACATTATTTTGTTGGAACAGTCGAACACCTATACGGTGACCACTGGCCACCAACTTAATCTATTTACTGGTCCTTTGTATTTCATGTATAAGATTGTAAGCACCATTCAATTGGCGACGAAATTGAAGAAATTGCATCCTGAATATGAGTTTGTGCCTGTGTATTGGATGGCTACTGAAGACCACGATTTTGAGGAAATCAATCACTTTCACCATCATCAAAAAAAGATTGAATGGACTACTGATCAAAAAGGTGCTGTGGGTCGGTTTTCCACGAAAGGAATGGAAGAAGTCTTGGAGGCTTTTGAGAAAGAATTGGCTGATTATTCAGGAAATGGAAATCAACTCCTTGCGCTTTTTCGTCAAGCGTATTTGGAACATGATACATTGGCAAATGCGCACCGTTATTTGGTGCACCAATTGTTTGCTAAAGAAGGGATGTTGATTGTCGATGGCGACGATATTAGCTTAAAGAAATTGTTTGTGCCCATCTTAAAGGAGGAGTTGGCAAATGAGGTTTCTTTCAAGGCTGTAGAAGCTCAAAGTGCCGCATTGGAAAAGCATTACAAGATCCAGGTCAATCCAAGAGAAATTAACCTCTTTTACTTGACTGAGCAAGGACGTCACCGCATCTTAAAAGAGAATGACGCCTATTTTGTTCACGAGACAAGCATCAGTTTTACGGAAGAAGAGCTGCAAGCGGAGCTTAACAATCATCCTGATCGTTTCAGTCCAAATGTACTGTTGCGTCCTGTATATCAAGAATGTATATTGCCCAACCTCGCATACATTGGAGGTGGAGGAGAATTGGCCTATTGGTTTCAATTGAAGGGTCTTTTTGAAACACTAAACTTGCAATTGCCTGTCCTTTTATTGCGCAATTCTGCACTATGGATGGATGAAAAACAGCACAAGTACATGCAGTTGCTAGCACTAAGCCCCGAACAATTGTTTTTAAGTGAAGGACCGCTGCTCAAACAGTGGGTGATGCAACAGGCTGAAGAGAAGGTCAGTTTAAAGGTGGAGGAAGAAACATTTAGAATGTTGTATGATCGCTTGGCCAAAAAGGCCGCAGAGGTGGATGAGACTTTAGGTCCGCATTTAAAGGCGGTTGAAGTAAAGCATGCCAAGAGCATGGATCGCCTGCAAAATCAATTCATTCGTGCCGAGCGAAAAAAACACCAAGAAGCAGTAAGGCGCATTCATCATTTAAAGGAGCAGTTATTTCCAGGAAATTCCCTTCAGGAGCGTAAAGAGAATTTCACCTCATTATATTTAGTGCTAGGAGAAACCATGGTGGACCACTTAAAAGAGGCCTTTGATTTTCCCTCGGATCAGTTTTATATTTTTAGAACAGCAGTTCAGTACTAAATAAATTTATATGCACTCTAAGTAGATTGTAAGAATTGTATAAATTGCAGTCAAATAACAATCAATAATTAAAAACAAATAAGATGAGTAGATTTAGTGATTTACAGGCACATGTTGCAAACTTAGAAAGTGATTTTGATAAGTTTTACAACAAAGGAAACAATGCAGCTGGTACGCGAGTAAGAAAAGGCATGCAAGACTTGAAAAATTTAGCACAAGAAATTCGCTTGGAAGTTCAAGACATCAAGAATAAAGGCTAAAAAAAGGACAGGCAAAATTTGCAAAAGTGCTATATTTGCCGCCCGATAAACGGTGGTTGTAGTTCAGTTGGTTAGAACGCCTGATTGTGGTTCAGGAGGTCGTCGGTTCGAATCCGATCTTCCACCCAAAGCAAAAAGCTCGATACAAAGTATCGGGCTTTTTTTATAGAATTATTTGTGACCCCTAACTATCAGGATCAAAGAATTGTAAAAGGTTCAGCTTACGTATGCAGGCCTTTCATATTAAGCGAAAAGGCAGTTATACAATTGGAAAATATGACATTCAGGTTTATGTTGAACTCAAATTTCAATGCTATTATACCCACCTAACGTTTTGGCAAAATATATTGTTAAGCTTTTTAGCCGTTTTTTTGATTGTAATTCTTGAAAAGAGACAATGAAAAATGTAATATGATTATTACTTAATATATTTCGTGAGTTTCACTTCAAAAGCAACAGTAGGTATTTCCGAATCTTCCAAAACCTTTACAACTGAAAATTCTTCAAATAGAATATCTTGCGTAAAATTCTCATCTTTCTTTGCATCAAGAAGTGCAACAAATTTTTTTAACACGGAAATATTTTGTGAAGCTCTTGCATACATCTTAAACGATCTTATACCATGGGTTTTACATTTGTTTAATGTTTTTAAGAAGGCATCAGTTAGTGCTTCCAAATCGTGTTTGCTGGATACAAAAAGAACCTTTGCTCTTTCACCTACCACGTGTTCATAATATTCCTTGAATTTAGGCACTTCAAGCTGGTTGAAAAGAGGCTTGAACTCATCTTCAAAGAAGTCTATAGTACATAAATTCGCTATATTCGCTCCACGCGTACCATATTTGCTTGTTATATCTTCTTTTAGATAGGCGATTGGTTTACCTTTTTTATCCTGAAATCTCAAGAATAAGGACATTTTTAATGCCATCCAGTCATCAAACGGGATGTTAGATTTGAAGAAATTTAGCAATTCCTTATCAGGGCTCTGATCATAATATTCCTCGTAGGATTTAACTGTAGGACGAATACTTAAATCTTTGAATCCGACATTTGAATCAAAGAAATTTCTTATTATTTCAAATAGATCTTTTTTGTAACCTTCATTTATGATCACTTCAGTATTTAAATTGAGAATCTTATTTTTTGGATCCCATGAATACCAATTATCAGTATCCTTTAGGAATACGTCCTCATCTAAAATTATTATAGCACCTTTTTTTTCCGAATATTCTTTTATGATTCGGATAACATCTTCTTTTTTAACTGACTTAGGATGCGTATTTCTCAAGGTGGAATTTTAATAATTCCCTTCTACATGATTAATAATGGAAGCTAGATCGTTTTTGACGAAAATTTCTGATCCTTTCTTTAACATTCCGAACTTAGAAATATGTATTTCTTCGTTCTCTGGAGTTAAGATCAATTCTTTTGATTCACTATCGATTATGTAACCATCACCATTAATGGATTTTCCAAATGCTTCAAGAATGATGGGTGCGCTTTTCTTAGTGAAATAGATTTCTAAATCGTTATTCATCTTGGGTATGTTGCGACGATTGGCTTTTCGTAATGTGTTTTAAGAGTTCAAATATACACTAATAACGATATAAATCAACCAATCGTTGCCTATTGTTAAGCAATTTTATGAATATTAGTATGTTTTATAACAGGTTATTAAGGCAAGTTGTTTATTGTTTTAGATTTATATAATGCAAGATTAATCGGTTTCGATTTATTTTAATTCTGTAGAGTATCCAATTTTTCTTTAAGTTCTTTCACTTCTATTTGCCTTTTGAGAAGTTTAGCCTCATGATCTAATTTTTCTATATCTGTTAATTTATTCTTGCCAAAGTTTGTCCATTTAACATAGAAAAGGGTAGAAATTGAGACAAGAAATACACCAATTATAGCGTATATTCCTTCAATTTTTGAAATTCCCTCAATGAGTACCAGAATTCCTCCTATAATTCCAGTTATTCCTCCTGCAAAACTGATAATTGCTGTTATTTTCCTAAGCATCTTTGACCTTTTAATTATGATGAACATCTCGATAGTAAATAATTATGTTCAGATCAATTTCTCAAATATACAAATCACTTTATTTATACAAGTACACCTTATTGAATAGTAGGAAGGTTAGGGATAATGCTTTTATTTCTATGAAGCTTTTTGCTTTGAAGGCCCAACAAAAGAGTAATGCCCAACAGAAGTAAAGGGGTCATCGCAAGTCATCCGATTATTTGATTAATCGTAAATCTATATCTGTTTATATTTATCAGAAAGATCCAACAATTTTGTAGCAGGACTGGTACTAATAGAACAATGCAAATAAAAATAGCAGAAACTGAAGACGAATTCGAGCAAATCCATGCGCTGAATTACAAAACATTTGTAGAAGAAATACCCCAACATGCGATTCGAATAGATAAAAGGTTGGTAGATCCCTATCATTCACTTAACAACTATTTTATAGCACTTCACAACGATAAACTCATCGGTATGATTTGCTACAATTGTCAACGACCATACTCTTTAGAAAAAAAGAATGTAGACATTGACTCCATTGTTTTAGAAGGCCGTAAAAATGCTGAAATAAGGTTATTGGCAGTTGAGAAACAATTTAGAAATAGCAAGATAACTTTCAAATTATTGCAGGTGCTTATTCAAGATTTAATTGGTAAGGAAATCTATTTGGGCTTCATCTCAGCAACAACCAGGCAAGGCGAATTTTACAAAAAGTTGGGATTTATTCCCTTTGGCAATATTGTGGGTAAGGAGGGTGCTTATTATCAACCTATGTATATTGCATTGAAGAATTTAAAAGGAGAACTTCATCCATGATCAATCTGACCACAGGTCCTGTACTGCCAAATAAACAGGTAGTTAATGCCTTGACTTCCTATCCCATTTCTCACAGATCTGATGAGTACAAAAGACTCCATGAGAATTTTGTTGCCTTGATGTGCGAGAAGTTGAAGGTAAAACATGTTGCGGTTTTACAAGGTAGTGGGACCTTGGCGAATGAGGCGATGATTTGGCAAATAAAGCTACTTGGCACAAAAGGCCTCATATTGACGAATGGTGAATTCGGAGATCGCTTAATTGATCAATCAAAGAGAATACAGTTAGATTTTATGGAACATAGAGTGGCTTGGGGAAATGAGATAGATTCAGATCAGATCGAAGCATTAATCGCGAAAAATAATGCCTCATGGTTATTATTTGCACATTGCGAGACCTCAACAGGCGTCACCAATAAGCTTGAAAGATTTACTGAGATTGCTCAAAGAACAAAAGTCAAACTTTATGTGGATTGCATGAGTACTGTAGGAACTCAAAACATTGATTTATCTCTTGTAAGCATGGCCACTTGTTCTTCAGGTAAAGGATTGGCATCCATTGCAGGCATTGCAATGGTTCTTTCCAATGCTCCTTTTTCAACAGAAATTTCAATTCCGAAATACTTTGATCTTTCTTTGTATGATGAAAAGAGAACACCGTTTACGCTTTCCTCAAATCTACTAGAAGCTTTATTCACCGCAGCAAAAAGTAAATTGAATCAAAAAAGTTGGAATCGAACGAATCATTTTTCTAACAAAATATTTCAGGAGTTTCATGCAACTGGCATTGTTCCTTTTTCAAGGAAAAATTCAAGGGTATTTACATTCGTTTCGAGGAACTTCAGTAGCGTCAAATTTTGCGAAGAATTAAAAGAATGTGGGGTAGAACTTAGTTGCCACAGTGATTACCTTCTTGCGCGCAATTGGTTTCAATTGGCGCTTTTTGGCAACCATGGTGAAACCGAAATTGAAGAGGCCATTCAACTCATTGCGAAAAGATTGAATACAATAAATTAAATACATTTTCAACGCAATAATCCGATGCTTCGCAATTTTGTCCTATTTTGGTACGGAATTCGCTTTCAAATCAAGCATGTTAGGCAAACATATTATAAGTAACATTTTAATGGTCATCATTTTCCTTCCCCAAACAATAATGGGACAGGAAGAAGATAAAATGTATGTATTCAAGGGACAAGTGCATGCCTATGGCGAAACCTTAAAAGGGGCTTTGATCGAAGTTTATGATGCTGGCGATTTGGTGCATGAAGCCTATACCAAAGGAGGGGGGAAGTTTTCTTTTGAATTGAAGGGAGAACGGGAATACATGATGGACATTTCGATGGAAAATATGCGCAGCAAGACCATTTGGATCAATACCAAACGTACCCGCAATGTAAAATCAAAGATTCCAGCATTTGGTTTTGATGTGTACCTCAAAAAAGAAAAGATTACGCGCTTTGATGAACTTTCTGAGATACCTGTGACTTTGATCAAATATGATACGAAACGGGCGGCATTTTACATGGACAAAACCTATGAAGAAGCGCTTAAGAACAAGGAGAAACAAATTGAAAACGATTCTTATCCTGTGAGGTAAGCTGAACGCTTATCATTCTATAAATCATCCTGTCACAATGAGACATTTTAAACTTTTCATATGTATGCTCATTGGTTTTATAAACAACCAAAGTGTACAGGCCCAAATTGAATTCAGAGAAGAAATTCCCAAAAATGAAACGATGCCCGTGCTTAATGCTCAAGATGGGAATTTTTTGAATTTTGTCCTGTTAAATGTCAAATACCCAGCCGAAGCGAGAGAGAATTGCATGCAGGGTACTGTTTACCTGAAAGTCATCATAGATAGTTTAGGCAGTGTCTCTGAGGTAAGCCCTTTGTATAAAAGCTTTCCTTTGCTTGTGGAGGCTTCAATTGCGGCTGTAAAGATGTCAGAAGGATTATGGACTCCCGCCACTCAAGAAGGGAAAAAGGTAAGTTGTACAATTAATTTACCTGTAAAATTTAGACTAAAAGGAGGGCCTTGCATGTCACAAGAAGAGACTTACAATAAGGGAGTTGAATATTTTCAACAAGAATATTTCGATACAGCCATTTATTTTTTTAAAAGGGCCCTCATTATGAATGCGATGGATGTAGACGCAGCATACAATTGCGCCATTGCTTTGCTGAAAAAGGGAGAAGTTGATGAAGCATGCGAGTATTTGAACTACATTGGCAACAGCTCAGATGCACAAGCTTTGATCCAACAGTATTGTCAATGAAATTGAACTTAAATTTCTAAGAATTTACGCTAGGCTGAATGTCTTGTCGCATTCTTAAATAGTTGACGTATTCTTCCTTAAACTCAATGCGTGCTTCAATCGTTTGTTGGTAATTGCCCTGCAAACCAATGATAAGCTCGCAAATCTCTCGAACTGCATGTTGCCCACCTTCGTTTCCACTGATGTAATCACAAATTTGTTCCTCGATCAGGTAATTGTGAAAAAGGGGAGAGGCTGCTCTGCGAACTCCTAAAGCCATTTTGCACCTTAAGGTAGCGCTGATGTCAAGGATGTCGTCAAACACAAACAGGCATTGATTGGATTCTAGGCCATAGGCTTTGCAAAAGCTGCCAATGGCTTCTCCTTTGTTTTTGGCTTTGAGTACAACCGCATTTATATGTTCACGTTCAGCGAAATGCACAGCAGTCTGGTTGTTTTCACCGGTAATGATGCCTACATATGGCATTTTTCCATGAAGAAGGTAATAGGAAAATCGCAGCATGTTGATACCCATAGAATCCGCCTCAGAAAACGGGCTGCCTTGCGCTGACGATTTTATACCATTGTTGAATACTCCGTCCCAATCAAATAAAAAGGCATCAATTTCCTTTATGTTTTCTTGCATTTCGGTTAGGGAAGAGAGGAACTGCCCGCCGATATTTTCAAATTCTGATTGAAGGCTATTCGCCATACTAGATAACATGCTGAATGTCCAAAATGCCGACAAATTCATCGCCTTTTGTAACAACCAAACTGTCTACACCTTTATCGTGGAACATGTTTTTTGCTTCATACAATGAGGCATCAGCATCTATGCTCAATGGAGTTTGTGCACCTAAATCCGATAGACCAATGTCATGCACTTCTCCGTTGTGCTCATTCATCAACCTTCTTAAATCACCATCAGTGAAGACTCTGAAAATGGAATCGTCATCGTTTATGATGGCCACCGCACCAAGGTTAGATTTCGTCATGACTATCAAGGCATCAACGACTTTCTTGTTCTTAGAAATGGTCACTTCATCTTTTCTTGCAACATCTCCAGCATAATTGGTCAAGATGCGAGTATCTTCAATGAATTGGTTGGTGCCTATGGTGGTAAAGTGATTCTCCGTTAGTTTTTGCATGATCTTCCATGGCACTGTTACAGTATGTACTCCAATGTCGAGAGCATTGCGAATGTGTTCCATATTTCTTACGGAAGAAAACATGATTTTAGAATCGTAACCGTATTTTTCAGTCACTTCAACACAGTCAGTAACAAATCCAAGTGCATCATGTCCTTGATCTTGCAGCCTGCCCACCAGAGGACAAACATAAGTCGCACCTGCTGCAAAGGCCATATAGGCTTGCTGTAGGGTATAGACCAAGTGTAAATTCACCATCATGCCTTGATTCACCAGCATTTTACATGCTCTGGTACCTTCCAATGAAACTGGAATTTTAAATACCGTGGTTTCTTTGGACAAGCCCATATTCACTAAGCGGTTTGCTTCAGTTACAATCTCCTCGGCGTTGTCTCCCAAGGCTTCCACCTGCAAGATATCAACGTATTTGGCAATTTCCAACATTTGAGCGTCTATGTCTTTGACACCTTCTCTTACCATAAAGGTAGGAGTAGTGGTCAAGCCAGTTAAGTAGCCCAATTTACTTGCGGCTTTTATTTCGTCGAGATTGACTGAGTCTAAATATAATTCCATCTTAACGGTATTTTTTTTCGATGTTATGTATTTCAATCAGAGGTTTTAAGAATTCCTCTAGATCATTAATGTTGAGTTGACTGGCTGCATCGCACAAAGCGTTCTTTGGGTCAGGATGCGTCTCTATAAATAGACCATCTACCCCTGCTGCAACTCCAGCCTTTGCTAAAGTAGGTAGATACTCTCGCAAACCTCCCGAAGGGTCTGCTGAAGGAATTCCATACTTACGGATGCTGTGTGTAATGTCAAAAATTACAGGATAGCCACATTGCGCTAAATCATAGAAACTTCTTGGATCTACCACCATATCATTGTAGCCAAAAGTATAACCTCTTTCCGTCAGAAGTATGTCTTTATTTCCGACAGATTCGATTTTTTTGACCGGCTTGATCATATTTTGCGGAGCCAAGAATTGTCCATGTTTCAAGTTGACGGTTTTCCCTGTTTTGGCAGCCGCTACGACCAAAGTTGTTTGCATACAGAGGTAGGCTGGAATTTGAATGATATCCAACACTTCTCCAGCTGCTTCAACTTGTTCGGGGAAATGCACATCAGAAACAATGGGCATACCATAGTCCTCCTTGATTTGTTGTAACATTTTCAAGCCTTCATCCAAGCCCGGTCCAGTATAATAATCTACTGAACTTCGGTTGTCCTTCATGAAAGAAGATTTAAACACTATGGGCAGGTTTAATTTTTCGGAAAGTCGTTTCAATTTTTCCGCGGTCTCGAACATGATTTTCTCATGCTCAATCACGCAAGGTCCGGAGAGTAAGAAGAAATTGTTCCAATCCAATAAGGTCTTTGTCATGAGGGCGCTAATTTGCGGCTAAATTAGAAATTTCGAACGGAAGAACCGTCAATTTGAGTGCGTATTAATCTTCGATCAACCAAAGCGCTTCTTCTAATTCTCCCTTGGTTTTGTTGTCCTTTTTCTCATTGGCCAATTTTATTCCGATCTGGTAGATCTCAATCGCTTTTCCTGCCTTGTCCAATTGCTCGTAAAGTTGCCCTAATTTATAGTAGGCTCCTAAATAATTAGGGTCATTCCTCAGCAATTCTTCAATTATGTCAATGGCTTCTTTTGTTTGGCTTTCTTTTTCGTGTTCAAGCGCTAGGGCATAGCACAGAAAACTGTCCTTTGGATCAGTTTTTAACATTTTCTTTATTTCATCAACTCTGCTCAAAATGTGCTATTCTTTTGCGAATATACTCAATGATTTGTGCTTTTTGTTCTGGAGTATACCATTGAATCTCTAAATCTTTTTTAAACCAGGTCAGTTGACGTTTTGCATATCGCCTGCTGTTGACCTTAATCTTCTCAATGGCATCCTCCAAGGACATTTTTCCATCCAAATGGTCAAACAATTCTCTGTAACCAACAGTCTTCAAAGCATTCATTTCTCTGTGTTGATTAACTGTCTCCACCTCCTTCAACAAACCTGCTTTTATCATCTCGTCTACCCTTTTATTGATTCTTGAATACAATTTGTGTCGCTCCAATTCCAAACCAATCTGAATTGGAATAAAATTGCGTGTTTTTCCTTTCCCTAAACGCAGGCTAGAGTAAGGTTTTTGGGTGATTAAACATACTTCAATGGCACGCATAAGACGTTTACTATTGTGCAAATCAACTTCATCATAAAAAACAGAATCTAATTGTTTCAATTGTTCTTGAAGTGCCTGAATCCCTTCTTTTTCCATGGTGGAAAGCAATTGCTTACGAATGGTAGTATCTGCCGAAGGCAATTCATTATCAAATCCTTTCAATACTGCATTGACATACATGCCAGAGCCTCCACAGAGGAGCGCAACTTTATTGGTTTGATAGAACTTGTTTAGATGTGGGACTATGTCTTTTTCGAAATCGCTTGAATTGTATTCTTCTTGAATGGAGACACAATCCACATAATGGTGCTTCACAGCTTTTTGCTCTTCTTCAGTTGGTTTGGCTGTTCCTATGCTCAATTCTTGATAAAATTGACGAGAATCTGCCGAGAATATCTCTGTTTGAAAGGCATTCGCCAATTCGATGGCCATGCTGGTTTTTCCAACAGCCGTAGGTCCAATAACGCATATGAGATAATTATTCTTCATGAGGACTCAAGCCCAGTTTTGCTCCTTCAACGATTAGAAATTCGTAGGCCTCTTTTTCATCACTGCTAATTTGCCCTTCCAATATAGCTTCACGGATGGCATTCTTAAGTTGTCCTACCATTTTACAGGGTGATAGATTAAATGTTTTCATAATCATCTCTCCGCTAATGGGTGGTTGCCAATTTCTCAATTTATCGCTTTCTTCGACTTCTTTGAGTTTTTGCTCTACCAATATAAAGTTATTGGCATACTTCTTTTGTCGGTTGGGATTCTTCGTGGTAATGTCCGCCGCACAAAGCAGCATTAAATCCTCAATGTCATCCCCAGCTTCGAACAACAATCTTCTTACTGCTGAATCCGTCACCGTTTCTTTTACCAAGGCAATTGGACGCAAGTGCAAACGCACAAGCTTCTGCACATATTTCATTTTGCTGTCCAAGGGTAACTTCAGTTTTTTGAAGATGCCTGGAACCATTTGCGCTCCTTTGTCTTCATGCCCATGGAAGGTCCACCCTTGATTTGGAAAAAAACGTTTGGTTTTTGGTTTAGCGATGTCGTGTAATATTGCTGCCCATCTCAACCACAAATTTTCAGTAGTGTTAGACAGGTTATCAAGTACCTGAAGTGTGTGGTAAAAGTTGTCTTTATGCCCCTTGCCATTAATGATATCAACACCATGCAGATGAACCATTTCAGGAAATATGATTTCCAAGAGTTCTAAATCAAATAAAAGTTTAAAACCAATGGAAGGTTTCTTGCACAAGATGATTTTATTGAGCTCATCTGTAATGCGTTCCTGCGAAAGAATACTCAAACGTTCTTTTTCAGCCTTCATAGCGGAGAGAGATTCGTCTTCTATTCTAAAATTTAATTGGGTGGCAAATCGGATGGCTCTTAGCATGCGAAGCGGATCATCGGAATAGGTAAGCTGTGGAGCTAATGGAGTGCGCAATATTTTCGCTTCTAAGTCTGATTTGCCATCGAATGGGTCTATCAATTCTCCAAAATTGCGTTTGTTCAAACTAATGGCCATTGCATTGATGGTGAAATCTCTACGATTTTGATCATCCTCCAAAGTGCCATCTTCAACGATGGGTTTTCTCGAATTTCTTTGGTATGATTCTTTTCTAGCACCAACAAACTCAAGTTCAATTTCATGATGTTTAATCATCGCAGTCCCAAAGTTTTTAAACACTGTTACTTTGGAAGAAGTACCTAACTTTTTCGCCACAGCCTCTGCTAATTGAATGCCACTTCCTAAGCAAACCACATCGATGTCTTTTGTTGGTTTTTCCAAGAGTAGGTCACGTACAAATCCACCAATCACAAAGGTAGGATACTCCATTTCGTCAGCAGCTTCTTGAATTGTTTTGAAAATGAGGTGGTCGATATGAATCAAGCGTAATTTTTTTGTAAAACTAACCCGTTGTGCATTTGAGAAAAATGAAATAAAAAAGTTGTCCATTGCCTAAAAAGGCGTATATTTAATTGAATTACAAACACTTAAACACATGAACAACTTTATTGAAAATTACCAATTAATTCT
>Ga0316208_1001382_pt1 | contig 23012 bp, 21 predicted proteins | sample 3monopyrite_MG_FD_204944 | JGI IMG/M metagenome (GOLD analysis project Ga0316208, IMG submission 204944) | Microbial mat bacterial communities from mineral coupon in-situ incubated in ocean water Damariscotta River, Maine, United States -... | ecosystem: Environmental > Aquatic > Marine >... | reverse complement strand
GCAACCTCATCTAGTGTAAAAATAGACTTTATCGCTTGATCAATGTTGACGAAATCATAGGGCTAAACCTCCGAATCTTCGTGCGCTTTTTCTTTTACTTGTTTTCTGGTTTCAGCAGTTTGTGTATTGGAGGGTTCAGTTGTTGCAAGCGCCATATCCACTTTGTGCTTTTCGACTGGACTACCAAACAAAATGTGCCAAGCCTGTTTCAAAGAGCGTGATCTCCAAAGATCCTTTCCAACTTCCATCCATTCATGGAAAACTAAATAAACTGGATTGAATGAATTTACAGGCTTTGTTATGCCATATATGGCTTGTTCGCTCTCTGGTACAAAGGTTCCAAACATCCTGTCCCAAATAATAAAGGTAGAACCGTAGTTCTTGTCAATGTACTTTTCATTGACCGAATGATGCACCCTATGATGAGATGGTGTTGTAAAAATGTATTCTATAGGTGCTGGTAGTTTACGAATCAATTCTGTATGGATCCAAAACTGATACAGTACTTCAATTTGGTGCACAATAAAAAACACCAGTGGATGAAATCCCAATAAGATGACTGGCAAAAAGAAGACGATTTTCAAATTTTGCGTCCAAGACAATCGAAATGAAACAGATAAATTATAATGTTCTGAGGAATGATGTACAACATGTGTAGACCACCAAAAACGTTGCTCATGGGCGATACGATGCGCCCAATATCTAAAGAAATCAAGTATAACCAAACAAAGCACATAACTCCACCAAGTATGTGGAATTTTAAAAGGAGCCAAGTTGAAGAAAAACAAAAAGACAGTGAACATTCCCAATTTCATGAAACCATTTAAAATAAGATTGCCAATTCCTATGCTCAATGAAGCTAAAAAATCTTTCTTACCATACAGGTTTTTGTTTTTCTTCCTGCCAATGAGAAACTCAATGAGCACAAATGTGAACATCACAGGAGCAGCTATCCAAATTACCGTGGTAAAATCAAGGTTTGTGATGTCTTCTATTCTTAATTTTTCTTCGTTCATAGGACAGTTAATGTATGTCTTAAAATTTCAAGGGCACAAAATTAACGTTTAATATGTATTATACTTTTTAAAGCAGCTCTTTCTTTCAAACTTTTGAGTGAGGACACAATTAACTTTTCTTCACTTCTTATTTTTTTATTTCTTAGGAACTTTGATATTCTGGGGTAAATCCCAATATTATTGTTAATCGGATTGAAAGTATAATGATGAGGATTTTATTGGTTGCGGGTGTTTTATTGAGTGGTTGGGGATTAATGGCCCAAGGTCAAAAAGTAAATTGGGTTTCTTTTGAAGAAGCAGTTGAGCTCAATGAGAAACAGCCGAGAAAATTTATTGTAGATGTTTACACCGACTGGTGTGGATGGTGCAAACGCATGGACCAAACAACATTTAGAGATCCCCAAGTTGTGCATTACATCAACGAGAACTATTGGGCCGTTAAGCTAAATGCAGAACGAAAAGACACAGTATGGTTGGGCGAACAGATGTTCATCAATGACAATCCAAAAGGTAAAAGAAGTGCGCATCAATTGGCGATTGCTTTATTGAATGGCAAAATGAGCTACCCGACTGTTGTGTATTTAGATGAAAATGTTGATTTACTTACAAAGGTTCCAGGATATGTGGATGCTCAAACATTAGCACCCATTTTGAGTTGGTTCGGAGAAAACGTTTATCTCAACACTTCATTTGAAGACTACAAAAACGCACTAAAAAAAGGGGATTAATCCTTATAAAGATATGTTTACCTTAATTGAAGGTTATTTTTTTCCTGAAAGAAAATAGTTACTCAATTTATTGCTTTCTTTGTTTTGTACAAATTTTTTTATCATGAACATTTACGTAGGTAACATTCCTTACAAAGCCACTGAAGACGATTTGGGTAATCTTTTTGCTGAATTCGGCGATGTAAGCTCTGTTAAAATAATTCAAGACAAATTCACAGGCCGCTCAAAAGGGTTTGGCTTTGTTGAAATGAGCGATGAAGCAGGCGCAAACGCTATAGAATCTTTAGACGGCTATGAGCACATGGGACGAAATCTTGTTGTAAGCCAAGCAAAAGAAAGAGAAGACAAATAGTTTTCTTGATTATTTCTTCAATTGGTCTATGATATCTGTTCCATAGGCCAAAAGCTGATTTCCACTAAAAAGCGCAGGAAAAGCGAATATTTTTAATGGAGGCTTACTGTCAGATTGATCGATGTTAATAAACTCGCAATTGATGTCTTGAGTTTTGATATAGTCCATAACTTCTTGACATTGATGACAATCTGTTCCAATATATAGTTGGTAGGTCATTTTAAGTTATTTAAATCTCTAATTAGAAACCGCTTTCTTTCCATATAAATGATGTCTTTTCCCTTTAATTCATTCAACAAGGTTGTCACGGTTTGACGTGAGGTTGCCGTTAGGTTGGCAATGTCTTGATGTGTTAAATCATGTTTAACCAATATTTCTTCCCCTATTTTCTTCCCATAATTGATTGCCATATCTCGCATTAAATCAATGATGCGTTCGCGAGCGTCTTTAAATAAAAGAGATTCTAAGCGGCGTTCAACCTTGCGAAGCTTCTCGCCAATATTCTTTGTAACAGCATAACTTAAATGCTTATTGGCATTCATGATGGATTTAAACTCTTCAATGTTCAGGGTGCACATGCGTGTTTCACTATCCATGGCAATGGCAAAATCTTTGCGATTTTTTTCACCGATTAAGCCCATTTCTCCGAACAATTCACCTGGATAAAGTATAGCTTTGATGATTTCTTTTCCATCAGCATTGTAACTGCCAATTTTTATTCTTCCTTTTTTTAGAAAAAACAAGATTTTACTGGGTTCTTCTGGGAAATAGATAAACTCATTCTTATCGGCAATGCGTAATGTTGTGCGTTTATCAATTTTTTGCATTTCATCCTCAGTGAGTGATCTGAGCAAATTGATGCGTTCTAAATGCCAAAGTTTAGATTGATGTGCATTCATGATTGATGATTTGCTAATTTACTACTACTTTGAACACAGGCCTTGTAGGTATTTAACAACAAAGAAGCAATAGTCATAGGACCCACCCCACCGGGCACCGGACTGATGTATGAAGCTTTCTTAGAAACTGCTTCAAAATCTACATCTCCATACAATTTAAACCCAGATTTCTTGCTTCTATCTTCTATACGTGTTGTACCTACATCAATCACTACTGCTCCTTCCTTTACCATCTCAGCTTTTACAAAATGTGGTTTCCCTATAGCTGCTATGATGATGTCTGCTTTTTTGCAGATCTCTTCTAAGTTCTTTGTTCTACTGTGTACCAAAGTAACAGTGGCATTGCCAGTAGGAGTATTTCTTGAAAGGAGTATGCTCATTGGAGTTCCTACAATGGAGCTGCGACCAATGATTACACAATCTTTTCCTTCAGTAATGATGTCATAGCGTTTTAGCAATTCTAAAATCCCGTTGGGTGTAGCAGAGACAAAAGCAGGCAATCCAAGACTCATGCGCCCAACATTTTCAGGATGAAACCCATCTACATCTTTCGATGGGGAAATCGCAAGTGTTATCTTTCGTTCATCAATGTGCTTGGGTAATGGTAGCTGAACAATAAATCCACTAATGCTGTCATCATTGTTTAACTCTTCAATCTTATTCAATAGGGTTTCTTCGCTCACCTCATTGCCGTAAGTAATTAATGTTGACTCCATTCCAATGTATGCACAGGCCTTGACTTTCGCATTTACATAAGTAATACTTCCTCCATCATTGCCAACAAGAATGGCCGCCAAATGAGGAACGGGCTGATTCTCTGCTTTGAGCTTAGCTATTTTTGACTTTAACTCTTCTTTGATAGTGAATGCCGTTTGTTTGCCGTCAATTAAGATCATATTATCTAGGTCCTCCAGGCATTTTTGGCATATTGCGCATCATCTTTGCCATGTTTTGCTTATTTCCCATCATTCGCATCATCTTGCTGGTTTGAGAAAATTGCTTGATTAATTTATTGAGCTCTTGCACAGAAGTGCCACTTCCAGCTGCTATTCGTTTTCGTCGTGAACCATTGATTATACTTGGATTACTCCGTTCTTCTTCTGTCATTGAGGAAATCATGGCCTCTATAGGAACGAAAGCATTGTCGTCGATCTCAGTATCTTTAATTGCTTTTCCAACTCCAGGAATCATACCAACAAGATCCTTCATACTTCCCATCTTTTTAATTTGTTGGATCTGCTCCAGAAAATCATTGAAATCAAACTGGTTCTTTGCGAGACGTTTTTGCAGCTTACGTGCCTTTTCCTCATCATATTGTTCCTGCGCTCGTTCGACCAATGAAACAACATCTCCCATTCCTAAAATTCTGTCAGCCATCCTATTGGGATAAAAGACATCCATGGCATCCATCTTTTCGCCTGTTCCAATAAATTTAATCGGCTTATCGACAACAGAACGGATGGAAAGTGCAGCTCCACCTCTGGTATCACCGTCTAACTTCGTCAATACCACCCCATCAAAATCAATCCTTTCATTAAAGGTCTTTGCTGTGTTTACAGCATCTTGACCTGTCATTGAATCTACAACGAATAAAGTTTCAGATGGGGTAATTCCTTTCTTGACTGCTTCAATTTCTTGCATCATATCCTCATCAACTGCCAAACGACCAGCAGTATCTACAATGACAACATCATGGTTTTTTGACTTAGCCTCTTTAATGGCTTTTTGGGCAATATCTACAGGACTTTTGTTCTCTTTGTCTGAATAGACTTCTACACCAACTTGCTCCCCGACTACATGCAATTGATCTATTGCTGCAGGTCTATACACATCACATGCGACCAACATTGGATTCTTATGCTTTTTTGATTTGAGATAATTGGCCAATTTCCCAGAAAAAGTTGTTTTACCTGAACCTTGCAAACCTGCGATGAGGATAATTGAAGGATTGCCCCGCAAATTCACTTCCGCTTCTGCTCCGCCCATCAAATCAGCCAACTCATCGTGGGTGATTTTGGTGAACAATTGACTAGGTGAAACTGAAGTCAATACATTTTGCCCAATAGCTTTTTCCTTAACAGCGTCAGAGAAACTTTTAGCTGTTTTGTAGTTGACATCTGCATCCAAGAGTGCACGTCGAATTTCTTTCGTGGTCTCCGCTACATTGACTTCAGATATCTGTCCTTGGCCTTTAAGGACCTTTAATGCCCTGTCTAATTTAGTCGATAAACTATCAAACATATCTTCCGATTTTTAGATTGGCCAAGTTAAGCAATCTGCCGTGAGCGAAAAAGAAATTACAAGCTATTCTATGGGCAAATCGACACTGGGTCCAATTACAGGTAACACCTTTAATATAAACACAATAATGGATGAGAGTAAGCCCAAAATAAAAACATAATAAGACCACCTTAAAAGCATGTATTTTTTATTGAGCACTTTCCCTAAGAAATATAAATCACGTGTCATTGAATTGTAGATGTAATCCTTGGATTTCATCAATTGATTGACACTCCATTCATAGTCTTCCAATTTCATCTTATAGAAATTCCCAAAAAAGAGGAGATTTCCTTTTTCTGCCATCACTTGATCTTTACCTATGGAGCCCCTACTGATATTGGGTATTGTAGACAAGATAGCCAGTAGAATGGTTAGAAAACAGCTAATCAATATCGTCACACCAGGGTAGAACATAAAAGGATTTGAATCCAGTTTTGGAAACAATGCTGACAGCACAATAGATATGATAATTGCATTTACAGATATAAGGGTATTGGCTTTTTTGTCTGCTATAGAACTTAAATCAACATGATTCCTTAATGCAGTTTTGAACATCGTTTCAACGCCTTTTAAAGGATTTTCATCTTTCTTTTTCTTGGCTTTTTTCTTACTTAATGATGCTCCTTCTTCATCCTTGTTTTCGATTGTTTGAGCGGATAATTTTTTTCCATAATTCTCAACTTTTCTAGATTTCTATTCTTGTTGTCAGTGTAATTTTTTTTTGCGTATTCGGTCTTGTATTCGTGATCGTTAAGAAACTGAATGCATGCTTTGGTCCATTCTAAATCAGTCATCTCGGGACAATGGCTCTTTTTCATTTCATTCGATAAATTTTCGAATGAAACTTGCATGTATGATTCTTTCCCTAAATGGGCCAAATCTGCGTCTCTTATAACTTCTTCCAATAAATCTTGGGCCTGGTGCTCCTTTTTAGTGGCCAATATAATGCGCCTGACTTCTTGAATATAGTCAGGAGAAAGCTGTTTTTTAGCCAATTGTTTTTCAGCCAATAAAGCACCATTCACTTCGTGATTTTGCGGATCTTCTGCATATGCAGCATCATGAAAAATTGCAGCCAAACTGAGTTGCTCAAGCTGAGTTTCATCAATTGCAGGTGTATCCTCTGCGATTTCTTTTACCGCTTCCAAGACAGACAAAGTATGCTCCCAATTGTGGTATGTGAATTGAGGCGCTGAGTTCAACTCAAAATAGCTTTTTACAAAGCGTTTACAGTTTTCAATGAGTTGTTCTTCAGACTGGTTTTTATCAATCATGGTCTAAAAGTAAAAATTAGTAGCTAAAATAAACTGTTGATCAACAGTTGAGGTGGAATAAGTCCCCACAATTGATAAGTAATCCAAAATACTTATAAAAGCACCTGCCCCATATGAACTGTGCCATACAGAGGAGTTTTCACCAATAACCCATGTTCGAGCAAGATCAGAATGAATCAGTATACCAAGGTCAAATGGCATTACGTAATTCTTCACTTTGATGAGGCTTTGTCGCAGCTCAGCGTTCGAGAAAGAAGTCGTTCTGCCGGCAAACCTGTTGCGAGCAATACCCCTAAAATGTTCAAGTCCACTCAGGAAATTGGCCTGATAAAAATTATAGTCACCGATGTTTCCGGTAATTCCAGAACGCAAAGCGAGAACTGTTTGTTTATTTGTAAGATTCATGGGCACAAACAGAGTCAATCGGGCCTTTAATCGTGTAAATCTTACTAGCTTATTTTGAAATCCATGCACATAGTCAACAGCTGTTGTAAATCCAAGTCCCTTTGATGGGTGCACTTGATTGTCTACATTGAAATAGCGAAATTGGAAACCAATGCTGCCAAAATTTTCATTTTCGTAAGTCAATGCATTCAATGGGTTTACAGGAAATTTTTCTAAATCCAATATTTGATAGTTGGCATTGACAGCGAATTGGGTTGATAAATCCTTTGATGCTTTTACAAGAGAACTTCCAATCTCATAGCGGTTAATTTCTACATTGCTCGTTCTCAATTGTGTTTTACTTGGTGAAGTTTCGTTGCCTTGACCAAAGAAATCATATACTTCTGGTTGATGAATGAAAAGTTTTGATTCTAGGTCTATGTCTCCAATTATATCTGTGAATCTATTCTCATAGTCTATTGCAAAACCTTCGATCAAAAAGGCATAGTGCATTTTAATTCGATGCAATGAATGGTATGGTTGTTTCTTAAATCCTTGTTTTTTGAAAGAAAAGCCAGGCCCAAGATAAAAACCATCGTTTTCGTTAAATCCAATCTCTGGAATGGGTGTTAGTTTATCATTCTCAAACTCCTTTCGATTAAAAAGGTGCATTTCCTCCTCTTCTTTTAAGACTATTTTGGTTTCTTCACTTGATTCAAGTTCATCTTTCCCATACTGGTCATAATAAATTGTTTGTTTGGACCAGCCTTTAACCGTGGAATAGTCCTTCAATTTATCCTTCTCCTCTGAAGCAATGATCCGTACTTTGATGCTGTTTTTTACCGTACCATTGATTTCATATTCGTCCTGACCATCTAATCCATAAAGCCTGATCTCATTGGTTTCATTTGGATAAAAAGTTCGACTAAAGAAAAGTTCATCATCAAGCTTTTCCCCCTTTTTTCGAGGATAAATTGAAACGTTGACTGCACCGTTTTCCATTCTTTTTACATCGAAATAGTCGTCCTTTAATGAGCCATAGAGGTCAACATTTTTAGCCAAATGTTTGTAATGACGACTTGCAAATTCATCTAATTTCTTGCGTCTTTCTTTTAGAATTCCAATGAGTTCCTTACCGTTTACCTCAAAGGCATTTTCAGGTAGCTTGGACACTGCAGATTCAATGACTTCATCCGTCAAACGTTCCATTAATAATTGTGCTTGCTCTTCCCAAATATCAGCATCCGCTTCTGTAAGAAAATAACGATCAAAATAGCGTGCATTAAAGTTTAAACCAGCGATATCACGCACATCCTCTTCAAAGTGTTGAAATTTCCTTACTAACCATTTACGGTTGGCGATGTTCATGACCAATCCATCAAATTGAAAAAACACTTGGTCTCTGTCTCTAGGAATGGGTCGATAAATGGTAAAATCTCCTTCTTCAAATGTTGCCCATCTCCACTGGTCATCGTGGCGGTCCCAATCGCCTAAGTACATATCCAATAAGCGAGAACGTACCGAAAACGATACATCTACTTTATGGTCTTGATGCTGTTCTAACTTTTTAATCGTTTTGGTATAGTTCACAATTTTATCGCTATTCCCAAAATTGTCGTATTCATGCATGTCGCCATCTGGGTGTACTTCCAACAGGCAAAACTGTCCACCAAAATCATTGATGTAGTCGCCAAGTATTGAGTCATTTGGAACATAAACCAGTTGAGGGTTGGTATAATAGACATCCGCTGCTTTAGAAAATTCTGGCAAACTCACTGCTGCAAAAGGGTGTGAGGCTGCTATTCCATCATAGATGACATCTTCTGCCATGGTTCCTCGCAGTTCAGGGTCTACCAAATTGGCAGCGCTCTTTTTGATTGCCCTCAATTTATATTCCCTTCCATCACCTCCAATTAACTTTAAAGACAATGTCTGCATGCCTCCACCCTTTGCAATCGGTTTTAAACCACCGTATTCAAAATGAATGTCCAGAAATGGAACCTTCACTCCAGTTGTCCAAACGTCTCTATTTAGCTTGCCAAAGAAAAGTTGTTTAAAACGAGAGGCAGCAAAAGTGCTGTCAGGAATCACGGTTTTAAACATTCCTTTGTAAGAAGGCTTATTCGTCAGTTCACTTTCTCCAAACGTTTTAATGTCTTTTTTGTATAAGCGCTTTTTAAAGATGAGTGGATCTTCATCTTTTTCAGTTTCTACATTGTAATGACTTAACCATACCTCTCCACCTGCATAAACAGAAAGTTTGGCAAATCCTTTTTTTGTCGCGCCAAAAGTGAGTTGACTGTTGTTGCGCAATGGAGTTACTTTACTTCCAGATCCACATACGATTTAATGAATACCTCTTTGCAATTGATATTGCTGATTGTGATCGTGACCAGAAGCAAAGATCACGTTCTTGTATGGACTCATCGATCGCATCAATGCGCGCTTCATTGCCTGGTAGTCAGGATGTGCAATGTCTTGCCGATTTCCTAAAAAGCTTCTATAATATGGATAAATGGAGCCGAAAATTGGCATTGGAATCCACCATTTAGCATCTACATTGCGCAGTGGGAAAAGATGGTCTTTCCATGTAAAATAACCACCGTGCACCCCATTGCTATATAGAGGATGATGGCCAGAGACCACAATGTGTTTATGTCGGTTCTTTTTTAAAATTTCTTGAAAGGCCGCGAGATATTCTTCTTTAGTACTCAATGGACAATCGTCTTTTTCTCCTTGTCCTTTTCTGTGTGCATGCAACCACCATTGTGTATCAATAAATACAAGGATTAAATTGTCTGAAAGATCTACCGTATTGGGTCCTGAACATCCATTGTTTGGTAGAAATACTTTTTTGTCTAAGGCGTCTTGAATATAATCTTCCTGTCTTTTTACAGCTTTGTAACCGCCTTCTTTGCCCTTTCGCCAATCGTGATTCCCCGGAATAAAGACAAGTTCACCCTTAAAATCTTTTACCGCTTCAATCTGTGCGTCAATCCGGGCCTCATCGATTTTACGACTTGGGTGATCTTTCTTATGCATTCCTTCAGGATAAATGTTATCCCCTAAAAAAATGACAGCATTCTCCTCCCGGTTACTTAATAATGTTTGATTTTTTAGTGCAGTTAAGGCAGCTTCAGAATCCTCAGAATCTTCACCAACGTCACCGATTAAATAAATTTCATGCAACAATGGTGAATTGTTTTCATTCAATCCAGTTTTGAATGCTGGATCGGCAGGAAAGACAGCATATTTTGCACATGCCGTTAACAAAACTGCTGCAATGCCAAGAAGGAAAAATTGCTTAATCCAATTTAAGCTGATGAATGTAAGCTGCACTTTTGTGCTTTTTTTCTGTTGCAATGTAAATTGAGTTGTCCGAAGTTATGCAAATTCCTTCTGCTTGGGGGTATAGGTTCCTGTCCAGTTTAGTAGTACTCAGGAGTTTTCCATCCTTCTTCAGTTGGAATAGTTGATTTGTTGCAGCAGACAATATCCATAATTCATCGTCTTGAATATGTAAGCCAGAAGCTTTAAGACTTTTGTTTAAACTTGACTTTTTAATCTTTAAAAATGGCGTCTTTATGTATTCCATTTGATCAAGGTCAAAACGGTATATCCATAAATAGCTGTCTTCCTTTTTTTTGCCATGTTTTTTGCACAATACCAACAATTGGCTTCCTTTTTGATCAAAGGTCAATCCCTCAAAATCGTATTTTTTCTTGTGCTGGGCTTGAAAAGCAAAACGCGCGTAATCTCCTGTTGAATCTACTTGAAAAATATCTCCATCGCTGCCGAGCGCGTAAAAGACCTCTCCATCAAATGCCAAGCCCTCAAAATCTCCCTTTTCTTTAAACTTTATGAAGGCTAGGCTTGATTTTTCTTTTACATCAATTAAGAAAATTTCTCCCTTTTCATCTTGCACCGCTGCAAGCTTATTCTCATTGTAAACGCACAAAGCAGAAATTTCATTTAGCTCACTTCCTAGCTTAATGGTCTGAACAGGTTGATTGGCAAAATTCACTTCAATCTTTTCCTGACAAGCAGTTAGTGCAATTGCCGTTAAAAGCAAATAAAAAGAAATCTGAAATCTATAGTGCTTAATCAATTGAACGTTTAACAAATTACATTCGTTCTGGAACATCAATGCCCAGAAGAGACATGCTGTTGCGGATCAGTTCCGCTGATTTAGCACATAAATTGAGTCTAAAATTCTTCATCTCAATAGCTTCTTCCTTGACGATTGGAGGAGTGTTTTGGTAAAAGTGATTGAAGGTCTTCACAAACTCATATGTAAAATTTGCGATAAGAGCAGGACTTTTCTGCTTGCCTGCCTCCTTGATCACCTCCGGAAAATCAAACAACATTCGGACTAAGTCACGATCCTCTTCAGCCAAAGAGATGGATGCTTGATCCATAGGCACTGCCGATTCATAATTGCTTTTTCGCAGAATAGAACGAATTCTAGCATGTGTGTATTGAATGAAGGGAGCTGTATTTCCATTAAAATCGACAGATTCTTCTGGATCAAACAGCATTCTTTTTTTAGGATCGACTTTTAGAATAAAGTATTTCAAGGCACCTAGACCGATCATGTGATAGAGCTCCTCTTGTTCTTTGTCATCCAATGCTTCAATCTTGCCATGTGATTGTGATATTTTTGCTGCAGTTTGTTCCATGTCAGCCACAAGATCGTCCGCATCAACCACTGTTCCCTCTCTAGATTTCATTTTACCACTTGGTAAATCCACCATTCCGTAAGAGAGGTGTGTCAGATCATTGGCCCATTCAAAGCCCATTTTCTTCAAGATAAGAGCCAGCACTTTAAAGTGGTAATCTTGCTCATTGCCAACAACATAATAGTAACTGTCGCAATGGTACTCCTCTTCACGCAAGATGGCAGTGCCTATGTCTTGTGTCATGTAAACAGAGGTGCCGTCTGAACGCAGCAGAAGTTTAGCGTCTAGTTTTTCTTCTTTTAAATCTATCCATACGGAGCCATCGTTCATTCGGTAAAATGAGGGGTGATTTTCATGCTCCAAGACTTTTTCACGCCCAACAATATAAGTGTTGGATTCGTAATAAAGCTTGTCAAAGAAAACCCCAATCGAATCATAGGTTTGATCAAATCCTTCATATACCCAACTGTTCATCTCTTCCCACAATGCCCTTACTTCTTGATCGCCATTTTCCCATTTAACGAGCATCTCTTGAGCCTCTTTTAAAATGGAGGTATTTTTTGTTGCGGCTTCCTCTTCCATTCCACCTTCAATCAATTCAGCAATTTGTTTTTTATGCTCCTGATCAAATCGCACATAATACTTCCCAACCAATTTGTCTCCCTTCAATGCGGTGTTCTGAGGATTTTCATTGTTCCCGAATTTCTTCCATGCCAACATGGATTTACATATATGAATGCCTCTATCGTTGATAATTTGAGTGCGAATCACTTCTTTGCCATTGGCCTCATAAATTCTAGAAATTGAATCCCCAATGAAATTATTTCTAAGATGTCCGAGGTGTAAAGGTTTGTTTGTATTTGGCGAAGAAAATTCAATCATGACTTTGCCATTCGATCCTGCAGCTTGAAATCCAAAATTTTCCTCTTTCATGATGTTATCTAAGAAGTCAACCCATATTGTTTGATTCAAGCGCAAATTCAAAAAGCCCTTTACCACATTGTATTTATCCAGCAAGTCAGACTTCTGCTGCATGTAGTCCCCAATTTCTTCAGCAGTCTTTTCTGGAGATTTTTTTGAGCTTCGCAAGAGCGGAAAAACCACCAAAGTGAAATCTCCCTCAAACTCTTTTCTTGTTTTCTGAAGCTGGATGAGCTTCGCATCAATCTCAACACCATAAAGGCTTTTCGTAGCCTCCAAGAGCTCTATCTCCAATTCTTGTTCAATCATCATCATTCTGCTAAATTCTTTTGAATACTCTCCACACAATCTTTCAAAATTTGATAGGCTGTTTCAGCCATTTTATTTTTATCATCAAGCAATGGGTTTATTTCCACCAGTTCAAAACACACCAACCGTTTGTCTTCAAGCAGTTGATTGATGATTTGAGTTACTTCATGAGGGTGAAAACCATTGGCGACAGGCGTTCCTGTACCATAAGAAACAATGTCAGGGTCCATACTGTCCACATCAAAGGAAATGTAAATAAGATCACAATCTTTCAAACGCTGCAAAGCAGCTTGAGCACACCCTACCATTCCTTTTTTACGGCATTCATCCACTGTAAAATTGCCTATCTGATGCTTTTTCATCAGATATTCTTCTGGAGTCTCAGTGTCTCTTACCCCAAAAAAAACAATGTCGCTAGTGTTCAATTTGGGTGATAAATTCCCGATATTTTTAAGCTTTTCCCAAGCTTCGATAGTCGCATTGTTGGGTGCATTTACGGCAGACTCTTGATTGTCATCTCCAATGCTTGCCGCCAATGGCATGCCGTGTACATTCCCTGAAGGCGTAGTGTATGGTGAATGCAAATCTGCATGTGCATCAATCCAAATGGCCCCAAGTCTTTTATCAGGGTATTTCTTTTTTATACCAGCAATTGTGCCTCCAGCAGATGCATGATCAGCAGCCAGGACTAATGGAAATTTATTGTTGTTCAGCAAGTCCACTACCTTGGATTGCATTGTTTCATACACTTCAACAATCCCATGTATTCGGATGGCGTCGGGAGTGGTGTTTTTTTCCAACAAAAGCTCATTTCGATGGTCAATTCGAATGCTTGAAAATTCAGAGAATAGACTCTCTCCATCTTTGAGACTGGCCAATTTTAAAGCGTCAATGCCTAAACTAGCCCCACGAGTTCCTGCACCTATTTCTGATGTATTTTCAATAAAGGTTATTTTACTCATATTTAGTTTGCTTCTGAGCTGTAAATTTAATCAGTTTATACAGGCTTTTTAGCCAAAAGTTATTAGTTTTTATCTAATGAAAATATCAATTCGTCGTTTATTTTAACCGTTTAATTTGTAGAATAAATGAATTCTAACTACTTTTCCAACTCCAACCATTACGTTTAACTTAATTGTCTCATAATATTCTCATAACAACCAGTAAATTCTTGCAGAATTTAGCTTTCGGAATCCTCGTTTTGCTCGCTTTCTCTTGTGAGACCATTTCATTTGGGAATAAAATCGAAACTGGTACAATTGTTTACGAGATTACCTATCCAGAAATTCCGAAGAACAGTTATATGCTGGATTTGCTACCGCAAGAGATGAACACCATGTTCAAAAACGGCAGTTACAGAAGTGACATCATTGCTGGCATGGGCCTGTTTAAAACATCCATTATTTCACTCAACGATGATGAACATTTGCTGCATTCAGTGAAATTGTTAAATAAGAAGAAAGCAAGTAAACTCACCTCTGCTGAAATAAAATCCTTCAATCCACATTTCAATGAACTCGAAGTGGAGTTCTTGGATGAAACCAAAGAAATCGCTGGCTACAAATGCAAAACGGCACAGGTAAAGGTTCTATCTGACAGTAGTTGGGATTTTAAAGTTTACTACTATACTCATTTCGGACTGGAAGCTCCCAATAAACACAGCCCTTTCAACGAAATTGATGGCGTATTGATGGAATACGAAATCATGAGCTACGACACCCACATGAAATTCACCGCACAGAAGGTGACCATAGATGAAGTCGATGAATCCTCACTTGTCTTGGAAGAGGGCTATGATATGATCAGTCCTGATGAGCTCAGAAGAGAATTAGAGTCCATTTTTGAGAAGGTAAAGTAAGGCTCAATTCCTTAACAAGCACTGCTTGTTACAGACTTCCTGTTCATAACTTATTCCGATTATTTGTGGTGCGACTTTTTCGACATTTATTTTTGTTGTGAAATGAATTTTTTCTGCCATGGCTAAAAATCGATTTAAGTCAGAAGTCCCTGATAAAAAATCTTCTGGTAAAAGTCGCAAGTCTCCTACTAAGATAAATCTAGGGAGATTCAAATTGGGCAATCCGTTTGGCAAAACATTTTCCTTCTTAAAATCAGAAAAAAGTAGACAGATCAGTGGATTGGTGCTCATCTTGTTCTCGGCCTATACATTGATTTCATTTACATCCTTCCTATTCACCTGGAAGATTGATCAAAGCAAAGTTGAGATGCCTTTCAGTGAGTATCTATTCAACTCTGACATTATGGTAGAGAATTGGTTGGGAAAATTAGGTGCTTCTCTTTCGCACCTCTTTATTTTCGAATGGTTCGGCATTGCTTCTTTCTTATTTGTGGGTTTGTTTTTTTTAGTAGGCTTTCGCATCTTATTTAGAGTAAGCCTTTTGCCCTTGATGAAGACTTTAAAGACAATCATCTTCGGATTATTTTGGCTCGCCCTTTTCTTCGGCTATTTCTTCAAAGGCGATCTGTTTTTTCTTGGCGGTGCCATTGGGTTTGAAATGAACCGTTTCTTTAGCAGCACCCTCGGGACTGTTGGCAGTGGAATCTTCATCTTCTTCATCTTAATCATTTTCTTGATTGTCTCATTTAACCTTTCGCAGCAGCTCCAAAAATTACTTTCCTCTTTAAAGAAAAGAAGGCAGGAAGAAGTTACCGTAGAAGAAATAGACAATTTTGAGTCGAATGCTTCGAGTACGTATGAGACGAAGAAAGAAGAAATAGAGGAAATAAAAGAGGAAGCCCAGATTGAGGAAGAAGTTGAACTTACGCTTGAGGCAACAGAAAATGACACCGAAAGCGAGACAGCGGAAGATGCTGAAAATGCTGTTGAGCTTGAACCCATGGTAAGCAATGCAGAGGAATTAGAAGTTCCTGTTGACGGAGACGTAGCACTTGAAATTGAGGAACCTATAGAAAAAGAGACTACCCTTAGCGACAAAGAAGTCAACAAGAAGCTAGAAGATCATGGAGAATACGATCCCACGCTTGACTTGTCAAAGTATGAGAAACCCACCATAGATTTATTGCAAGATCATGGCGATGGGCAGATAAAGGTGGACAAAGAAGAACTGGAGGCCAATAAAAACAGAATTGTAAGCACACTTGAGAATTACAACATCAAAATTCAAACCATTAAGGCGACGATTGGGCCGACGGTAACGCTGTATGAAATCATTCCTGCACCTGGAGTGCGCATCTCTAAGATTAAGAACCTCGAAGATGACATTGCTTTGAGCTTGGCTGCACTGGGCATTCGGATCATAGCCCCCATTCCAGGGAAAGGAACCATCGGTATTGAAGTGCCCAACCAAAATCCTGATGTTGTTTCCATGAGGACAGTAATTGCTTCTGAAAAATTTCAAAATGCCAAATATGATCTACCTGTTGTCATTGGGAAAACCATCGCCAATGAAACCTATGCGTTTGATTTGGCAAAGACGCCTCACCTCCTGATGGCCGGAGCTACAGGACAAGGTAAATCAGTTGGTTTGAATGCCATTCTCACCTCGCTCTTGTACAAGAAGCATCCTGCACAATTAAAGTTTGTTTTGGTGGATCCCAAGAAAGTAGAATTGACCTTGTTCAATAAAATTGAAAGGCATTTCTTGGCGAAATTGCCTGATAGCGAAGAGGCCATCATCACTGACAATCAAAAGGTCATCAACACATTGAATTCACTCTGTGTAGAAATGGATGACCGCTATGAATTATTAAAAACAGCATTTGTGCGTAACATCAAAGAGTACAATGCAAAATTTATTGCACGGAAATTGAATCCAGAAAATGGCCACAAATATTTGCCATACATCGTGTTGGTGATTGATGAATTTGCTGATTTAATCATGACTGCTGGCAAAGAAGTTGAACAACCCATCGCACGTCTAGCTCAGCTTGCAAGGGCCATCGGCATTCATCTCATCATTGCTACCCAACGTCCATCCACAAACATCATAACTGGTTCTATCAAAGCTAATTTCCCTGCACGTATTGCATTCCGAGTAACTTCAGGGATTGACTCGCGCACTATTTTAGATTCAGGTGGAGCAGAACAATTGATTGGCCGAGGTGATATGCTCTTGTCTACAGGCAGTGATTTGATTCGACTACAATGTGCTTTTGTAGATACACCAGAGGTAGAAGAGATCACAGAATTTATTGGCAACCAAAGAGGCTATCCAGATGCCTTTATATTGCCAGAATTTATCGATGAGAACAGTCAAGCAGCTGGCGAGGTAGATTTATCTGACAGGGATGCACTTTTTGAAGATGCTGCACGAATCATTGTGCAACATCAGCAAGGTTCAGCTTCCTTGCTTCAAAGAAGACTTAAGTTGGGATACAACAGAGCAGGCAGAATTATAGATCAATTGGAGGCTGCGGGAATAATTGGTCCTTTTGAGGGCAGCAAAGCCAGACAAGTATTAATTTCGGATGAAAATAGTTTGGAACAGTTATTGAGTAGCGTAGATGAAAATTAAGTTCATGAGAAAAATAATTCATTACTGTATCGTTTTTGCACTCATTGCAATGAGCTCTGCCTTGCAGGCCCAAGATACAAAAGCAAAAGACCTTTTAGACCAACTCAGTAAAAGGACGGCAACGTATACAAGTATGCATGCAGACTTCGAATACACCATGAAAAACAAAGCTGAAGGGGTAGATGAAAAGCAAAGTGGAAGTTTAATCACCCAAAGAGATCAGTATCATCTAGAGATTGCAGGTCAGAAGATCATTTCTGATGGCAAGAACATCTGGACGGTATTGGAAGAAGCGGAGGAAGTGCAAATCAATGTGGTGCCTGAGGATGAAGAGAGTGAAGATTATATCAGTCCGACAAGCATTTTGACGCTCTGGGAAAAAGGATTCAACTACAAATATGATCAAGCCCTAACAATGAACGGAAAGGCTGTTGAAGTAGTCAATCTTTTCCCCGAGAATCCAAAGGACAAATCTTTTCATACCATTAAGCTTTATATTGATGCTGCAAAATCAGTGGTGAATCAAATTGTCATTAAAGGAAAGGACGGCACTGATTTTACGTATTTGATTCAATCGTTTAAAACAAATGAAAACATAGAACCTAGCTTATTTAAATTCCTTAAAAAGGACCACCCGGACTATGATTTCATTGACTTAAGGTAAGTTTAGCTGATTAGACTTTCGTACAATTTCTCGCTTCTGACTTTCTTCAGCGAGATGTTACCCAATTTAACTTCATCCAATCCAAACTCAACAGGAACTGAGTTTCCGTAGTTGTCGTAGAAATATCCTTCCAAGGTTTGATCTGAAGCTTTAACAAAGTTAAAGCGTACATCTCCTCCTCGGAATTTATCATTCCCTGAATTGATCATCACTCCAATAAAGTCGTGTTCATCGGCATCATTCTTTACAATGGCAATGCTGTAACGTCCGTCTTTAGTTTGATAAACGCCTTCGAGTTGGATTGCATTTCCTTGCACTAAGTATTTGCTGAATCCAGCAACATTGAAGTCTTGGTTGCTCATTTTAATGCTTTTTAATTCTTTGTGATTTCCGGCTTGTGCACTGATACTAATCATACTGGCCAGCAATGCCACAATTGTTAGTTTTATCTTTTTCATGATTTTAGGTTTAATTTTATTCAAACTTAGATTGCATACAGTAGTTTGCATAACATAGTAGTATAAATGGTTAAAATGCTTTGTAAGCGGTAAAAAAATCTAACAATCACTGCTTCAAGAAAAAGAAAATGGATCAATACACTCTCTGGCGCTGAAAGTCAGCGTAACGGATCAGATAGACACTGTGGTTTTCGTAGCCACTTTCAATGCCTGTTTTCAGGAACTCAAATTTCCTGCCCAATTGCTCTTCTTGCAATCCGAGGAACATTACTTCAAAATTGAGTCCGTAGTTATTGAGCAGGCTTAAGTAATACATCCCAACATCAAAACCCAGCACAGCAAACTTCTCAGGCATTACTTTATACCTTTTGTAAAAGGTTCTCTCAAAGGATTGCATTTGCTTGCTATTATAGTCGATGTATTCAGAAACCACCAAATGCACATTTAGGTTTTGCAAATAATTGACATCGATGTTTTGGAAATTCTGCCACTCTTCCAAACCAAAAACTTGGATGTTTTCTACTTCCAATAGATTCAGTTGGGTCAAAAATTGAGTCACGAAGGCCTGATTGTTTGACGGAACGATGAATGTATTCATCTCTTCTTTTTTGAGCTTGGCCTTAATATTGTCAAAATCTCCTTGGGTCCACATAATCTCTATCAAACTACTTGCGACTAAGGTATCAAGCTTAGCAGCGGTTTGTTCATAGTAAATCTGCTTGAGCGAATTGGCCCTGTTGCGGTCTCTAAAATTGTCAGGAAAGACCATGAGCATGTGCTCATCTTTCAATGAATCTGCCATAAAACGCGCCATGAATCGATTTCGAATGGGTTCACTTGTGGCCACTTTGCTCACAAAATTATTGCCCAACAATATCTTGTTGCTTTGCTTTACAGGAGAAACAATATTGATTTTATTACGCTTTGCATAATCTGCAGCAAGCATGAACTCCTCCAAGTACAAAGGACCAATGATCAAATCTGTTTCCTTAAAACTGCTGTCTTTCAATATTTGGTTCACCCTTGCCGTATCGTGGGCCGTATCAAACAATCTTACTTCCAGGTTTAGGCCCATCTTGGCGATAGAATCTGCGGCCACTTTAAACCCTTGATAAAACTCAATGCCGTATTGTGCTTTTTTGAAGAGTTTATTGCGTTTCTTTTGAGTTTCGTGATAGTTGGTATCGGATAAATTTTCCAAACTGTCGATATAAAGCGGCAACAAAAGGCTCATTGCATATCCTTGTTTCACCGCATTGCTGTCATAAACAACGGCACTCTCCAAACGCTCTTTCTCCGTCTCTTTTAGTATGGGAATGTTAATTAGTTGCCCTACTTTCAATCCCCCTGCCAAACCATCGTTGACCTTAAGAATAGAATCTTGTTCCACATTGTATTTCTTCGAGAGGGCGTAGAGTGTTTCTTTGAGCTGCACTTTATGGGTAATGTAAGGGCTCAGCTCAGCAGGTTTGATGTATTCATCTGTATTCTGCTCTGACTTAATTTTGGCCACTGGAATTTTCAAGGTCATGCCTTTTTTCAAGCCTTGATCTAGCGCTGGATTGGCAGCCAAAATATCGTTGATCTCAATGTTGTATTCCTTCGCCAAGGAATACAAGGTGCTTTTGGTGCGCACCTCATGCAATAAGAAATTCCCATCAATCTCTGGGCTTTTCTTAAGGTCTTTCACTTTAATGTTGTCGACTGGAATCATCAATCGATCGCCAATGGTCAAAGATTCCGAAAGTCTAGGATTTTCTTTCTTGAGGTCATCTACAGAAATGGCGTACCTGCGACTGATGGCATACAATGTATTGCCGGCTTCTACTATGTGAATGTAGTATTCTTTGCCATTGATGTTGTGGATTCTCAGATTTTCCTTGCTGGCATTCTCTTCTTGCGCCACTCCCAATGCAGGAAGCACAAACAACAACAGTATGTAGATCAATTTTTTCATTCCCATTCTATGGTTGCGGGGGGTTTGCTGCTGATGTCGTAGACCACCCTGTTTACACCACGTACTTGGTTGATGATTTGATTGGACACCTTTCCCAAAAATTCATAAGGCAAATGGCACCAATCGGCCGTCATACCATCGGTAGAACTTACCGCACGTAGTGCCACAGCTTGTTCATAGGTGCGTTCATCGCCCATGACACCCACCGATTGTACTGGCAAGAGCATGGCGCCTGCTTGCCAAACATCGTCATACAATCCTTCATTTTTCAAACCTTCCACAAATACATGATCCACCTCTTGCAAGATCCGTACCTTTTCTGCGGTCACCTCGCCCAAGATGCGAATTCCTAAGCCAGGCCCGGGAAAAGGATGCCGGCCTAACAAATCGTCATGCAAGCCCAAAGAACGGCCCACTCTGCGCACTTCATCTTTGAACAACAACTTCAAAGGTTCGATCACTTTCAGTTTCATAAAGTCGGGCAATCCCCCAACATTGTGGTGCGATTTAATGGTGGCCGAAGGTCCTCCAGTGGCCGAAACGGATTCGATCACATCTGGATAAATGGTACCCTGTCCTAACCAAGAGACATCTTGCACTAAATGGGCTTCATCGTCAAAGACTTCGATAAAAGTTTTTCCAATGGCTTTTCTTTTCAGTTCGGGATCGGTTTCTCCTTCCAGCGCTTTGTAAAAACGCTCCTTGGCATCGACCCCTTTAATGTTTAAGCCTAAATGTTTGTATTGATCGAGGACAGATTCAAACTCATTCTTGCGCAACAATCCATTGTCTACAAAAATGCAATGAAGTTGGGCACCGATGGCCTTGTGCAAAAGAATGGCCGCTACGGTGGAGTCCACTCCCCCGCTCAAACCCAAGACCACTTTATCTTTTCCAACGGTTGTCTTGAGTTCCTCTATAGTGTTTTGGGCAAAAGCTTTGGACGTCCAATTTTGTGCACATCCGCATATGTTTACCACAAAGTTTTGCAAGAGCTGTTTACCGTCTGTGCTATGGTAGACTTCTGGGTGAAATTGTATGCCATAAGTTTCCTCCCCTTTGAGGTGAAAAGCGGCCACATCGATGTCTTCAGTGCTCGCAATCAACTCTGCTGTAGGTGGCAAGGATTGTATGGTATCTCCGTGCGACATCCATACCTGAGATTGGTCGGCAATGCCGCGCATTAATTCGTGCTGCAACTTTACACTCACAAGATTGGCCCTTCCGTATTCTCTTTTATTGGAGGGGGCCACATTCCCTCCCAATTGATGCGACATCAATTGCGCGCCATAACAGACACCTAAGATAGGGAGTTTTCCACGAAATGCATCAAAATCAAAGGGTGGAGCATTTTCGCTCAATACACTGAAAGGACTGCCTGAAAGCACGATGCCCTTCACACTTTCGTCGATTTCTGGAATGTGATGAAAAGGGTGTATTTCTGAATACACATTCAGTTCTCTAACCCTGCGTCCAATCAATTGGGTATACTGAGAACCAAAATCCAAAATGATGATCTTCTCTTGCATGCGGCAAAGATAAAAATCTTGCACCTGCGAGAAAGCAAGAAGATGCAGAGATATTAACAGCTTTACAGACAATTTCAGCGCTCTGTCAAGCAGTGATTTCTGAAAGAAGGCTTAGTTTTGAAACTTTCTTTCAGCAGACAGTTATGCAAGCAAATAAGTTCAAACACTTCTACCTTAACAAATACCTGGTAACCCCTTTTACAAGTGAGCGCTATATGCTGTGTTATGATTATGTACATAAGGCCATTTGGTTCCGTGTACCAAAGGTGGCCTCCCGCACCATCAATGAAGCTTTGCAAGCTGGCTCTGAGAAAAAAGACTATATCTACGCCTCCAAAATGGGCTATTCTCCAGCGATTTGCGTGGGCTATTTTAAGTTTGCCTTTGTGCGCCATCCGGAGGAGCGATTGCTGAGTGCATGGCGCGACAAGGTGTTGCGCAGAAACCACTTTCATTTTGATGAAGATACCCACGAAAAATACAAGGAAATTGAACATTTCGTGGATTGGTTGGCCACACAAGACATTGAAGATTGCGATGTGCACATCAAAAGCCAACACGCACAAATTGACTTAAACCACCTTGACTTTTTGGGCCGCATGGAAAATTTTGAAGAAGATTTCAATTATGTGGTACAAAAATTGGAGCTGAGTGTGAAGAAAGCTGGGCATTTAAACAAAACCCCAAAAGCCAAAGTGGAGCTAGAAAAAGCCGTGCAGCGAAAGATTTACCAGATTTATAAAAAGGACTTCGACCTTTTTTACCCAGACTACCGCAAAGAAGTCGGTTGAGCCTCCAATTCCAAGCAAGCTTGCAACAGCATTATCCGTTTTTAAGCGTTTATAAACGTTTATTGTCGTTTAAATTCGAATATCTTCTTGATTGTTTGAGTTTTGTGGATTAATTTCAGCACTAACTAAAAATACAGCTATAATGGCGATAAGTGGACAAGTCCGTTTAGCCGCATGTTAGGGTAAATTGTAAAAAATAGCAAGTGAGAAAAGGTGATTAGCGGATGAGCGTATGCCTGAAAGGGATGTTTGCTCGACTTGATAGTAGTGCTATT
>Ga0316208_1001378_pt1 | contig 23025 bp, 19 predicted proteins | sample 3monopyrite_MG_FD_204944 | JGI IMG/M metagenome (GOLD analysis project Ga0316208, IMG submission 204944) | Microbial mat bacterial communities from mineral coupon in-situ incubated in ocean water Damariscotta River, Maine, United States -... | ecosystem: Environmental > Aquatic > Marine >... | reverse complement strand
CTTCGCGCCCAGGGTTTTGCTTTTTGTACTGCTGCAGGAAGTTTACTAATGGCTTGTTTGGCCGTTGAGTAACTGGCGTAACTACCATGCACTAAAATATACCAGTCTTTGCCATCACGGCGTCGATGAAAGTAGACCGCTTTGCCTTCTAACTTATAGCGTTTGATAAAAGCTTGAATGGCTTTTTTGTCTGTACCGGCAGCAAGCTGCAACGTGTAATGACTCGGATCCTGACTCCATAACCAGCCTTCCTGATTATTTGTGGGAGGCGAAGAAATGACAGGAGTTTTAGTCGCCAGTGTTTTTACCGAGCTTGTTGCAGACAAAGAGGGAAGAATACTTGCGAATGAACGTACCCAGGGTTTAGTGATACCTTTAGGTAATTGCTTTGCAGCAGTCTGTGCCGCTGCTTTTGTTGGATAGTGATTGTAAATTAAGGTAAACCAGTCTTTATTATCACGTTTAGTTTTAAAAATTGCTGCATCGGCAGTTAAAGAGAATTTCTTAAGATAAGCCGGTAAGGTATTTTTATTATGTGTGCCTAAAAGTTGCAAGGTAAAATGGTTTTTATTTTGTTGTTTGATCCAGTTTTGTCCATATAAACCTGAGCCGTGTGTTTTTTGAATTTGTAACGGCTTAGTTGATGGTTCACTTATAGTTTTATTTTCTGTAAGTCTTTTAGGTTTTGCTTTTTCTTTGTTCGTTGCAACAACATTAAAACTAATTGTGTTTGATTCAATATTCCGTAAAGGATCAATAACCGTGACGTCCCATGTGTCGGTCTGCATACCTACGTTGAGAATTAAATTCATGTAAGTCTCACTGGTAATATTCACCTGTGCATCTGCAAGGATTTTTTCTTTTCCTGTCCAGCTTACTTTTACTTTTTGTCGTTTATGAAAACCTGCACCACTGACAGAAATAATTTGTCGTTGTTTGCTTGCAGGTATTGGGTTTGGATTGATCGATGATAATTTAAGTGCTGTTGAAGCTTTATTTATCGTGGTTGCTTTTTCAGTTTCTGGCTCAGTTTTATCTTTAGGCTTTTCATTTAAGGCAAATTCTATTGTCTTTTGTTCAGCCGGAGGCGTTTCAGCGGTTGTTTTTGTATCAGGTGTTATTGGCGATAAGACAGGAACCTCAGTCTTTTTCTCAATTTCAGTTTCAGTTGTTATCTCTGCTGGTTCTTCAAATAAACGATTAATGTCATTTTGAAAAAATAAACCCACAGCAAGCAGTATTAAGGCAAAGCCACCGAGTAATATATTTCGAAAATTAAAAGGACTACCCTGATTAATCAGTTCGTTATTTAGTTCTGCCTCTTCAGGAGTAAAAGGCTCGCTGTCATCGAGCAAATTCTGATGTGCGTATTCATTTATTTTTGCGGGTAACCCTGCCGAGGCTTTAAAAATTTTATGCACCAGTTTTGGGGTAAAAGGACTGGTGCCATCGAGTCCGGCTACGGCTAAACGATGACGTAAATATTCTGCAGTTTCGGATTCATCTAACGCAGGAATTTCCATGCCATGAGTTACGCGTTCTTTTAAAGAATGAATAGCCGGATCTTCGAGCATGGTTTCTATTTCTGGTTCGCAGAATAAAATTATTCGCAATGCGGTTTGCTGATCTGAATGGTGTTCAGCAAGATAAAGCAAAGCCTGCAACGCATCTTTTGGTAGTTCATGCGCATCATCTATAATTAAAATAGGTACGTAAGAGGCCTGATGCATGTAGTCTAATTGTGAACTTAAAACTTCATACAATGCAGAAGGGTCAAGAGGGGGTTCGGTAATATTAAAACCATGTGCAACTTGTTTTAATAACAGGCTGGCATCCATCATAGTGTGAGATTGAATTTCACAAATTTGCCATTCTTCAGGTGCAGTATTGATGAAACGTTGTTTAAGACTGCTTTTACCAACGCCGCGTTCACCGGTAATAATGAGTAACAGGTTGCCGTATTGGGTATAGTGTTTTAGTAGTTCAAGTCGTTCGGTAAGCGCAGGATTTAAATATAAAAAACGATCGTCTTGTTGCAGGGAAAAGGGGGCTTCGGTTAAACCGTATGACGCAAGATAGGTCGGTTCAACATTACTAAGCTGGTCTATGTTATGTGGGTCATAAGTCATAAGTATTTTTCCTTAATATCATAACTCAGTTCGGTTGTTCTTGTCCTTGTAAAAATACCACCTTGAATCCACGTTTAAGTTGCGAATCACGCACTCGTAGCAAAGCATCCTGAGCCATTTCCAGATTGTCAAAATGGTCACGTTTAATTCGTCCGGAGCGGCCTTGCTGACCCCATTCACGTATTAGCGTCCAGCCTTCAAGTAGGTCTTCCAGTAATAATAACTGGTAATACCGGGATGGCTTATCTTCTAGAGCAGGTATTTGCATGTAGACGCGCATAAGAGTTGGTTTATATCTCTATTAAGTTAATTCTGTAGGATCAAATAGTCGCTTATATTCTTTTATTGCATAACGATCTGTCATGCCAGCGATATAATCCGCAACAATACGTGCCCGGCCAGTGTCACTGTGTTTTTCTTCTTCTTTTTTTGCTTTATCGCGATACTCCGGTGGCATAAGTCGAAGATCATTTAACAGCGCGTCAAAAAGTTTACTGACCACATTGCCTGCTTTATGGCTCATTCTATAAACACGATAATGACGATATAAGTTTTCTCTTAAAAAACGTTTTAGTTCCAGATGCATCTCGAGCATCGGTTCACTAAAACTGATCAGGCTGCCATTGTACTGTCGAATATCTTCGATAGACTGAGGTTGAGCTTTCAATAGTTGCTGTGAGCTTTGGGCGATGAGATCTTTAATTTGTTCATCGATCATACGACGTACAATTTCATAAATTGTGCGTTTGTTATCAAGTTTTGGATAATCTTTTTCAACACGACTATACAGCGCATTAAATAATTTTGTTTCACGTAACTGCTCGATGGTAATAAAACCGGAACGAAGGCCATCATCAACATCATGACTGTTGTAAGCGATAGCATCTGCAAGGTTTACCATTTGTGCTTCAATATTAGGCTGGGTTTTATTGATAAAACGTGCACCAATATCACCGAGTTGCTCTGCATTTTTAATTGAGCAGTGTTTTAAAATTCCTTCACGGCTTTCAAAGGTAAGATTGAGTCCATTAAATGCCGCATATTTTTCTTCTAACTCATCTACCACTCTTAATGACTGCAAGTTGTGTTCAAAGCCGCCGTAGTTTTTCATGCAATCATTTAAGGCATCCTGCCCGGTATGGCCAAATGGGGTATGTCCAAGATCATGTGCCAGAGCGATGGCTTCACTTAAGTCTTCATTAAGATGTAATGCGCGGGCGATCGTTCGGCTCATTTGTGCTACTTCTATAGAATGCGTTAAACGAGTACGAAATAAATCACCTTCATGATTTACAAAAACCTGAGTTTTGTATTCAAGCCGTCGAAATGCGGTTGAATGAATAATACGATCACGGTCGCGTTGAAATTCACTACGGTGCTTAGGGATTTCTTCAGGGTAGCGGCGACCTGAAGATGATTCATTATTTGCGGCATAAGGTGCAAGTTCTGACATTCATTTTTATCCTTTATAGACCATCGATTGCACGATGCGCTTCGATGGTCTGACGTAGTAAATTATGATCAAAGTCGCTTGTCACAATGGCATCGCCTAATTTTTTAAATAAAACAAAATTAATTTTGCCTGCACGTGCTTTCTTATCAACCGCCATTAATTCAATAAAATGATTGTAGTCCATGTGATGGGGGGCGCGGGTAGGCAGCATGGCCATATCGAGCAGGTTATCAACGCGCTCGACATCACTTTCGTTTAGATTTCCAAGTCGCATGGATAAATCAGCAGCCATTAACATGCCAGTTGCTACGGCTTCACCATGTAACCAGTTTCCATACCCGGTACTTGTTTCGATAGCATGGCCAAAGGTATGACCGAGATTAAGCAATGCACGAACCCCATGTTCTTTTTCATCATCAGCAACAATTTCAGCTTTACAACGGCAAGAAGTTTCAATGGCATAAGAAAGTGCTTCCGGGTCACGCTCTAATAATTTATGCATATTGTCTTCAAGCCATTTAGTAAAGGACATCTCACGAATAAGGCCATACTTAATGACTTCAGCAATGCCGGCGCTGAGCTGATTATCTTCTAATGTATTTAAGGTATCCGAGTCGGCAATGACACAACGTGGCTGATGAAAGGCACCAATCATGTTTTTACCTTTCGGGTGATTTACACCGGTTTTGCCTCCAACCGATGAGTCAACCTGTGCGAGTAGTGTGGTTGGGATTTGAATAAAATTAACACCACGTTGGTAACTGGCAGCAGCAAAGCCGGTCATGTCACCCACAACACCGCCGCCTAACGCTACGAGCGTACAGGTGCGATCAAATTTTGCATCCAATAGCGCATCATAAATAGAATTTAATTCATCTAAATTTTTATATTGTTCACCATCAGGAAGAATAACGGTTTTTACATCATAGGCCGCAAAGGCTTGCTTTACTTTATCAAGGTAAATGGGAGCAACGGTTACATTACTGACGATTAAAACCTGCAAGCCTTTAACATAAGGTTTTATGAGTTCGGGTTTTGTTAGTAAGTCCTGACCAATGAAAATGGGATAGCTGCGATCGCCATTTTGGCCATCTTCGCCTAGTTCAACCTGTAATGTTTTCATCTTCGGGAAACTCAATATTGTTAATCAAAGGTTGATTATAAGTGAATCTGAAAAAAATGCAGTGTGCTTTTCGTATTAAGATTCTTGTAGTTTTTCCAGAATTTCTTTAATTGCTAAACGAACACTGTCTTTGCCAGTATCGATAACAATATCTGCCGTTTCACGGTAAAGAGGGTCACGAATTTTTAGCAATTCTTCTAATTTTGCTTGTGGATTTTCAGTTTGCAACAGAGGACGATTACGATCTTTTGAGGTTCTCTCCAATAACGTGTTGATGTCGGCATAAAGATAGATGGTGATACCCCGTGACATGAGAAACTGGCGATTTTCTGCATTTAAAATAGCCCCGCCACCCGTTGCTAAAACAATCCCTTTTTTTAGAGTTAATTCATCGAGCATGGCCGTTTCACGCTTGCGAAAACCAGATTCTCCCTCGATATCAAAAATATGCGTGACTGTCACACCGGTGCGATTTTCTATTTCATGATCGCTGTCGAAGAACTCAAGCGATAATTCATTGGCAATTTGGCGGCCAATAGTGGTTTTACCCGCTCCCATTAAACCGATAAGAAATATGTTTTTATTTGTTGCCATTAAGCTTTTTATTTATTCGGTAAGTGATGGCGTTCTGAGAGTAAACTACAGGAGGTATGTTTTAACATACCTCCTGTAGTAAGCTAGAAAAATTATTTTAAAGTTTTGCGTTATCTTTTAATAGTTTAGGCGTTACAAAAATAAGTAATTCTGATTTGTTATTCTGCTCAAAGTTACTGCGGAACAAAAATCCGATTAAAGGTAAGTCACCAAAGAACGGAACTCGCTTAACGCTTTTTGCTTTAGTTTGTTCGTAAACACCACCAAGAACAATGGTTTCACCATTATCAACTAAAACATTTGTTTCAACCGCTTGTTTTTTAATTGGTGGACCAGCATTAGTAGTATTACCAAAATCTGGACTATCTTTAGTTACCAGCAAATCCATTATAATTCTGTCATCCGGTGTAATTTGTGGTGTGACCTCAAGAGCCAGAACAGCTTTTTTAAATGTCGTTGTGGGTACAGCACCAAGAGCACCACCACCACTACTACTTTGATAGGGAATTTCAGTACCTGTCTCAATTGTTGCTTTAGATTGATCTGAAGTAATGACGCGTGGACTAGAGATGGTTTCTGAACGACCCTCTGTTTGTGCTGCTGAAAGCTCTAGGTCAATTAAAGTTCCAAATGGTAATCTGGCAAGAGCAAGACCTATTGAACCCGCTGATGAAGCTAATGTCGTTACTGGCAAACTAACATTATAGCGGCTTGGCTGTGTAGGTGTGCCTCCTAAACGTGCTACTTCAGCTGATAATGAGTCACCAGATACACCTAGTTCTTCAGTAGCTCTTCTATCACTATTTGAAACACCAAAGCGAACACCCAGCTCCTTACTGAAGTCATTGGTCGCTAATACGATACGTGATTCAATAAGAACTTGTCTTACAGGGATATCTAACTCTTGTACGAGCGAAGTAATGGCAGCAATATTTTTCGCGGTATCTCGAATAAGTAGTTTATTCGTTCGCTCATCAACACTTACACTGCCTCGTTTTGATAAAAGAGAGTTATCTTTCGTTTTCAGCAATGTAGTGAAATTAGATGCTTTTGCATAATTGATTTGGATACTGTCACTTATTAACGGTGCCTGTGCTTCAATTGTTTGATCTAATTTGGCTCTTGCAGCCACTTCTTCTGCCGGTGCTACTGAAATGACGTTGCCATCTTTTACCATTGCCAGGCCTTTACTGCGTAAAATAATATCCAGTGCCTGATCCCATGGAACATTTTTTAAACGTAACGTCACATTACCATTTACAGTATCACTGGTAATAAGGTTTAGGTCTGTGAAGTCTGCAATAAGTTGTAATACAGCACGGACTTCAATACTTTGGAAGTTAAGGGATAAACGTTCACCCTTAAAAGCAAATTTTTTCTTTTGTTTTTCTGCAGCAGATTCTTCCACGATAGGCTTAATATCAACTGTGAAGGAATTATCAGCCTGATAAGCAATTTGTTCAAATTCACCTATACCGGTAATAACAATTTTAACATTACCATTTTGATTAAAAGCATCAATCGTTTTTACCGGTGTACCAAAATCAATCACATCAAGACGACGTTCTAATTCGCTGGATATTGCGCTATCTGAAACAGTCACGGTAATTTGTTCACCGCGAGTTTTGAGATCAACCGGTGTGTTTGGATCAGCCAGGTCGATAATGATACGACCTTCACCTTTTTCACCACGTCTAAAATCAATGTTATTAACATTTTTATCCGTGCTCGCTGTAGCGCCAACAGCGGCACTTGATTTCGCTGCAATACGTTTTGATGGTGAACCACCTAAAGTAACAACAACATCATTTCCATCTACATAGGTATTATATGTCACTAAGCGTGATAAATTGAGTACCACGCGAGTCCGGCCACCCGCTTCAACTGCATTAATGCTGCGTGCTACACCTATACCAATATTTTGAGAGCGTTCCGATAATTTTAATTTTGTCTTTGGAAAGTCAAAAGCAATGCGTGCCGGACTATCAATGGTAAAACTGCCTGGTTCACTTGCTAAACCTTCTAATGACATTCGAATTTGCACCTGATCACCGGGGAGTGATGAGTAATTAATTTCAGTAATGGCATTATCTTCTGCTGTTGCAAGTGTCGGTAGTGCGGCAAGCAGCAAAAAACAGACACTCATTAACACAGCCAGGTAGTGCTGTTGAAGATAAGAAGAAAGGTTAAATGTGTTATTTTTCATGGTGCATCTCCGTCACGGATTATTCTTCACTCAAATCGAGTGAAGCCTCGCGTTCAGTCCACCCTCCCACACCATTGGGGATGATTTCATTAAGTAGTATTGAGTCTTCTGTAATAGCTATAATTTCGCCATAGTTTGAACCCATATGATTACCAGGCAGTACTCTGTATATAACTTTATCGGGAGCGGTAATCAGCGCCCATGTTTTGCCATCCTTTTTAATATGGCCAACAAAACTTAGTGAATCGAGGCTATAGTGTTCAAGCTCTTCACGTTTACGGTTTAAATTTGGGTGTAACCCGGAATCCTGTATCTCAAGACTGGCCTCTTCTTGCGCAATAAAGGGAGTAAAAGGATCGCGTAAGTGACCAACCTGATATAAATAGGTTTCATAAGGTGTAATTTCAGGCAACGGTTTAATTCGACCTTTTGGCAGGGCTTTGACGCTGGTGACGTATTCCTGAAGATCACTGGTGTTATCACTACTGCATGCAGTTAAAAATACAGGCAGGCATAAGCACAACACTTTCATTGCAGGGGTTATTGCAAAAGGTGTTGATTTTTTTGAATGTATTTTAATTTCATTCACCATTCTATTAGTGCCTTGCTTTGATATTTCCACTTAATATTGTCTTCTTGGTTATCGACGCTTTTTACGTTTTTTACGTTTGCCTGATACTTCACTTTCATCAAGGTAACGGTATGTTTTTGCGGTGACATCCATAGTCAATAATCCTTTCTTACCCTTGCCACCTGTTATTGAAATATTTTCCAGTGTGACAATGCGTGGTAATGCCGCAATGCCACTGACAAATTCACCAAACTGGTGATAAGTACCGGTCATTTTTAATGTGATCGGCAGTTCAGCATAAAATTCAATGTGTTTTTCAGGTAATGGTTTGAATAATTGAAACTCAATTCCACTTGCGAGTCCTGTTTGCGAAATATCGACCAGTAAGTCTTCAACTTCGGTTTTACTTGGTAACTGGCGAATCATGGCACCGAATGAATCTTCCATTTCGACCATTTGTGCTTTGTAGGCATCAAGGTTGGCAGCTTTGGCTTGCTTAAGCTCAAAATCACTTTTTAATCGTTTCTCTTCGCTGGTGATGCGATCAAGATTTTCCTGTTGTGCTTGTATATCAACAAAGTAACCCAGTGCCAGCACACCTACGGCTACAACAGCAATAAGTACACCCTTAATCGCTACTGGCCAGGAACCAATATTACTTAAATCAAGATTGTTAAGATCGATGTCTGCCATAATAAACGTCTATTTTTTAGTTTCTTTTTTAGGTTGAGCTAACTGTTCTGCGCGTAAAATGAAATCACGACCGCTGCCTTTTTTTGCCTGACCTTTTTTCTGAATAATATTGAGCTGAGGTTTTGTTAACCACGGAGAACCATCAATATTTCTCATATAAGCTGAAACTCGTGCATTGGATTGAGCAATACCGTTAATGGTTAAACTTTTCCCTGCCTGCTTCAGGCTTTTAATATGCACACCTTCAGGGATGACCTTTACCATTTCTTCAAAGAGGTGAACAATACCGGGACGATTACGTTGTAACTGTTGAATAACTTCCATTCGTGCAAGTAAGCGTTTCTTTTCTTTAGCGATGTTATCGATTTCACGAATTTGTTTTTCTACCGCAGTAATTTCATTTTTAAGGAAGTTGTTACGTGCATCTTGTGCACTGATCATGCGGTTATATTGCAGATGCACAGCCAGAATGATGAGTATCATCAAAATGACAGACAAGCCCAGCATGGTGAGGAACTGGCGAAGTTGCTCTTTGCGTCGCTCTTCGCGCCACGGAAGTAAATTAATATGCGCCATTAATCAAAACTCCTCATCGCCAGACCAGCGGCAATCATTAATGCCGGTGCATCATTACTTAAACTTTGAGCCTTAACCCGTGATGCTAACGTCATATTGGTAAAGGGGTTTGCTACCGAGGTATGTACGCCTAATTTATTCGCTATCATTTCATCGATACCCGGAATCATGGCGCTACCACCGGCAAGGACAATATGATCGACATTGTTGTACTGGCTTGAGCCATAAAAGAATTGCAATGAACGGCTCACTTGTTGTGTCATGGCATCTTTAAAGGGTTCGAGTACTTCAGGAATATAATTATCAGGCAGACCGCCCTGACGTTTTGCCATTCCGGCTTCTTCATAAGATAAGCCATAACGACGTTGAATTTCTTCGGTTAATTGTTTGCCACCAAATACTTGTTCACGGGTATAAATCGTTTTGCGATCATGCATGACATTTAAGGTCGTCATGGTTGCACCAATATCGATAACCGCAACCGTTTGGTCGATACCTTGCTCAGGTAGTTGTGGAATAAGCAGGGAAAAAGCATTTTCCATTGCGTAAGCTTCAACATCAACAATTTTCGCTTTAAGACCCGCAAGTTCAATCGCAGCAATACGAATATCAACATTTTCACTACGTGACGCAGCCAGCAGGACATCAATTCGTTCAGGATCGTTTTCTGATGGGCCAATGACTTCAAAATCGAGATTGACCTCTTCAAGAGGATAAGGAATATATTGGTCTGCTTCGAGTTCAATTTGCTGCTCCATCTCATCTTCAGTCAGAGAAGCAGGCATGGCAATAATTTTGGTAATAACCGCAGAACCGGCTACAGCAACAGCGGCGAGTTTGGTGCGAGATGCTGAGCGCTTAACCGCGCGTTTGATCGCTTCACCCACCGCTTCAACATCGGCAATATTTTTTTCAATAACGGAATTGGCAGGCAAAGGTTCAACGGAGTAGCTTTCGACACGCATGCGATCACCGCTCTGCCCCAACTCAAGAAGTTTGATTGCGGTAGAGCTAATATCCAGTCCTAATACAACTGGCTGCTTTTGTTTGAATAAATCGCCAAGACCCATAGTTTTATCTCAATGCTTGCTTTATTTCTTAATTCTTATTTATTTAAAGCTCTTTCTTAAGTTGCATGCTTTTTTCTTTATTTTGCATGTGCTTACAGTTGTTATTTATATAATACTTTAGGTTGTTGAGTCAACTATAGGACATCTAATGAAAAAATACAAATAGGCGTGACAGCTTTTCATTGAAGCCATATACTTTCTGCTTGTGTGAATGTATCGGTATTTTCACGCACAACCTTAATATAGTGTGGGTCTATGAAGTTATTTTTTAAGAAGTCTGTCACAAATCTTGTGATTTTGATGGCGATTGGCGGAATATTGGCAGGTTTATTTATTGGTGGGGCTTATTTATACCTTTCTCCCCGTTTGCCCGGCATAGAAACGCTAAAAGATGTGAAATTACAGGTTCCTTTGCGTGTTTACGCTAAAAGTGGTGAATTGATCGCTGAATTTGGTGAAATGAAGCGTGAACCACTAAATTATGAGCAATTCCCTAAATATTTGGTGAACGCGGTACTTGCCGCAGAAGATGATCGCTTTTTTGAACATCCCGGCGTTGATTATCAGGGTATTTTGCGTGCTGTTGTCCATTTAATTCGTACCGGTAAAAAAGGGCAGGGTGGCAGTACCATTACCATGCAGGTGGCGAGAAACTTTTTCCTTAGTCGTGAAAAGACATACCTGCGTAAACTCAATGAAATTTTTCTCGCGTTTAAGATTGAAGGTTTTTTAAGCAAAGAAGAAATCCTCGCGCTCTATTTAAATAAAATATATCTGGGTAAGCGGGCGTATGGATTTTCTGCCGCTGCACAGGTTTACTATGGGAAAGAACTCGAGCAGTTAAGTGTGGCAGAATTTGCTATGGTGGCAGGGCTTCCAAAAGCACCCTCAAGTTACAACCCCATTAATAACCCCCAACGAGCTCTGCTTCGTCGTAATTATGTCTTAGGACGCATGCGTGATTTAAATTTTATTGATGAAGATATTTATCAGGCTGCACTTGTTGCGGATGATTTAGCGCGAGTACATGGGCAGGATATTGAACTAGAAGCACCTTACATTGCAGAAATGGTGCGGACTGAAATGGTCGCACGCTATGGTACAGCAGCTTACACTGGTGGATATAAGGTATACACGACAGTTGATGTAGCTCGCCAGCGAGCAGCAAACAAAGCATTACGTAATGCGTTGCTTGGTTATGATCGTCGGCATGGGTACCGCGGCCATATCGGCTTTTTTGATATGAATTCAGCTGAAGTAAAGAAAGAAGAAGAGAAGAAAGCTGAAGAAACTAAATTAGAAGAAAGCACTCTGCTGGATACGGATAAGAATACGCCGGCAGTAGAAATTGAAATTCCGCAACTTGATGAGTTTACACTCTGGCGCAAAGAGTTAAATAAAATTTCTAACTATGGCAACCTCGTGCCCTCACTTGTTTTTCAGGTTAATGAAAAGGAGGCTTATGCTTACACGGCAGATAACAAGGTTGTGTATTTGCCCTGGGAACATATTGAATGGGCGCGAACCTATGTTGATGATAATAATGTTGAAGCAGAGTTAATTTCAGCACATGAACGTTTAAAAGAAGGGGATATTATTTATACCGTGCCTTCAGCAAAACCAGGTTGTAGCTGGTTGGCACAAAAGCCCACTGTTAGTGGTGCCCTGGTTGCTTTGGCTCCTGAAGATGGCGCAATCGAAGCGCTTACTGGTGGTTTTGATTATTATTCAGGGAGTAAATTTAATCGAGCAATTCAGGCGTTACGCCAACCGGGTTCGAGCTTTAAACCTTTTATATACACGGCTGCACTTGATAAAGGTTATACCCCAGCCAGTATTATTGCAGATGCACCGGTCGTATTTGATGCTCCGGGTTTAGAAGATACCTGGCGCCCGGAAAATTACAGTGGTCGTTTCTATGGTGACACACGCCTGCGTCTTGCATTAATTAAATCACGTAATTTAGTGTCTATTCGTTTGTTGCGTGACATTGGGATTGGTTATTCAATTCGTTATATAAAACGTTTTGGTTTTACAAAAAAAATGTTACCTCGGAATTTATCGCTTGCTTTAGGTAGTGGTTCTTTAACGCCATATGATTTAGCAAATGGTTATGCCGTTTTTGCTAACGGTGGTTATCGTGTAAAGCCTTATTTGATTGACTATATCGTGGGCGCTAAAAATAAAATTGTATTTCTTGCGCAGCCAGAACGTGTCTGTCGGGTTTGTCGAAAAGATGAAGTCATTGCAAACACAGATGATGCTAAAGCCAAAGATGAGAAGGCTGAAGATGAAGTTTCAAAAAAAGAAGCTGTTACATTACCTGCTTTACCTGAAGACTTAAGTGAATCTTTTCTTTCTTTAATGGATGAAGGAGAACGTTTGCAAGTACAGCAAGGCCCTGTTCAGCCTAAATTGGCAGAACAAATTTTATCTCCACAAACTGCATTTTTAATTAACACTATGATGCGGGATGTTATCCTTCAGGGAACAGGCCGACGTGCGCTGGTCATTGGTCGTAAAGATCTTGCCGGTAAAACAGGAACAACCAATGATCAACGTGATGCCTGGTTTACCGGTTTTAATGCAGATTTAGCGACCATCGCCTGGGTCGGTTTTGATGAAGCAAGACCACTGGGTGAGCGGGAAACGGGTGCACGTGCAGCATTACCGATGTGGGTAGACTTTATGCGAGATTCATTAAAAGGCGTTGAAGAAAAAGATCTTGAGCAGCCACCGGGTTTAGTATCAGTTCGGATTGACCCAAAAACAGGAAAGCTGGCTAACTCAACAACTCAAAATGCGATTTTTGAATTTTTTCTGGCAGACCAGGTACCGACAGAACAAACAGAGGACAGGGTTGGAGGTGGTCAGCTTGAAAATACGCCAACTGAAAACAGACCGGCTGATATTACTGAAGATATTTTTTAATTCCCTGGTAGGTTAAGGTTTTTATGTCGCAACGTGATCATGCTCAAATGCGTCAGAGGCTGGCGCAGAAAACGGCACAAATATTACTTGAGAGTGGTGCAAGGGATTTTTATGCGGCGAAACATAAAGCCGCACATCAACTTGGTGCAACAGATACTAAAAGTTTACCGACAAATTCTGAAATTGAATCAGCGTTAATTGAGTACCAGCGACTTTTCCATGCCACTACTCAACCAGAACACCTGGTTCATTTACGTGAAATCGCCATTGAAGCTATGCAATTTCTTAAAGCATTTAATCCGCGCTTAGTAGGGAGTGTTTTAAGTGGAACAGCAGATAAACATTCTGTTATAAAGCTACATGTTTTTGCAGATACAGTTGAAAGTGTCGGTTTTTATTTACACAATAATAAAATCCCAAATGAACTTGGTGAATGTCGTTTAAAAATCACACCAGAACAATTTCAAAATTATTCAACTTATGCCTTTATTGTTGATGATGTGCAAATTGAACTGGTCGTGTTTTTAGCAAAACAAAAACAAATCCCGTTAAGTCCTGTTGACGGCAAGCCTATGAAACGAGCAGACATAACGGAAGTCGAGTTGTTGTTACATCAGCAAGAATAATGTATTTGCTGAGTATGCAGTTAACGATCTTTAGCAACACCGGTATCAACTGCCGCTTCAGCAACAGCTTTAGGAACAAAATCCTGCAAGCGCGGATCAAAGGGTTTTGGAATAATATAATCTTTACCAAACTCAAGTTTATCAACACCATATGCATCAACAACACTTTGTGGTGCCGGTTCTTTTGTTAAGGCCGCCAGTGCTTTAACGGCCGCGATTTGCATTTCAGTATTAATGCAGGTTGCTCTTACATTTAATGCGCCACGGAAAATAAAAGGAAAACCTAAAACATTATTGACCTGATTAGGATAATCACTTCGCCCGGTTGCTAAAATAATATCATCACGTGTTTTGATTGCGAGTTCAGGATTAATTTCCGGATCAGGATTTGATAAGGCAAATACAATCGGGTTAGCGGCCATCGTTTTTAGCATTTCAGGTTTTAAAAGGTTAGGGCCTGATACACCGATGAAAACATCTGCACCGTTCATTGCATCAGCTAATGTGCGGCGTGACGATTCACGTGAAAATTCATGTTTATATTTATTGACTTCTTCACGACCGTTATAGACAACACCTTTACGATCAACTAAGTATATTTTTCGAGCCCCCAAACTTTTTAACATACGCATTGCTGCAATACCTGCGGCACCTGCACCGAGGCAGACGATATGCGCTTTTTCAATTTCACGGCCACTTATTTCTAATGCGTTTAATAAACCAGCAGCAATGATAATGGCTGTTCCATGCTGGTCGTCATGAAAAACAGGAATATTAAGCTCTTCTATAAGCGCTTTTTCTATCTCAAAACATCTCGGTGCGGCAATATCTTCTAAATTTATTCCGCCAAATGTAGGAGATATATTTTTTACTGTTTTAACAAAGTCTTCAACTGAATCAGCGTCAACCTCAATATCCATGACATCAATATTGGCAAACTTTTTAAACAAAACCGCTTTACCTTCCATAACGGGTTTGCCGGCAAGCGCGCCAACATTACCTAAGCCTAAGACAGCAGAACCATCGGTGATAACGGCAACTAAATTTCCTTTGTTGGTATATTGATAGGCCGCTTCAGGATCATCTGCGATGGCGCGTACTGGTGCAGCAACACCCGGTGTATAAGCAAGGCTAAGTTCTTCCTGAGTATCACAGGGCTTGGTTAATGCCGTTGCTGTTTTTCCTGCAACGGGATGAGCATGATAATTGAGAGCAGCTTTTTTGAGTTCGTCTGCGGAGAGTTTTTTATCTGTCATGCCTGGTCCTTTACGAATATAAGTTTACTTGTATCGATCGGTCATGAGCCTGCCAATTCCATGCCCTAACATTATCGCTTGTATAAATTTTACGAGTTAGTAATGAAAAATTCATTTTTTAAGTGTAGCAGCTGAATAACATCTAGTCAGCGTTTTGAATTTGTAGTGACGCAGGATGATGTATAGTCATACGTTGTTCACCCTTTATTTCATATATCCATCCACGAGCAATGAGTTTGTGATGTAGCAAATTTTTTGGATGATATTTTTTAAAATACGGCAACTCTTTTTTTAAAATTCGTAAAGCAAATTTAGTTCCTGATTTTGAATTAAGGTTTAACCAAAATGAAGAGCGACTTTCACCAATGCGATCGACGATTCCGCTCACCTGATGGAATCCACGTGCAGTTTTATTGAGCGTTGTAATATTAATTACACGGCTATAGCTGTGATTCCATATGCCGCGTTTTAGTTTTTGCGCTTTTCGTTCAGCATTTATATAGCAATTGAGAAGCTGAATATTTGGAGGAATGGCAATGCTAAATCCCATGCCCTTACTTATTAGATTAGCCGTTATATTTTCATTTTTCATTGTGAAAATATGTGCAAGGAAACGTTTGTAACGGTCACGTTTAACTTTCCCAAAAACAATTTTTACCTGATGGTTATTGTTTTTAATTATTTGCTGAAGTTGTTTTTTTGCGGCTTGATAAAAAGGCTCATCTTTATTGCCGTCACGGCCTCGTTCAGGCGTATTGATGCCGATTAACCGGAGTTTGCGCCCATCGAGTAAACGAAGGGTATCACCATCGTAAACATAATCGACTTTGGCCATTTCGTGAAATTGGCTTACAGCACAGTTATCTGCGAAAAGTGCAGGGGTAAAAAGTAGCAGCGCTATAAATGCAAAAAGCGCCCAACCGGACGCTTTTTGTTTTACATACAAACGGTAAAGCATAACAAATTATTTTTTGCCGTACTTTTGATTGAACTTATCAACACGTCCCGCAGTATCAAGTAATTTTTGTTTACCAGTGAAGAATGGGTGGCATTGTGAGCAAACTTCAATTGTTTGATCTTTGCAACTCGCTGAGCGTGTTTTAAAAACGCTGCCACAGCTGCAAGTTACTGTAACTTCTTCGTAGGCTGGGTGGATATCAGCTTTCATTTTAAAGACCTCTAGTTTAATCAGAGCATCGCCATCTGTTTAAGATTTCCCTAAATCAGCACCATGCACATTATTGGACGGGCGATCATACGGAAAAGGCCGCGCTACAGCAAGCTCTATTCGAGGTTAAGGAGGTGCTTTTCTTTCTTTTACCGGGAAAGGGATAATATTTGCTTGCGATGTTGGTGTTTCTGAAGTTAAGTTATGATCAACCTGAGCTTGCAGAAGCTCGGCGAGATGCTCAAAGGTTTCCCACATCAGCTCTGAAATAGCGATACAGGCGGCTGCGGCTGAATCTTTATGCTGATTTCGAATAACATCAATTCGCCACTGTAAACCACGTAGTCGTTGCCTGCGTTGTCCGGTTGTTCTTTCAATAATTGCTGATATTTTATCCTGACGTAATTGTTCGAATTTTTTTGGATCAGTGGAAGCCAGCGTGACCCAATGCTCAAAATCAATATCGTTGATCGAATGTCCAGACATAAGATACTTCCTTCGTTACAACACTATTTTAAGCTTAGCCATTTCATAGCAACAAAACAGAAGAAATGACTTATTTTTCTCTAATTTGTGATTTAACCTTTAATATTACGTGGGTTTAGCATGTTATATTTTTGCTGTTTTGTCAAAAGACACACAAAACGTCTAGAAATTGGCTGAGGTGTGGGTGGTGGGTTATTTATCTCCTTAAGAGAAAAAGAAAAATTTAAGAGAGGATTTTAGGGTATAAAAAAGGGGTAATACTTAATTACCCCTTTGATGATAGATATCGACGGAATGGCTTTTGTTGAGCCAATTCTTTCCTATTTCCTCATGGAATCAAAGAAATCATTGTTTGTTTTGCTGGCTTTTAAACGGTCATGCAAGAATTCCATTGAACCAATTTCATCCATATCGTGGACGACTTTGCGTAAAATCCACATTTTTTGCAGTTCGTCAGGCTTAGTCAATAATTCTTCACGACGTGTACCGGAACGATTAATGTTAATCGCCGGGTAGAGGCGTTTTTCTGCAATTTTGCGATCCAGATGAATTTCCATGTTACCTGTACCCTTAAATTCTTCGTAAATCACGTCATCCATACGAGAACCGGTTTCAACCAGGGCTGTTGCAAGAATAGTGAGTGAGCCACCTTCTTCAACATTACGTGCAGCACCAAAGAAGCGTTTTGGACGGTGTAGTGCATTGGCGTCCACACCACCAGTCAAGACTTTGCCAGATGAAGGAATAACGGTGTTATACGCACGGGCGAGACGAGTAATCGAATCAAGTAATATGACCACGTCTTTTTTATGCTCAACTAAACGCTTTGCTTTTTCAATGACCATTTCAGCGACCTGAACATGACGGCTTGCTGGCTCATCAAAGGTGGATGAAACCACTTCACCGCGAACAGAGCGCGACATTTCGGTGACTTCTTCAGGACGTTCATCAATCAGCAGGACGATGAGGTGGCAATCTGGATTATTGTTCGAAATAGCATGTGCAATATCATGCAACATCATTGTTTTACCTGCTTTTGGCGGTGAAACAATGAGGCCACGTTGACCTTTACCGATAGGCGCGGTGAGATCGATAACACGCGCCGTCATATCTTCAGTACTGCCATTACCTACTTCGAGTGTAAGACGCTCATTAGGGTGCAGGGGGGTTAGATTTTCAAATAAAACTTTGTGTTTAGCATTTTCAGGAGAGTCAAAATTAATCTCGTTGACCTTAAGCAAAGCAAAATAACGTTCGCCATCTTTAGGTGGGCGAATTTTTCCGGCTACGGTGTCACCTGTGCGTAAATTAAAACGTCGAATCTGGCTTGGAGAAACATAAATATCATCGGGACCGGCAAGGTATGAACTGTCAGCCGAACGCAGGAAACCAAAACCATCCTGGAGTATTTCCAGAACACCATCACCATAAATATCCTCACCACTTTTAGCGTGGGATTTTAAAATGGAGAAAATAATATCTTGTTTACGAGAGCGGGAAAGGTTGTCGATACCCATGTCAGTCGCAATTTTAATGAGAGCAGGTACGGGATTTTTTTTGAGTTCAGATAGATTCATATTTGAAGGTTTCTTTAGATTGTTTAGATTGAATTCGGATACGACACGGAGTTGCGCGAAGGCGGAATTACGGCGTACTGATTTTTAAATGTGTTTTTGAAGTTATTTTGAGAATTTGCCGCTTCGATTTAGCATGCTAGGCATACCATACAAAGCGATGAATTAGTTTTGAAATTAATTATACATGAACAATAGCACTAAAATTGAAAAACGTCCAGCTCTGAGTCATGGTGATTGAGCTGAACGCTTTTGAATTTATGAATTACAGATTGCTGTCGATGAAAGCCGCAAGCTGAGATTTTGAAACAGCACCGACCTTAGTCGCTTCGACATTACCATTTTTGAAAATCATTAATGTTGGGATACCACGAATACCAAATTTAGGCGGTGTCGCAGGGTTTTCATCAATGTTGAGTTTAGTAATTTTAAGTTTGCCGGCATATTCTTCAGCAATTTCGTCAAGAATAGGGGCAATCATCTTACAAGGGCCACACCAGTCTGCCCAATAATCAACTAATACGGGACCTTCGGCATTTACAACTTCGGCATCGAAGGTGTCATCTGTGGCATATACGATCTTGTCGCTCAATGTAGTGTCTCCTGTGACTTAACTGTTTTTTATTGTAGTCGTTATTGAAAAAAAACTATACCTCCATTTGAGCTTAAGCGAGTGTTTATTTCAAGTCTAATCTTGACAATATCTGTTATGCTACGTCTCATGAGTGAACAACATTTAAGCACAACAAAATTTTCCAGCTTTGATTTACCTGCAGAAGTGCTGCAAGGTATTGAAGAATCAGGCTTTTCTTATTGCACACCGATTCAGGCAGAGACTTTACCCTTTGCCCTGCAAGGCAGAGACATTGCCGGACAGGCACAAACGGGCACAGGTAAAACCGCAGCCTTTTTATTAGCGGCCTATGCGCATCTGTTAAAAAATCCTGCGCCGGAAGCGAGAAAAAAGAATCAACCGCGTTGTATTATTCTCGCTCCTACGCGAGAGCTAGCAGTACAAATTCATAAAGATGCAGAAATGCTGGGTAAATATACCGGTTTAAAGCATGTTGCGGTATTTGGTGGCACAGGCTATGACACACAAAAACAAGCCATTATAGATGGTGTTGATTTATTAATTGGTACACCCGGTCGAATTATTGATTACTTCAAACAAGGCGTATATGACCTGAAACAAATTCAGGTTTTAATCCTGGATGAAGCGGATCGTATGTTTGATTTGGGGTTCATTGATGATATTCGTTATTTAATCCGTCGCATGCCCGATGCAGATAAACGTTTAAGTATGTTATTTTCAGCCACCTTGTCACATCGTGTGAGTGAGTTGGCTTACGATCATATGAATGATCCACAAGAAGTGGTTATTAAGTCTGAAAATGTTACCGCAGACCGTGTTACTCAAACGGTCTATTACCCTGCAATGGTTGAAAAAATTCCATTATTACTCGGATTGCTTAATAGTCGCGATGATCAACGTATTGTTATTTTCATCAATACCAAACGTGTAGCAGAACGCATTGATGCCTATTTCAAAACCAATGAGATTAACGGTGCAATGTTATCTGGCGATGTTCCTCAAAATAAACGTTTGCGCATTATGGAAGATTTCACCGCGGGTAAAACCCGAGCATTAGTTGCGACCGATGTGGCTGCACGTGGTTTGCACGTTGAAGATGTCAGTTTAGTTATTAACTTTGACTTACCGAATGATGCGGAAGATTACGTACACCGTATTGGACGTACTGCTCGTGCTGGTGCAAGCGGTGTTGCGATTAACTTTGCTTGTGAAGATTACGCAATGTCATTACCCGACATTGAAAAATATATCGGACACAAGATTGAAGTTTCAAAAATCACCAATGAGATGTTGATTAAACCAAATGCACCGGCAAGAATTGAGCGCAGAAGTAAGAAAAAGACACATCATAAAAAAACACACCAGGGTAATAACAAACCGCAACATAAAGGCGGTCGTCCGCATCACCATAAAAATGATAAAGCTAAACAACATCAACCTGCGCAAAAAAGTGGACAAGCACATTCGCCTAAAAAAGTTGCGAAGCAAACTGAATCCAATAATAGTAACGGACAAGTAAATCCAGCTAAAAAGAATGTGCAGAATAAAAAAACATTAAAAAATAAAAAAGTGGGTTTTATTAGCGGAATGAAGCAAACGCTAACGAATCTATTTACTCGTACTTAGAAAAGATACGGGAGTTTTTAGCCAGGTAAAAATTTTTTACTGGCTTGGAATACATCTTCTGCAGAAATTGCCCCTAGCCCCAGCTCCGGGTGCTGGCAGTCTTCGGCACGCAGTACGCTTAATTTGTTTATACTTGTATATGGAGCACAATCATCTGGGTTGTGCCCTGAAAACAATGCAACAAGATTTGTGTCCACAGCTGCGGCAATATGAGCTGGGCCTGTGTCGGGAGCAATTAACAAATTCATCCGGGATAACGTTGCTTTGTATCTTTCAAAATTTGGAGGAGGTATTAACAAGTTAACGGAATCATTACTTGCTTTAACAATTTTTTGCCCCAGCTCTTCATCATCAGGTAGTAAATCAATAATAATCTTAATATCTATTTTGTTTTGTTTGGCATATTGATCAAAAAGCTTTGCTAAATTGGCCCAGTGATTCTCTGGCCAAGATTTATGTATGAAAGATTTACCCTTTCTTCCAAAACCCTTAGCAAGACCGCTGAAACTTGGGTGCATACCGATAATGAAAGTATCTTGGTTTACATTTACACTTTTTAATATGTCATCAGACTTTTTCTCTGCATCTTGTTTAACAGGTAAATAGACCGGATTATGATTTCTATCTAAAGCAGGATCGACTAAGTGCAAGCAGCGCTCTGCAAAATTGATTTCGGAATCCTCAATAACCTGTAAAATATGTTGTTGTGCCTTGGAAACATTAAATAATTTTTTAAAGCTGGCTTTTGTTTCAAAGCAAAATATATGTTTAAAATCAGACTGTTGTATGTCTTGCATTATTTTTTTGCGCTGTATAAAGGGCAATAACTTTTTACGATCTAGTACCCAGATATTTTTGATTTGAGGATGAAAGCCATTTAAAACTCGTCGGCCATCCGGGCTAGTTAATATGGTGATTTCTGCATCTGGGTAATTTTTTGTTAGAGCTTTTAGCGCGGGAGTAATCATTACCATATCCCCAGCTCTTCCAATGCGCACAACGAGTATTTTCATTTTATTTATCATAATTACGTAAATTTACAAAGAGAATGTGATGGATATATTTGACCTGAATATCATGCTACCGATAGAATTCAATCTCAATTACCTTAACTATATATGAAGAATTATGACAATTAAAGTAGAACTATCTTACGGTGAAATGCTGGATAAAATCACTATCTTGCAAATCAAAAGTGAACGCATGACAGATGCTACAAAAGTAGCAAATGTGACTAAAGAACTAAATCTATTGAATGAACTATGGAAATCTGATGAAAAGTCGTCAATCGATATTTCCGAAGAAATTGCTGGGTTAAAGAAAATTAACGAAGCGCTTTGGGTGATTGAAGATGATATTCGTGACAAAGAACGCGCGAAAGAGTTTGATGAAAAATTTATTGAGTTAGCTCGAGCAGTTTATGTGACTAATGATCAGCGCGCAGATATTAAGAAAGTTATTAATATAAAACTGGGTTCTGACTTGGTTGAAGAAAAATCTTACGCAGATTATACGTAAGATAAAATTTATATGTGGTGAATAATGATTTTACCGCATGTTTTTTGCCTGGCGCCATAATTGGAATGTCGGATATTTTTTATACGCACCGGTTAATACATAGTTTAAAACATTACGTAAACGGTAGAACCAGACAACAGATTCAATTCGGATTATTTCTTTTCCTGCTTCATCAAAAAACAGTATTGTTGGACTGTAGTTAACGTTCAGTTGTTCTGCCCATTTGCTGGCGGTTGTTTTTTTTCCTTCAGGTGTAATTAAAGGTTGCTCACTATTTATATCGAGTTGTATGGCTTCGAATTTTAATAATTGGCTTTCAATTTCCGGCCTTGATAATGGGCCACCATGCAAGACATCACAGGCATGACAACGTTTACGTTCAAAGACAACCATGAGGGGTTGTTCAGCTTTTATTTTGTTGCGACCAAGTATATACGGTGGTGAGTTAAATAAATCACTGGAATTGAGTTCGGCTTTTCCAAAGTTAAGGGCAGACTCAGCTCTTGCCATGTAATTTCTAAACGTTTCTTTTGCGTAATGTTTATCAGCAACATATTCTAATGCGGCACGAAATTGATAAGGTGGTCGATAACCCCGCAGGCGTAAAACTTCCTGGCCTTTTGTATTATAAAAAAGGATAGATGGTGTGAAGTTGGTTTTTTTAAGTGCGGAAAATGTTTTTTCCGTATATGTTTTACCGTCAACATCGAGTACAGGGCGTTGACCTTTTACATTGATGGCAATGACATCAAAGTTTTTTTGTGTATATTTAACAATGTCATCCTGGCCCCAGTTTTTTTCTAAATGTGCTTTGCAATAGGGGCAAAATT
>Ga0316208_1001375_pt1 | contig 23036 bp, 23 predicted proteins | sample 3monopyrite_MG_FD_204944 | JGI IMG/M metagenome (GOLD analysis project Ga0316208, IMG submission 204944) | Microbial mat bacterial communities from mineral coupon in-situ incubated in ocean water Damariscotta River, Maine, United States -... | ecosystem: Environmental > Aquatic > Marine >... | reverse complement strand
TGCCCCTCGTTGCCCAAGGCGACGCCGCGGCGATCGAGCAATGCATCGATCGTTACAGCGGGTTGGTGTGGTCCTTGGCGCGGCGCTTTCTGCGCGACCAAGGAGCGGCCGAAGATGCGGTGCAAGAAATCTTCCTCGAGCTATGGAAAGTCTCTTCCCGCTTCGACGCCAGCAAAGGTTCGGAACTCGCCTTCATCGGCACGCTGGCACGTCGGCGCTTGATTGACCGCGTGCGCCGTATGACCCGCCGCCAAGAAGCGCAATCGATGGTCGAAGAGCCCATCGCCGAGGAATCTTCCCCCATTCAACACATGGCGAATCAAGAAGACCTCGCCCGCGCCAAAGAGTTAACAGCTCGCCGCTCAAGAGACCGATGCCATGGTCGCCGAAGCCGAGCAAGCTGCGGTGGCCACGCAACTGGCCTTCGCCGAAGACGATCAGGAAGAGGCTCCGGCCGCTCTGCGCGCGCAACTGAAATCGCAGGCGCAGGAATACTTCAGCCACTTGGCGAGCGAAGAAAGTGCTCCGGCACCGACTCTCTCTATGCCGAAGCCAGCTGCTCAGGCACCTGGTCCGCGTTCGACTGCACCACAGGCCAAGTCTTCTGCTTTGCCCTGGATGGTGGCTGCGGCGGCTCTGTTGGTGGCCGTCGTCGGTTGGTCGCCGCGCTTCATGCAAGAAGCGCCACTTAGTGTGCAGCAACAGTTGCAAGCCATGGTCGAGAACGCTCCGGAAGACATGCTGCGCTACGACTGGCAGGTCTTGCCCGATGCGCTTTCCGAAGGCGCCGACGGTGGCGAAGTCATCTGGTCGGATAGCGAGCAGCGTGGCTTCATGAAGTTCTCTGGCCTTGCTGCAAATGACCCAACGGTCGAGCAGTACCAGCTGTGGATCTTCGACGACACCACCGACACGGCCACTCCTGTGGACGGCGGCGTTTTCGATATCCCCGCGGGTCAAACCGAAGTCGTGATTCCGATTGACGCGAAGATCAAGGTCCAGGAAGCCTTCCAGTTCGCGATTACGGTCGAGAGGCCCGGCGGCGTGGTCGTTTCCAAACGCGAACGCATCCCGCTGCTTGCGAACGACGGTTAGGGCTTAGCCAAAAAGCTCGCTCCAAAACGGCAGGGCTGCATCGGCGGTGAAGGCGCGTTCGGCGAGGGCTTTGGCGCGTTGGCCTTGCTCGCGGCGGGTTTCTTCTGGGGCGGCGGCAGCGGTGCGCAGGACGTCGGCCAAGGCATGTGGATTGTTTTGCGAGGCCACATAACCCACTTGCTCTTCGCGGACCATGCGCGCGAGCTCGCTGTCCTCTTCGACCATCGCCAATAAGGGACTGCCTTCGGCGAGGCAAGTCATGGTTTTACTGGGATAGGCATAACGAATGATGTCTTGTTGCAAAGAGACCAAACTGAGGTCGGCAGTTTCGACCATTTGCGCTGCTTGCTCGATCGGCAGGTAGCCGTGGAAGAAGACTTGCTGGTTGAGTAGGTCCCCCGCTTGCTCTTCGAGGCGTTGACGCCCATGGCCTTCGCCGAGGAAGTCCAAGCGCAGGCGCGGCAAGTCTTCATGCACGGCATGCATGGCATCAAGCACCTGTTCCAGGCCCTGGAAGCGGCCTAGGTTGCCGGCAAACAACAAGCGGAAAGCGCCTTCAGGTTTTTGCAAGGCTTGCGGCAAGGAGGGTGGCGCTTGCTCCTGAAAACTCTCCAAGCGAAAGTTGTTCTGAATCACGACATTGCCGACGTCAAGCCCTCTAGCTGCAATCGCATCGCGCATGTCTTCGCTGAGAACGATGACTTTGCGTGCTTGTTGACATGTCCGGGCATCGATGCGCGCCAGCCAACGCGTCAGCCAGCCTTCCTTCTTCATGCCGGAGACCAAGGCGATCTCAGGGTAAATGTCCATCATGTGGTAGTAGAAGGCCGCGCCGGTTTTTTGTGCGGCACGACGCGCGGTGCCGGCGACCATCACCGGCGGCATGGTGCTAGCCATGACCGCGCCGTAGGCTTCTGCTCCGCGCGCTTTGCGAATCGTGCGTCGCACGGCGGCCATGAACAAGAGCATGTTCAAGGCCCGCAGCGGATAGTTGCGTTTACTCTCCGGGAACAACCACACTCGGCGCACGGTCATGCCATCGAGCTCTTCGACGGCCGGGCGCTTTTCTTCCTGGGTGGCCCGGTTGTAACTCGGTTGCGCCGTCAACACCGTGACGTCGTGTCCATCCGCCACCAGCTGTCGCCCAATCGAGCGCAACATGCTGGCATAGGGTGGCGCATCGGGCCAGAACCAGCGGTGGATAAGAAGGATGCGCATGCGCCGGCAGGGAGAATGCGGAACTTAGCGGTCGCGCGAGAACCCAGGAGGCAGCGCGAGGTTCGACCAAGCGTGGTGCTGGCGTGCAGTGCCCAAAATCAGATTCAGCACGCGCTGTGAAGTGTTGCGCACGGTGTAATCCCGGGGAACTTCCGGCATGCGCCCGCCGGCATACTGCGCGCGAGTGGCAGTTACGGCTTCGAGAATGTTCTCGGGATCTAAGCCAGTCACGGTAATGGTGCCGGTGTCCATCGCTTCGGGGCGTTCAATCGCGCGGCGCAAAGTGACCGCGGGGAAGCCGAGCATGGCCGATTCTTCGGAAATGGTGCCACTATCGGAGAGCGCGCAAGCGCAATCACGCTGCAAGCGGTTGTAGGCAAACCAACCAAAGGGTTTGAGGAAACGGATATCTCCCTTGGGCTCAATGCCCAAGGCTTCCAAACGCTTTTGCGTGCGCGGGTGCGTGCTCACGACCACGGGGAAATTGGTGTCGGCGTGCAGCACCTCTAATGCCGTCACCAAAGAACGCAGGCGATCGGGGTGGTCGACATTTTCCTCACGATGGGCCGAGACCACAAAGTAACTGTGTGGCTCCAATCCCAACTCCTGCAAAATGTCGGAGCTATCCAAACCAGCGCGATGGGTGTCAAAGACTTCTTGCAGTGGTGAACCAGTCACGTAGATTCGCTTTGCCTCTAAACCTTCGCCGAGCAAGTTGCGGCGCGCATGCTCGGTGTAGCAAAGGTTGAAATCGGCAACGTGGTCGATCATCTTGCGATTGACCTCTTCCGGAACATTGCTGTCGTAGCAACGGTTGCCGGCTTCCATGTGGTACACCGGAATGCGCATGCGTTTGGCCATGATCGCGGCCACCGCGGAATTGGTGTCACCAAGCACCAAGAAGGCTTGCGGCTTTTCCTTGAGCAACACCTTCTCGATTTCAATCAAGATGTTGCCGAGCACACTGCCCAAGCTGGAGGGGTCCACACCCAAGAAATGATCAGGCTTACGCACCTTAAGCTCTTCAAAGAAGAGTTCGTTGAGCTCGTAGTCCCAGTTTTGGCCCGTGTGCACCAGCACATGATCGACATGTTCGTCGAGCGCAGCCAAGGTCGGCGCCAAGCGAATGATTTCCGGGCGTGTGCCCAGACAAGTCATGACTTTTAGTTTGCTCACTACACAGTCTCCCAAACAGTGTCTGGGCGCTCCGGATCAAAGATCTCGTGCGACCAAAACAGGGTCAGCAACTCAGTGTCGCCGACATTCGTAATGTTATGCGTGTGCAGTGCGGGCATATCGATGAACACCGGCTCACTACCGCTGACGCGAAACTCTTGGACCTCGTCTTGAAACAGACGACGAATCTGAATGCTGGCTTCGCCCTGAACCACCAAAAAGCGCTCGACCTTGCGGCGGTGAAAATGATTGCCACGGGTGATGCCTGGCCGCGTGGTACTGACAAAGCTTTGGCCGCCTTGCGCGCCCTTCACCGCTTCGAATAAACTGCCGCGGTCATCGGAGTGAAGCGTGAGCGCGATCGGGTAGGCCTGCGGATACAGTGCCGCGCGCAGGGTGTTGAATAGACTCAGGTGCAGCGGGTCGCGCAGATCCGGAATCTGCTGCAGCTCGCAGTAGCTGTGGTGAAAGCCTTGCATCAGCGACAACAACTCCGAAACCTTAAGCGGACGGCCCGCCACGCGCACCGTTTCCACGGTGTCTGGCTTTTCCTGCACGCGAGAAAGCACAATGTCGGCGACATCGGCGGCGTGCAACAACTCTAAATCGCCATCATGGTCAATGGTAGGCTGCTCGCCAGTCGCCAACTGATGGCAAAAGGTATGCACCACCGAGTTGTAGAAGGGCTTGCCATGTTCCCCGAAAACATGCGGCAAAACTAAGTCATGGCAACCCACACCCTTGCTGCTCGCCCAGTCGCGAAACAGCTCGCCAATCGCGCGTTTGCTGGCGCCGTAGAGAGTGTCGCGCTCGCAATGAGTGCTATTCGAAAACACCAGCTGCGGGGTGGCTCCAGAAGCTTCGCAAGCAGCCAAAACTTGCTTCGCCAGGGCAATGTTCACATCGTGAACCTCTTGCTCCTCGCCGCGGTTCATGCCCGCGAAATGCACCAGCACATCGAGGTCCTTCGTGAAGGCTTCTAAGGCATCTTGGTCGGCAAAGGTGGTGCGATCGGCCACGCGCACATCAAACTCTTCGCGGCCAACGGTGGCGCAACGCAAATGCCAGCCCATCATGCCGCCGGCGCCAGTAATCCCCAATCGCAAAGCACCCATGTGCATTAGCGGCCGAGCTCGGCGCGAATCTCAGGCAAGGTCAGTAGGAGTTCTTCCACACCTTTCACGCTCAAGCGCTCGGTGTTGTCGGAGGTGTAGTCTTCCAGCGAAACTTCTTCCGGGTCGCCTTCAGAGAAGAACTTCTCGTAGTTGAGGTCACGGCCATCCATGCTCACGCGCAGATAGTCGCCCATGTCTTCGCTGCGGCGCAACTCTTCGCGACTAGCCAAGGCTTCGTACATCTTTTCGCCATGACGAATGCCGATGGCGCGCACTTCGTTGTCGGCGTTGAAGAGGTTCTTCATGGCCTCGACCAAAGTTTCAATCGTGCACGCCGGTGCCTTGCGCACGAACAAGTCTCCTTGGCGGGCGTGGCTAAAGGCAAACTCCACCAAGTCCACCGCTTGGGTCAGCGGCATCAGAAAGCGCGTCATCTGCGGTTCCGTCACCGTCAGTGGCTTGCCCGATTGGATTTGGCGCACGAACAGAGGGATCACCGAACCGCGCGAGTACATGACATTGCCGTAGCGCACGCAGCTCACGTGCGTTTCGTCTTCGCCGAGGTTGCGCGCCGAAGCCTGCGCCACTTTCTCCATCAAGGCCTTGGTCATGCCCATGGCATTGACCGGGTACACCGCCTTGTCGGTGGACAAACACACCACACTCTTCACGCCGGCGTCGACCGCAGCATCAATCACATGGCGGCTGCCTTCAACATTGGTGCGCACCGCTTCCATCGGGAAGAACTCGCACGAGGGCACCTGCTTCAGCGCCGCAGCATGGAACACCATGTCTACGCCTTTCATCACGCGGCGCACGCTGCCAGCATCGCGGACATCGCCGATGTGAAAGGCCAGGCGCGGATCCGCGTAGTCATTACGCATGGCATCCTGCTTGGCCTCGTCGCGGCTAAAAATGCGAATCGCACCACAGCCACGGGTACGCAGGTGATCGACCATGGCGCGGCCAAATGAGCCGGTACCACCGGTGATAAGGATGGTCTTGTCTGACAACATGTCGCGGAAGGGGGGGCGACAGCGCTCCCGGCCATCAGGGTAACGCCTACCATACGGTCCTGTGCGCCTGCCGCCCCTCCGCAAGTTGGCCGTGCCCCTGCTCCTCGGCCTAGGCATCGTCGCCACTCTAGGCCGCGAAATGGTCTTCGCGTGGGCACTTGGCACCAGCGCCGCACTCGAGGAATTTCGCCTCGCCTTTGGCCTGCCAAATACGCTAGCCCAGACCCTAGGCCCAGCCTTCATTGGGGTCGCCTTGCCGCTACTTGCCCAGGCGGCCACCAGAGGTCCCGAAGCACACCGCCAAATGCGCCAGCGTTTGCTGCGCTTCAACCTGATGGCAGTGCTCGGCGTCGCCCTCTTCGGCATGTTGGCCGCTGCGCCGCTCGCCAGTCTGCTGGCCCCTGGCTACGCGCCATGGCAACTCGAAAGTGTGGCGTCTTCGCTGCGCATTCTGTTCGCCTTCTTTGCCCTCGCCGCGGCAAGCTTTCACTGGCGCGCCTTACTCAACCAGGGCGAGGTCTTCTGGCCCGGCGCCGGCGCCAGTCTCGCCATTTCGATGGCCTTCATCATTGGCTTGCCCTTGTGGCAACAGAGCGGACCGCTCCCCGGCAATGGATTGGCTTGGCTCGGGGTCTGCGGCGGCGGCGCCGTATTGCTGTTGCATGTTTTGGCCAAACCAAGCCGCGTGGCCCAAGCCATCATGCGCCGCGAGCAGGGAGAACCTGGTTCGGCAGAAGAAAGCGCCAAGCTGGAACAACAGGCGCAACAGGACTTTGCCAAACCGCGGCTTCTACTGCCGATGCTCGCCGCCGCGCTGTATCAAATCAGTGCTGCTGTTCCGCGCTTCCTCGATCGTGGATACGCCACCGACTTGCCGCAGGGTGGAGTCGCCGCACTCGAATACAGCTACAACGTGATTACTGCGCCGGGCATTCTCTTCGGCACTTCCTTTGTCATGCTCGCTTACCCCGCCTTTGTGCGGTCGTTGGCAAAGAACAGCCCGGCCGACGCCCTGCGCCGACTCAAACGCCCCTTCCTATTACTGCTCGGCGCGACCTTCGCCATCAGTCTGCTGGTGCATTTCGCCGCCACCCCGCTGGTCACGATGTTCTATCAGCGGGGCGCCTATGACCAAGCCGCAAGCGCCGCCACAGTGGCGGTATTGGCACCACAAGCCCTCGGCCTGATGCCGATGGTCGCGAGCATGGCCTTGGCCCAAGGACTGCTTGGCCTTGGCGCCTTGCGCTTATTGCTGCTGCTGTCGGCCACGCGCATCATTCTTCGCGCCACCTTGCTGTCCTGGATGCTGCCAGAAAGCGGGCTCGAAGGCCTCGGCCGCGCCTACGCCCTCACCGAGGTCATCGGCATGCTTTTGGCCGCTATCCTGTTTATCTGGAGCCTCCGCCAGCGACGCCCGACGCCCGCATGATCACCTCCCCCGCCACCTCCGCCCCTGCGCGCCTGTGGCCCCGTGCGTTTGGCTCGATGGTGCCCATCCTGATTGGCCTTTATGCCATCTTGGATAGCTGGGTGTTTTATGTCGGTGATGAACAGCGCATTGGCTACACCGCGATTACCGGTTTATGTTTAATCTTGGCCCTGCTTGGCCTGCCGCGAACGGAAGCGCCGCGCCGCGCCTGGGCTTTGATTCTGGCCTGGGTTGGCCTGTGCCTATTGCCGCTCATCCCGGTGGCCACACAAGACGTCGTTCTCCCGAGTTATGTGGTCGGCGACTTTGCTTCGATGGCTCTGCCCTTGGTGATGTTTCTGGTGGTTTGGGCTTTGCCAGGCATGCTCCACCCCACTCGGGCGCTCCTACCTTATGCCCTTCTTCTGGGCCTGGCCGCCATCGCCGCCGCCCTTTCCCCAGCAAGCTATAACGATCGCCACGCCGACCCGGTGCTGCTCGCCTTTGTCTTTGGCTGGGCCTTCTTTCACTTTGGACCGGCCAATCAGCGTTGGCGTTGGGTCTCCGTGTACTTGTTGATCTTGTTGGTCGTCGCCTTTAGCTCAGGCTATCGCTCGAGCTTGGCGCAATGGTTTTTGATTGGCCTCATGGTGCAGTTTTTGGCGCATGGGGCGCGCATCGCCATCATCAGTGGCGTGGCCTTGGCGATTGGCGGGTCGCTCTATCTACTAATCACTCCGCCCGACGTTTTGGAGGAGCAACTCGCCGCCACCCGGCTCGACACCTTGGTCGGCGAAGAGGGAGACTCCTCACTCGAAAGTCGCAGTCTCGAAGCCAAAGATATTTGGGCCACCGTCGAGGGCGATTGGACTCCAATGAACTGGTTGTTTGGCCAGGGGCACGGCGCCACTTTCCGCCCGGTGCACTCCGATCCTTGGCGCAATATCAATGACCAAGGCACGGTGCACAATGTGCACATCACCCCTGTGCTGTTGTTCTTCCGCTATGGCTTACTCGGCCTGCTCGGATTCGCTGCCCTGGTTTGGGCGGCCATTTCCCAATTCTTCCGCACACGGCAAGAGGTGCGACAAGGCACGGCCTCGATGACCAAAATCGTATTTGCCGTCGGCATGGTGGTCTATCTTCTCGATTCCATGCGTCATGTGGTCTTGGTCGACCCCGCATTCTCTTACACTCTCGCCGGCTTTCTGCGCTTGCGCTTCCCCTGGAACGAACCAGTATGAGTACCTCCCTTGCGGCACCCTTCCGACCCCTTGTGGTGATCGGCGCTGGGCGTAGTGGGACCAACATGCTGCGCGATGTCCTCTGCCGCATGCCGCAGTTTGGCACCTGGCCCTGCGATGAAATCAACTACATCTGGCGCCATGGCAATATGCGCCATCCGCACGATGAGTTCCCGGCGGATCTCGCCACGCCATCAGTGCAGCGTTACCTAAACCGCGCTTTTGCCAAATGCGCAAAGCGAGAGGACTGCACCACCGTCGTTGAGAAGACTTGCGCCAACACCTTGCGCGTTGGCTTTGTTGCGGCGGCCCTACCCAAGAACACGCGCTTCGTTCATATCGTGCGCGACGGTCACGATGTCGTCGCCAGTGCTGGCAAACGCTGGACGGCCTCCTTGGACATCCCCTATCTTTTACGCAAGGCGCGCTTTGTGCCGCCCTTGGACTTGCCTTATTACGCGTTGCGATATTTGGGCGCGCGCTTGCATCGGCTGCGTGACCGCGAAGGCAAGTTGTCGTTTTGGGGGCCGCGTTACATCGGCATGGAAGAAGATTTGCAGCGCGGCAGCTTGGTCGAGGTTTGTGCGCGCCAATGGAAGCGTTCGGTAGAGCGCGCGCTCGAAGACTTCGCCCAGCTCGAGCAAGAGCAGGTGCTTCATCTTCGCTACGAGGCCTTTGTCGCCTCCCCTGCGCAGGAGCTCGCGCGGATTGGCCGTTTTCTCGGGGAAAGCTGGACGGAAGAGCAAATCCAGGCTGCGGTCGCTCCGGTTTCGCGGGGTAGCGTCGGCAAGGGCAGCCGCGATCTCGACGCCGAGCAGCAAGCGGTGGCCAAGGAAGTGGTTTTGCCGCTGATGGCGCAGATTGACGCGGATTCCCGCTTTTCGGCCTAAGGCACAGCCACCCAAGCACCGTGGGCTTTCAGCAAAGTCCCACCCGGCGCTATCATGAGCACGAACGGCACACGCCGCCCGCCCGTTGCTTATGCCGGACTCCCCAACGACCTTGGCCCTCCTCCTGCGGGAGGTAAAGCGCCACCCCCTGTGGCTCATCAGCTGCACCATTCTTCTTGGCTTGGTCGGTTGGATTACCGCGGCCATGCTCGAGCCGGGCTACTCGGCCAAGGGCGTCGTGGCGATCGCACAGGGCGCCACCCGCTACGACTACTGGGAAGAACCCACGCAGCTCGCGCAAGAGCCCGATATCGAGCGAGAAATCCATTTCCTGCGCTCGCGCCAACTGCTCGAGGTTATTTACCCCCAGTTCGCGATTCAGGTCGATGACGACTCTCGTTACTGGCCGCACTTTGGTCGCCTTGGCCTAGCCGTTTCGGTGCCCTCGGGACAACCGCGCTTGCGCTTGTCCCCGCCCGCAGGCACAGAGCTTTCCCCCTTCCGCTGGCAGCTGCACTTTGAAAGTGAAGACCGCTGCTCGCTCGATGATGAGCATGGGGGCCTGAGTGGCGACTACGTGGTGAAAGACGGCATTCTCGATGTCGGCGGCATGAAGCTGCAGGTCGCCAGTGAGGGCAAGCTCGCCGGCGCGACCTTCCGCGTCGTGCATCAACGCACTGCCGATTGGGTGCGCAAAGTTCAGAAGGAATTGCGCGCGTCTCCCTCGGCACGCAACGCTCATGTGGTGGTGGTGGAGTACACCGACACCGATCCTTACCGAGCCGCGGCCTTGGTCACCTCCCTGATGGAGGCTTACCGCCAGCATTACCTCACGCGCTTCGCCGAAGACGCGGTAGGCCAAGTGCCAGCCTTGATGGAGCAGGCGCAAAGCGCAGATGAAGAGCTCGAAGCCTACGAAAAGCGCTTGGCTTCGCATGAGGCGGCCACGCTGACCTATGCACCGGAACTGCGCGCCACCAGTTTGTATGAAACGCTGACGGCCGTCGAAACCAAGCGCGAGCTCGCTGCTGCCGACTGGACCTTCTTCCGCGACCTTACCAACAGCATGGATCGCGTGGAACCAGACACCTCGGCCCCGCCGCGCAACCTGGCCGCTTCCTTGCGCATCAGTGAAGAGCAAGATGCCTACCTCGCCTCCTTGTTGAGCGAACTAGGAGCCGTCGATGCCAATAGCCCGCGTGAAGTCGAGTTGAAGCGCCGACTCGAAGATGGCGTTCGCGCGCGCGCGGAATCTTTGGCCGAAGAAATTCGTGCTTACGATCGCAACTTGGAAAACTTGCGCGACGAGCTGGCAGCCTTCCCCATCGCGGTGTCAGCACAACAGCGCTTAACCCGCGAAGTGAAGATGAAAGAGTCGCATGTGTTGTTTCTGAATACACGCCTCGAGGAAGCCCGCTTGGCCGCACGCACTAGCGTCGAAAGTGTGGCTGTCATCAACACCGCCACCATTCCGGACCGCCGCGACGGTCCTTTCCTCGGTGCCTACCTCGCCATCGGCTTGCTCGCAGGATTCCTGCTGGGCGCGGTGGTGCTGATTTACCGCAACCCCAAGGGCTAGGCGCCTCTCGCGCATGAGCCCGGCACGCGCATTCGCCAAACGCGGTCTCGATTTCGTCGCCGCCTTTTGCGGACTTGCTGTGCTGTGGCCATTGCTGTTGATCTCTTGGTTGTTGGCGAAGATTTCGAGTGGAGGCGCTGGGTTCTTTCGCCAGGAGCGCGTCGGCCGCCATGGCAAGAGCTTTCGCATTTTGAAGCTGCAGACCATGCGTCCGCAAGCGGTGGCGGGGAGCTCGGTCACCGCAGGCAATGACCCACGCATCACGCCTACCGGGAGCTGGCTGCGTCGGCTCAAGCTCGACGAACTGCCTCAGCTGTGGAATGTCTTAAAGGGCGAGATGAGTTTGGTCGGGCCCCGTCCCGACGTCCCTGGATTCGCAGATCAACTGCAGGGCGAGGAGCGGCGGCTTCTCGAACTGCGCCCAGGCATCACCGGCCCTGCCTCTTTGGTGTTCAAGGAAGAGGAGGCGCTCCTGGACAAGCAGGCAGACCCCGAACAGTACAATCTAGAGGTCATTTGGCCGGCGAAGGTCGCTCTGAACCTGGCCTACCTCGACCGCTACCGCCTCCGTTTAGACCTCATGTACATCGTCGCCACTTTGCTGCCGGCTCTGCGCATGCGCGTCGCTCCCCCCTACCAGCCCAACACCGCACCCGGCGCGCCCGAATCTTCTCGCTGATGGAACGCATTTACCTTTCGCCGCCGCACATGGGCACCGCAGAGCGCAAGCTTCTGCTGGAAGCCTTCGACTCTAACTGGATTGCCCCGCTCGGCCCCATGGTCGACGCCTTCGAGCAAGAGTTTGCGTCCTATGTCGAAGCGCCTTTTGCTGCCGCGTTGAGTTCGGGAACCGGAGCCATCCATTTGGCACTGTTGCTGATGGGTGTTGGACAAGGCGACAAGGTCTATGTGCCTTCGCTCACCTTCTCCGGCAGCGCAAACCCGGTCACTTATGTTGGCGCAGAGCCGGTCTTGCTCGATGCCGAAGAACGCACCTGGAATTTATGCCCCGAGCGCCTCGCCGAAGCTCTCGCCGAAGATGCCAAACGCGGCACTCTTCCTAAGGCGGTCATGATTGTGCACCTTTACGGCCAAGCCGCTGAGGTCGATGAAATCGTGGCCCTGTGTCAGCAGTATGAAGTGCCAATCGTCGAAGACGCCGCCGAAGCCGTCGGCACTCGCTATCGCGGACGCCACGTCGGCAACGATGGTGTGTGCAGCATTTATAGCTTCAACGGCAACAAGATCATGAGCACCAGTGGCGGCGGCATGTTGGTAGGCGCCGACGAAGCCATGATTCAGCGCGCGCGTTTTCTGGCTACGCAGGCGCGCGAGCCAGCGCCGCACTACCAGCATGAGGTGATTGGCTACAACTACCGCATGTCCAACTTGTTGGCCGCGGTCGGTCGTGGTCAGCTGCAGGTGATCGAAGATCGCGTCGCCGCTCGGCGCGCAAACTTTGACCACTATCAACAACTACTTGGTGCTTTGCCGGGACTGAGCTTCACGCAAGAGCCCGAGGGCGACCGTGGCACACGTTGGTTGACGGTCATGCAAATCGACCGTGAAGCCTTTGGCGCCAGCCCCGAGGACATTCGATTGGCCCTAGAAGAACAGAACATCGAGGCGCGCCCGCTATGGAAGCCGATGCACATGCAGCCTGTTTTTCGCGACTGCCGCATGATTGGCGGTGAGGTGGCGGAGCGCTTGTTCGAGAATGGCTTATGCCTGCCAAGCGGCTCTGCGCTCACCCCGAAGCAGCGAGAACGCGTGATTAGCGTGGTTTGCGCCACAGCCAAGGCTCTGTCCTAGGGTTTCGCATAAATTCTTTCAGGTTCAGGCTTTAGCCTCCGTAAAGGACGCTGGAGTCATGAAGAAAGAACTGCAATCACAACGAGGGTCCATCCTGCTATTGGTGATGTTCACGCTGTCCCTACTGGTGGCAGCGGCATTGAGCAGCACCCAATCGCTAGACGCACGCATGGACGATGCGCGCGGCCAGACGGACAACACCCGCAATCAACTACTCGCCGAATCGATGGTGGATTTTGCCGCGAGCCAGCTCAAGGACAACGTGAATTACGTGGGAACTGGTGAGCAGTCTCTTTCGGTTGGAGGTGGTAGCGTCACCATTACTGCGGCCCCCACTCCGGGCACTATCGATGGCAACCCCTACTCGGTGATTGCCGAGGCAGCCTCCGGCGAAGGAAAGGTCAAGATGCAAGCCGACCTAACCGTGCAGAGTGGCGTTGGCGCGGATGCCGACCTCGCCATGATTTTCCTGGGCGATGAGTTCCACCTGCTGGATAGCACTGTACTGGGCGACACTCTGATTGCCGATGCTCCTGGCGCCGTACGCTATTGGATCATCGACGAGCATGGTGTCGGCAGCTGGCAGGGCAATGACCCGCAAACGGAAGACTATGAGTTTGAAGATTCCGCTGTGGTTGGTGACCTGTTTCACTACTCAGGAACGAACTATGGTGTGGCGACCGAAGAGCACCACATGAATTCGCCAATTCATGCTCCCATTTTCGACCTAGATCAATACCTGGTTCCTGGCCCGGACAGGATTATCTACTACTATGAGAACAACCTGCGTAACGTTTCTCATGAGGAAACCGCGGTGTTCGTCATGCACGAGAACCACACTCTAAGCCTGGATCGCTGTGACTTCCCCGGAGGCATTGTGGTTTACGTCGAACAGGATTGGGATGTGCGCGATGACCACCGACGCAACAAAGTCATCTTGAAGCACGGCACGACCGTCGGCGGTGGCACCGGTGGGGTTCACCCCAACTTGGGCATGATTGCTCCGGGAACCGAGATCCAATTCACTCACCCCGGTTGCGTTGGCCAGGAGGATCACAATGACGTCGAAGGATTCGTGTTGTGGAATGCCGTCCACATGATTAAAGAAGCGCGGATTCGCGGCATGGTGATTGTCTACCGCGAAGTCAAGCACTTCCGCAAATCAGAGGTCGTGTTCGACCCCAACGTATTGGCCAATCTCCCTCCAGGGATTGAATTCAGCTTGCCCTACGCCTCGGTTGAGGTTGGGCAGGTGCGCGAGTACTACCAGCCCTAATTGCCGTGGCGCACAATCTCGCCTTCTTCCATGTAGATGATGTCTTCGGCGATGTTGGTGGCGTAGTCGGCAATCCGCTCCACGAGGCGCACCACATTTGCCCAGCGCATTAGGGCAGGGATTGCCTCTGGCTCCTCGGACATGCGCCCTTCTACCTGGGCAAGAATTTCGCGGTTGAGGTCATCGACCCTGTCATCGAGCTCCATTAGAGCGCGTGCGCGATCTGCATCGCGGTGAATCAAAGCTTGCATGGTCTCGCGCACCATGGTCCGCGTTTGCTGCGCCATTTCATCGAAGTTCTCCGGAGGTGTGGTCGCCGGAAGGCGCTCCAGGTCAATCGTGCGCTTCGCGATGTTCGCCGCAATGTCGGCAATGCGCTCCAAGTCATTATTGATCTTGATGGCAGCCACAATGAAGCGCAGGTCCCCCGCAACAGGAGCATGTAGCGCCAAGATCTTCAGCGCCTCCTCCTCTAGCATGACTTCGAGATCATCAATCGCAGAGTCACCGGCGACAACTTCACGCGCGCTTTCGACGTCGCGGGCGAGAATACTGTCAATCGACTTACGGAAAGCCTCTTCGCAAAGAGAGCTCACCTGAAGCATGTGCTCGGCAAGCTCGCCGAGGTCGCGCATGAAGTGGTTGGTCATATGGATTATCCGAAACGGCCGGTGAGGTAGTCCTCGGTTTCTTGATGCCCAGGCCGGGTGAACATCTGCGCAGTGAGGGAGCATTCCACCAAGCGGCCTTTGTAAAAGAAGCCGGTGTGGTCGGAAACGCGAGCCGCTTGCTGCATGTTGTGGGTCACAATCACGATGGTGTAGTCCCCGCGCAACGTGCCAATCAAGTCTTCAATTCGCGCTGTGGCTTTGGGATCCAATGCCGACGCTGGTTCATCGAGCAACAGGACTTCAGGCTCGTTGGCCAGGGCCCGCGCAATGCACAGGCGCTGTTGCTGTCCACCTGACAACCCCAATGCCGAGGTGTGCAAACGATCCTTGACTTCATCCCAGAGAGCTGCGCTGTGGAGGCAGCGTTCGACCAGGGCGTCCATGTCGGCCTTGCTCATCTTGCCCTGCAGGCGTGGGCCATAGGCAATGTTCTCATAGATGGAAATCGGGAAGGGATTCGGACGCTGGAACACCATGCCCACGCGCCTACGCAACTCCACGACATCGACTTGGCGATGGTAGATGTCCTGCCCATCCAGCAACACTTTGCCTTCCACGCGCGTTTCCGCCACCAAATCGTTCATGCGGTTGAGCGTGCGCAGGAAAGTCGACTTGCCACAACCGGAAGGACCAATCAAGGCCATGACCTCGCCACGCGGGATGGCCATGTCGACCTGGGTCAAGGCTTGGTTGTCGCCGTAGAAGAAGTCGAGCTTTTGCACTTCAAAGCTCGGGTCTGCGGATTCGTCCGCAGGGGTACGCCTTTCCGCGGCGTCGACGGCAATCATGCCCAAGGCCGAAACCGGCTTAGCTTTTTCCTTCGTGGGCTTTGATTCTTGTACCAAGGTCGTCTCCATGATCATTAGCCGAATCGACCGGTAATGTAGTCTTCGGTTTCTTGCTGTTGCGGGCGCTCAAAGATGTCGGCGGTGGTGCCAAACTCGACCAGGTTGCCCATGAACATGTAGGCGGTGTAGTCACTGACGCGGGATGCCTGCTGCATATTGTGCGTCACGATGGCAATCGAGTAGCTCTTGCGTAGCTCGAGCATGAGATCTTCCACCGCCGCGGTGGAGCGAGGGTCGAGTGCAGAGCAGGGCTCGTCCATCAATAACACCTCTGGCCCCACAGCAATCGCGCGTGCAATGCACAAGCGTTGTTGCTGCCCGCCGGACAATCCCAAGGCGGAATCGTGCAAGCGATCTTTCACTTCATCCCAAAGCGCGGCGCGGTGCAGGGCCCATTCCACAATTTCTTCGACCTCGGACTTGCTGGCTTTCAGGTGCAAGCGCACGCCAAAGGCGACGTTGTCAAAAATCGACTTGGGAAAGGGGTTGGGCTTTTGAAACACAATCCCCACTTTGCGGCGTAGGCCGACGACATCGGTCGCTGGACCAAGCACGCTTTTGCCATGAATTTCCAAAGTGCCTTCTGCTCGGGCACTCGGGATGGCATCGTTCATGCGATTGATCCACCGCAACAAAGTGCTCTTGCCGCAACCACTCGGACCGATGAACGCACTAATGCGATTCTCGGGCAGCTCCAAGCTGATGTCCTTGAGAGCATGAAAATCACCGTACCAACTGTTCAAGCCAACCATCCGAACCGCAGCCTTTGGCGGTTCTTGACTTTCTTCGGCGTCTGACGCAGCACTCGCCAGGGTATTGAGGGTTTCGGCCATCTGAGGGGGGCATTCTAGCTCGGTCTACGAAAGCGGCTTCTGCAGCTTCTGGCGCATGAATACAGCAATGGCGTTGAACAACAGCAATGCGGTAAGGAGCACAATGATGCCGCTCGCGGCAAGGTCGTGGAACTCTTTCTGCGGCCGCCCCGCCCAGTTATAAATCTGCAGCGGCATGGCGGTGAAGTCGTCCATGAGATTGCTCGGCGCGCGGGTAATGAACACAATGCCAGCAATCATCAACAACGGAGCCGCTTCGCCAATCGCACGGCTCATGGCGATGATGGCGCCAGTCAAAATGCCAGGGAAGGCTGCCGGCAAGGTCACGCGGCGCACGGTTTGCCAGGGTGTGGCGCCCAAGCCCAAGGAGGCCTGGCGCAAGGACGACGGTACGGCGCGCAAGGCTTCTTGCGAAGAGATGATGATGATTGGCAAGATCACCAACATGAGGGTGAGGGCGCCGGCCAAAACTCCGCGACCAAAGGGCAGTCGGAAGTACCACCAGTTGCGTTCCTTGTTGCGGCCGGGCAAGTCCCAACTGTAGAGGGAGCGCATGGCAAGCTCTTCGTCTTCCGGCCAGTCGTCGTCGTCACCCAAAAGGTTGAGCTCCATGGCTGTGCCTTCATAGGTGTAAATCGTCATGCCATTGACCGGTACCGTTTCCGGCGCCATCGGGTCATCAATCGGAACCTCGATGATGAAATCCCCTTGGTTGTAGAACTGGTCCACATAAGTGGCGCCCGTCTCCAACAGAGGGTCTCGTTCATTGCCAAAGAGCCCAAACATGGACACAAAGACAGTCAGTCCCAAAATACCAAACACCACCGAAGGAACGCCCGACAGGTTCGTGATGTTGAGCTGAATGAAGGCATGCGCCTTGCGTAATACTTTCTGCTTGGGCCGGAATTCTTCGAGCACAATCGCTGCAGCAACGCCTAGCGGAAGCGCCACCAACATGGTCAGGACCAATAACCACAGAGAACCCATGATCGCGGGGAACATACCCGCCAAGGCGGGATCTGGGTCCGGAGCGCCGCTAAGGAAGTTGGCATTCAATGCCCCCACTCCCTCAAACACAATCGCAATCAACAAGATCGCCAAAATGCCCGCGGACATGCTGGCAATGACCTGGCAACCACGCCGGAAGATGCGGTCTTTGCGGTGGCGCTTGGCCAGCGGCACGCGGCGTTCGGCCATGAGCTTCTTGTCGGACAAGAGCGCAGGTTTCTTGGGAGAGCTCAATCGTATACCTCGCGGTAGCGTTTACGGATCCAAGAGCCAACCAGCGTAAAGGCCAGGGTGAGCACAAAAAGCATGGCCGCCACGGCGTACATGGAGTAATACTCCACGCCATAGTTCGAGACATCGCCGAGCGCCATCTGCACCATGAAACCAGTCATGGTTTGGATTTCATCGCGGACGTCCATCGTGACCTTGGGCGTACTGCCCGCAGCAAGAGCCACAATCATGGTTTCGCCGATGGCGCGCGCCGCCGCCAACAACACCGCCGAGGTGATGCCGGAAAGCGCCGCGGGGAACACCACCTTGAAGGAAGTGTCGAAGCGGGTCGCGCCCAAACCAAAGGCGCCGTCGCGCAGGGATTGCGGCACCGCGCGCAGAGCGTCTTCGGAGAGCGAAGTGATAATGGGCAAAATCAAAATGCCCACGGCAATGCCTGCAGCCAGTGCATTGAACGAACCAAAGCCTTCGGAGAAGGTTTTCAGCGCTGGCGTGATGAGGGTTAAGGCAAAGAAGCCGTAAACCACGGTGGGGATGCCTGCGAGCACTTCCAAGGAAGGCTTGAGAATGGCGCGCACGCGAGGGTGGGCGTATTCGCTCAAGTAAATCGCGGTCACCAAGCCAAGCGGAACCGCAACCAGCAGAGCCACTCCTGCCACCAGGAAGGTGCCGCACACTAGGGACCAAATCCCGAAGTGCTTCTCGGCGCCAAGCAGCGGGTTCCATTGCGCAGTGCCAAAGAACTCGCCAACCGTGACTTCATCTTGGGCGAAGAAGTTGCTGGTCTCTGCACCTAGAACCCACAAAATGGCCAGGGTAATGAAAACGGAAAAGAGCGCGGCGCCGTTGAGCAAGCTCAAAATGCCGCGCTCTTTCCAGCGCCGAGCATGCCGCGACGGGGCACCCCGAAGAGTGCCCCGCGCGGGAGATTCCGGTGCAGAATCTGCTGGAGAATTACTTGGTGTCAAGAAGGTTGGCCTCTTGGTAGGCCTCGTCGAGAGGCTGCTCGCGCTTGGAGTAAACCGGACCACCTTCGTGCATCTCGGCCATCACGAACACGGTACCGGTGCGGCGCTTTTTGAGGAAGGTCTTTGCCATGGCAGCAATCTTTGGGCTGGTCGGCACGTATTGCACCTTCTTGGCAAAGGTTCCTGCGTTCTCGAGATAGAACTCGACGAACTTGCGGATGGCCGGACGGCGCAGACTCTTCTCGTTGACGTAGATGAACAGTGGACGACTCAGCGGAGCATAGGCGCCAGAGATCACATTCTCTGGAGTCGGCATGACCGCCTTGCCAGTCTTCGGGTTGACAATCGCCGCGGCGCGGATCTTGTCTTTGTTCTCGAAGTAGTAAGAGGCGCCGAAGTAACCGATGGCGTACTTGTCGCCACTCACACCGGTCACCAAGACGTTGTCGTCTTCGCTGACCGACATGTCTGGGCGGAAGCTACCGGTCTTACCAGCCACCACTTCTTTGAAGTAGTCGAAGGTTCCCGAATCGGTTCCTGGTGAGTAGACCTTGATGGTCTCGTTAGGCCACTCTGGGTTCAGGTCGCTCCACTTACGAGCTTTGCCGTCTTCCAGGTAGATCGCCTTGAGTTGATCCACGGTCAGCTGCTTAACCCAAGTGTTGTTTGGGTTGAGCACGATGGAAAGGCCATCGAGGGCGACCGGAAGCTCAATAAAGCTCACGCCATTCTCGAGACACTTCTTGTACTCCTTATCCTTGATTGGACGGGAAGCATCGGAGATGTCGATCTCGCCGATGGCGAAACGCTTGAAGCCACCGCCGGTGCCGGAGACGGCAACCGTGACGTTGACATTGGGGAACTCCTTGCGGAAGGCTGCGGCGGCAGCTTCCGTGATTGGGTAGACGGTGCTGGAACCGTCGACCACAACATTGCCACGAAGGGCCTCGGCCTGTGCGCTAGCGGCCGGTGTCAGAGCAAGAGCCAAAGCGGTAGGTGCGAGCACCATGGCGAGCGGCTGGAGGATGTTCTTCATGGCCACATTGTTCCCCCCTTATGCGAAGACTGTGTGAAGGCCGCGTTAAAGCTGGCGGCGCAATCGCAGTACCAGCGAGCGCGAATACAAGGTTCTTTTATTGTTTATTAGGCTCCTCAGGCCCTGATTTCGCTCATTCAGCTCCGAGGGCCCGCTCTTCTCTAAGCGCCCGCGCCAGGGGCGGCCGAGCTGATGCAGCAGCCAATACAGCGGCTTCAAGCTGCGCCGCTTCTCCTTGTCTGGAAGCAACTCCTCCACTTCGGCGCCGGCCATCCAACACCACCAGCGCAACTGCGGCAGCGTGATCGGCGAGACATGGCCGCGGTCGCCGCGGTGATCACGCGGCGTATCCGGGATGTCGTACGCCTGAAACTGAAACAGGGTCCCGGTAAACAGGAACTGCAGCCGCGAATAGAAGTTGTGGACGTTGGGGATGGAGAGGTACACCAAACCGCCTGGCTTGGTAATGCGCACAAGTTCCGCCACCAGTTCCTGCGGTGCCAGTAAGTGCTCCAAGCCTTCGGTGCACACCACCGCATCGAAACTGGCGTCCTCGAGTGGCAGGGCACTGCTCATGTCGAGCGGTAGATAGTCTTCGCGCAGGCCATTGAGGTCGGCAGGAATCGCATCGATGCCGGCGGCGCGCAAGGCATCGGTGAACTGGCCGCGGCCGGCGGGCAAGTCCAACACTCGCACGTGCCCCGGCAGAGCTTGAAGCTCAGCCAGGATCGCCTGCATATAGGGAGTGAAACTATGGCTGGCAATGAAGGCCGGCGCAGTCTCTGGGGGGGCCGCGGTCATCTTCCGCAGTCTACCGCACCCGAATTACAGGCGGCACGGAAGTTCGACGCGGAAGGTCGAGCCCTGTCCGGGTTCACTATGCAGCGAAACGCGGCCGCCAAGGCGCTTGACCAGGTGACGCACAATGCTCAAACCCAAACCGGTGCCGCCAGAGGCACGCGAATGGGCGACATCGGCGCGGAAGAAGCGCTCAAAGATGCGCGGCTGAATCTCCGGATCGATTCCAGGGCCAGTGTCACTGACCTCCAAGAGTAGCCGTGTTTGATCCGGCGTCAGTTCGGCGCGAATCATGATGCTCCCCTGCTCGGTATACGTAATCGCATTGCCGATGAGATTTTGCAGGATGGTGCGCAAGGCAAAATCATCGAGCCAGAGGTCGTCGGTGCTGGGCGCAATTGCGACACGCATTTCTAAACCTTTCGCCTCGGCAGACGGGCGCAAAGCTTCCATCACGCGCTCGGCCTGGTCACCCACATTGAGCAACTGCGGATTGGGTTGCCATTCGCCGGCTTCGGCGCGCGCCAAGGCCAGCAGGTCATCGGCGAGGTTGGCCAAGCCCCGTGCATTGCGTTGCGCACGTTGCAGCAAGTCTTCGCGCTTGTCTTCTGCAACGAGATCAAACAAATCGAGCAGGCCGATGAGCGCGGCAATCGGTGTCTTGAGTTCGTGGCTCGCGTTGGCCACAAAGTCTTGCCGTTTGCGGTCGACGTCTTCTGCCGCTTCGACATCGCGCACCACCAACAGGCGACGTGCCATGCCCGCTGCGGCCATGGTCATTTCCAAAGACACTTGTTCCGGCTCGTCTTGTTCTTGCTTCGGGTCGGGCATGAGCAAGGTCAAGATTTCCCGACGCGAGGCCGAGGGTGTGGTGCCCTCGATGAACTCCTGCAACTCTGGGTAGGGCGCCAGACTTTGCAGAACTGGGTGCTGTCCACTTTCCGGCGGCGACGAGTTCAAGCGCAGCATGCCAGCGGCCGCGGGGTTCATATACAGAACTTCACTGCGTGGGCCGAGTAACACCACGCCCTCTTGCAGGAACTCCAAGCAGCGGCGCATGGCCTCGCGTTTTTCCGCGAGCTCGCGCATATGCTGCCAAGACTGCTTGCGCAAGCGGCGTTCACGCCAGAAAGCCAGGGCAAGCCCCGCGGATAGCGCTCCCAATCCCCAAGTGAAGGCTGCGCTCAAACGTTTGCTTTGTCGGTGAAGCGGTAACCCACGCCGCGTACGGTTTCGATGTAGCGGCCGAAGTCACCAAGCTTTTTGCGCACCGACTTGACGTGAGTGTCGATATTGCGCTCGGTCACAATCACGCCGGCGCCGACGGTGGCGTCGAGCAACTCTGCGCGACGGAACACGCGGCCAAGGCGACCAGTCAAGGTTTGCAGCAGCTTGAACTCCGTCGGCGTGAGCTGCACTGGTTCATCTTCGCCGATGCGCACTTCAAAGCGAATCGGGTCCACCACCATGTCGCCGACCGAAATGATTTTGTCGGTCACGACGGGGTCCTTGGTGTTGCCGCGGCGCAGGAGGTTGCGCACACGCGCTACCAACTCTCGCGGGCGAGCGGGTTTGACCACATAGTCATCGGCGCCGATGCCTAGGCCAAGAACCACATCGGACTCTTCCGACTTTGCGGTGAGCATGAGAATCGGCAAACCATGGAAGGCGGCGTCGGCACGCAAGCGGCGACAGACTTCGATGCCATCTAGCTTGGGCAGCATCAGGTCCAAGATCACCATGTCCGGCGCATGGCGGCGCGCTTTATCTAAAGCCATTTCGCCATCGGTTGCCATGACACAACGAAAGCCTTCCATTTCGAAGGTGAGACGGAGGATCTCGAGAAGATCCGCATCGTCTTCGACAAGGAGTATCGTCTTTTGCATCATGCGAAAAGGATGAGAGCATCCCGTGGCCTTCGCGGGGCCCTTGTGTGAAGTTTACGCGAAGACCCTTCCTTCCGCAGCGAAATGGGGCGATACTGCCCAAATGCTGGCCTTCGACCCCGCCACTCTCGTGCCCCTGCTCCGCTGCCCAGTCAGCCACGCGCCGTTGCGCCTGGTTGGCGAAGAGTGCTTTGTTTCCACCGATGCGGCCACGCGTTTGCGTTTTCCGATTACCGATGGCTTCCCAGTGTTGCTCGAAGAAGAAGCGGAAACCCTGAGCGAAGAAGATTGGCGCGCCCTTTTGAATCGTGCCGACGACCACGGCGGCGAGGATTCCTAATGACCATCTTCGCCAAAATCCTGGCGGGTGAAATCCCGGCGACCTTCGTTTACGAAGACGATCACGCCGTGGCCTTCGCCGATGTTTCGCCACAAGCGCCAGTGCACTTGTTGGTGATTCCGCGCAAGCCGCTCAAGAGTTTGCACGACGCCATCGCCGAAGACACCAAGCTGCTTGGCCACCTCATGCAAGTATGCCGCCAAGTCGCCGCCGAAGCCGGTCTGTCGGAAAGTGGCTACCGCATCGTGACCAACATCGGCAAAGAAGGCGGCCAGTCCGTGGAGCATCTGCACTTCCACGTCCTCGGCGGCCGCGACATGACTTGGCCTCCGGGTTGATAGCCCAAAGTTACATGCTTACCGTTTCAGCATGTAACGAGCACAAGAAGCAACAACCCAAAGACTATCGGTGGCATGAAAAGGGCCCCGAGATAAAACATTCGGTGTTCTTTACGAGACCTCTCACGTAATTCCTCTTGGGAATATTCCTTGGGCCTGATGGAATAAGAAGGCGCCCAGAAAGAGAGTCCACAAAGAATGCTCAACGCAGCCCATGAGATCATTGGCGGAAAATCTCTGGTGAGGATAA